>Ga0182792_1000105_pt1 | contig 80501 bp, 74 predicted proteins | sample Passage237B_FD_130497 | JGI IMG/M metagenome (GOLD analysis project Ga0182792, IMG submission 130497) | Cellulose adapted compost microbial communities from Newby Island Compost Facility, Milpitas, CA, USA - Passage2 37B (version 2) (version 2) ...
CCGCTGGTGCGCAAGAACGTGATGTCGCTGATCCGCGGGCTGGGACGCCACCTCGACAGCGGGGATCTGGAGGAGCTCACCCTCACGACCAACGGCAGCCAGCTCGCCAAGTATGCCGGAGACCTGGCGGCGGTGGGCGTGCGGCGCGTGAACGTCTCCCTGGACACGCTTGACGCCGACAAGTTCCGGCAGCTCACGCGCTGGGGCGATCTTGATCAGGTGTTGCGCGGCCTCGATGCGGCCCAGGAGGCCGGGTTGCATGTCAAGATCAACGCGGTGGCGCTGCGCGGCGTCAACGACATGGAGTTCGACGACCTGATCCGCTGGAGCCACGGCCGCGGCATGGACCTGGTGCTGATCGAGGTCATGCCGATGGGCGAACTTGGCGGCGAGGCGCGGCTCGACCAGTACCTGCCGCTGTCGCTCGCGCGCGCCGACATCGCGCGGCGCTTCACCCTGACCGAGACCGACTACCGGACCGGTGGGCCGGCGCGTTATTTCCGGGTCGAGGAGACGGGCGGCCGGCTGGGCTTCATCACGCCGCTCACGCACAATTTCTGCGAAAGCTGCAACCGCGTGCGGCTGACCTGCACCGGCACGCTCTACATGTGCCTGGGCCAGGAGGATGCGGCCGACCTGCGCGGCCCGCTGCGCGCCTCGGAGAGCGACGAGGTGCTCGACCGGGCGATCACCGAGGCCATCGCACGCAAGCCCAAGGGCCACGACTTCATCATCGACCGCCGCCATGCCGGGCCGGCGGTGCCCCGCCATATGAGCGTGACCGGCGGCTGAGCCGAGGCGCTTTCGTCAGGCGGAAGGGCCGGCCTGCGAATCCGCGGTCTTGATCTGCGCCCGCCGCACCGCCTCGCGGTGGGAGATGTACATGGCGCTGGCGAAGATCACCGCCGCGCCGACGAAGGTCCAGACGTCGGGCTTCTGGAAGAACAGCATGTAGCCCAGCAGCGTGTTCCAGATCAGCGAGAGGAAACCGATCGGCTGCAGCAGCGTGATGTCGGCGAGCTGGTAGCCGCGCTGCTGGCAGATGTGGCCAACCGTGCCGCACAGGCCGGCCGCCAGGAACCACAGCAGGTCGGTCCAGGAGGGCGTCTCCCAGAACCAGATCGCGAAGGGCGCGGCGCATAGCACGATGACGGCATTCTGCCAGATCACGATCGTGCTGGCGGAATCGGTGCGCGCCAGGGCCTTGGAGATCAGGTTCGAGGCCGAGAAGATCGGCGTGCTGATCAACACGCAGATGATGCCGATATGCAGGTCGGTGAAGCCCGGCCGGATGATGATCATGGCGCCGGCGAAGCCGACGAGGACGGCGATCCAGCGGCGCAGCCGCACGTCCTCGGCGAGGAACAGGGCGGCACCGACGGTGACGAAGATCGGCCCGGTGAAGCCCAGCGCCGTGATCTCGGCCAGGGTCGTGAGCGGCAGCGCCACGAACCACAGCATCATCCCGGCCGTGTGGATGGCACCGCGCGTCACGTGCAGGCCCAGCCGGTTGGTCTTGAACGAGCGGTGCAGGCCGAGCTGCAGGACGACCGGCACCAGGAACAGCGCACCGAACAGATAGCGCAGGAACGCCATCACGTAGGGATTTAGATGCTGGGCGGGGATCAGCGTGAAGACGTTGAGGAGCGCAAACACCAGGCCGGACAGGCCGACCCACAGGATTCCGCGCAGATTGGGCGACAGCGCCAGCCAGCGTACGATGAGCGAGGACACGCGGCGACTATCTCATGGCCCGCCCGCGGCCGCATCCGCCACGGCGGGAAGGCCGATATGCGAGGCTCAGGCCTCGCCGACCGTCTCGCCGTTGAGCCGCACCGTGGGCACCACATAGCCGTCGCCGCGCAGCGCCGCGACGCGCTCGACCAGCTCCTCGACATACGGATCATGGATGGCCAGCGCGCGGGCGTGCGCGGCCGTGTTGGCGAGATAGTCCCGGCAGGCGCCGCGGCGGCCCTCGGCGAAGGCGATATGATGCGCCGTCCGCTCGATCGGCAGGTCGCCGCAATACTGGCAGTGCGCCGTGTCGATGACGAAGGTCACCGCCGTCACGGTCCGCCCGTCGCGCAGCAGGGTGGGTACCCATTGCGCCTGGTACACGCCCGCCAGCATCTCGCGGTTCCACAGGATCTGGAGCTCGCTGCGCACCTGCTCCGGCGCCAGCCGGTAGGCGATGCCCTCGCAGCAGCCGCCTTGCTCGAGCGCCAGCATCAGACCCGGCAGCTCCGGCGTGCCGCGGCCCATCGGGGTCCAGAAGCAGAAGGAGCGCCGCCAGCCATCGACCCGGCAGGGCTGGGCCTCGGCGAACTCGATGGCGGGATTCCACATCAGCGAGCCGTAGGCGAACACCCAGACCGCCTCGCCGGGCCGGTGGTGCCGCATGGCCTCCTTGAGGCTCGCCTCCCGCTCCTCCGAGGACAGGAAGAAGTGGTAGCCCGCCTTGTGGGCCTCCGCGACGATCTGATCGATGTTCGCCGACGTCAGCTCTTCGCGCTTCAGCACGACGTGCCCCTCAGACGCCGTAGACGATGGACATGGTCTCGGCGACGCACGCCGGACGCTCCTGCCCCTCGACCTCGATGGTCACCTGATTGGTCAGCCGCACGCCGCCCTTGTCCATCGCGTCGGCCGCCAGCAGCTTGGTGCGCGCGCGTACCCGCGATCCGGCCGGCACCGGGCTGGTGAAGCGGACCTTGTTGCAGCCGTAGTTGATGCCGTTGCGCACGTTGTTGATGTGCGAAATCTGGTGATTGAGCATCGGGATCAGCGAGAGCGTCAGGAACCCGTGGGCGATGGTCTTGCCGCCCGGCATGTCCTTCCTGGCCCGCTCGACGTCGACGTGAATCCACTGATGATCACCGGTTGCATCGGCGAACTGGTCGATTCTTTCCTGTGTGATTTCGACCCAGTCGCTGACCCCGATTTCCTGGCCCACGTACTTGTGCATCTCGTTCGGGTGGGCGAATTCCCTTTTTGCCATTTTCCTGACCTCGGCGGTATTTTTCTTGCCTTATTGGTGCAAGATAACACGAAATCCCTTTGATTTGCCGATAAAATCTCCCATTGCGTCTCCCGATTCCTGCAATCATAGGCCTGAGCGGCCGGCTCCCCTTCCCCTGTCGGGTGCCATTCGTATCGTCGCGTCGTTTTCCCGCCGATGCACTCGGCAAGATTGCACATGAGAAAGCCCCACAAGGGCTTGAGCAAGTCCCGAATCCACCGCCCCGATCGCACTCGCTATGCGATCAACGTCCTTCAGACGCTCTCGGTCTCGCTGGCACGCGGCTGCCAGGTCATCAGCCGCCGCTCGACCGCGCCGACGGCGGCGTCGAGCGCCAGGGCGAAGGCGGTCAGCACCAGGATGCCCGCAAACACGGTATTGATGTCGAACGTCCCTTCGGCCTGCAGAATGAGGTATCCGACGCCGCTGGAGGATCCCAGGTACTCGCCGACGACGGCGCCGACGAAGGCGAGGCCCACCGCGTTGTGCAGGCTGGCGAACACCCAACTCATGGCCGACGGCAGGTAGATCGAGCGCAGGAGCTGGCGCCGCGAGGCGCCCAGCATGCGCGCATTGGCGATCAGGTTGGGGCTGACCTCGCGCACGCCCTGATAGACGTTGAAGAAGACCACGAAGAAAACCAGCGTGACGCCGAGCGCGACCTTCGACCAGATGCCGAGTCCGAACCAGACGGCGAATATCGGCGCCAGCACGACGCGGGGCATCGAGTTGAAGCCCTTGATATAAGGATCCATGACCGCCGACGCCGTCGGCGACAGCGCCAGCCACAGGCCGATCGCCAGGCCGAACACCGCCCCGATGACGAAACCGAGGGCGGTCTCGAGCAGCGTGACGCCGAGATGGCGAAAGATATCGCCGCTCGCGAACCAATCTACGACGACCCAGAAGACCTTCTGCGGCTCGCCGAAGAAGAACGCGGCCCGATTGGGCTTGTCGAAGTAGAAGGGCGGGACCAATCCCGGCGCCGTCATCACGTACCAGAAGGCGATCACCAGGCCGAGGACCAGGATCTGAAGAACGCGCAGTCTCACGTCATGCCGCCTTCTGCCTCTCGTAGGCCTTGAGAACCTCCTCCTTCATCGCCGCCCATATTTCGCGGTGCAGCGCCAGGAATCCCGGAGTCATGCGAATCTCCGACACGTCGCGCGGCCGCGGCAGCTCCACCTTGAAATCGCCGATCGGCCGGGTCCCCGGCCCTGCAGACAGCACGATGACGCGATCCGACAGCGCGATCGCCTCCTCGAGATCGTGGGTGATGAACAGCACGGACTTCCGATCCTCCGACCATAGCGCCAGCAGCTCGTTCTCCATGAGCTGCCGTGTCTGGACGTCGAGGGCCGAGAAAGGCTCGTCCATCAGCAGGATATCAGGGCTGAGGATCAGGGTCTGCGCGAGCGCCAGCCGCTTGCGCATGCCGCCGGACATCTGGTGCGGGTAGCGGTCGCCAAATCCGGCGAGCCCGACCCGGCGCAGCCATTCCTGCCCGCGCGGCACCGCCTCGGCGCGCGGGACTCCGCGGAATTCCAGACCGGCGACAACATTGTCGATACCGGTGCGCCACGGCATCAGGGCGTCCGCCTGGAACATGTAGCCGGCCCGGCGGTTGACGCCGTCGGCCGCCGTCAACGGCGTGCCGAACACCGAGACCCTGCCATGCGACGGCGCAAGCAGCCCCGCCGCGATGTTGAGCAGGGTCGACTTGCCGCAGCCGGTCGGCCCCACGACCGACACGAACTCGCCCGCCGCGACGGTGAGGGTCGTGTTGGCCACGGCCGTATAGCCCTCGCCGCCATCGCGGGCGGCGAAACGACAGGTGATGTCTTCCAGCGCCAGAGCCGGAGCAGTCCCGCTCATCAGCTACGCTTGCCGGCGCGTGCCGCGAACTCGTTGGTCCACGTATCGGCGAGCTTGACCTTCGACGGGACGATCTTGGGATCGCCCTCCGCCAGGAACTTCAGGCAATTGGCCGGTCCCTCCGGCGGCATCTGGCCATCCGGCGAGATGGTGTCGCGGACCGCCGCGAAGGCCTTCTCGTAGAGCGCCCGATTGCCCAGCAGATAGGCTTCGGGGACCGCGTTCGCGACATCCGCGGGAGAGGCCGTCTGCAGCCACTGGTCGGCACGCACGATGCCGGCGGCCAGCGCCTGCGCCGTGTTCGGCGTCTTCTTCAGAAGGTCTGGCTGGGCGTAGAGACAGGCTGCCGGGAAAGCGCCGCCGAACAGCTCTTGGTTGCCCTTCATGGTGCGGGTGTCGACCATGATCTTGATCAGCTTCTTGTCTTCCAGGATGGTGACCGCCGGATCGGCCTGCGAGATGCCGTCGACCTCGCCCTTCTCGACCGCCGCCACCACGGACGCGCCGGCCCCGACGCCGATCGCCACGATGTCGGAAGCCTTGAGCCCTCCCTTGGCCGCCCAGTTGTTGACCAGCATGTTGGTCTGCGAGCCCGGCGCCGTGACGCCGAACTTCATGCCCTTGATGTCGGCCGGCCCCTTCACCTTCGCCGCCACCTCGTTGCGCAGGCCAATCGCCAACTGCATGCCGCGACCGATCAGGGCGAAGCCGACGATTTCCTGCCCGCGCTGCTGCATGCGGATGGTGTGCTCGTAGGCACCGGCGACCACGTCGGCGCTGCCGCCCATCAGCGCCTGCAGCGACTTGGCACCGCCCTGGAAGTCGTTGATCTCGACGTCGAGACCCGCCTCCTTGAAGAAGCCCTTGGTCTCGGCGATCGTCAGCGACAGGTAGTAGAGAGCCGACTTGCCGCCGACCGCCAGCACGACCTTCGACTTCTCGGGCTTGCCGGCCTGCGCACGGGCGACATAGGGCGCCGCCACGAGCGCCGGAGCGGCGGCCAGAACGGTGCGCCGCCGCAATTGCAGCTTGGTCATTGTTTCCTCCCGTAGACCGTTGTTGGCCGGGAGATTGCCGCAAGCCTCGGCGGGCGGCAACTTGCTACTTGAAGGTCCGCTCCTGCCACCACGGGAAGTAGGACGGCATGCCCGTCGTGACCTTCATGGGGAACCTGGCGGGGCGCTTCTCGAGGAAGGCGGTGACTCCCTCCTTCACATCGTCTGACTTGCCGCGCTCGTAGATGCCCTTGGAATCGACCTTGTGCGCTTCCATCGGATGGTCTGCCCCCAGCATCTTCCAGATCATCTGACGATTGAGGGCGACGGACACCGGCGCGGTGTTGTCGGCGATCTCGCGGGCAAGCGCATAGGCCGCCGGCAGCAGCGCCCCGGGCTTGTGGATCGAGCGCACCAGCCGGCCGCGCAGGGCTTCCTCGGCCGGAAAGACGCGGCCGGTCAGCACCCACTCGAGCGCCTGCTGCGGCCCGACCAGACGCGGCAGGAACCAGCTCGAGCAGGCTTCCATGACGATGGCGCGGCGGGTGAAGACGAACCCGTAGCGCGCCGCCTCGGAAGCCAGCCGCACATCCATGGCGAGCTGCATGGTGACGCCAACGCCGACCGCGGGCCCGTTGCAGGCCGCGATGGTGGGCTTGAGAAGCTCGTAGAGGCGCAGGGTGAAGAGGCCACCACCGTCGCGGTGGCCATCGAGCCCGGGATCGACGGGACCGCGGTTCTCGGCGTTGAAGGTATTGGCGCCGCCGGAGAGGTCCGCGCCGGCGCAGAAGCCGCGGCCTGCTCCGGTGAAGACCACCGCCCGCACGTCGTCATCGCGGTCCGCCCGATCCATGGCGTCGAGCAGCTCCGACAGCATCCGGCCCGTGAAGGCATTGAGCTTGTCGGGCCGGTTCAGCGTGACGGTGAGGATCCCGTCCTTCGTCTCGTACTTGATCTGCTCGTATTCCACGGTTCGCTTCTCCAATCGTCATCGCCCGCGTGCGGATCGTCGCGCCCGGCCGTCTCGGACGGCGGCCGCACGCCGTCAGCCCTGGTTGATCAGCGCGACACCTCCCACGATCAGGACGATGCCGGCGACCTGCTTGATGCCGAAGGGCTCGCCGAAAAGGAAGTGGCCAAGCACCGCCACGATCGCATAGGAGAGCGACACGCTTGGAAAGGCGACCGACACGGGAATCTTGCGCAGCGCGACGATGTAGAGGAACGCGGCCGAGCCATAGAGCGCGAGACCACACAGCGTCGACGGACGTAGGAGCTGGCTGACGAAATCGGGCGCGGAAGCACCGGTCTTCAACAGCACCTGGCCCCCTATGCCCGTCAAGATGCCGAGCGCGAGGGCCACATAGTAGATCGTCATTCTTCCTTCACCTTTTCCCACGCGGGCTCGCGATGCGGCTGGCCCGCGGCCCGCGTATCGACCCGCGGACGCTCGAGCTCCAGTCCGGCCGGGCCGCGGCGGAACACTTCGCGCACGAGATATTGCGGCTTGCGGTTCACCGCGAGGAACATCCGGCCGAGGTACTCGCCGATCAGCCCGACGACGACCAGTTGCACGCCGGCGAGCACAAGCACCGCCACCATCAGCGAGGCCCATCCCTGAGGCGGCTTGTCTGACACGACGGCCTCGACGACGACGATGGCGGCGGCGACGGCTCCCAGGGCGCCGAAGCCGATCCCGAGAAGCGTGGCGAGCCGCAACGGCATCACGGAGAAGTTCAGGAACATCGACAACCACAGGCGCACGAGTCGGCGCAAGGTGTAGTTCGAGCGGCCCTCCGCCCGAGGCAGATGCTCGACCTGCAGGCGCCCGACATTCTGGGTGACCTGGAACACCAGGCCATCGACGTAGGGATAGGGCCCCTCATAGCTCGCGACGATACGCTCGCGCACGAACGACGAGATGCAGCGGAAGCTCGAAAGATACAGGCCCGGTGGCTTGTCGATCAGGCGGTCGGCACACCAGTTCGTGAATCGGCTGCCCAGGTTGCGCCAAGCCTCGTGCTGCTTGTCCTCGTAGTAGGAGTACACCGCGTCGTAGCCGCCGTCGCGCGCATGCTCGAACATCCGTTTCACCTCGCCCGGCGGGTTCTGCAGATCGTCGTCCATCGTGATCGCGTAGGCGCCGCGGGCACGCGCGAGCCCGGCCATCACGGCGTTGTGCTCGCCATAGTTACGGCTGAGACTGAGAACGACGACGGGCGCGCCGGGCTCGGCTGCCAGCGCCTTGCAGACGTCGAGGCTGTTGTCCGGGCTGCCGTCGACCACCAGCACGATTTCAAGGCCGCCTTCGATCTCGAGACCGCGCAGCGCCGCCACCAGATCGCCCACCGTTGCGGCCCCGTTGTAGACGGGAACGACCACGGAAAGCGCCGGCACCGATGGATGGTCCTCAGCCATCACGCCGCGCCACGATGACGATGGAACCGCCGAACGGCAGGTTCATGCCTGCCGCGATCATGCGCCGTTCCAGGGCAAGGACGCCCGAAAAGAATCTGTCCAGCCATGCCGGGTAGTCGCGCACGTCGCTCTCCGCATCCTCGCGCTCGAGAAGTCGATGGATCAGCATCAACGGAAACAGGAGGGTGTTCCAGTAGCTGCAACGAAGAATCCGGAATCCATGCCGGGAGAGCAGCCGGCGCGCCTGGCCGGCGGTGAAGCGTCGCGCATTGTGCACGCGGCGATCATGCGCCGACAACAGCCACTCGTATGCCGGAAGATTGAAGATGGCGATCGCCCCCGGACGGAGACAGCGATGAGCCTCCTGCAGGGCGCGCGCCGGCTCGACCCCACCATGGCACAGCACATCGAGCGAGACATAGCCCGCCAGAGCGCCATCGACGAACGGCATCTCGTTCACCGACCCTGAAGCCACCGGCCGTCCGGCCTTGGCTTTGGCGAACGCCGCCGCCCGACCATCGTAGTCCAGGCCGCACGTGGGATGGCCGGCGATCTCCGCGCCGAGCTTGAACAGCATGCCGCCGGTGCCGCAGCCGGCATCCAGCACCGGTCCGGCCGGCGCCTCCTTCAGGCTGCGCGCGAGCAGGTCGGCGACCAGCGCCCGCAGCCCGCGATACCACCACATGCGATCTTCGACCGCATGCATTCGCTCGTATTCGGCCTGTTCCACCGTCTCCGCACGACAGGAATGTCGTTCCGCGTCCTGCTTATGATATCTTCCCGAGGCCTTGCCAACCGCCGCCAACAAACCTCCCGAAGTGTCGTCACGCGTCGAGCGCCTCCTGCTGGTCCCGCTGGTGGTGCTGCCGGTCCTCTGGCTGGCCGGATACTTCTTTCCGCCCATAAATCACGATGTCGCGGCCATCCTCGACGTGTCGACGCGATGGGTCGGCGGGGAAAAACTCTACGTCGACGTGATCGACGAGAACCTGCCGCTGACCTTCGTCGTCCATGCCCTGCCGGTGCTCACGGCGCGGATCCTGCCAGGTGACGTGTCGTTCTGGTTCACGGCATGGATGGTCGCGGGCATATTCGCCTCGTTCTGGGCCTGCCGCCGCCTGGTGCGGCTGGTGCCCTCGACTGACCATGCCCTGACGCAGGCTCTGCTGCCGCCGGTCCTCCTGTTCCTCTTCACCGTGCTGCCGAACGAGCATTTCGGCCAGCGCGAGCACATCGTCTTCGTAGCGTGCGCGCCGTACATGATCGCCTCCATGGCGCGGGCGGAAGGGATTGCGCCGGGACGCTGGGCGGCCATCGCCATCGGTCTGGTGGCCGGCGTGGCACTGGCCATGAAGCCGCACTACCTCGCCATCCCGGCCTGCGTGGAGCTCTACCTGCTGGTGCGCCGCGGCTGGCGCGCCACCCTTGCGGACCCCATTCCCTGGGCGATCGGCCTCGTTGCCGTGGCACACCTCGTGTCCATGTACACGGTCTTCCGGGAATACGGCGAGTTCGTCATGCCGCTTGCGGTGGAAGCCTACGCACCGATCGGCGACGCCGGCTGGCGCGGCGTGCTGACCAGCAACGTCATGGGACCGACGCTGATCGCGCTCGTGATCTTCGGGCTGATCGCGGTCGTCTTCACCAAGACAGTGGCGGCACGGGTGCTCGTCGTCTTCGGGGTGGGCGCCGCGGTCTCCGCCATCGCGCAGGCGAAAGGGTGGCCCTATCACGTGCTGCCGGCGCTTTCGGTGGCGATCATGCTCGCGACGCTCACCGTCTCGCAGACCGTCGACCGCTATCTTCCCATCAGCCGCAGCGCCCACCACCTTCCCGTCGCGGTGGTTTCGGCCACCCTGATGGTGCTGCTCTACTTCCAGGCCGCGCTGTATACGCCGCCGTTCTACAAGCAACGCCAGTTCGCCGACTCGATCGGCGGACGGCTGCAGCACATCATCGAGCAGAATGCGCCGCACCGGACGGTGCTGGCACTGTCGCCCGGCATCTATCCGCTTTGGCCGATGATCAACTATATCGGCGGGCGGATGTCGATGCGCTTCCTGACCCTTTGGGTGCTCCAGGGCATCTATGCGACCTGCGACGACTTCCCGGCGCTGTACAATCCGCCCGACACGATGGGCGATTCGGAGAGATTCGTCTTCGACGCCGTCAGCGAGGATTTCGCGCGCGAGCAGCCCGATCTCCTGATCGTCGACCGCATTCCCGGCATTCCGCGCTGCCAGGGGCGCGAGTTCGACTACCTCGAATATTTCCTGCAGAACCGCGTCTTCGCCGATGCGTTCGAGAACTACGAGCACCTGATGGATTTCGACCGCTACCGGATCTACCGGCGGAAGAAGGTCAAGAAGCACGCCGGGCAGGTCACTCCCAACGGCCCATCGCCTTCTCTCGCATCCCCTCCGGAATCTTCGCGACGTCCGGCACCTTGAATACACCGGAAGCAACCAGGACGATCTCGCCGCCGCAGACAAGATCGCAGCTGCAGAAGCAGAAATTGACCGTACGGCGTGCGATGCGGGCGGTGCCTTCGAGCCATTGCCCGAGCCGGGCGCCGCGCACGAACTCGGTGCTGAGCGAAACGGTGGGATGAGGCCAGCGTATCCCGGTGGCGTGGCCACAGCCCACACCCATCACCATGTCGGCCACCGTGACCAGCAGCCCGCCATGCGCCCATCCCATCGGGTTGCCATGGCGCGGCTCGAGCGGCAATCCGATGCGCAGGCTCTCGCCTTCCGGCCTGTACCAGAGAGGGCCGATGAGCCCGATGAACTCGTCGTGCGCCTCAAGTCGGCGGAAGCCTTCCGGAACCAGGGGGGCGGTCATGCTGCCATCCCATCGTCGGACGTCGCATAGCGCTCGAGAGCGGCGCGTACCGGGAGCGCAAAAGGCGTGCTGCGATGGGTCTCTTCGTCGAGGGACACCATGACGACCCTGAGCACGGCCGTGCAATGGCCCTCCCCGTCGAACAGGCCCTGTCCGACCACGCACTTGCGCTCATGCACTTCGAGCAGGCGCGCGCATGCGGTCGCCCGCCCCGGGTAGAACATCTGTCGCTTGAAGTCGACCTCGAGGCGGCCGACCACCATCCGGAAGCGCGGCAGGCCGGTGCGCACCACGGTGCGCATGTAGGATACCCGGGCATTCTCCAGCAACTGCAGGAACGCCCCATTGTTGACATGGCCGTTGGCATCGACGTCGGCGAAACGCAGATGCTCGTCGGTGGCGAAACCGTAGATCCGCCGATCCGTCAGATCGAGCCTCACCGGATCAGCGCTCCCGGAATTCCAGGGTGAGATGCGCGGCCTCGGACGGAAGCACAACGATCCGCCCTGAGTCCGGCTTGACGCACTTCACGCCATTGCCTTTCAGCAGCGCCTCGCAGGCGTCGAGGCTTTCGACCCTGATCGACAGCAGCGCGGGATGATCACCGGACCTGACCGGTGTCACCTCGGGATAGCGCCGCGCATAGTCCTCGCCGGTCATGTAATAGATAGGCTGCGTGCCCGTATCGACGACCAGACCATCGGCTTCACGCCGTACCGAGTCCGTTCCGAAATACTTCTCGAGCTCCGCCGACCATTGCTCAGGCTGTTCGGCGATGACCGTCACGCCCAGGATGCCCCGCGCCCCGTTGGGATGGCGCGCCCATTCCGGCCGATAGACGTACTGCGGCGTCATATGCTCGCAGACGAAGAAGCCGACCACCGGCATGTGGGTCTTCGGTATGCGGACCGTGCGGAACTGGGCATGTTCGGTCTTGCCGGCGACCTCGACGGCGCGGTCGAAGGACAGCGGCGGGTCGGGCTGCAGGCCCGCCGCCTTGAACGCTTCGAAGGCGAGGTCGGCGCCGTCCGTGGCCAGGGCCACGTTGGCCAGACCGCCGCCGCCCTTCAGCCATTCCCGGCGCTCGGCGTTGAACTCGGTATCCTCGACCACGCCCAGTATCTCGAAATAGTCGGTATCGAAGATCATGAGATGGTTGGCCGTCCCCAGCTTCTTGTGGAAGCCGCGCGGCTGGACCTGGAAGCCGAGGCGGCGATAGGCAGCCTCGGCCGCGTCTATGCCGTCGACCATGACGACGACGTGGTCGAGTCCTTTCACCGCGCGCTTCATGCCGGCCTCCTTCGCACCATGTTGATCCCCTTCGCCGTCATCACCAGCTCCCCCTTCTGGTTGGTGGCCCGCCAGGACTCGTGAATCACCCCCATCTCCGGCCGGCTTTTCGACGGGACCTTGGCCGTGCATTCGACCCATCCCGTCAGCGTGTCGCCCGGCCGGACGGGCTTCAGCCAGCGCAGCTCGTCGATGCCCGGCGAACCCAAGGTCGTCCGATGATCGACGTAGTTGTCGACAAAAAGTCGCATCAGCTTGGAGGCGACATGCCAGCCCGACGCGATCAGCCCGCCGAACATGGATTTCCGGGCGGCGTCGGCATCGACGTGGAAGCTTTGCGGGTCGAACTGGCGCGCGAAGGAGACGATTTCCTCCTCCGTGAAGCTGGTGGAACCTAGCTCGAACCTGGCGCCTACCTCGTAGTCATCCCAATAACGCGGTTTCGTGGCATGCATGCCATCGCTATTCGCAGAGCAGGATCGCCGAGGCAAGAACCTCTATGGCGGGAGGCTTTCCCGTCGGCTAGCTTCCGTGGATATGAGCGAACCCGATCTCGTGCGCCGGCTGACGACGATCATGGATATCGACGTCGTGGGCTTCAGCACCCTGTCGGGCCATGACGAGGAGCATGCGCTCGCCCTCCTCGGCAGCCGAATGGCGACGGCCCAGACCGTGATCAGGCATCACCGCGGGCGTGTCTTCAAGCTCACCGGTGACGGCCTGCTCGCAGAGTTCGCCAGCCCGGTCGAGGCCGTCCGCGCCGCGCTCGAGATCCAGGAGGCAATGCGATCGGCCAACGGGTTGGCGGGCCCGGAAGACCAGATGGGGCTGCGCATCGGCGTCAATCTCGGCGACGTCGTCGAGAGCGGCGACGACCTGATGGGAGACGCCGTCAATGTCGCCGCGCGCCTGGAATCGATCGCTCCCCCGGGCGGCATCTGCGTTTCCGCTGCCGTCCACGAGCAGATCGAAGGCAAGCTGATGCTGCGCGCCCAGGACATGGGCGAGCAGCGCGTCAAGAACATCCCGCGCGCCATCCACGCCTACCGCCTCACGCTCGACGGCGCCCAGCCCCTACCACCTCCGACCCGGCCGGCCCCGGCTGCACGCAGCGGCTCGAGGAAGATCGTCCTCCTGCTCGGTGTCGTTGGTGTCCTCGTCGCTGCTCTGGCAGCAGGCGGCTTCTGGCTGCTCCACGAGCGCTCCACCGCACCGGGCCTGGAAGCACGCCGGGCAGGAGAGCAACGGCCGCCCGTGCAAAGGCCTGAACGGCAATCGGCAGCCGCACCCGAAAGGGCGACGGCGACAGTGCCGCCCGCGAACAGCCCGGCTCCCGCAGCGCCTTCGACCGCCACGGCTGCGACGCCCGGTTCCGCGGCGCCGGCCGCCCCTCGCCACTATGTCGCGGCGGACGTACCGTTCGTGGCGGCGTGGCGCCGGGGCGCCCTCGAGCATTACGCGCTCGCGGACGGCGCAAAGGCCCTGGCGATCAACGTCCGCGGTTTCCTGGCCACGGCCACGCGTCGAGCGGATGCCGAGATCGCCCGTCGTGCCGCCCTCGACGAGTGCAACGGGATCGTCGAGCGCGAGGTGCCCATCGTTCGCGAATTCGACCGCTGCATGATCTATGCCGTCGGCAATGACGTGGTCTGGTCGTATCGCCAGCCGCCGACGCCGCCCCCGCCCTACGTTCCGACACCGCCGTCGCCGCCGATCCTGCTCGATCCGGCAACCGTCCCGCTGATCGGCGCACCCGCACGACGGAACCTGGAAGAACGCTACCTGAAGTCGGACCGCAGCCGTGCATACGTCATGGGCCGCCGACATTTCGAGTGGTGGTCGATAGGCGACAGCGACGAGGACGCCATCCACCGGAACCTCCAGACCTGCGGCCAGATTACCGGCTACCCCTGCGTCGTCTACGCGGTGCGCGAGCGCGTCATGGTCCGGGTTCCACAACGCCATCGCATCGTGGACATCTTCGCGCCGGAGGATTTCGCCAAGCTGGATGCCGACCAGAAAGCATCGATGGAACGCTATCTCATCGCGGATGATTGGCGGGCGATCGCCCTGGCCGCCAACGGTCGCGTCGGCATCGTGTCGGGCAGCGGCAGCGAAGGCGCCGCAACCGGTGCCGCCCTGGCGGCATGCGCCAAGGCCGGAGGCACGGACTGCACCGTCGTCGCGGTCGGGCCTTTCCTGGTCGCCCCGAAATAGAATTTCGGGAATCGCTCAGTCGGCCAGCGCGGCGCCGAGGCGCTTGGCGATCTCCTCCAGCATGACCTCGGACGCGCCACCGCCGATGGCCTGCACGCGGGCGTCGCGGGCCATCCGCTCGACCGCCGTCTCCCGCATGAATCCCATGCCGCCGTGGAACTGCACGCAGTCGTAAAGAACCTGGTTCACGAGGTCGCCTGCCAGCGCCTTCACCATGGAGACCTGGGCCACGCAGTCGTGCCCCTCGGCGTCGAGCCAGGCAGTGTGATGCACGAGTTGCCGTACGGCCTCGACCTCCGCCAGGCGCCGGGACAGACGCTGACGGATCGCCTGCTTGTCCCAAAGCGGGCGCCCGAAGGCCGTGCGCTGGCTGACATGCTCGTAGGTCAGGCGGATGGCCTCGCGTGCTTCCGCCATGGCCATCGCGCCGATCACCAGCCGCTCCGTCTGGAAGTTGGCCATGATGGCGTAGAAGCCGCGATTGAGTTCCCCCAGCACGTTCTCCGCGGGAATGCGGCAGTCCTCGAACACCAGCTCCGCCGTGTCGGACGAACGCCATCCGGTCTTGTCGAGCGCGCGGCCGACCCGGAAACCAGGCGTGCCCTTCTCGACCAGGAACATGGTGATGGCGCGGCTCCCTTTGGCGTCGGGATCGGTGCGCGCCGCCACGAAGTAGAGATCGCCATGGACGCCGTTGGTGATGAACATCTTGCTGCCGTTCAGCACGTAGTGAGAGCCGTCCGGCAGCGCGCGCGTGCGGATGCCCGCGACGTCCGATCCGGCGCCCGGTTCGGTGACCGCGACCGCCGTGATCGTCTCCCCCGACATCACGCCCGGCAGATATTTCTCGAGCTGCCGCCTGTTGCCGAAGCGCAGCAGATGCGGGCTCGCCATGTCCGTATGAACCAGCACCGTGATGGCGAAGCCGCCATGGGTCGAACGCCCGACCTCCTCGGCCAGCAGGACGGATCCGCGGGCATCGAGCCCGGCGCCGCCGAGGGCCTCCGGCACCCGCAGCGAGAAGAAGCCGAGCTCCCCCATTTCGCGCAGGATCGAACGGGGCACGAACCCGGCCTCCTCCCATGCCGGTCCGTCGGGCTTCACCTTCTCCTCGACGAAGCGTCGCAGCTGGCGGCGGATGAGGTCGTGGTCCTCGGTGAAGATCGGATGTGCCATGGCGCCGGGATGCTACACTCACCTCACGTCACGCGACAGACGTCTGCAGGATAGTTCGATCTGAATGGCCGGAAGGGATGAGAGGCCCGACGGTTGCCCCACCAGGATCTTTTCGAAAATCTGTTCTGCCGATCGCCATTCTGGCCACTGCCCGGTCACGCCTGCCGCCGGGCTTCGCGCGTTAGGACAGTCACGCCGATTGTCCCGACTCCCACACACACCGACCCGACAATCGGCGCCGGCCCCGCAGCTCCCCAGGTTGCGGGGCCCCATTCTTCTGTCGCAGCGAGCCGGCTGGTTGGAGGGTGGTGGCCGGAGACGCGACGACGCGACGCGCCCGACAAAAACACCCTGCGGTAGTGCAGCCGCAGAAGGCTTGCGCTACGGTCCCGCTCGGGATCAAGGGGTATATGGAATTGTGAACATTGCACAGGATGCGCGTCGCGCCCGAGAGGCTGCGCATGCGGCGATGGCCGCCTATGAGAAAGCCCAGACCGACGTCGCCAGGCGGCGAGTGCTGGAGGCGATCGCGGACTGGGAGCAGGCGCTGAAGGCTTGGCGACGGGCCAGGCAGCTGCATTGATCGACGGCGCTCGGTGAAGGCGGCGGGCAACTCTCGCACGGACCCTGTGGATGGTGCAGATGCGGCCTCCGACGCGGGCGAGAATCTGACAAACCTACGATGCGCGCATCGACTCAATGCGGCTCGTCCAGGTCATCCGGCGGCTCATGCGGTCCGATGTGACGCAGCAGATCTGCCGGGTCGTTGATGTCCACCAACATGCCGCAGACAGGACAGCGCACGAATGAAGGCCAATCCTCGCCGTCATCGCGTGACCCATCCGGGTGGAGGTGTTGCCTCATAGGTATCGAAACTTTTTTTCTGTAATTGGGTTCCCATTCCCCGCAGCTACCCGCGCCACGCCGACGCGATCCGGTCTATCCCGGCACCTTCTGGTGGTGGCCGCCTATACACACCCCAGAACCGCCGGCGGCACCCACTCCTTCGACGGATACACGCGCACAGCGCGGCCACCGTGGGCTGTGGTACCACTCGCGCATCGGCGTTTGCGAATGATCACCTTGTGACGTGCCTTCGGCCGCTCAGCCCTGACCGCGGCCGTCACGGCCTGCCATCAGGATCTGTTTCCGTCGACGAACTCGCCGGTCGCCCTTGATGCGCCGTCGTCCGGCCGTCCGCAGCTAACCCAAGCCCCTTTCGCAGACTCCCGTTGAGCGCGCGTCCCAGCGGCGGGACGCTCAACTTCAAGGGACGGAAGGGCGAATGCTTCGTATCTGGATCATTTCGGCCAACGCGGTCGCCATCAACCCTGGGCGGTGGAGGGGTGAGAACTGATCGCTGCGGCACTACTCGCGCTGGGCTGGGCGTGGATTGTCCTCGTGACGTTCGTGCTGATGTGCCTGCTGCTGTTTCAGACCAACGATCTCTCGATCGCGGTTGGAGCGTTTGTTTTGATCGTGACGGTGCTACCTGGGGTGCTGCTGATCGTGTTGGCCCGCGTGCTGAGGCGACGTCGCGCACGACGCCTCGGGTGGGAACTGGCACGAGAACGATTCAGATAACACCATGAAGCTTCTGTCGGCGGTGGCGATCGTGGTGGAGACGAACGTCCAGTTCGCCGCTGCTCAGCCCGCCGACAGGTAGATCCGACAAAGCATTTTTCGTCGATCCGCGTTGAAGACGAACGGGCCGGCGCCGAAAGGACGCTCGTTTGCATTCGCGTGAAGGGGCGATGCCATGAAGGCGTTAGTCTTGGCGATCGGCCTCTCGGCAATGGTGTTACCGGAAGCGGTTGCCAAACGGCCAGTCGTAATTGATGGCGGCAGCATGGAGGTTGCAGGGAAGACATATCGGCTGTGGGGCATCGAGGCTCCACCGCTTGACCAGGTCTGCGCAGATGCCTGGCCGGTAGGACGGCTCGCGGCCGAAGCACTTCAGGCATTGATCGAAGACAGCAGCGTCGAGTGCGAACGTCGAAAGATCGATCGCTCAGGGCAGGTCTTCGCCACCTGCAAGGCGGGTGCGCATGACCTCAGCAGTTCCATGGTGCGTCAAGGGATGGCATGGGCACAGTTGCTCGACTCGCTTCAACTGTTCCGACTGGAAGAAGAGGCTCGCCAGAAGAGGGTGGGGCTTCACGCGCATCGGTGCCTCCCTGCCTGGGAGTGGCGGACTTGGCCGAACCGGGACGAGAGGAAGCCGCAAAGGCCCCCCGGAGGTGGTGGATGAACGACCCCGATGGCGGGTGCGAATTGATCGCCGGCCTTGATCTCGACCTTAATCGGCGCGACCTCCGAAGCTGCTTTCGCCGCTAGCAATGGTGCAGGTGGTGGCGCGCCGGTAGCATCGTTCAGCCCACCTCTACCCCTAGTGCACCCAGCATAGGAGGTGGGTCAGGCCTCGCCGGTCTACCCAGCCGGCGGGGCCGCTTCCCCGCCATTCATGAATCGCCTGCACAGGTTCCAGAGCGAGCAATTTCCAGACAGCCCAAGAAACGGGCCCGGACGAAGTATGGCTCGATGTGTCCGGGCCCGCAGAGGCTGCAAGTTAAGCCCTTTTGGCTCGCGGCCACGTTGCCCCTTGGACACCCCCGGGTCCATCGGCAGTCGCCGCAAAGTCGTTCGTCCATTCTGTGGATGACCGTCCGTTCATCACGTCGGCACGTTGTGCGCCGCATTCCAGAACGCGGCGAGCGTTGCCGACCTCCTCGCCCATTGGCATGCGATTGCGGAAGTTGGCTTTGTCCTCTCGCCACCTGGTCGCCCGAGATCAGCCACATCATCTGCCGGAAGGCGTCAGGAACCTTGGGGACAGGCATTGCTTCCGTTTAGGCTATGTTCCCTGACGCCAACTGACTGAGTGATTGATTTTTCATGTCGCGCGACAGACGTCTGCAGGATCGTTCGATCTACCCGCACTGGTGCAGCGATACCGTGCGCTTCTCCGACCAGGACGCCGCCGGCCACATCAACAATGTCGCCCTTTGTGCCTACCTGGAAACCGCCCGCCTCACCTTCATCCGCGACATGGGCATGATGGCCCGGACCGACGATGGCGTGCGCGGAATATCGGCCGGGATGACGGTGAGCTTCCTCGCTGAATCCCATTGGCCGGGGACCGTCGAGCTGGGGTCCGGCGTGATGCGGATCGGCACCAGTTCGCTGACCGTCGGATCGGCCGCCTTCAAGGACGGGACCTGCATCGCGGCCGCGGAGATGACCGTCGTCCGCCTGAAGGGAAAGACGGCCCACCCGATCGACTCCGATCTGCGGTCTCGGCTGGAAAAATACCGCCTGGCGGGTTTCCGATCCGCTTGACCCTCGCACGGCCGTCCCCTATTTTCCCGTGTCTGCGAGTAAGTCGCATCTGCATGGGAAACGCAGGGAAGCGCGGGCAAGGGCATGTTCATCTGCATCTGTCAGGCGATTCGGGACCGCGAGATCGACGACGCCATACGCGCTGGCGCGCGGCGGCCGGTGGACGTCTTCCGTGCCTGCGGCAAGAATCCCCAATGCGGCTCCTGCGCCTGCGACATCCGCCAACGCATCGCCCAAAACGTCGCCCAGGAGCAGGCGCCAGCCCTGCTCGCTGCCGACTGAGCGCGCGCCCGTCCTTCGGCCGTCGAGCCGCGGGACCTACGGCTCCTTCCCCTCGCCGATCTGTGTCTGCAGGTAGTTCTGATCGCCCACCTTGTCGACCAGCGCGAGCTCGGTCTCGATGAAGTCGATGTGATCCTCTGAATCTTCGAGGATGTCGACCGCGATCTCGCGGCTGACATAGTCCTTCGTCGATTCGCAGAGGGTCACGGCGGCGACGAGCGCGGTGCGGGCCTCGTTCTCGAGATTGAGGTCGGCCTTCAGGCACTCGACCACCGTCTCGCCGACGGCGATGCGGCCGAGATCCTGCAGGTTCGGCAGGCCATCGAGCATGAGGATGCGCTGAATCAGCCGATCGGCATGCTTCATCTCCTCGATCGACTCTTCGTAGACTTTCTTGGCCAGCCGTTCGAAGCCCCAGTGCTTCAAGGTCCGGGCGTGAAGGAAATACTGGTTGATCGCCGTAAGCTCGTTCTTGAGCAGCTTGTTCAGCTCAGCGATGACCTGCGGATTGCCCTGCACGGTTGATCTCCTCGCGATGACTATGGAGCCAGAGATACTGCGGCGTGCGCCCGATGCAACTACGGAGTGCGCGAGTGATAACCGTTCTCCAAGAAAAATGTGCAAGCCGGCCAAAAACTTAGAGAGTGCTTCTCACTCGCCTCTCAAGCCCGTTACCCGTTGTTCGAACGCCCGCGATAAAATCGCTACGACGCAACGCCCCCACAGCCGCGATGGTCTTCGCCTTCGCACGACGTTGAATGCGATCCGGCGGTGGACGACGAAATCGCGACCTTTCTCTGCTCGGGCACCTCTGCCACACTGCGACCGTTCGGCGTGTCGCAACGTCGGCACGCTTCGAACGTTCACCCATCAACACAGCCCGCCCGGCCGACTGGCCGGGTCAGCCGGAGTTACGAGTCATGCCCTTCGACAAAGGAAAGGCCCCTTTCACCCTTCCGAAGCTCCCGTACGCCGACGACGCGCTCGCCCCTGTCGTCTCCGCGAACACCATCTCCTTCCACTACGGCAAGCATCACAAGGCGTACGTGGACAAGCTGAACGAGCTGATCGAAGGCACGCCCTACGCCAGCCTGACGCTGGGCGAGATCATCACCAAGTCCGCCAAGGACGAGAAGGGCAAGGCGATCTTCAACAACGCCGCCCAGGCCTGGAACCACGAATTCTACTGGCACAGCATGAGCCCCAAGGGCGGCACGCCGACGGGCAAGATCAAGCAGGCCCTCGACGACAGCTTCGGCGGGCTCGAGGAATTCCAGAAGGCGTTCAAGGCCGCCGCCGTCGGTCAGTTCGGCAGCGGTTGGGCGTGGCTGGTCTCGAAGGGCGGCAAGCTCGCCATCGAGACGACGGCCAACGCCGACACCCCGCTCGCGCACGGCGGCAAGCCGCTGCTCGTCGCGGACGTGTGGGAGCACGCCTACTACCTCGATTTCCAGAACCGTCGCCCGGATCACATCCAGGCGTGGCTGGAGAAGCTCGCCAACTGGTCGTTCGCCGAGGAGAATCTCGGCTAGAGAGGAGGAGAAATGCTGGGCACCATTCTTCTGATCATCCTCATCCTGATCCTGATCGGTGCCCTGCCGAGCTGGCCCTACAGCAGCGGCTGGGGATACTATCCCAGCGGCGGCGTCGGCCTGATCCTCATCATCGTGGTCATCCTGCTGCTGATGGGACGCATTTGACGTCCTGTCGGCAGCAGCCATTCTCACGCAAGTTTTTCCTCACCAGCGGCCTTCCTCACCAGCGGAACGTGACGTTGATCGAGCCGAACTGCGTCCAACGGTTCTGCTCATAGAAGTCCGGCGTCCGGATCACCTGGGTGTAGGTGACCCGGACGCCGCCCCACGTGACGGCAAGGCCCGCCTGCGCCTCGGCGACGAACGGCCGATGCGATACACGCAGGCTGTATCCATCGGTATTGCCGTCGAGGAAGATGTTGCGGCCGACGGCCTGGCCATCGATGCCGGCGAACAGATACCAGCCGAAGCTTCCGTCGCCGATGAAGGCCTCCGAGCCGGGCAGCGCCGGCCGAGGCCTGGGCGGCCCGAAATCGTCCCGCAGGTTCTTGCCGATGCGCGCCGTGCCGCCGACGTCACCGTAGATCGCCACGTTGCCCAAGGCCGCCCCGATGCGGGGAATGAAGTCGACCTCCAGCTTCGGATCGTCGAAGACGACCGTGCGTGCGGTGCGCCAGCGCCGCTCGAAGCCGATGCCGATCGTCGGCTCGTTGTGCAGCTGGTTCGCCCAGCCATTGGCCTGGGCGACACCGATGATGTTGTGGAAGTTGTTCTGCACGAACGCCCCGCCCGCCGCCGGCCCGATCAGCCCCAGGTCGAGCTGAAGCGTGTCGAGGCGGACCGGTTCCTGCGTCCCCGTCCTCTCGTCGAACCGCTTGTAGGTGTACTGCAACGCCAGGCTGGCATAGAGCCATGCCGCATAGGGCCGGTCGTTGTAGATCGGCTGCGACGTGAACGTGTCGTCCGGCGTGTAGATGTTCTGCCCTATCGACACGCCGACGCGCCGGACCACGGAGTCCGACGGCGGCTCACCGAAGAAGGTCGGCAGAGTGGTCAGGGAAACGAGTCCGGGCGGCATCTCGGTGATGGCTGGCGAGAGCCATCCGATCCGGACGCCGTTCGTGTAGTCCCGGTCGGTCGGGCTGAAGCGGTTGAAAACGTCGTTCTCGACCTGAAAGCTGAAGATGCTGCGGCTCTCGCTCTCGGTCGCCGACGGTGGCGGGGGCGGACGTTGCGCCTCCTGCGCATGCGCGACGGACGTCACGCCGACCACCGCGGTCGCCAGAGCCATGGATGTGACAAGACAAGGCCGCATCGCCGATAACGTGGCCGCTGCCGGCGGGTTGCAGGGAGCGGCGGCCGAAGCCGCCCTTTCTAGCGGGCGTTGGCAGCCGCGTTGACGTCCCAGAGATGAGCGCGCCAGCGCAGCCCGATGAGGAGCGTGAAGACGATGCCGATGACGCTGTAGAGGGTGCCGGCCGCCGGGAAGCCGGCATGTTCGACCAGCGGTCCCGCCAGGAGAAGGCCGAGGGGCATGCCATAGACCGCGAGCATGCGCACGCCCATCACGCGGCCCCGGAAGGCGGGATCCGTTACGCGCAGCAACAGCACCGCCATGGGGATCATGCAAAGGCTCTGGACAAAGCCCGCCATGAAGAGGACGGCCTCGCCCCAAAACGGTGTCTCCACCCACGAGAACACGAGGTTGAGCGAGAACCACAGAACGGCGCAGACCAGCATGATGCGCGCCGGGCGGACGGCGCTGCCGTGGAGAGAGATGGCGATCGAGCCGGCCAGCGCTCCGCCGGCGAAGCAGGCGATCAGCCAGCCCAATCCGGTCTGCCCCATCCCGTAGATGTCACGGGCGACATAGGCCAGCAGCGAGCCGACGAGCGGATAGGCGGCGAGATTCACCAGGAAGGCGAGGAGCATCACCGCGCGCATGTCCGGCGTCGACCAGACATAGGCGAACCCTTCGCGCAGGGCGCCGATCAGCGGCGGGCGGGCGGGCTGCTCGCCAAGCACCCGCAGCCGCTCGACCCCGACCTTGAAGGTGAGCGCCAGACTCGCAGCATAGAACAGGCAGATGCCCAGATAGGCCGGCCCCGATCCCAGCAGCGCCACGAGCCCGGCCCCCGTCAGGGCACCGACGACGCGCGCCGAGTCGGCAGTGGTGCGCGACACCCCCATTGCCCGCATCAGGTAGTCCGACGGCATGGTTTCGCCGACCAAGAGGTTGCGTAGCGTGATGTCGGAAGGCCGGACGAGCCCCGTGAGGGTGGCCAGGATGAACACCGACCACGGCGCGGCGAGGTCAGTCAGGAACAGCACGGCCAATGCGGCCGCCACCGCAAGGTAGGTGGCGCGCATCAGGCAGAGCAGGTGGCGATTGCCGATCCTGTCGCCCGCCATCCCGAACAGGGGTGAGACCAGGGTGCCGAGGAACTGGAGGGAGCCGAACACCGCCAGCGCCAGCACCGAGCCGGTCGAAACCAGCACGTACCAGCCGAGGACCACCCCCTCCATCTCGAAGGCCCAGGAAGTGAGTAGGTCGGCCGGCCATTGATAGCGGAAGCTGCGGACCTGAAATGGCGCCAGCGCCGGCACGCGCAAAATGACACTCACGTCCCGTTCGTTCCCTCGGCCGGCCGGCGTCTTGGCTGCGCCGCTCGGGTCGTCGTACCGTGGGCCTCGCCGGCCCCTGCAGCAACGGTCTCTTTCTCATAGGCCACCCCCGCGAATTGCGTGACTGCACGAGGGCTTAACCCCAAATCTTGTGTCCCTATTGCCTCGCACTCGGTGTAAATTTTCAATTCGACCGCAGTTGCGTTGCGAAGCCGCCCGGAGCATTGTGCCCGAGGGGAGCCGTCAAGCGGTGCCAGACGCTCGAGAGAGCCGCGCGCGGATCTGACCTTGGAGTGCTAATCCGCAATGGGCGATGTCTTGAGAGCGCGCACGACGTTTCATCTGGTCCTGATCAAGCCGACGCACTACGACGACGAAGGCTACCCGATCACCTGGCTGAGATCCCATATCCCGTCGAATACCCTGGCGGCGCTCTATGGCCTGGGCGACGACTGCCGTCGCCGCCAGATCTTCGGCCCCGACGTCGAGCTCGTCATCAGGCCCTTCGACGAGACCAACAGCCGGGTGCGGCCCGACAAGATCGCCGCCGAGATCCGGCGCGGCGGCGGGAAGGGCCTCGTCTGCCTGGTCGGCGTGCAGAGCAACCAGTTCCCCCGTGCCACCGATCTTGGCCGTCAGTTCGTGAAGCTCGGCATCCCGGTCGCCCTCGGCGGTTTCCATGCCGCTGGCTGCCTGTCCATGCTGCCGGTCGTGCCGCCGGAAATCCAGGCGGCGATGGACATGGGCATCTCGGTGTTCGCCGGCGAGGCCGAGGAAGGCCGCCTCGACATCGTCCTGAAGGACGCCTGGAACGGCACGCTGAAGCCGCTCTACAACTACATGGACGACCTTCCAGGGCTCGAGGGTGCGCCGACTCCTGCCCTTCCTCCCGAAGCGCTGAGCCGCAACGAAGGCCGCCGGTCGAGCTTCGACCTGGGCCGCGGCTGCCCGTTCCAATGCTCGTTCTGCACCATCATCAACGTGCAGGGCCGCAAGAGCCGCTTCCGCACCGCCGACGACCTCGAAGCGATCGTGCGCGAGAACTACAAGCAGGGCATCACGTCGTTCTTCATCACCGACGACAACATGGCCCGCAACAAGCACTGGGAGTCGTTCTTCGACCGCCTGATCGAGCTCAAGGAGAACGAGGGCATCTCGGTCTCGCTCATCATCCAGGTGGACACCCAGTGCCATCGCATCCCGAACTTCATCCACAAGGCGCGCTGGGCCGGCGTCTACCGCGTGTTCATCGGACTGGAGAACGTCAACCCCGACAACCTGCTGGCCGCCAAGAAGCGCCAGAACAAGATCACCGAATACCGCAAGATGCTGCAGGCGTGGCACACGAGCGGTGCCTCTACCTGGGCCGGCTACATCCTGGGCTTCCCCGGCGACACGCGCGAATCGATTCTGCGCGACATGGAGATCATCAAGAAGGAGCTGCCGCTCGACATCCTCGAGCTGTTCATCCTGACGCCGCTGCCCGGTTCGGAGGACCACCAGACGCTGTGGAAGAAGGGCGTCTGGATGGATCCCGACCTCAACAAGTACGACCTGCATCACCGCGTCGTCCATCATCCCAAGATGAGCGACGCCGAGTTCGAGCAGACCTATCGCGACGCCTGGAAGACCTACTACACGCCCGAGCACATCGAGACGGTGGCACGCCGCCACGGCGCCATTCCCGGTCGTGACCCGGCCGAGCCGGCGCAGTTCATGACCATGTTCAAGGTGATGTTCGAGGCCGAAGGCGTGCATCCGCTGGAAGGTGGCATCGTGCGCATGAAGTACCGGCGTGACCGCCGCTACGGCATGCCCATCGAGCCGATCGGCGTCTTCCACGCCAAACTCGCCGCCGAGACCTGGCGCAAGCTCAAGATCTATGCCCGGCTCGCCTGGCAGGGCTGGCGCATCGGCCAGAAGGTCAAGCACGACCCCAGGCGGCACGAGTACATGGACCTGGCCCTGTCGCCGGTCATCGAGGAGGACCTCGACAAGCTCGCCCTGTTCGCCGAGACATCCGGCGGCGGGGCCGCCCTCAACAAGCGGCGCAACGAGGATCTCGCCCGGGCGCGCGTCGCGGCGCAGCAGAATCAGCAGCGGCTGGAAGCGGCGGAGTAGCCCGGCGCGTCAACAGCCCGTCAGTGGACGAGCGGCGGCTTCACGTCGGCCAGCCCGTCGGCGTCCGTCGCCGAGATGGTGGTCCTGATCATCGACCGTTCCTTGGTGTAGTCCCACGGACGGCCGCGATGGAGCATGGCGCGGTTGTCCCACATGACGGCATCGCCCTGACGCCATTCGTGGGTGTAGACGAACTCGCGCCGGGTCGCCTCGTCGAGCAGCTCGGCCAGGAGCTGCCGGGCATCGCGATCATCCATGCCGTCGATGGCATAGGCGTGGCTCGCCACATAGAGCGCGCGACGCCCGTTCACCGGATTGCGCCAGTTCAGCCGCCAGCGCACCGGCGGCAGCGCCTTGCGCTCCTCGGCATTTGCAAGGTCCGGATGGATCTGGTCCCGGCTGTTGGCATAGGAATGGGTGGCCACGGCATCCTTCAGCCGATCCTGCAGATCCGCCGGCAGCCGATCCCAAGCAAGACGTGTCGAGGTGTATTCCGTCTCGCCTCCTTCCCCGGGCAGCACCCTGGCCGTCAGCACCGAAGCCAGTGCGGGCGTCTTCTTGAACGACGAGTCGGTGTGCCAGAGCGCGTTGGCCTGGGCGACCAGCACCTGCCGATGGTCGGGCGGCACGATCTCCCCGTCCGGACCGATGTTGGTGAGCTTCGAATAGAAGCCGCCCGCCCCCAGCGACGCCACCTTGGTGAGCTCCAGCGGTCCGAAGGCGCGGCTGAAGGCCACCTGTATGTCGTCGGCGATCGGCTGGTCGCGGAAGACCAGCAGCGAATGCTCCTCGAAGGCGGCACGAACAGCCTTGTAGGCATCGGCATCGCTTGCCACGTCGAGAATGCTCACGCCTCGGACCTCGACCCCGAAGCCCGGCCCCAGCGGCACCAGATGCATGGCGTTCCTCCTCGTGCTTATTCGTTTGCGTTGATTTTATCGCAACGCGGCAAGAGCGGGCTATAGTGCGACTTCGGCTGTTTGGGCATTGCAGACATACTGATGGCTTCTTCCTCCTCGTCCGCGCCGCGCCTGGCGTTCGTTAGCGCCACGACGCCCGCCGCGCGGGAGGCGCGCTCCCGGCTCGAGCACCGCTACGGGGCGGTCACGCCAGCCCAGGCCGACATCATCGTCGCCCTGGGCGGCGACGGCCTTATGCTGCAGACGCTGCACCGCCACATGCGGCGCGCCACCCCGATCTACGGGATGAATCTCGGGACCGTTGGCTTCCTGATGAACACCTTCCACGAGCGCGGGCTGCTGCAGCGCCTGCGCAAGGCGCGCGAGGTGACGCTGACACCGCTGCGCATGCTGGCCACCGACACGCGCGGACGCCGGCACGAGGTCACCGCAATCAACGAGGTCTCCCTGCTGCGGTCCAGCCGCCAGACGGCCCGCATCGCCGTCGCGGTCGACGGACTCACCCGCCTGCCGGATCTCTACTGCGACGGTGTCCTGGTGGCGACGCCCGCCGGCTCCACGGCCTACAACCTCTCGGCCCATGGTCCGATCCTGCCGCTGGGCGCCGAGTTGCTCGCCCTGACGCCCATCAATGCCTTCCGGCCGCGCCGCTGGCGCGGCGCCCTGCTGCCCCGCCGTTGCGTCGTCGAGTTCACGATCCTCGATCCCCGCAAGCGGCCGGTCGCGGCGGCCGCCGATTCGGTCGAGATCCCCAACGTCCGCAAGGTGACGGTGACGGAAGCGGCCGACATCGCCCTGACGCTTCTGTTCGATCCCGAGCACGACCTCGAGGAGCGGATCCTCAAGGAGCAGTTCGATCCTTGAGCAGCGGCAAGGCCCTTCCCGACAAGCCCGAAAAGAAACGCATCATCGGCCATGAAGGGCTGAGGCCACTGGTGCTCGCCCTGTCGATCGGCACGGTCGGCGGCTTCGTGTTCGACTGGCTGCGCATGCCGCTGGCCTGGATGCTCGGCGCCTGCGTCTTCTCGACCATCGCGGCCTTCGCCGGCCTTCGCATCGGCATGCGGATCCGCCTGCGGCAGGGCATGATCATCATCCTGGGCGTGCTGCTGGGATCGAGCTTCACGCCCGAGCTGCTGCACCAGGCCGGCAAGTGGGCCGTCAGCCTGTGCGTGCTGACCGGCATGACCATGACCGGCGCGTCGCTGGGATACTTCTGGTTCCGCCGCTTCACCGGATGGGACAAGGTCACGTGCTACTTCGCGGCCATGCCGGGCGGGCTGAACGACATGACGATCATCGGCGGCGCCATGGGCGGCCAGGAGCGCTCGATCGCGCTGGCCCATGCGCTCAGGATCCTCACCGTCGTGCTCACCATCCCGGTCTGGTACCGCCTGGTCAACGGCGCACAGACCAGCGTCCTCGCCATGGGCCACGGACCCAGCACCAACGACTGGCGGGACTACGCCATCCTGGTCGCCTGCGGCATCGTCGGGGCGACCGCCGGCCGCCTGCTGCGGCTGCCCGCCGCCTTCATGATGGGACCGATGCTGGTGAGCGCGGCCGCCCATCTCGCCGGCCTGACGAACTCCAAGCCGCCGGGCGAGCTCGTGGCCGCCGCGCAGATCGTGGTGGGCTGCGGCATCGGCTGCCGCTTCGTCGGCGCCGCCCTCGACCAGCTCCATCGCGAGGTCGGCGCCTCGATCGGCGCGGCGTTCATCCTGATCGGCTGCGCCATCGGCTTTGCCGAGATCACCTATGCCCTGACCGGACTCAATCTCGACGCGACGGTGCTGAGCTACGCGCCCGGCGGTTTCGCCGAGATGAGCCTGATCGGCTTGGCGCTGGGCGTGGAGGTGGCCATGGTGGCCACCCATCACCTGTTCCGCCTGATCCTCGTGATCCTGACGGGGCCTTTCGTCTCGCGCTTCGTGCTCACGCGCGGACGGTGATGCCGCCATCGACCACCAGCAGGTGGCCGTTGACGTAGGATGCCTCGTCGGAGGCGAGGAACAGCGCGGCGTTCGCCGTATCCCAGCCCGTGCCCATCTTGCCGGTCGGCGAGGCGCGGTCGCGGATGGCGATCATCTTCTCGTAGGCCTGGTTGTGGTCCTTCTCGCCGCGCGCATACTCCTCGGCGAGGAAATCGATCATCGGTGTGTGCATCAGGCCGGGCAGGATGGCGTTGCAGCGTATGCCCTTGCCGGCGTACTGCGACGCGATGGCGAGCGTCAGCCCGTTCACCGCGCCCTTGCTTGCATTGTAGGCGACGTAGGCCACGCCCTTGGGCGAGCGGATCGAGGCAATCGAGCTCACGTTGACGATGGCGCCGCGGCCCTGCTCCTCCATCACCGGCAGCACGTGCTTGGCGGTCAGGAAGAAGCTCTTCGCGTTGACGTCGAACACGCGATCCCATTCATCCTCGTCGAGCTCGACGGGGCCGCCCGTCGAGCCGATGCCGACATTGTTGTCGAGCACGTCGATCCGTCCCCACCGGGCGAGGCAGGCCTCGACCATCGCCTTGACGTCGGCATTCCTCGAGGAATCGGCCTCGAACGCGAATGCCTCGCCACCATCGTGCGCAATCAGCCCGGCCGTCTCCTCGGCTGCGGCACGCCGCAGGTCCACGCACATGACCTTGGCGCCCTCGCGCGCGAAGGTGACGGCAGTGCACTTGCCGTTGCCCCAGCCCGGGCCGCTCGAGCCCGCGCCCACCACGATCGCCACCCTGTCCTGCAGGCGTCCCGCCATGTCGTCCTCCCGTTTGTCCTCCTCTCGTAGATGATGGATCGAGCCCCGCGCAATGCAGCCCGCCGGGCCACGCATCGGCAGGCGATCCTTGCCCCGAACGAACCGCAGCGACATCGCTCTGGCGCCCATCCGTCACCCATGGAATGCTCCGGACCAAGAACGATACCAGGAGGAAACGATGCGTCGTCGCGCTTTCACCGCCGGCGCGCTGGCGGCCATGGCTGCCCCCGCCGCGGCGCAGGACTGGCCGAGCAAGCCGCTGCGCATGGTGATCCCCTATCCGCCCGGCGGGCCGTCCGACATCTCGACGCGGATCGTCGCGGACCGCGCCGCCCAGCTGCTGGGCCAGCCCGCGATCTTCGACAACAAGGGCGGTGCCTCCGGCATGATCGGGGCGGAGTTCGTGAAGAACCAGCCGGTCGACAACCACACCTTCCTCACCACGACGACGGCCATGGTCTGCATCACGCGCCACCTGCAGCCGATCCCGTTCGATCCGGACAAGGATTTCCTCACCGTCTCGCGCATGTGCACCTCATGGGGAGTCTTCGCCATCCATCCTTCGGTGCCGGCGCGCTCGGTGGCCGAGTTCGTGGCCTATGCCAAGGCCAACCCGGGCAAGCTCAACTACAGCTCGGCCGGGCTCGCCACGATCACGCATCTGTTCGGCGAGATGCTGTGCCTGGAGGCCGGCATCAGGATGACGCACGTGCCCTATCGCGGCAGCGCGCCCGCCTCGAACGCGCTGGTGGCCGGCGAGGTGCAGGCGCAGTTCGACCAGACCTGCCTGCCGCACGTGAAGTCCGGCAAGCTGGTGGGGCTCGCCATGCTGTCCGAGGTCCGCCATCCCGACTTCCCCGACATCCCGACGCTGCGCGAGCAGGGCTACGGCAAGGAAGGCGGCGATTCCTGGTTCGGCATCCTCGCGCCGGCCGGCACGCCGCCCGCCGTCATCTCGACGTTCGACAAGGCCATCGCCGAGGCGCTGCGCTCGCCCGAGGTCATCGACAAGCTGCACAAGGGCGGCGCGCGCGTGACCTACCTGGACCCGGCGGCCTTCCGCGGCCGCATCGATATCGAGACGAAGATGTTCGGCTCCATCATCCGGCAAGGCAACATCAAGCTGCCGTAGCGCGGCTACCGTGCGTGATGCCGCAACCAGGCGCGCGGCACCAGGGTCGACAGCGCCAGGACAAGCAGCAACCCGCCACCGGCCACCATGAAGGCGTGGCGATAGCCGGCCAGGAAGCCTTCGATCCCCATCAGGCCGGCAGCGCCCTGCGCCTGCAGTGCCGTCAGGACGGTGGCGCCGCTGACGATGCCGAGTGTGCGCGTGAGCTGGGACAGGCTGCCGGCCACACCGCGGTCGCGCACCGGCAGGGTCGCAGCGACGATGTCGATGTACGACACGGTGAGCAGGCCCTGCCCGATGCCCTCCAGGACCAGAAGCGCCGCCACGACCGGCACCGGCGTGGCGGCGCCGGTGAAGGCGAGCGGCAACAGGCCAAGCCCCACCATCGCGACCCCGGCGAAAGCCGTCGGCCGCTGGCCGATACGCGCCACCAGCCAGGCCGACAGGGGCGCGCCGGTCAAGCTACCGGCGAAGGCCAGCGCCAGCACCAGACCGGTCGACAGCGCCGAGAGCTTCAGCACGTTCACCAGGTAGTAGGGGGTGAGCAGCAGGATGGCGAAGCCGGCGAGATTGGCCAGCACGTTCATCACGTTGGGCACGGTGAAGGCGGGATCGACGAACAGCGACGGCCGGATGATCGGCTCGGGCACGCGCCGCGCCCGCGCCACATAGGTCCAGCCCAGCACCAGCGCGGCGCCGAACAGCGCCAGGGCCCAGACGCCCGCCACCTCGCGCCGCTGCGACAGGACCAGCGAGAGCAGCAGCGTGCTCATGCAAACCGCGAGCAGCACTGCACCGATCGCGTCGAACGGCCGCGCATCCGGCCTGGGCGACGGCAGCAGGCCCGACAGTCCGAGCGTGACGAGCGCGATCGGCACCCGCACCCAGTAGACCGCCGGCCAGCCCCACAGATCGACCAGGATGCCGCCCAGGAACGGGCCGACGGCCGCAGCCAGCGACATCGCCATGCCGAAGCCCGCCAAGGCGCGCGTGCGGGCGCTCTCGGGGTACAGCGAGGTGGCGAGAGCGGGCGTGCACGACAGCGCCAGCGCCGTGCCGACTCCCTGCCCGGCGCGCGCCCACAGGAACAGCGGCCAGTCCGGCGCCACGGCACAGGCGGCGCAGCCCACCGCCGAGATCACGAGGCCGATGCGGAAGATCCGGCGATGACCGAACAGGTCGCCGAGCTTGCCGCAGGCCAGCATCAGCGAGCCGTAGACCAGCACGTAGCAGATCACCAGCCACTGGACGTCGGCCAGGGCCAGCTGGAAGTGGCGGGTGATCGCCGGCAGGGCGACGTTGACCGCGATGTCGAGCGGCGCGAGCGACGCCCCCAGCCCGACGATCACGAGGCCGGCTGTCGGGCGGACGGTCAGAGGTGCTTGCCCAGAAAGGCCATCGTGCGCTCCCAGGCCAGCCGGGCCGAGGGCGCATGGTAGGCTGGGCTCTTCTCGTTGGCGAAAGCGTGCTGGGCGTCGTAGCGGTGCACCTCCGGCTTGTTGCCGCCGGCCGCCATCTTCTTCTCGAAGGCGTCAACGAGCTGCGGCGTGCACCAGTCATCCTGGTTGGCGAAATGTCCCTGCAGAGGGATCGTGATCTTTGCCGGATCGGCAAGCTGCTCCGGGGGAATGCCATAGAACGGCACGCCGCAGGCGACGCCCGGGACGCGCGCGGCTGCCGCGATGGTGAGCGCCCCGCCCATGCAGAAGCCCATGACGCCGACCTTGCGGCTCGTCTCGGCCAGGTGCTTCACCGCGCCGGCGATGTCCTGGTCGGAGGCGCCGACGAAATCGAGGCCGCTCATCATGTGATTGGCCTCGTCGGGGCTCTGCGTCACGCGCCCCTTGTAGAGGTCGGGCGCCAGCGCGTTGTAGCCCGCCGCGGCGAAGCGGTCGGCGACGCCCTTGATCTGGTCGTTCAGCCCCCACCATTCCTGGATCACGACGATGCCCGGCTTGCCCTGGCCCGCTTCCGCCAGGTAGCCCTTGCAGGTCGATCCGTCGGGACGCTTGAAGTCGATCATGCTGCCCATGCGTTCCTCCTCCGCTTTTCGGCGCCGGACTCTAGAGCAGCTTGCGCAGCTCCGTCTTGAGAATCTTGCCGTAGTTGTTCTTCGGCAGCGCCTCGACGAAGCGGTAGTCCTTGGGCCGCTTGAACCGCGCGATGTTGTCGAGGCAGAGCCGATCGAGCTCGGCGGCAGAGGGCGCGCCGCCCTCGCGCGCCACGATGAAGGCCACCACCTCCTCGCCCCATTCCGGGTGGGAGCGGCCGACGACCGAGCATTCGGCGACGGCCGGATGCAGGGCGAGCACGTCCTCGATCTCGCGCGGATAGATGTTCGAGCCGCCGGAGATGATCATGTCCTTCGAGCGGTCCTTGAGCGTCAGCAGCCCCTCCTCGTCGAAGACGCCGACGTCGCCGGTCCACAGCCAGCCGTCGCGCAGCGACCGCGCCGTCGCCGCGGGATCGTTCCAGTAGCCCGCCATCACGGTATCGCCCTTGACGATGATCTCGCCGACCTCGCCCACCGGCAGCGGTCGGCCTTCCTCGTCGACCACCTTCACGTCGACGCAGGAATCGGCGCGCCCGGCGGAGGCGAGCCGCTGCTCCCATCGCGGATGGGTTCGGTCCGCATGCATCTCGCGCGACAGGTGGGTGATGGTCATCGGGCTCTCGCCCTGGCCGTAGAGCTGCGCCAGCCGGTCGCCCAGCACGTCGAGGGCGCGCTTGAGATCGGCGACGTACATCGGGGCACCGCCGTAGGTGATCAGCCGCAGGGAGTCGGGCCGCAGCGCCGAGGCGCTGCCGTGCTCGACCAGCCGCTTCACCATCGTGGGCGCCAGGAACAGGCTGCAGTCGGGCCAGCGGTTCATCAGCGCCACCGTCTCGGGCACCTCGTACTTGCCGCTCTCGGGAAAGACCTGCACGGCGCCACGGGTCAGCAGCGGAAAGTTCCACAGGCCCGAGCCGTGGCTGATCGGCGCGGCATGCAGGATCGAGCTGCCGGGCGGCGGCCGGTCGAAGTCGGCGAGATAGTTGAGCGTCATCACCAGCAGATTGCGGTGTGTCAGCGTGGCGCCCTTCGGCCGTCCGGTCGTGCCCGACGTGTAGAACAGCCAGGCCGGATCGGCCGGCTCCATCTCGGCCATGGCGACGGGGTCCCCGACCTCCATGAAGGTGTAGGCGCGCGTCGTGACGTCGACGATCTCCTGCAGCGCCGGCGCCCCGGCGGCCGCCTCGGCGATGGTGGCGGCGAGATCGGGCGTCACGAAGCAGAGCCGCGCGCCCGAATTCTCCAGGATGAAGGCGAACTCCCGGGCATGCAGCTTGGCGTTCATCGGGACCGCGCACAGGCCGGCGTGCCAGATCGCGTACATGACCTCGATCGATTCCACGCCGTTCGACATCGCGAAGGCGACGCGGTCGCCGCGCTGCAGCCCGAACCGGCCGCGCAGCTGCATGCTCATCACCGAGACCTTTCGCCACAGATCGCGATAGGCGAGATGCATCGACGAGCCGCGGGCGAGCGCGGGAAGGCCGGGGAATTCGCGGGCTGAGCCCAGCAGGAGATGGGCGATGTTCATGGCCTGCCGACTATTGCAGGCCGGCGAACGGCCGCGCAATGTGCCGGCCATGCAGCATTTCGATTTCGCCATCGTCGGCGCCGGCATCGCCGGGGTTTCCGTCGCCTACCATCTCGCGCCGTCGGCGCGAGTCGTCATCCTGGAGCGCGAGCACGTCGCGGCCTATCACACGACCGGGCGCTCCGCGGCGCTGCATTCGGAGACCTACGGCAGTGCCGAGATCCGCGCCATCACCGTGGCTTCCGGCCGCTTCTACCGCCAGCCGCCGGCCGGCTTCTCGGACCATGCCCTGCTGACGCCGCGCGGCGCGCTGATCGCCGGCCGCGCCGACCAGCAGGCCGATCTGCAGAAGGCGGCCGCCGACTATGCCCGCCTCGTCCCCAGCGTGCGCTGGCTGGAGCCGGCCGACGTGCTGCGGCGCCAGCCGCTGCTGCGCCCCGAAGCCGCCGCGGGCGGCGCGATCTTCGAGCCGGAGGCCGACGACATGGACGTCGCGGCGATCCATGGCGGCTTCCTGAAGGGCGCGCGGGCCGCCGGCGGCCTCCTGCGGCTCAACGCCGAGGTCGAGCATCTCGACCGCAGCGACGGTGCCTGGACGATCCGCCTGCGCGGCGGCGAGAGCCTGCGCGCGGCCGTGCTGATCAACGCCTCGGGGGCCTGGGCCGACGTGGTGGCGAGCCTGGCCGGCGCGAAGCCGGTCGGCCTGGTCCCCAAGCGTCGCACCGCCTTCACCTTCGACGCGCCGGCCGGCCTCGATCTCGGCCCCCTGCCAATGGCGATCGATTTCGACGAGAGCTGGTACGTCAAGCCGGAGGTCGGCCAGTTCCTCGCCTCGCCGGCCGACGAGACGCCGTCGGCACCCTGCGACGCGCAGCCCGAGGAGATGGACATCGCCATCGCCGTCGAGCGAATCGAGGCAGCGACGACGCTGTCGATCCGCCGCATCAAGAACAAGTGGGCGGGCCTGCGCAGCTTCGTCGCCGACAAGAACCTCGTGATCGGCCACGACCCGGAGGTCGAGGGTTTCTTCTGGCTCGCGGGCCAGGGCGGCTACGGCATCCAGACCGGCGCCGGCGCCGGCCGCCTGGCGGCGAGCCTGGCGCTGGACAAGGGCATGCCCGAGGACATCGCCGGCCTCGGCGTGACGGAGGCCGCGCTCTCGCCGCAACGGTTCGCTGGTCGATGAAGCGATACGGAGTTCCCTTCCCGGCTGCCGCCGCCTAAGGTCCCGGCGCGCCCGCTTGATGGAATGGTAGACATACGGGGACTTAAAAGCAGTTTTCTTTGGGCTGCGCCATCCTGCCGCGTTCGGTAGAATTGCATGCGGGACCAGGAAGTTAGATGGAGACTTGCACCTGACATTCGGTTTGAGCGTAACGGCCCAGGGGCCGACTAGGAGCCAGGAGCATTTTGACGAGTGCTTTCGCGTTCGCACCATGGACGCGCTGTGGCACGACAAGGGAGAGCAGGACGAATTGCGGACGTGGCGGAATCGGTAGACGCAGCAGACTTCAATTGGAGTGCCCGCGGGGAAACCCGTGGAGCAGAACCGCTCAAAGTCGGGGAAAGCTAACGGTTCCACCTAAGCCAATCCCGAGCCAAGCCCCGCAGGGGAAGGTGTAGAGACTAGACGGGCGACGCCTACGGTCGAGAGGCTACGGCGAAGGGATAGTCCAGACCACGAACGCCAGCTAGGCGGCGGCGAAAGCCGAAGTGGTAAGAAAATCTGCTTCTCGAAGAGAATGCGGGTTCGAGTCCCGCCGTCCGCACCAACTTCATCCCCGGCAAAGGCGCCTCCCCTTGTGTCCGTTCAAATCCGGTGTGCTGCCATTAATGCGATCATCGCCGGTACCATGGCATAGACGCTGTCGAAGTCTTGGTTGTAGTGGAATCTGACCTCGACGTTCGCAGCCGAGGTCCCGTTCCCGCTTGGCGGATGTCCGCGAATGGCGTGGTCGGCGAGATATTGCTGATGGACACCCTGGAGGTAGCCCCGGATGGTCTCGGCGCGGAACGGCATAACGCCATCGATCCATACGCCCACCTCGGTTGGCCGGGCGCGCCTCACATTTCGGCCAAAGCCCGGCGCAATCTCAACCGTGACGAGGGCGTGATCGCCGTCGCCGAGCCGCTGCTCGCCAAGGACTTCCCGATGTCGCCGGGGATGCGCGGCTTCATGACCGCGGCCGTGCCGCTCGGCGCCCTGATCGCCGCGATCTTCGCCGGTCCGATCATCGACCGCTTCGGCCGCCGCCGCGTCCTGATGTTCGCTGCCGCGCTGTTCACCGCCGGCGCCCTGATCGCCGGCCTGATCACTGCGATCTGGATGCTGGTGGCCGCCCGCCTGGTGCTGGGCATCGCCATCGGCCTCGCGGCCGTGGGCGCGCCGCTCTACATTTCGGAGACTGCTCCGATCAGGAGCCGCGGCGCCATGGTCTCGACCTATCAGCTCGCCATCACCATCGGCATTCTCATCTCCTATCTCACGGGCCTGGCGATCACCGGCGACGGCATGTGGCGCCACATGTTCGGCCTGGGTGCGATACCCGGCCTGCTGTTCCTCTTCGGCCTCGCCTTCCTGCCGGAATCGCCGCGCTGGCTGATCCTCAAGGGCCATGCCGACCTGGCGCGCGCGAGCCTCGCCCGGTTGCGCGATGCGCGCTGGGACGTCGACGGCGAGCTGAACGAGATGGTGGCGACGGCCAGGGCCGAAGCCGGCCGCAGCGCCGGTTACAAGGCGCTGCGCGAACCGCACATCCGCCCGGCGGTGATCGTGGCTGTCACCCTGTTCTTCCTGCAGCAGCTGAGCGGCATCAATGCCGTCATCTACTACGCGCCGGAAATCTTCAATCACGCCGGCTTCGGCAGCGCCGAGACCCGCATCCTTGCCACCGTCGGCATCGGCACCGTGAATTTCGCCACGACCATCCTGGCGATGTTCCTGATCGACCGACTGGGCCGCCGGCCGCTGCTGGTGCTGGTGCTGGGTTTCGCCGGCGCTGCCGCGACCATGCTGATCATCGCCCTCGCGGTCACCAATCCGACGCTGGTGCCGTCGTGGCTGGTGATCGCCATGCTGATGCTCTACATCGCCTCCTTCGCGATCGCCATCGGACCGTTGCCGCACGTCATGATGTCGGAGATCTTCCCGTTGCGGGTGCGCGGACCCGGCATGAGCACGGCCTCGATCAGCAATTGGGGCTTCAACTTCGTGGTCGTCTTCGCCTTCCCGCTGATGCTGGCTGGTCCGGGTCTCGCCTTCACCTTCACGGTGTTCGCCGTGATCTGCCTCGGCGGCATCGCCTTCACGCTGCTGCGCGTGCCTGAGACCACCGGGCATTCGCTCGAAGCCATCGAGAAGCACCTCGGCTCGGGCAAGCCGCTGGCGTCGCTGCGCCGCGAGGTCATCGTCAGCGTCACCATTGTCGCCACGCAGAAGTGAGGATACGACCATGGGAGATGTGCAGCGCGCGGGGATCGAGCACACGGCGCGCCGCCTCACGCTCGCGATCGCTGTCGGCGGGACGGGGCTGGGGCTGGTCTGTAGCCCCGCTTGTCGTCAGAGCTCATGATCACGCCGCGCTATCGCATCATCCGCTGGGTGGCCGAATAGGAGCTTTGGTAACGAGCGAAGCCGTCCTGCCAGCCCCTGTTGTATTGCTGGTCTGACACCGCGCGGTTCACGTCCTTGTTGTAGCGGTAGTACGGGTGACTGGCGGACACGTAGCCGCTGTTGCAGCCGTCGGCATATCCCCCTGCACCAGACAGATCTTATCGCCTATGCACCAGATCTCACCCGCCAGCTTACCATAATCTAGCGTGATGGGACTCGTTCGTGATATCCAGTGCGGACGTCAGGCTCCGGCTAGGCCATGGGAGTTGGCGCGCGTCGGGCGACCAGGTGAGGGCGGGGAGACGTTCGATGTTCGTGTTGCACGTGGCGTTGCAGGGGGCCCTGCGCGGTCGCAACGTGGAGTATGGCGTGACCGCCGATACCGGCGGCCACATTCGTTACTTGATGGGCCTTGTCGAAGCATCCGAGAAGGATGCCGACATCCAGCGGATCGCCATCGCCACGCGCGCATTTCGCAGCAAACTCGGTGACGAATACTGGCAACCGCGCGAAGTGGTCACGCGCAAGATCGAGATCGTGCGCTTTCCCACCACCAACCCGGCCTACCTGCCCAAGGAAGAGCTGTGGCGCGAGGTCACGTCCTTTGCCGATGCGCTGATCGCCTGGATCGAGAAGCAGCCCGAGCGGCCTGACGTCCTGCACGCGCACTATGCCGACGCGGGCGTCGTCGCCGCCATCGTGCGCGAGCGCTTGGGCATTCCCTTCATCTTCACCTCGCACTCGCTCGGACGGATCAAGCTCGAAGCGTTCAGCGGCAGCCAGGACGAGGTCATCGCTGACACCAGCGACAGCCTCAGCCAGCGGCTGAAGGCCGAGGAACGCGCGCTCGCCGATGCTGCGCTGGTGATCGCAAGCTCGCGCGACGAGGCGGAGGTCCAGTACGCCGGCTATGGCAGCTACGACCTCGGCAAGATCCGCGTCATCCCGCCGGGCAGCGACCTTGGCCTGTTCACCACGGCACGGCCCTCGATCGCGGTGGATCGCATGATCAACCGCTTCCTGGTCGACCCGGACAAGCCGCCGCTGATGGCGATCGCGCGGCCAGTGGCCAAGAAGAACCTGGCCGGACTGGTGAAGGCCTTCGGCAAGAGCCCCGAGCTGCAGAACAAGGCCAACCTCGTGATCATCGCCGGCACGCGCCGCGACATCGACGAGCTCGAGCCCGAGCTGGCCGGAAACCTCTACAAGATCCTGAAGATGATCGATCGCTACGATCTCTACGGCCGGGTCTCCTATCCGAAGGAGCACCGGCCCGAGGACATTCCGGCTATCTACGCCTATGCCCGCGAGCGTCGCGGCATCTTCGTCAATCCCGCCCTCAACGAGCCGTTCGGGTTGACCCTGCTCGAGGCTGCGGCCGTCGGCATGCCGGTCATCGCCACGGACAGTGGCGGCCCCAACGACATCGTCGAGGTCTGCCGCAACGGCGAGCTGGTCGATCCGCATTCGCCGACGGCGATCGCCGAAGCCGCGATCCGCATCCTCGACAAGCCGGCGCTGTGGCACCAGTACGCGGCGTCAGGCGCGGCAGCGGTCAGCCGCTACGACTGGACGTCGCATGCCAAGCTCTATCACGGCCTGATGCGGTCGCTGGTCGCGGCGCCCAGCATCCAAATGCCGAAGCCGACCCAGCTCCTGATCACCGACATCGACAACACCCTGGTCGGTTGCCAGGATTCGCACGCGCGGTTCTGCCAATGGCACCAGGCCCAGACCGGCATGGCGTTCGGCATCGCAACCGGCCGCAGTTTCCACAGCGCCATGATGATCCTCGAGCAGGAAGGCTCGCCGCTGCCCGACGTCATGATCACCTCGGTCGGCTCGGAGATCTACCACCGCGCTCCCGGGTCGCCGACGTTCCGGCCGGACAAGGACTGGGCCAAGATCATCGACGTCGACTGGGATGCAAGCGCGGTCGCCGAGATCCTGAAGAGCGAGCCCGGCATCAACCCGCAGGCCGCCCTCGAGCAGCGCCGCTTCAAGGTGAGCTACCTCACCGATGGCGACAAGGATCTCGTCCGCCGGCTGCGCGACCGCATGGACAAGGCTGGCCTGCAATGCTCCATCATCCACAGCCACGGCCGCTATCTCGACATCCTGCCGGTCCGCGCCTCCAAGGGCGCGGCGGTGGCCTACGTGCGCGATCGCTTCGGCCTGACCGACCGCCAGGTGTTCGTTGCCGGCGATTCGGGCAACGACATCGAAATGCTGCGGACCATGCCGCAGGCGATCATCGTGCAGAACTTTTCGGACGATCTCGCCAGCCTGCCCGATCTCAAGCACGGCTACGTGGCGTCGGCGAGCTACGCGCTCGGCATCATCGAGGGCGTCGACTACTTCCGCAAGCTCGCCACCTCATCGGCGACATAGGACGTGCTGTACCTTCTGGTCGGCATCGCTTCGCTGGGCGGGCTGCTCTTCGGCTATGAGACCGGCGTTGCCGCCGGTGCGCTGCAGACCGCGCAGTTCGGCTGGACGGGAACGGCCAACGGCCAGGTGCTGCTGAGCACCGGAACGCTGCTCGGCGCCATCGTCGGTGCGCTGTCGGCAGGCAAGATCGCCGATCTCGTGGGCCGGCGCGATGTGATCATGGCCACCACGGCGCTGTTCACCCTGGGCGCCTTCGTGAGCGCTATCGCCCCCTCGCCCCTCGTCCTGCTGGTCGGGCGGCTGGTGGTCGGCATCGGCGTCGGCGCCATCTCGGTGGCAGCGCCGCTCTACGTCTCCGAGATCGCGCCGGCGCACCGCCGCGGCGCGCTGGTCTGCACCTTCCAGCTCATGATCACGGTCGGCATCCTGCTGGCGTACATCGGCAACGAGATGGTGGCCGAGCGGCCCGACGGCTGGCGGTTCCTGCTGGTTGCCGGCGCCGTTCCCGGGCTGGCGCTGAGTGGGCTCGCCCTGCTGCTGGTCGAATCGCCGGTTTGGCTGGCGCTGAAGGGCGATCAGCCGTCGGCGGTGGCGGCCCTGGCGCGGCTCGGCCTCGCCAGTTCGAAGACCGAGCTGCAGACGGTCGATGCGATCGTGCGGGAAAGCCGGTCGGAAGGAATTGCCGAGCTGTTCTCGCTGGCCGGCCGCGGCGCCCTGTTCCTCGGCATCGGGCTGTTCTTCGTCCAGCAGTTCGTCGGCATCAACACCGTCATCTACTACTCGGCGGCGAGCCTCGGCACCCTGCCGGAACGCCTGAATTTCGGCGTGGCCAATTCGCTTGGCCTGTCGGTGGCGGTGCTCAATGTGGTGGCCACCCTGGTGGCCATTTTCCTGATCGACCGCATCGGCCGGCGGCCGCTGCTGCTCATAAGCCTTGCCGGCATCGCCATCGCTCTGGCGATGATGTCGATCGGGGCCGGAGTCGAGCGCAGCTTCGGCGGTGCCCACCTGCTTTCGGCCGGCGGCCTATACCTCTTCATCCTGTCATTTGCCGTCGGCCTCGGCCCGATCGCCTGGGTGATCGCGGCCGAGGTGCCGCCGATGCATGTCCGCGGGCTGGCGATGGGCCTGATCGTGTCGACGCACTGGCTGTTCGACAGCCTCGCTTCGCCGACCGGCCTCCTGCTGACCAACGAGCTTGGCCGCGCCCTGATCTTCGTCGTCAACGCAGCGATCGCCCTCTTCGGGCTAGTGGCCTTTCGCCGGAGCCTGCCCGAGACCAAGGCCCTCACCTTAGCAGCCATCGACCGCTACTTCGTCGACTGGGCATCGCGCATCCGCGAGAGCCGCTTCGTCCACTACTCCGTCGCCACGCTCGCGACCATGGGCGGCATGCTGACCGGCTACAACTTCGCCATCACCGCGGTGACGCTGGTCCTGATCGAGCAGGAGTGGAAGCTCGGCGCGGTCGAGATGGGGATCCTGGCCAGTGCGCTGGTTCTGGGACTCGTCGCAGGCTCGTTCATGGCCGGGCCCTTGTCGGATCGTTTCGGCCGCCGCTACGTGCTGATGTCGATGGCGGCGCTGTTCGTCGCCAGCGCCTTCGGATCGGCCCTCGCCCCTTCGTTGGTCTGGTTGCTGGTCGCGCGCGCGCTGGCGGGCGTTGCCATCGGGGTAACTTCCCCCACGGCAGGCCTCTACGTTGCCGAAGTGGCGCCGAGCGTCATTCGCGGGCGCCTGCTCTCCTTCGAAGCCGTCACCTACGGCGTCGGCGCCATCGTCGCCTATTGCATCGGCCTCGCGCTCCAGGACCAGGCGCATGGCTGGCGGTCGATGTTCGGCTTCATTGCCTTGCCTAGCACGATCTACGGCCTGGCACTTCTGCCGCTCCCCGAATCCCCCCGTTGGCTGGCGGCTGTCGGCCAACTGAGCGTAGCACGCCGGTCGCTGCTGCGTCTCGTCGGCCGCGATGCCGATCGTCAACTTGCGGAGATCACCGGCGAACGTACGGGATCGGATGCCGAGCACGCGATCGCTCGCGGCGGCTGGCGAGAGCTCTGGTCGCCCACCTACCGTTCGTCGATCTTCGTCGGCCTCGCCATCATGTTCCTGATCGTGTTCTCAGGCTGGGACATGGTGCTGTTCTATGCGCCGACTCTCTTGAAGGAGATCGGCTTTGCCGACACCGCAGTGTCGTTTGCAGCGACCCTCGGACTTGGCATCGTGTTCCTGCTGATGACCCTGGTGTCGCTGGCGGTGATCGACAGTGTCGGACGCAAGCCGCTGGTGGTGACCGGTCTTTTCGTCATGTCCGGCTGCCTGCTGATCATGACCGTGCTGACCGCCCTGCCGCACGCCGACAGCGCGGTCATCCGCTGGGCGCAGGTCGCCACCCTGGCGGTCTTCGTCGGCACCTTTGCCCTGACGTTGGGCCAGGTGGGCGAGATCGTCGTCTCGGAACTCTACCCGCAGGCGATCCGCGGTCCGGCGTCGAGCCTGTCGCACGGCATGCGGAGCATCTTCGCCATCACCTTCACGCTGACCTTCCCCTTCCTGCTCGACGCGCTGGGGCTGACTGTGACGCTGCTGGGCTACGCCATCATCAGCATCGCGGGGGCACTCTACCTGTTGCGCGCCTTGCCGGAAACGCGGGGCAAGAGCCTGGAGGAGATCGCAGCGTACTGGCATCTGCAGGCCGCCGGTCGGAGAGGACAGCCCATGTGCACGCAGACATTTTCAAGAGGTAGTCGTGAGCGGTCTTGACCTTGTCTTCGAGAGCCCCTTGGCGGATGTCGTGGCGGCGTCCGAAACCATCGACTGCCTGGTGATCGGCAGCGGCACGGCCGGCGTCTCGACGGCGCTGCTGCTGGCCGAACGCGGATACCGCGTCGTCATCCTCGAAGCGGGGCCGCTGCGGCTGATGTGCCATATCGGCAATGCCACCATCGCTGATACGACCGGGCTCGCGTCGAAGGTCAGCAATGCGTCGACCGTTCCGACCCGATGGATGACGTCGAAGGAGGCGGAGACCGGCGCCGAGGTGACGCCGGTTCCGGCCTGGCTCGGAGTCGGCGGCCGCACGGTGTTCTGGACGGGAACGGCGCCGCGCTACAAGTCGTGGGACTTCGACGACTGGCCGATCGGCCCCGACGACATGTCGGGCTACTACGATCAGGCCGAGCGGGTGATGAAGGTCAGCGGAACGGGCGGCGAAAGGCCGCCGTTCTACCAGTCGGCCGGCCAGCGCCTGGCCATCGAGCGGCTGACGGCGGCCGGCCTGCCGGCGCGTCCGACGCCGGTCGGCATCGACACGCACAGCGCGCGCCGCCTGGGCGCGGGCTTCGACAGCTCGGCCGCGCGCCTGCTTGCCTCCGAGCACCTCGGCGACTTCGCCGAGGGCGCGCGCGTCTCGCTCGTGGCGCAGACCATCGCGACCAACCTGCGGGTCGAGCGGGGACGCGTGGCCGGCGTCGACGTGCTGGACCGCCGCAGCGGCCAGACGTACCTGCTGCGGCCGCGGCATGTCGTGCTGGCGGGCGGTGCGGTCCAGTCGGCGCGTCTTGCCTTGAGCTCGGGAATCGACAAGCTGAGCCCGCTCGTCGGCCACTACATCAACGATCACCTGTTCGTGCAAAGCACGGCGGAATTCCCGACGGCAACCGCCGACGCCAACATGAACGTCATGATGGACGCCACGCGCGAGCGGCCGTTCCATCTGCAGATCCAGGGCCCGTTCAAGGGCACCTGGTACCACCAGAGCAACTCGACGATGTGGGTCAACTGCAACCCCGACGGAACGCACATGATGCTGGCCGCCTTCGGCGTCGGCTCGGTCGAGAAGGACAATCGCATCGTGCTCGACGGCGGCGCGAAAGGCGAATACGGCGGCATGCAGGGCTTCCGCGTCATCTACGACCGGACGGCGCGCGACGCCCAGCGCCTGGCCGACATGGAAGCGATGCTGAGCAAGGCGGCAACTGTCATGGGCTCGGCGCCGGGCAAGACGCAGATCAATCCGCCGGGCGGCGCCCTGCACGAAATCGGCGGCCTGCGCATGGGCGACACGGCCGACTCAGGCGTCACCGATACCAATGGACGGTTCTGGCGCGTCGAGAACCTGAGTGCGGCGGACGCCAGCGTCTTCCCTTCCCAGGGCTCGGCCAATCCTTATCTGACGATCACCGCGTGGTCGCTGCGCCACGCCGACGCCCTGTCGCGCAGCCTGGGCAAGGCATCAACGGCAAAGGCGAGCGCCGCCTGAGCATCAGTTACCCGGGGAGAAAGATGTCATCCGTTTCGACCAAGCCATGTCAGACGACGCACGAACTGTCCAATCGGCTCGCCATCGAAGGCGGAATGCCGGTGCGTTCCAAGCCGCTGCCTTGGGAGTTCCCCGGCGGCAACCGCATCGGACAGGAAGAACTCGAGCTGGTGACCCGCGTCGTCAATGCGCGCAGCCCCTTCCGCTTCTACGGCGCCGACCGCCAGGGCATGGTCGATTCGCTGGAAAGCGAATGGTGCCAGGCGTTCGGCCACCGTCATGCGCTGGCCGTGTCGTCGGGAACGGCGGCGCTTTCCATCGCCGTCGGCGGGCTGCAGCTCGGTCCCGGCGACGAGGTCCTGCTGCCGGGGCTGCTGTGGGTCAGCTGCGCCTCGGCCATCGTTCGCGCCGGCGCCATCCCGCGCCTGGTCGACATCGACGAAACGTTCTGCATGGACCCGGTCGACCTCGAGCGGAAGATCGGGCCGCACAGCCGGGCCGTATTGTGCGTCCACATCAGCGGCGCGCCGGGCCGCGTGCAGAAGATCGCCGAGATCTGCCGCGCCCGCGGGCTGAAGCTGATCGAGGATTGCGCGCAGGCGGCGGGCGCCCGCCAGGGCGGGCGATCGGTCGGCCGGTTCGGCGACATCGGCATCTTCAGCTTCCAGCTCAACAAGAGCATGACCTCCGGCGAAGGCGGCATCGTGGTCTGTGACGACGACAAGCTGTTCGACCGGGTAGTCGCGCTGCACGACCTGGGCTACGCCCGCGACGCGCACGGCCGGCTCGATACCTCGAATCCGGATTGCCAGCTGTGGGGCGTCGGCGCCCGCATGTCGGAGCTCGCCGGCGCGCTCGCCCTGGCGCAGTTGCGCAAGCTGCCGGACATCGTCTCGGCGATGCACGGCGCGAAGTGGCGGATCCGCGAAGCGCTGCAGGATATTCCCGGTCTCCGCTTTCGCGAGATCGTCGATCCCTCCGGGGATTCGGGCCTGGTGCTGATCTGCACCCTGCCCGACGAAGCGGTCTGCCGGCGTTTCGTCGACGCCGTGCGCGCCGAGGGCATTGCTGGCCCGTCGGGAAGCCTCGCCGTGGTGACCATGCGGGAATGGGGACTGCACTGGTACTCCAACATCCCGAGCCTGGTGCAGCGGCGGTCGAACAGCCGCGATGGCTTTCCCTGGACGCATCCGGCGAATGCGTTTGCCGCGAGCTATGACTATGCCCACGGGGCATTGCCGACCTGCGATGACCTGCATTCGCGCGGCGCCCTCTTGACCGTGGGCTCCACGTTCACGAACCAGGACGTCGACGACATCATCGCCGCCTTCCGCAAGGTGGCGCGCAGGGTGATCGCCTAAACGCACGATGGCGTGGACTCGCTTCCTGGTTCTCGTCGCGGCGGCGGCGTTGTGCTGGCGCCCCGTCCTTGCAGAGGACACGGTCGAGACCGAGAGCGAGTTCACGATCCGCGAAAGTCCGAACTTTCCCTTGCCGACGCTGGCGGATCGGGAGCGCTTCCTGACCGCCGAAACGCACCTGGAGGGATATTTCCAATTCAACGGCGTGTGGCCTGACACCGCCGACCTCGCCCCCTACTCAAGCCTGTTTGCCGTCGCCGAGGCGCAGACCAACATCAACTTCGGCCGCTATTTCAGCATCAACGCCCTGTTGCGCTTCGATCGCGGACAGGAGTTTACGACCAACGCGGCGTTCAACGATCAGGTCCTGCTCGTCCAGCGCCTGTTTGGCATCGTTCACCTGCGCCCCGTCCACGTCTATGCCGGGAAGATCCATCCGCGCTTCGGCGTCGGCTGGTACGCTACCCCCGGCCTGTACGGCGGCGACTACGATCTCGACTACGAGCTGGTGGAGAAGGTCGGCGGCGGCGTGCGCTGGGATATCCGGGCATTCGGTCGCCATCGCTTCACGGCGGAAGTGTTCCACGCCGACACGTCCTTCCTGGCCGGCTCGCTGATCCCCGGCACGGTGCGGCCCGGGTTGCTTTCCCTATGGGACGGCGGCGCCGGCAACACCGGGACATTCGAAAACTTCGCGTTGGCGCTCAGCGGACAGCAGATGCCCGGGCTCGACGGCCTGAGCTACCAGGCAGGCTGGGCCCGGCAGAAGGCCTCGCCGTACGATGTCCGCGACGAGAACTCATGGTCGATCGCGGCGATGTGGCGCTACAACATCGCGAACGTCGTTCAGGTCGAGCCGATGGGCGAGTTCGTCGCGGTGACCGGCCAAGGCGGCGCCTATCGTGACGTCGACTATCTCACGCTGGCTACGACGCTGCGCAAGGGCGCGTGGGCCCTCGCCCTGCACACCACGCAGCGCTACGTTCGCGACTATCTCCTCAACAGCTATCGCGTCGACTCATTGTGGGGGACCGCGGTCGCCTACAACCTGAAGGATCTGCACCCGTGGCTGGATGGATTCACGGCCATCGCTGGGATTCGTTTCAGCACGACGTTCGGGGTGAGCGGCGACACGATCGGCGGCCAGCTCAAATACAGCATCGACTTCTGATGCGGTGTGGCTGGGGACCCGGCGTTACGCATCGTCCCTTGGACCTCGACTGGCGCAGCCCCAGTCAGCCGGCTACCGATCTGCGGCATCTGTCACATCCGTCCTGCTGTGGCGAGCGCGGACCCACCTCGGCGTCAGTAAAACGGCGTTCCCATCTGCCGTCTGAACAGCCTACGTGGTGGTCATGTCCCATCGCGAAGAAGTGACCCCTAGCCAAGGTCTAGTCAGTCCGTCCGCCAGAGCTGATAGACGACAGCACACCGACGGTCCTGGCCCAGATGCGGCATGGGACAACGCCTTAAACGTCATGCGTGGCGGCACGAATCGCGGCGCAAGCCCTTGCCAGTCTGCACGAAAGGCTGAACGGGCGGGAAGGCGAGTGAACGGGCGGGAAGGCAAGCCCAACGCCGCGTCGATGTTCTGGAACTGATCGCGATCACCGAGGTCCTTGGCGTCGACGCGGTACGGCTGTTCAAAGCAGTAGTCGCGGCGACGACTAGACGCCAATCCTTTCGCCGTCCGTATGGCGCACGAACTTGCGCTTCTCCGCTGACGCCCTGCTGGCGCGTTCTAGGGCTAGAACGCATTCACTTCGGCGAACAAAAGGCAACGCTCTGCAGCTAGACGTAGAAGATGACTGAGACCTAGTGGTCGGCTGTCGGTCGCGATGCCCTGCAATCCGATTGCAGAACCACAATCCACTTGACTGGCTACTTTCCGCGCTTCTTCGCTCAGCTGAGTGCCGACACGAGCCACTATCGACCACATGTTCACCTGGCTTTGCCGCGGTGGCCGTGACGCTGACGTTCGTGACCGACCTGCCAGAAGCGAAGTTCGCTCGCTCCGGGAGGTCAGTCATGGGTTTCGAGATCTCTCCCGTCTCGCTGTCTGGCCAGACCGCGCGACGATTGTCGAAGTCGACCCACTCCCATCTCATGCTGATGATCTCTGACATGCGCGCCGCAAAGGCGAATTGCAGGCGGATTCCGAGCGTTACGAACGGGTGTTCCAGCCCCTCGACGTCCGCGCGATCGAGATAGCCGAACAGTCGGACCATCTCATCGTCGGTGATCAACCGGGTCTTGCCGCTCTCCGGGTACTTTGGGATGTGCCAACACGGATTTGTGCTGTCGTCGCGGAAGCCCAAGACCTCGGCCATGTTGAACATCTTGCGCAGACAAGAGAGAATACGATTGGCGGTCACCGGGGTCTTTTTCATTCGAGTGACGAGGCTCGACACATCAGGTCGAGTGACCTCGCGGGCCTTGAGAGTGCCCGGATTCGGGACGATGTGACGGTCGATGTAGCCTTGGTTGCTTTCAACGGTTCGTGGCCGATTCTTCGGTTTCGAGTAGTCTTCGATGAACTTGGTGCACAGCTCCTTCACACTCGGGGGCATCGCGCGCTGCTGCTTTTTCAGCGCTTGGATCCTTGCCCTTGCGCACATCGGCAAGCCAATCCTGAGCGATCGAGCGAGCTTGCTCGACAGAGAGCTCACCGAACCAGCCAATCGCGGGCTTCCGGTGATCGCCTGCATTGGTGCGGTATTGGAGCATGAAGATCTTTCGTCCAGCGGGCGTTACTTTCAGGAGAGACCCAGGCACTACGGTGTCGCGCAGTCGCGCGTCCCGCCTTAGCCGCAGCCGCGTACTACCATCGCTCCTTCGTCGGCTTGTCGGGGAGAAAGCCGACGGAAGCTGCCCAGGAGAGGCGGCTCTCCGTGCCATAATTGTGCACGGGCGTGATCGCTTCGGCATCGTCCAGCATGCCGGCCGCCAAGGCTATTGTCGGGCGGCCGTCGTAGGACAGAGCCACTGGCGTGCCACACCGGCCGCAGTGCGAACGTGTGGCGATGGGGGAGGCCCGGAATTCGCAGGGCACTCCCGTCCAATCGATGTCGGCACGATCGAACCAGACCAAAGTGGCGAAGGCCGAGCCCGTCCAGCGGCGGCACATGCTGCAATGGCAGTGATGTACCTGCCGCGGCCCGCTGCGGGCGCTCCAGCGTATAGCACCGCAGAGACAACCGCCGGTCAGCACCGGCTGCCTTGGGCCGAAGGCCAGCGGCTCGTCATGCGGCGCTCGTGCAATGAACGACCATGACGTCACGAACGAGATGGTCTCGCGATCGTTCCGTGTGCATCCCGGGTTCGTGGAATCCAACGGAGCCTACACTGCGCTGGCTCCAGCACCAGGCACTGAATATTCTCGTCCCCTCATCCACATGACGCACACAATGAAACTGCTCGTCAAACCATCGCCCATCCACGGCCAGGGGCTCTTCGCCCTGCAGGACATCCCCTGGGGCACGAAGGTCATCGAGTACCGGGGCGAGCGCATTTCGGATGCGGAGGCGCTGCGGCGCATCGATGCCGGCGCCGACTGCATCTTCGAGCTCGGCGAGGACCTGAACGTCGATGGCGCGGTCGACGGCAACGAGGCGCGCTACATCAACCATTCGCGCGACGATCCCAACTGCTTCGTCCTGCGCGAGGACGGCCGCCTGTGGATCGTCGCCGGCATCGAAGGGATCGAGGCCGGCGAGGAGCTGACCTTCGACTATGGGTCCGACTACTTCCCGGACGACTGACCGCGATCAGGCCGCCGCCGCGAGCCGCGTCGCCTGGTCGATGGCGCGCTTGGCATCGAGCTCCGCCGCCTCGAAGGCGCCGCCGACGAGGCTTGACCGCATGCCGCGCGCCTGCAGCTCGTCGTGGAGCCGGCGCAACGGCGTCTGGCCGGCACAGACGATGACGGTATCGACCTCGAACAGCCGCGGCGCGCCGTCGACGCGCGTGTGCAGGCCGGCATCGTCTATCCGGAGATACTCCACGCCGTTCACCATCTGCACGCCCCGCCGCTGCAGGGTCAGCCGGTGCGTCCAGCCCGTGGTGCGGCCGAGGTTCTTGCCCAGCGACTCCGCCTTGCGCTGCATCAGGAAGACCTCGCGCCCCGCGCTCGCGACCTGCGGCTCGATACCCGTCACGCCGCCGCGCGGATGGTTCCGGAAGTCGATGCCCCATTCGCGGGCGAAGACGTCGATGTCGAGCGCAGCCGATACGCCGGCATGGGTGATCAGCTCGGCGACGTCGAAGCCGATGCCGCCCGCGCCCATGATCGCCACCCGGCGGCCGATCTCGCGCCGGCCGAGGATCGCCTCGACGTAGCCCACGACCCTGGGATGGCCGATGCCGTCGATCTGCGGCACCCGCGGCTCGATGCCGGTCGCCACGACCACCTCGTCGAAGCCCTCGGCCTGCAGCGCATCGGCGTCGGCGCGCGTGCCGAGGCGCAACTCGATGCCGCGCCGCTCGATCATCCGGCGAAAGTAGCGCAGCGTCTCCTCGAATTCCTCCTTGCCGGGAATGCGGCGGGCGAGATTGAACTGACCGCCAATCTCCGGCCCGGCCTCGAACAGCGTAATCTTGTGGCCGCGCTCGGCCGCCGTGGTGGCGAAGGCCAGCCCCGCCGGGCCTGCACCGACGACGGCGATGCGCCGTGCTGCGGCGGCCGGGGCGATCGCGAGCTCGGTCTCGTGGCAGGCCCGCGGATTGACCAGGCAGCTCACCAAACGTCCGGTGAAGGTGTGGTCGAGACAGGCCTGGTTGCAGGCGATGCAGGTGTTGATCTCGTCCTCGCGCCCCTCCGCCGCCTTGCGGACCAGCTCGGCGTCGGCGAGCATCGGCCGCGCCATCGACACGATGTCGGCGTCGCCGCGCGCCAGCACGTCCTCGGCGACCTGGGGCATGTTGATCCGGTTGGAAGTGATCATCGGCACGCCCAGCTCCCGGCGCAGCCGTCCCGTCACCTGCGTGAAGGCCGCGCGCGGCACCATGGTGGCGATCGTCGGCACGAAGGCCTCGTGCCAGCAGAAGTGCGTCGACACGATGTTCACGCCGGCATCGACCACCGCCTTGCCCAGCGTCACCACCTCGTCCCAGGACATGCCGCCCTGCAGCATGTCCATGGCGGCGATGCGGAAGATCAGGATGAAGTCCCGTCCCACCGCCGCACGCACACGCTTCAGGACCTCGAGCGGGAAGCGCATGCGGTTCTCGAACGAGCCGCCCCAGCGGTCGGTCCGGCGGTTGGTCTTCTCGACCAGGAAGGTGGAGATCAGGTAGCCGGCCGACCCGATGATCTCGACGCCGTCATAGCCGGCCGACTTCGCCAGCGCGGCGCAGTTGGCGAAATCGGCGATCTGCTTCTCGATACCGGCCTCGTCGAGCTCCCTCGGCACGTAGGCGGCGATGCGGGACCTGATGGCCGACGGGGCCACGCAGTCGGGGGTGCGCGCCAGCGGTCCGGTATGCAGGATCTGCAGGCAGATCTTCACGTCCGGATCCGCGGCATGGACCGCCTCGGTGATCACGCGATGCTGCGCGGCCTCCTCCGGCATGGAGAGCTTGGTGCCGCGGCCGCCAGCCTCGACGTTCGGCGGGATGCCGCCAGTAATGATCATGCCGACGCCGTTCCTGGCCCGCTCGGCGAAGAAGATGGCCTGCTTCTCGAAGCCGTTCTCTGCTTCCTCCAGCCCGGTATGCATCGATCCCATCAGGGCGCGGTTCTTGAGGCGGGTGAAGCCGAGATCGAGGGGCGAGAAGAGCCTGGGATAACGGGCATGCGGCATGGCTGGGTGGTTCCTGGCGGATCGGTCGGTCCCGTCGATAGGGCCGTGGCTTTTATGCCCTCGCCGGGGACGGGTGATCCACCGCCGGCATGGAACGCGATGTTGACCAGTGAAATGCCGGACCATCTCTCCCTTTGCACAGCGGATGTTTGCGCGCATGCTTCGGCCCCAAGGAAACCGGAAGGAGCGCGCATGAAGTTCGGCATCTTCTACGAATTGCAGCTTCCGCGGCCCTGGAAGGAAGGCGACGAACACCGGCTGTACATGAATGCACTGGACCAGCTCGAGCTGGCAGACCGGCTGGGCTACGACTATGCGTGGGAGGTCGAGCACCACTTCCTCGAGGAATACTCCCACTCGCCATCGCCGGAATCCTTCCTCGCGGCCGCTTCCCAGCGCACGAAACAGATCCGGCTGGGACATGGCATCCTGCAGCTCACGACCAACCATCCCGCGCGGGTGGCCGAGCGCGTCGCCTGCCTCGACCTCCTGTCAAGCGGACGCTGCGAATTCGGCATGGGAGAGAGCGCCTCGATCACCGAGCTGGAGCCGTTCGGCGTCACCATGGACAACAAGCGCGAGGTCTTCGAGGAGGCCGTGCGCGCCATCATCCCGATGTTCAGGGACGGCCCCAGCGAACATCAGGGCAAGTACTTCAACATGCCGCTGCGCATGGTGGTGCCAAAGCCGCTGCAGAAGCCGCATCCGCCCCTGTGGGTCGCCTGCTCGCAACTCGAGACGCTGGCCAAGTGCGGCGAATGGGGCATGGGCGCGCTGGGCTTCCAGTTCGTGTCGGCCGATGCCGCGCATGCCTGGGTTCATGCCTACTACAATGCGTTCGTGAAACAGCAGAAGAAGCTCGCCGACTACCGGACCAATCCGAATATTGCGCTGGTCTCGTTCTTCATGTGCGCCAGGACCGACGAGGAGGCACGCGAGCGGGCAGACGGCGACACCTTCTTTCAGTTCGCGCTGCGCTACTATGGCCAGTCGGCCGACCGGCGGCGGCCGCCGGCCGGCACTGTCAACATGTGGGACGAATACAACAAGTGGAAGAAGTCGAATCCGGACGCGCATGCCGCTGCCTTGCGGGGCGGGCTGATCGGTTCGCCGGAGACGATCCGCCGCAAGCTGCGCAAGTTCCAGGCATCGAACATTGACCAGGTCGTCCTGCTGAATCAGGCGGGCAAGAACCAACATGAACATATCTGCGAATCGCTGGAGCTGTTCGCGAAGGAAGTCATGCCGGAGTTCCAGGAAGCGCACCCCGAGCTTCTCAAATGGAAGGAGAAGGTGCTGAACCGCGAGATCCAGCTCGAGGAGATCGACACCACGGCCTACACCGACCGCTATGGCGGCACCATGAAAGCCATGGCGCCCGCCAGGTCGCAGGCAGCGGAATAGCCGCCTTGGCCAGCAAGTCCCCACCCCTGGCGACGGTCGATTCCCTGACCGTCGACGTCATCACCGATAATGTCAGCGACACCTACGTCAGCAAGACCGCTTTCGCGGTGTCGGAGTTCGCCAATGTCGTTCTGGCCGGCGCCCAGGAAATCTCCGGCGAGACGCTCCTGGTCGCCAACCTGGGCTATGGCCTGCGACTGCGCTCGCGGGTCGGCAGCACCGAACATGTGCTGCTGTTCGATACCGGCACCGAAGGCGCGGCCTTCATCCGCAACTGCCGGAATCTGGGTCTCGACCTCGGCACCGTCGAGGACATCGCGATCACGCATGGCCACTGGGATCACATGGGCGCCCTGCCGGCCGCGATCGACGCCATCGTCACCCGTCGCGGGCGCAATTCCGTGACGGTGCATGTCAATCCCGGCATGTTCAACGAGCGCGGCGTGCTTCTGAAGAACGGTGTCGTCTTCCCGGCCGCCCGGGTGCCGACCCCCGGGGAAATGGAAGAGCGCGGCGCCCGGGTCGTCAATGACGGCCGGCCGCGCCTGCTGCTCGACGGCCACTTCTATTACAGCGGCGAGATCCCGCGCGTCAGCGCCTTCGAGACCGGGCGGCAGGATCACCTTTGCCGGCGCGACAACTCGGAGGAATGGCAGCCCGATCCCTATCTGATGGATGAGCGGATGCTAGTCGTGAACGTGCGCGAGCTGGGGCTGGTGGTGTTCAGCGCCTGCAGCCACGCCGGCATCGTGAACGTCTGCACCGAAGTGCGGCGGCTGTTCCCGGACGTCCCCATCCATGCCGTGATGGGCGGCCTGCATCTCGGCGGCGTCATGGAACACCTGATACCCCAGACCGTCGAGGGGCTGAGGCCCTTCGACATTCGCTACCTGATCGCAGGGCATTGCACGGGCTGGCGGGCACTGCATGCGCTGGCCGACGCCTATGGCGATCGCGTCAGCCAGTCCGCGGTCGGCACGAGCTATCTGTTCGACGCGAAAGCCCCTGCAGCCACCTGATGAAGGCGAAGACCTTTTCGCCCCCTACCCGTCCCGAACGGCTGCCCGTGACCTTGGTGACCGGCTTTCTGGGCAGCGGCAAGACGACCTTGATCAATCACATCCTGTCCAACAGCGATGGGCTGAAAGCGGCGGTCCTGGTCAATGAGCTGGGCGAGATCGGCATCGACAACGACCTGATCGTCGCGGCCGACGGCGGGATGATCGAGCTCAGCAACGGCTGCATCTGTTGCTCCACCAACAACGACCTGGTCGAGAGCATCGTGCGGGTGCTCGATCGAACCGAGCCGGTGGAGCGCATCCTGGTCGAGACGACCGGCGTCGCCGACCCTCTGCCCGTCGCCCAGACCTTCCAGAGACCCGAGTTCCGCTCCCTCCTGCGGCTGGACGCCATCATCGCCGTTGCCGACGCCGAGCATCCCAGCCTCGCGTTCCATCCGGAGAGTGCCGTCGCACGGCAGCAGATCCGTCACGCCGACGCGATCCTGTTGAACAAGTGCGACAGGATCGACGCGCATCAACGGCTTGCCGTCGACCAGGCGCTGAGATCGTTGAACCCGGAAGCGAAGCTCATCCACACGACGCACAGCGCCGTCCCGCTTCCGCTGATCCTGGACGTCGACCTCTTCAGGTCGCCAGTACTGGATCACGGCCATCATCACATGCACCTGGAGGATGACGGCTTCGTTGCCCTGGCGTTCGAAAGCGACCGGCCCTTCTCGACGGCGCACTTCCAGGCCTTTCTCGACGATCGGCCGGCGGGCCTGTTCCGCGGCAAGGGATTCCTCCAACTGGCGGAGACCAGTCAGCGCTTCGTCTTCCACCTGGTGGGCGGGCGCTTCACGCTGGAACCCGATCACCGCCCGGCCGGCAAGAACAGGCTGGTCCTGATCGGAAAGCAGATCGATACTCGTGACTTGCATGCACGGCTGACGGCCTGCCTTTCGAATGGTTCGGGATCCGAATCGGCTCGTTGAGCTTCATGGGCATGAGCATGTCGTGACGAAGACGGCACCATGCCGTCATCTGATCTGGATCAACTCCCTCCTCCGGCACAGCCGGCATAGTGATGCCAGCGCCTGCACGGCATCGAAAAGGGGCACCCGATGACAGACAGCTCCCGTTACGTCGTCCGCTTCGACACACTGGAACGGACGGACGTCGCGAGGGTCGGCGGCAAGAATGCCTCCCTCGGCGAGATGGTGCGCCACCTCGGCGGACGAGGCGTTTCCGTGCCTCCCGGTTTTGCGACGACCGCCGACGCCTACTGGCGCTTCGTCGACGCCAACAGCTTGCGGGAAGTGATCGCCGGCACCATACGGGACCTGACCGGCGGCAGGGCCAGCCTCGCGGAGACCGGCCGGGCGCTGCGTTACGCCTTCCTGCACGGCGAATGGCCGGCCGACATCGCCGACGCCATCCGTGCCTCCTACCATGATCTCGGCCATCGCGTTGGTCGTACCGATCCCGACGTTGCCGTTCGATCCAGTGCCACGGCCGAGGACCTGCCCGACGCCAGCTTTGCCGGGCAGCAGGAGACCTTCCTGAACATCCGCGGCGAGGACGCGGTGATGGACGCCTGCCGGCGGTGCCTCGCCTCGCTGTTCACGGACCGTGCCATCAGCTACCGGCAGACCAGGGGCTTCGACCATCTCAAGGTGGCGCTGTCGGTCGGCATCCAGGCCATGGTGCGCTCCGATCTCGGCGGTGCGGGTGTCATGTTCACCATCGACACCGAAACCGGCTTCGACAAGGTCGCCGTCATCAATGCCGCCTGGGGCCTCGGCGAGTCCGTCGTCCAGGGAACAGTGGAGCCCGACGAATATCTGGTCTTCAAGCCGCTGCTCGCCGATCCGCACCTGAAGCCGATCGTCGAGAAGCGCCTCGGCGCGAAGGCCCAGAAGATGATCTATGCCACCGATGGGGAGCGGCCGACGCGCACGGTGCCAACCGCTAAGGCCGAACGCGAAGCGTACGTGCTGGGCGACGAGGATATCCTGACCCTGGGCCGCTGGGCCTGCGCCATCGAGGAGCACTATGGCTGCCCCATGGATATCGAATGGGCGAAGGACGGCCAAAACGGGAAGATGTTCATCGTCCAGGCACGCCCCGAAACGGTCCAGTCGCGTCGTTCCGGCGCCGAACAGGTCACCTACCGGATCAAGTCGAAGGGCCGCACGCTCGCGGCAGGGTCGAGCATCGGCGAAGCCGTCGTCAGCGGCCGCGTCTGCCTGATCGAAAGTCCGCGCGACATCGACCGCTTCGTCGACGGTGCGGTGCTCGTCACGGAGAACACGGATCCCGACTGGGTTCCGATCATGAAGCGGGCTGCCGCCATCGTCACCGATCGCGGTGGCCGCACGTCGCACGCCGCGATCGTCAGCCGCGAGCTCGGCCTGCCGGCCATCGTCGGCACAGGCGATGCCACCCGCGTCCTGCACAGCGAGCAGGACGTCACCGTATCGTGCGCAGAGGGCGACCGGGGTTTCATCTACGAGGGCACGGCAGAGGTGGAGACCGAAGTCCACGATCTCACTCGCCTTCCTGCGACGCACACCCGCATCATGCTCAACCTCGCCAACCCGGCGGCGGCCTTCCGCTGGTGGCGCTTGCCGGCCGACGGCGTGGGCCTCGCCCGCATGGAGTTCGTCGTCAGCAACCATATCAAGGTGCATCCGATGGCGCTGGCGCACTTCGACCGCGTCCAGGATCCCGAGGAGCGCCGAAAGATCGAGGCGCTGACGGCCGGCCATGCAACGAAGGAGGACTACTTCGTCGACCGCCTGGCACGCGGTCTCGCGCGCCTCGCGGCCTCGCAGCATCCGCGGCCGGTCATCATCCGCACCAGCGACTTCAAGACCAACGAGTATGCCAACCTCGTCGGCGGCGCGGCGTTCGAGCCCAAGGAGGAAAACCCCATGATCGGGTTCCGCGGCGCCTCGCGCTACTACTCGCCGCGGTATCGCGACGGCTTCGCCCTGGAATGCCGCGCCCTGGCCCGTCTGCGCAACGAGATGGGCTTCACCAACGTGATCGTCATGATCCCCTTCTGCCGCTCCGTGGCGGAAGCCGATCGCGTGCTGGCGGTCATGGCGGAGAACGGGCTGCGCCGCGGCGAGAACGGCCTCGAGATCTATGTCATGTGCGAAATCCCCTCCAACGTCGTGCTGGCAGCGGCTTTCGCGGAACGCTTCGATGGCTTCTCCATCGGCAGCAACGACCTCACCCAGCTCACACTGGGTGTGGACCGTGATTCAGAAGAGCTGGCGGAGCTGTTCGACGAACAGGATGCCGCCGTGAAATGGATGATCGAGAATGTCATCCGCGAGGCGCACAAGGCACACGCCAAGATCGGCTTGTGCGGCCAGGCCCCGAGCGACCATTCCGAGTTCGCCGAATTCCTGGTGGCCTGCGGGATCGATTCGATCTCGGTCAGCCCCGACAGTTTCCTTGCCGTCAAGCGCAAGGTCGCCGAGGCCGAAGCCAGAAAATGAAGGCGGCAGGACCGGTCAGGCCGGCGCGCCCATGATCGTCCTCCTCGCCGCCGCCAGGTCGGCACCCTGGATGGTGCCGGCGACCTGCTTCAGCGTCTCCTTCTCGGCTTCGGTCTTGGCCGGGATCGAGAACTCGCAATGGGTGACGACGCTGCCGTAGCGCTCGAGGAGCTTGCCCGCGATCGTGTCGTAGGTGCCAACCGTCACGAACGTGTGCAGGACCTCGTCGGAAATGTGCTGCGGCATCTCTTCCCAGCGCTGGGCACGCGACAGGAGCTTCAGGCGGTCGGCGAGGTCGCCCAGGCCGTGATGGGCGAAGGCGGCGCGGTACTGCGGCGTCGAGGCATAGAAGGCCACCCGCGCACGCACGTCGCGCACCTTGGGAATCAGCTCCGCCTCCGTTGCCGCCGCAGCGACCAGCGGCTTCATGCAGACCCGGAAGTCGGCCAGCGACCGCCCGCCCTTGGCCGCACCGGCGCGGACCGCCGGCAGCATCACCTGCTCGATATACGACGGCGTGCAGACCGGATGCGGCCGGATGCTGTCGGCGACCTCGCCCACCACCTGGCTCATGACCGCGTTCACGGCGGCGAGCTGGATCCGGATGTGCGGATGCTCGATGGGGCCGGGGTTGAACAGTGGCACCATGAGGTTGATGTTGTAGTGCGGTCCCTGGATGTCGAGCTTCGTGCCGTTCTGCCAGCAGTCCCAGATCCCACGAACAGCATGGACGTACTCGCGGATCCAGGGTCCGGCCGGAGACCAGGGCAGGCCGAACCGGCGCTCGATATGCGCCTTCACCTGCGTGCCCAGTCCCAGCGTGAAGCGGCCGCGCGAGAGCTTCTGCAAGGTCCACGCGCTCATCGCCGTCACCGTCGGGCTGCGGGGAAAGGCGATGGCGACCGAGGTCGCGAGCTTCAGGCGGGTCGTCGCCTGCGCCGCCAGCGCCATGATGATGAAAGGATCGTCCTTCGTCTCCTCGACGACCATGCCCTCGTAGCCGACCTCCTCGAGCAGCCGGGCATCCCGGCCGATGCTCGCGAGATCGAGCGGCACCTCGGGGGCCCGCAGGCCGGGGTCGACTTTGCCGAGCGGCAGGAGCGTTTCCAGAAGCATTGTGTTACGACCTTCCTCGTCTTGTTGTCGGAGATGATACCCAATCCGAAGGGGAAGCCACATGAAGGATCTGGCGGGGCGCATCGCGGTCATCACCGGCGGCGGCACGGGCATGGGCCGGGAGCTGGCACGCCAGCTCGTTGCCGAAGGCTGCCATGTCGCCCTGTGCGACGTGTCGGCGCCGGCAATGGCCGAGACCAAGCGGCTGTGCGAGGTCGATCGCGTGCCGCAGGGCCTTCGCATCACCACGCATGTGGCGGACGTCTCGAACGAGGATGACGTGAAGCGCTTCGCGGCGGAGGTCGCCGAGCAGCAGGAGACGGATCATATCCACCTGCTCTTCAACAACGCCGGCATCGGCGGGGGCGGCAGCATGATCGTCCACGACCGCAGCGAATGGGAGCGCACCTTCAATGTGTGCTGGTTCGGTGTCTACTACTGCACGCGCGCCTTCCTGCCGATGTTGCTGAAGGCCGACCGCGGCCACATCGTCAACACGTCCAGCGTCAACGGCTTCTGGGCCTCGGTCGGTCCGAGCATCCCGCATACGGCCTACAGCGCCGCCAAGTTCGCCGTGAAGGGATTCAGCGAGGCACTGCAGACCGACCTGCGCATGAATGCGCCGCACATCAGGTGTTCCGTCGTGATGCCCGGCCATATCGGGACGGCGATCGTGAGCAACTCGCGCAAGATCCAGAGCGGCAACCTGGACGACAAGATGACGGCCACGGAAATCACCCAGATGCGGGCCCGCGTCGCCTCCATGGGTGTTGACGTCGCCAAGCTCTCCGACGCCGACATCGCGCGGCTGGCCGAGGAGCGCGCCCGCCGCTTCCTCGAGGAGGCGCCGACCTCTGCCGCGGAGGCGGCCCGGATCATTCTGGACGGCGTCAAGGCCGATCGCTGGCGCATCCTGGTCGGCAAGGATGCGGAGCTGATCGACCGCCGCGTGCGCGAGGCGCCGGAGCGGGCCTATGACATCGACTTCTTCCAGGCCTTCGCCAAGGAGGCCGGCTGGAAAGTCGGAAGCTGACCGGCAACCCACGCTGCCTCATGCTCGTTTCCTGGCGAGCGAAAGGAGCTGCGCCATGCAAAGCAGTGCCGGTCGACGCGGTTTGCTGATGATGGGGCTGGCAGGAGGCCTGACCAGCGGCTTGGCGGCCCCGGTGGCGCTCGCCCGTGAGACCACGAAGCCGGGGGCGGAGACGTTCGTCTCGCCGCCCGAGCGACTGATGCGTGGCCATGCCATCCTGGAACGGGTGCTGCTGATCTATGAGGCGAGCCTGCGCCGGCTCGGCCAGGGAGAAGATATCGACCCCAAGGTGGTGTCGCGGGCTGGCGGAATCTGCCGCGACTTCGTGCACCGGCACCTGGAGAAGATGGAGGAGGAGCTGGTGTTCGCCCGGTTCCGCGAGGGCGGCCGTATGGTCGAGCTGGTCGGCACGTTGGCCGGGCAGCATGCAGCCGGCGCCCGGCTGACCGACGATATTCTGGCGAAGGCTGCGCAGGCGCGCAGCCGGGAGCCACGCCAGGATCTGGAACGGTACGTTCAGGCGCTCGCCGCCATGTACAGACCGCATATGGCGCGGGAGGCGACCGATGTCTTCCCGACGCTGCGGCATCTGGTGACGGCGGAGCAGTACCAGGAGATCGCTGACGGGATGGCCCAGCGGGAACGCGAGGCGATCGGACAGCACGGGCTCGAGACGGTTGCCAAGCAGGTCGCCGAAGTCGAGGCGGTGATCGGCATCCAGGACCTGGACGTGTTCACGCCCAAGGGATAGGCGCCGGCCACTACTACCCCCTGTAGTGGCAGGACACCCAATGTCCGGGCCCGCTCTCGCGCAGCTCCGGGGTGCGCTGCGCGCAGTCGGGTCTGGCGATCGGGCAGCGGGTATGGAAATGGCATCCAGGCGGCGGCCGGATGGGGTTGGGAACGTCACCCTGCAACATGATGCGCTGGCGCTTCACCGTCGGATCGGGGATCGGCACCGCCGACAGCAGCGCCTCCGTGTAGGGATGCAGCGGATTGTCGTAGAGCTCGCGCGACGGAGCGATCTCCACGACGCGGCCCAGATACATCACCGCCACGCGGGTCGAGATGTGCTCCACGACGCTGAGGTCGTGGGCGATGAAGAGATAGGTGAGGCCGAACTCCTCCTGGAGGTCCTCCAGCAGGTTGACCACCTGCGCCTGGATCGACACGTCCAGCGCCGAGACCGGCTCGTCGCAGACGATCAACTTCGGGTCGACGGCGAGCGCGCGGGCAATGCCGATGCGCTGCCGCTGGCCGCCGGAGAATTCGTGCGGGAAGCGGTGCATGTGGTCCGGCTGCAGCCCTACCCTCTCGAGCAGCTGCACCACCCGTTCCTCCAGCGCGCGCTGCGTGGGCGCGAGCTTGTGGATGGTGAGCGCCTCGCCGATGATGGCGCCGACCTTGAGGCGCGGATTCAGGGACGCGTAGGGATCCTGGAAGATGATCTGCATGTCGCGACGCAGTGCCCGCAGCGCCTCGCCGTCCATGCGCGTGACGTCCGCGCCCTGGAACCACACCTCGCCCGAGCTGGGCTCGATCAGCCGCAGGATGCAGCGGCCGGTCGTCGACTTCCCGCAGCCGGACTCACCCACCAGGCCGAGCGTCTCGCCCTTGCCGACGTCGAAGCTCACGCCATCGACGGCATGCACCTTGTCGATCGTACGGGAAAGGATGCCGCCCTTGATGGCGAAATGCTTGCGCAGGTCGCGGACGGAGAGGAGCTTGTCTTCGGCGTTCATAGGACGCATGCCACGCGATGGCCGGGCGCCACTTCCTTGAGCGGCGGCATCGCCCGGGTGCAGATGTCGCTCGCATGCCGGCAGCGGGCGGCGAACCGGCAGCCGGCCGGCGGATTCAGCAGGCTGGGCACCGTGCCGGGAATCGATTCGAGGCGCGCCTGGCGAGCCTGCGAGCGGTCGATGCGCGGGATGGAGCGGATCAGCCCCTGGGTGTAGGGATGGCGCGGGTCGCCGAACAGCGCCTCGACCGGCGCTTCCTCGACGACCTTGCCGGCATACATGACGGTGACGCGCTGGCAGGTCTCGGCGACGACGCCCATGGCGTGCGTGATCAGCATGATCGCCATGCCGAACCGCTCCTTCATCTCCTGCATCAGCTCCAGGATCTGCGCCTGGATGGTCACGTCGAGGGCGGTCGTGGGCTCATCGGCGATCAGGAGCTTGGGCCGGCAGGAGAGCGCCATCGCGATCATGACGCGCTGGCGCATGCCGCCCGAGAACTGGTGCGGATAGTCGTGGACCCGGCGCTGCGGATTCGGAATGTTGACCAGGCGCAGCATTTCGGCGGCACCTTCCAGGGCCTGCTTGCGGCCGAGGCCCTGGTGCAACGCGATCACCTCCGCGATCTGGTCGCCCACCGGGTAGACGGGGTTCAGCGGCGTCATGGGCTCCTGGAAGACGATGGCGATCTCGCGGGCGCGGATCCTGTTCATCTCGGCCTGGTCGAGCGGGATCAGGTCCCTGCCCCGCCACAGGATCTGACCGGCCTCGAAGCGACCCGGCGGCATGTCGATCAGCTTCAGGACCGAGCGCGCCGTCACGGTCTTGCCGCAGCCGGACTCGCCGACCACGCCCAGCGTTTCGCCACGATCGATGTGCAGGTCCACGCCATCGACGGCCCGCACCATGCCGTCCTCGGTCCTGAACCAGGTCTTGAGACCGCGGATGTCGAGCAATGTTTCCTGCACGCGGCGTCCGTCGCTAGAGGACACGGCGCGGGTCGAGCGAGTCGCGCAGCCCGTCGCCGATGAAGTTGATGGCCAGCACCGTGAGGAAGATCGCCGCACCTGGGAACAGCGCCCAGTGCGGCGCAATGTCGAGATAGTCCTTGGCGTCGCGCAGCACGCTGCCCCACGTCGGAACGTCGGACGGAAATCCCAGACCGAGGAACGACAATGTCGATTCGGCGATGATGGCCGCCGCCACGTCGATGGTCGCCACGACGATCACCGGTCCCACCGCGTTGGGCAGGATGTGCCGGACGACCTGCCGCGTCTTGGAGGCGCCGAGGGCCCGAGCCGCCTCGACGAACTCCTTCTCCCGCAGCGAGAGGAACTGCGCGCGCACGAGGCGGGTGACCGGCATCCAGCGCAGGCCGCCGATGACAAGCACGATCAGGACGAAGGCCCCACCCTCGATGCCCAGCACATCCTTCACGCTGTCGCGGAACAGGTAGATCACCAGCAGCAGCAGCGGCAGCTGCGGCAGGGCGAGGAAGAGGTCCGTCAACCACATCAGGGCGGCGTCGGCACGGCCGCTCGACATGCCGGAAAGGGCACCGACCAGGATGCCGACCACCACGGCCACGAACATGGCGGCAAAGCCCACCGCCAGCGAGATCCGGCCGCCATAGATCAGGCGTGCGAGCAGATCCTGGCCGAGATCGTCGGTGCCCAGCGGGTGGGCCCAGGAGGGCCCCTCCAGCTTGGCCGCGAAGTCGATCTCGTTGATGGGCACCGGCCACAGGATCGGCCCCAGCACGACGAGGGCGACCATGGCGAACAGAATCACGCTGCTCGCCATCGCGAGCTTGTGGCGGCGGAAGCGCCGCCAGGCCTCCCGGCCGGGCGACACGGACCGCGCCTTGCGCGCCGGCACAGGCTGGGCCGGCAGGGCGCCTTCAGCGGAAAGAGATGCGGGGGTCGAGCCAGCCATAGAGCACGTCGGCGATGAGGTTGAAGAGGACGACGAGGCAGGCGAACACAAAGGTGACGCCCATGACGACTGGCGTATCGTTCGCCAGCATGGCGGCGATCAGCAGGGAGCCTATGCCGGGAACGCGGAAGATCTGCTCGGTGACGATGGCACCGCCGAACACGACGGGCATCTGCAGCGCGACGAGCGTGACCACGGGAATCAGCGCATTGCGCACCACGTGCTTGACGACCACCTTCCGCTCGCCGATGCCCTTGGAACGGGCCGTGGTGACGTAGTCGAGCTTGATGACGTCGAGCACGGAGGACCGCACGAACCGCACCAGCGACGCCCCCTGGAAGAGCCCGAGCACCGCCACCGGCATGATCGACTGCTTGATGTGCTCCCAGTAGAAGGCCAGTCCCGTCGCCTCGACGTCGGAGCGGTAGACGAAGGGAAGCCAGTCGAGCTGAATCGAGAAGATCAGAATGAGCAGCAGGCCCGTGAAGAAGGTCGGCAGCGAGAAGCCGATGAGGGCCAGCGTGCTCGCGACCTGGTCGAAGACAGAATAGGGTCGCGTGGCGGCCAGCACGCCGACCGGCAGCGCGATCAGGATCGCGAGGAGCTGCGAAGAGCCGATCACGATCAGCGTCACCGGCAGGCGCTGCAGGATCAGCGTATCGACATCCATCCGGCTCTGGAACGAGAAGCCCCAGTCCCCCTGGAGCATGGCGCCCAGCCAATGCAGGTAGCGTGTCCAGACCGGATCATCGAGACCGAACTTGGCGCGGAGTGCCAGGCGTACTTCCGGCGGAATCGCCGGGTTGGTGGCCAGTTCCTCGAACGGGTCGCCTGGCGCCAGGGCAAGCACGGTGAACAGGATGACGCTGATCCCGAGCAGGCTGGGGATCGCGATCAGGAGGCGGCGGATGATGTACTGACGGCTCACGAGAACTCTCTCGAGGCGGGCCGGCGGCCCGAAACGACGTCCAGGACCACCGGCTGTTCAGGTGATCAGGCGTCCTTGTACCAGTCCGAGAGGTCCCAGGTGTTGTTGTCCCAGCCGCTCACGACCGCATTGAGCTTCTTGCCCAGCGCGGCCACGCCCGGCCGCATCACGACCGGGATGACGACCTGGTCCTTGATGGCCATGTTGTTGGCCTCGACGAACATGGCCGCCCGCTTCACCGGATCGACCTCGACCTGGGCCGCCTTGTAGTTGTCGTCGTAGGCCTTGTTCTGCCAGCGCGTGATGTTGCGGCCCTGCCACTTGTTCTCCTTGCTGGCGGCCTCCCACGAGCAGAACTGCATCATGAACACTTCCGGATCGGGCTGGCCCATCGTGGTCGTGTACATCTGCAGGTCGGTGTAGAAGTGCGGATAGGTGTCCGGGTTCGCCACGTCCGACGAGAAGAACACCGATGCCGTCACGGCCTTGAGCTCGATATCGATGCCCGCCTTCTGGGCGGCCTGCTTGATGATCGCCTGGGTCTTCTGCCGCGGCTGGTTGATCGAGGTCTGGAAGACGAACTTCAGCTTCTTGCCGTCCTTCTCGCGGATGCCGTCCGCCCCCTTCTTCCAGCCCGCCTTCTCCAGGATCTCGACGGCCTTGTCGACGTTGAACTCGTACTTCATCGTCTTCGACCGGAAGCGTTCCGGGTTGTTGAGGAAATTCGGCGTGGCGGGGCCCGTCCGGCCATAGATGTGCTTTTCGACCGAGTCCTTGTCGACCAGCAGCGCCAAGGCCTGGCGCACCGCAGGATCCGACAGCGTCGGATGCTTGGTCTTGAGGCTCGATCGCTCGCCGTCCACTTCCTTCCACGGATCGGTGTTGTTGAGCTGGATATGCTCGATGTTGCCGCCCGGCGAGATGACGACCCTGCCGCGACCGCTCTTCTCGAGGCGCGACAGGATCTCGTCCTCGACCTGCATGTTCCAGGCGAAGTCGTATTCGCCGGTCTGCAGCACGGCCCTGGCGGCCGAGACGGCGTCGCCGCCGCCCTTCATCTCGACGGCGTCGAAGTACGGCTTGTTGGGCTGATGATAGTTGGGGTTGATCGTCCCTGTGACGATGTCGCCCGGCTTGAATTCCTTGAACAGGTACGGACCCGTGCCAACCGGTTTCAGGTTGGTCGGGGCCTCGCGGGACTTGGCGCCGATATAGTCGGCGAACAGATGCTTGGGAATCAGCGCGCCGCGCGCGCCGACGAAGGCATCGGCCCAGAATGGCGTCGGCTTGGCGAATTTCACCACGACCGTGTGCGAGTCGATCTTCTCGACGACGATCTCGTTGTAGGAACCCGATGTCGTGGCCGCCGTGGCCGGATCCTTGGCATATTGCCAGTTGAAGACGACGTCGTCGGCGGTGAACGGCTTGCCGTCATGCCAGGTGACACCCTGCTTCAGCTTCCAGGTGACCGACTTGCCATCGGCCGCCAGCGTGCCGTCCTCGCGGCTGGGGATGGCGGCCGCCAGCTTGGGCTTCAGGTTGCCGTCCGGGTCCCATGCCGCCAACGGTTCGTAGAACAGGCGGCTGCCGTCCTGGTCCTTCGTTCCCACCGCGAAGTGCGGGTTGAGCAGCGTCGGCCCTTGCCACCACAGGACCTTCAAGGTGCCCCCGCCGCCGCGCTTGGTCGGCTTGTACTGGGTTGCAGACTGGGCCATCGCCACGCCCGAGAAGGCCAGGAGCTGGCTGGCCAGCGGCGCTGCCATTCCCACCGCCATCATCCGTTGCATGAAGCCGCGTCGCGACAGCCTGCCGACCTTAACCTGACCGATCAGTCGGCGCAGTTCACGTTCGTTCATCTGGAGCTCCCGTCACCCTGTTTCTGAGCCGTTTCCTGTGTGGACGCTCTCGCTATCCTGCAAGATGCGTGCAATTCTTTGATCAGAACAGGCTGTAACGCTGCCGTCAATGATGACGCGCGTGAGGAGGGAAGCGATGGCGTGGCTCTATCTTGTCCTGGCGGGGCTCTGCGAGATCGGTTGGCCGGTCGGCCTCAAGCTCGGCTGGACTGAACAGGGCGCGCGTCCGGCCTGGATCGTGTTCGCGATCATCGCCATGACAGCGAGCGGAGCGCTGCTTTTATGGGCACAGCGCAGCATTCCCATGGGCACCGCGTATGCCGTCTGGACGGGAATCGGTGCGGTCGGCGCCTTCGTGGTGGGGATACTCGCCTTCGGCGATTCCGCATCGACCATGCGCGTGATCTCGATCGGTCTCATCGTTGCCGGGATCATCGGGCTCAAACTCGCGTGAGAGGACCAATATCATGCGCATGAGGGACAAGGTCGCGCTCGTGACGGGCGCCGCCGGCGGCATGGGCGCGGCGACGGCCCGCCTGTTCGCGCGGGAGGGGGCCAAGGCGGTCGTGGTCGCCGACATCCTGGATGCGGATGGCCAGGCGATGGTCAAGGACATCGAGCAGTCCGGCGGCACCGCCCTGTACCTGCCTCTCGACGTCACCGACGAAGCGGCGTGGAAGGCTGCGGTCGACAGGACCGTCGCTGCCTATGGCGGACTCGACGTGCTGGTGAACAATGCCGGGATCTCGGGCTCGGCCGAGCAGGATCTCTATGACACCGCGGCGTGGCACCGGTTGATGGCGATAAATGCAACCGGCGTCTTCCTGGGCATGAAGTACGGCATCGCCGCCATGAAACGGCGCGGCAAGGGCTCGGTGATCAATCTTTCTTCGATCTCCGGCATCGTCGGTCAGGGCTACATCCATGTCGGCTACAACGCCTCGAAGGGTGCCGTGCGGCTGATGACCAAGGCCGCCGCCGCCCAGCACGGCAAGGAGGGAATCCGCGTGAATTCGGTGCATCCCGGCCTGATGCCGCCCATGCGCACGTCCGGCCGCACGGCCGATCCCGAGACCCGGGCAAAGACGCTGAAAGGCGTCCCGCTGGGCCGCGCCGGCGAAATCGACGAGGTGGCCTACGCCATCCTGTTCCTGGCGTCGGACGAATCGTCCTATGTGACCGGCGCCGAGCTCGTGGTCGATGGCGGCTGGACCGCGGTCTGATGGTGGACAAGCCGGAGCAGTCCCCCGTCGTCATCGAGCCGTGGCTGGTGCTCGAATCGAAATATTCCTACCGCGACCGGTGGCTGGCCGTGCGCAGCGACACCGTGCGCGTGCCCAACGGCACCATATTGGCGCCCTACCACACGATCGAATTCCCCGAGTGGGTATGCGCCGTGGCACTGACCCCGACCGACGAGATCGTGCTCATCGAGGAGTACCGGCATGGCATCGCGCGCCCCTCGATGGAACTGCCGTGCGGGACGCCCGACCACGAGGGCGAAGACGTGCTGACGGCGACGAAGCGCGAGCTGCTGGAGGAGACGGGCTTCGCCGCCGACGAGTGGCACGCGTTAGGGTCGTCGAGCGCCAACACCGCTCGCCAGAACAACCGGGTGCACGCCTTCCTGGCGGTGGATGCGCGCAAGGTCGCCGATCCACATCCCGATCCCGGCGAGGTCATCCGCACGCACCTCATCCCCTGGGACCGGTTCGTTGACGACCTGGCGCAGGGCCGGCTGGAGATTCCGGGCCTGCATCTCGCGGCCTTGTGGCAGTTGCGCGTGTTCGCCCGCCGGTCGCAGCATCCTCGCCTGCGGGCGCTCGGCTTCTAGTCCGCCGCCTGCATCGGACGGTAGCGCGCGGCGGCATGCGACTGCCGGAAGTTCGGGAGCATGGCCGTCCGCGCTGCCGAAAAGGCCTCCCACTGACCCGCATCGGGCAGCGGTGGAATCGTCACGATCTCCTTGCGGTCGAAGCCCACGAGGGCGGCATCGACCAGCTCATCCACTTCCATCAGGCCGGGGATCGCATTCACGTCACGGCCGGCATGGCCCCAGATCTCCGTACGGGTGGCGCCGGGCAGGACGGCCTGGACATAGACGCCGCGCGGACCGAGCTCGGCCTGCAGCGACTGCGACAGGGTGAGCACGAAGGCCTTGGTCGCGGGATAGACGCCCGGAAACACCTCCGGCGCCAGGGCCAGCACGGAAGCGACATTGACGATGGTCCCCTCACCCTCGGCGGCGAAGCGCGGGGCCACGGCCGCCGCGAGACGCGTCACCGCCGTGACGTTGAGATCGATCAGCCTTTCGATGGCGTCCAGATTCGGATCCGCGAAGCCGCCAGGGATCGTGGTGCCGGCGTTGTTGATCAGGATGCCGATCCGCGCATCGGCCTCGAGGCGGGCTTCCACGCGGGCGCGTGCCGAGGCGTCGTTGAGGTCGGCGGGCAGCACCTCGACCTCGACACCGGCTTCGCCGCGCAGACGCCCGGCCAATGTCTCCAGCTTCGCCTTGTCGCGTGCGACAAGCACGAGATCGTGTCCGCGACGCGCCAGCCGATCGGCATACACGGCGCCGATGCCGGAGGAGGCCCCCGTGACGAGAGCCGCACGCTTGTTCATCGACGTCTCCTTTGCAAACATGACGATCGTCATCTATTCATTTGAATGACGATCGTCATGTTTATTTTTCTCGGGGTATCCCAGGAGGGCTTCATGCGGGTGACACGGGAACAGGCGGCAAGGAGTCGCGAGCGGATCGTCGCAACCGCGGCGCGCCTGTTTCGCGAGAGAGGCTTCGACGGCGTGGGCGTCGACGCCATCATGCGCGACGCGGGCCTGACCCACGGCGGATTCTACGGCCACTTTGCCTCCAAGGACGCCTTGGCGGCGGAGGCGACCACACGCGCGGTGGGCGACAGCATGCGCCGGCAGGACGGTCTCGCCGGCCTGCACGAGTTCCTCTCGCAATATCTCTCGATGCGCCATCGCGATGATCGCGCCAGGGGCTGCCCTGTCGCCGCGCTGGGTGGCGATGTCGCGCGGCAAGGCCCGGCGCTGCGGTCCGCCCTCACCAAAGGCGTCATGGCGCAGATCTCTCGGATCGCCAATCTGCTGAAGGGCGGCACGCCGAAGGCACGGCGGCGCCAGGCGATCGCCACCTATGCGGGGATGGTCGGGGCGCTCGTGCTCGCCCGCGCCGTCGACGAGCCAATCCTCGCCGAGGAAATCCTGACGGCAGTGCGAGACACGCTCGACGATGGGCACGCCGCCTGAAACGCGGCAAGGTGAAGGATGAGGCAAGCTGCCGCTTTCTCGGGCGCCCACTTCGTGTCTTAATCCTGTCGTGCATCGCGACGGTCCTCCCGACAAAGGCTGGCGTGCGGCGGCTCTCGCCGCGGCCTTGCTCGCGATCACGCTCAATTTCCTCCAGCCTCTCGCCCATGCCGCCTTGATGCGCGGCGGCGCGCCGGCCAACTGGGCGACCCTGTGTCTTCCCAGCGCGGGCGACGACGAGCAGAAGGCTCCGGCCGCCGGTCAACTGCACGAGTGCTGCCTCGGCCTCGCGCACGCGCCGAGCCTTGCCGAACCGTCGGCATTCTTCGTCCTCCTCGAGAGGCCGAGCACCGTCGAGCGGCCGCTCCAGGCCGCGGAGGTGCTGACCAGCGTCGGCATCCGCGACGGACCCAGCCAACCACGAGCACCTCCCTTCCCCACCTGACGCTCCAAGTCGCGACGCACGCCGCCGTGCGTCGCGTTCGTTCGTCTTCATGGGGAGAATTGCATGCTGTCCGTTCGTGCGGCGACGTTTGCCGCCTTTGCCGGCCTGACCTTCGTTCCGGCCTTGGCCAAAGCTCAAGATACGCCACCTGCTGGAGGGGATACGCCGGCCGCCGGACCACCGCCCGTGGCCCTGCCCGCCATCACCGTCAGCGCGGGACGCGGTTCCAGCCTGGACAATCTCGACGTCAGCACGACAGTCCTGACGCGCGAGCAGATCCAGGCCTCGCCGGAGACCGGCGTCGACCAGATCGTCAACCGCATTCCCGGCGTCTGGCTGCCCAACATCCCGACGGGGCAGCTCCATCCGACCGCCCAGCCCGTCAACATCCGCGGCTTCGGCACCAGCACCACCATCAACACGCTGGTGATGGTCGATGGCGTCCCGATCAACGATCCCTACTTCCGCACCATCAACTGGAGCGCCATTCCCAAGAATGCCGTGGAGCGCGTCGAGGTGATCCGCGGCGGCGGCGCCACCAGCCTGTGGGGCAACATGGCGATGGGCGGCGTCATCAACATCGTCACGCGCGAGCCCACGAAGACGGGCGCCTCGGCCGGCGTGAGCTACGGCAGCTACAATACGGCCACCGCCGAAGCCTCCGGCAGCGTGGTCGTGAACGACAACGTCAAGATCGGCATGAGCTACAATCACGGCCAGAGCTCGGGCTACAACCTCACGCCGGCGCAGTACCAGAACGCCAACCTCGTGTCGACCGCATCGCAGGCCGACAACGTCGCTGCCAGCATATTCCTGACACCCAGCGACAAGCTGAAGGTCTTCGCCAAAGGATACTGGAACCAGACCTACGAGGACGGGCTGGTCTGGACTTTTGCTCACAACAACTGGTCGACCTACCGGCTGCTGCTGGGGGGCACCTACCAGATCGATGAGCAATCCTCGATCAACGCCAGCGGCTGGATCGCCGGCGGGTCGTTCGGCACCATCAACGTCGCCAGCGGTGCCTATACGCTGAACAACATCAATGCGACCAACCAGTTCGTCAGCCAGATCGAGGCCTCGCCCAACGCCGATCAGGGCGGCTCGATCTTCTACGAAGCGAACTTCGGTCCCCTGCGCGAGGTCAAGATCGGCGTCGATGCGCGCCGCATGCTGGTCACCGACTATAACAATCTCTTCGCCAGCGCGTCGGCGAATCCCACGACGTTCGTCGTCAACGGCGAGCACCGGCTGCAGGGCCTGTTCGGGCAGGGCACCTACCGGTTCACCGGCGTACCGATCGACATAACCGTCGGCGTGCGCGGCGACTTCTGGCAGGCGATCAACGCCAGCGTTCTCACGCAGAATTCCAGCACCCTGAACGTCGTCCCCAACGCCAGCGCAGCGAGCTTCGATCCGCGGGTCGGTCTCAAGTTCTACGCCAGCGACGCGCTGACGCTACGGGGCGCGATCTACCGCAACTTCTCCACGCCCGGCATGAACCAGATGTACCGGGTCTTCGCCAGCGGTACGGGCTACTCGACGATCAACCCAAATCTGCAGCCGATGACCAACTTCGGCCAGGAGGTCGGCTTTGACTTCGACTGGAAGGGCGTCACCGTCTCCGGCACCTACTTCAACAACAACCTCAACAACTTCATCGACTACATCACGGTGTGCAATGCCAACCCCGTCTGCGCCGCGCCCTACGTCACGGCCGCGGGGCTGAGTCCCGCCTTCACGACGGTGCGGCAATACCAGAACGTGGGTAACGCCACCTTCCAGGGCTTCGAGCTGATCGCCACCTGGCAGCCGGTCGAACAGCTCCGGCTGATCGCAAGCTTCACCAACACCGTGGCCTATCTCACCAGCTCGACCAATCCGACCCTGGTGCGCACCGGCGTGCAGCTCGGCCAGGTCCCCAACTACATGTTCACGGCCGGCGTCGAATGGCGGCCGATCGAGAACCTGCTCATCACGGCCTCGCTGAAGTCGTTCCCGCAGTACTGGAACGACACCAATCACACGACATTGAACGACGGCGCCACGCTGATCGATCTCGGCCTGCGCTGGTCACCCGCCAAGGATGTCGATATCTACGGCAGCATCCAGAACCTGACGAACGTCCAGTACCTCGCACAGGGCTACACGCGGACATCGTTCGAAGGGTCGACCATCAATGCTTCGGCCATACCGCAGCTCGGCATGCCGCTGACCGCGGTCGCCGGCTTGAGAGTGAGGTTCTGATGCATCGACTCGCGATCATACCAGCCGTGCTGGTCCTGCTGGGCGGCGTTGCTGTCGCTCAGCATCATCACGGCAAGGTCGCTCCCGCTCCGGAGCCCTTCACGGCGTCCCCCGCCTTCGCCGCGGACGGTACGCTGTGGCTGGTACGGCCCAAGGCTGGACGGATCCTCGTGACGAAGTCGAACGATCTCGGGCGAAGCTTCTCGACACCGGTCGTCGTGACGCCCGAACGGATGAACCTGGACTGGGGCCCGGATGCCCGAGCCCGCATCGCCGTCGATCCGAAGGGCGGCCTGATCGTCACCTTCGCGATCTTCCAGGACAGCAACTTCAACGGCCGCGCGTTCTTCGCGCGCTCGCATGACAACGGCGCGACCTTCACGCGCCCACGACCGATCACGCCAGAGGCGACCAGTCAAAGGTTCGAGACCGCCGCCATCGATCCCGGCGGCCGCGTGTTCGCCGCCTGGATCGACAAGCGTCATGCCGCCAAGGCCCACGCCGCCAGGCTGGCCTATCCCGGCGCCGCTCTGGCCTTTGCCTGGGAAAACGGCGATGGCGGCTTCGGCGACACGTCGATCGCGCTCGACAACACCTGTGAATGCTGTCGGCTGGGCGTCGCCTTCCAAGGCTCCGGGCGTCCTGCGATCGCGTTCCGGAACATCTTCCCGGGCTCGGTCCGCGACCATGCCGTCCTGACCTTCCGTGATCCCGGCACGCCCGGGCCGCTGCGCCGCGTGAGTACCGACGACTGGCGAATCGACGCCTGCCCGCACCATGGGCCGACGATCGCGATCGCAGCGGACGGCAGTCAGCATGTCGCGTGGTTCACCGACGGTGCCGTACGCAAGGGGCTCTTCTATGCGCGGGCCGACAATGCGGACACAGCGTTCGAAGCACCGCGGGCCCTTTCGCCGCCGGAGCGACAGCCGTCGCGGCCCTACCTCCTGGAGGCGCATGGTGCGCTGCACCTCGCATGGAAGGAGTTCGACGGCGACAAGGTGGTGGTGCGGTGGCAGAAGAGCGCCGACGCTGGCCGGAGCTGGAGCGCCGCACGCACGGTGGCCGAGACATCCGACGCCTCCGATCACCCGATGCTGGTTGCCGACGGCACGCGTACCTACCTGTCGTGGCTCACGGAGGCGGAAGGCTATCGCCTGATCCCACTGGAGGACCGTCCATGAGGCTGTCGACCATTCTCGCCGCGCTGCTGACCACGGTCTCGATATGGAGCGCACAGGCGGAAACCCGGCCCTTCGGCCGCGGAAGCTGGGAGAAGCTCCGCGCGGCCCATGCGGGCCAAGCCACCGTCATCCATTTCTGGGGGCTCACCTGCGGCCCTTGCCTGGTCGAACTGCCGGAATGGGGCAAGCTCAAGGCGGCACGTCCCGATCTGCATCTCGTTCTGGTGGCCGCGGACCCCCTGCCGCAGGATCCGGAACGCCTCGAGGCGACGCTGGCCCGGGCCGGCCTCGCCGGGAGTGAAAGCTGGAGCTTCACCGACCGCTTCTACGAACGCCTGCGCTACGAGATCGATCCGAGCTGGGCCGGCGAGCTGCCGCGCACGGTGATGATCGATCCGGCCGGCAGGTCGACCGTGCTGCCGGGCGTCGCCGACCTCGTGCAGATCCGGGCCTGGCTCGATGCCCAACCGAAATCACCTTCGTCCTATGCCAACTGAGGAGTCCATATCATGACCAACCGTCTCGCGACCCTTGCCCTGCTCTTTGTGGCGACGTTCGCCTCGGTCGCATCCGCGCACGACTACAAGATCGGCTCGCTCGAGATCGACCAGCCCTGGACGCGGGCCACGCCGCCGACCGCGAGGGCGGGCGGCGGCTTCCTGACCATCACCAACAAGGGCACGACGCCGGATCGGCTGGTCGCGGTGCGCAGCCCGGCATCGGAGAAGGCCGAGGTGCACGAGATGAAGATGGATGGCAGCGTCATGCGCATGCGCGCGCTGGAGAACGGGCTCGAGATTCCGCCGGGCGCCACGGTGGCGCTGAAGCCCGGCGGCTACCACATCATGCTCATGGGGCTAAAGGCGCCCTTCGCCAAGAATACGAAGATCCCGGTCACCCTCGTGTTCGAGAAGGCCGGCAGCATCGATGTCGTACTGACCGTCCAGGAAATGGGCGCCAGCCAGCCCAGCCACCACAAGCACTGAGAGGGAGCCATGCCGTCACTTCATCCAGCCGAGCGCACGCTGATCAAGGCGGCCCTCGTCAATGGCGGCCTCGGCGCCGCTGCCGGCGGCCTCGCCGGTGGCATAGCGGGCGCCCGGATCGGATTGATCGCCGGCGTCCTCCTCGCCGCCCTGCCGGTCGCCTCGCATCTCCTGTCGAGCTGGCTGGCGCGACCGGACAGCCTGCCCCGCTTCGTCGGACACGAGATCGGCGCGACGGCGGTGCGGGCGGCGACTCCCATCGTCATGCCCGTCGCCCGGGTGCTCGAGGCGCTTTCCCGATCGCTGCGAGCTCCCATGCTGGTCATGCGATTCCTGGCCGACATCCTGCGATCGGCCGGCCGCGCTGCGTCCTCGGCGATCTGGCGCATCGTCTCGACGCCTCTGGGCCTGGCCAACCTGGCCGCCCTGGCGGTCCTCGCTGTCAATCTCACCGACTTCGACTTCGCGGGGCCGGCCGCCTTCCTCGGCCTGGGCATGCTGATCCTGATGCTGCTCGTGAACGAGACCGAAAGCCGCGATATGGGCGAACGCTGACGAGCAGCACCCGTCTGGGACATGCGGGCGCGCCGCCGGATGGCGGGCTACAGCGCCTGCAGCAGCACCCAGGCGATCATGGCCATGCCGATCACCGACACGAACCAGACGAGCGTGCGCAGCCACGGCACGCCGATGACGTAGATCACCGCATAGGCAAGACGGCCCCAGAAGAAGATCATCGCGCCGGTCGCCGTCGTGGCGTTCGCCTTGCCCGCCACGGCGGCGATCAGCACCAGGGCGGCGAACAGCACGAGATTCTCGATCATGTTGGCATGCGCGCGTTTGGCCCTGCCGGCCCAACCGGTGATCTCGGGCAGACCTTCCCGGTTGCCGGCGAGGGCGGGCAGCCCGACCTGATGGTTCGCACCCGCGGCGGCGATCAGCATCTGGACGAAGCAGAGGACGGTCGACAGCAGCAGGTATGTCAGGTCGGGCGACATGGTATTCCTCCCCGGTTCACCTGGTCCCGAACAGGCGGTCGCCTGCATCGCCCAGGCCGGGAACAATATACCCGTGATCGTTGAGCTTGGCATCGATCGCCGCCGCGAAGACGGGCACGTCGGGATGGACCTCGGCGAAGGCGCGCGCACCTTGCTCGGAACCCAGGATGCAGATGAAGCGGATGCGCCTGGCGCCCGATTCCTTCAACCGGTCGACGGCCGCGATCGCGGAATGGGCCGTCGCCAGCATCGGATCGCAGACCAGCACGTCGCGGTCGGAGATGTCGGGCGGGATCTTGAAGTAGTATTCGACCGCCTGCAGCGTGCGCGGATCGCGATAGAGGCCGATATGGCCGACGCGCGCCAGCGGCACGAGGTCGATGATGCCCTCGGCCAGGCCCAGCCCCGCCCGCAGAATCGGCACGATCACCAGCTTCTTGCCCTCGAGCAGCGGCGCCTTCATGTCCTCGATCGGAGTCGCGATGTCGCGTTCGACCAGCGGCAGGTCCTTCGTTGCGTCGTACCCCAGAAGGAGTCCCATCTCGCGCAGCAGGCGCCGGAAATTCGTGCTCGACGTTTCCTTGTCGCGCATCTTGGTGAGCTTGTGCTGCACCAGCGGATGGCTGACGACATGGATCGAGTGCGGCAAGGACATCTTCATTCTCCCCCAAATCAGAATACGGTGCCGTCGCTGGCGATGGCGATCGGCGGGCCGCCCCCCGGGCGGCGCTCGGCCGCCAGAGCTCGGCCGGCGAACCAGGTGCCCGCCTCCAGCACCTTGACCAGCGGCAATCGCTCGGCGTCGAGGCCGAGATGCCCGCGCACATGGGCGGCGACGCGGTCGAGCAGCGCCACCGTCAGCGCACGCCACTCAACGATCGGCTCGTCGCCCACGACGAATGTGTTTTCGAGCAGCGCCCGCTGCTTGGGCCTCAACGCGCCGGCATCGATCAGCAGCCCGCCGTTGCGATACTCCGGCAGGCCGGTGAGCCGATCCAGGCCCACCACGTTCAGGCCCGCATCCTGCAGCGGCTCGACCAGCGAGTAGGACAGCCACTGCGAGAGCTTGTGGAAGGGCACGTAGCCGATCGCGGCGTGCCGCCAGACATCGCCCAGGGGCGACGGCCAGATCGGCGACAGCCTGTCGAGGACGGCGGCAAAGATCGCTTCCGCCGCCACTTCGGGGGCTGCGACGATGTCGAGCAGGGCGCCGGGTCGATCCAGGCCGATTCCGCCCAGCCTGCGCAGCAGCTCGGCGCGGCCTTCGAGTCCCAGCAGGGCGTTGTGCGCCTTGACCTGGAAGCCCATGGCGATGTCCATCGGCGTGAGGGTCGCAAGCCGCTCGGCATCGACGCGCAGCGGATCGCCCTTGGGATCGCGGCTGAAGGCGCCGCTGGCGAACATGTGGAGGCTGGCGACGCCGAGGCCCTCCGAACGCGCGTAAGTCTCGCCCGTGCCGGGCTCGCGATACGACCACGCGGCGCCGGCGCCGGCGTCGAGCAGCACGGACACGACCGCGAGATCGATGCGCCGGCGGGCGATCTCATCCTTCGGCAGGTTTGCCAGGCGCTCGGCGAGCACCGCCCAGCGGTCGCGACCCCCAGCCTCGAAGTGCCGCCAGCGCGAATGGAAGGGAATGGCGGCCGGATTGGCGAAGCGGCGGCGCGTGACGTCGAGCGTCGCCTGCACGGCCGATTCCAGGCCGTTGGCATCCAGGGCGAACCAGGCGGACCGGCCATCCTCGGCATACGTGAGCATCTTCTCCGCCCGCTCGCGGATCGCCGCGGGCGTGCGCAGATAGGCGGCGGCATCGCCGCCGACAGAAGTGTCGGTCACTCGTCGAGGCCCCGCCCCTTCGCCTTGGCAAGCTCGTCGATCGCCGGCTTCTTCGGCGTGAAGTAGCCTGCCGCCTTCTTGGCATCCATCTCGACCTGGGCATCCGCCGGAATCAGCTCCTCCGGGATCGGCACCTGCTCGACGACGTCGATGCCCTGCGCACGTAGCGCGTCGGATTTCATGTTGCTCATCGAAGCGAAGCGGTCGATGCGCGAGATGCCCAGCCAATGGAACAGGTCGGGCATCAGCTCCTGGAAGCGCATGTCCTGCACGCCGGCCACGCATTCGGTGCGATTGAAATACTGCGCCGCCGAATCGCCGCCCGGCTGACGCTTCCGCGCGTTGTAGACCAGGAACTTGGTCACTTCGCCAAGGGCACGTCCTTCCTTGCGGTTGTAGATGACGACGCCGACGCCGCCCTTCTGCGCCATCTCGATGCAGATCTCGATGCCGTGCGCCAGGTATGGCCGGCAAGTGCAGATATCCGACCCGAACACGTCCGAGCCGTTGCACTCGTCATGGAGACGGCAGGCGATCCTCGTCTCCGGTCTGCCGAGCTGGCTGACATCGCCGAAGAAATAGATCGTTGCGCCGCCGATCGGCGGCAGGAACAGCTCCAGGTCGGGGCGCGTCACCAGTTCCGTGTACATGCCGCCGGTGTGCTCGAACAATGTGCGGCGCAGGTCCGCTTCCCTGACGCCAAAGCGCTCGGCGATGCCCGGCAGCCACCATACCGGTTCGACGGCGGCCTTGGTCACCCGTACGTCACCGCTCGGCAGAAGGATGCCGCCGTTGTCGGGTTTCAGGCGGCCCGCCGCGACCGCGTCGCGGATCTCCGGCATCTGCACGTGGGCCTTGGTGATGGCGATGGTCGGCCGGATGTCCCATCCCGCGGCCAGCTTGTCGGCAAACACGTCGGCCACCATGTGCCCCCAGGGATCGAGTGATACGATCTTCTTGGGATCGAACCAGCTCTCGAAGGGGCCGATCGGCTCGGCCGGGGACGTATTCGTGAAATCGGGCCGATGTCCGGGTTTCAGCTCCTGCGCGGCGATGGCCAGCGCACGGTAGATGCCGTAGCTGCCCGAATGAACGCCGATGGCGTTGCGCTTGGACGGATCGGCCACGGTGCCCACGACGGGCCCCCGGATCTTGGGATCGCGGGCACCCCAGATCACCGGAGGGGCCGCCTGGCCGCCCTGGGCTGGGTGGGTATTCAGTCTGATGTGGGCCATGTGCTTTCCAAGTGCGATTCGCCGGAAAGCGAGGCAGTTTACAGCCGCTGCGTGACGAAGGGAAGAAGCTGGAAAACCCTTGAATTCCAATCATGTAGGCATCCTACGCCCGAACCTACAGCGCGCTCTAATGCTTGTTGTTTCAACACGCACAACAAGCTCGGCTGATTCCCAGCCGAGCGGATTGTGCTCTAGACACGTCGGGACACGACGCGGGCCAGCATCTCCGCCTCGCCGGCCGGCGATCGCAGCCTGCCAGCCTTCCGTCCCTTGAGCGCACCGGCCTCGAATGCCGCGACCACCGTTTCATGAACATAGGAGGTGCGGCAGACGGTGGGCGAATTGGCGAGCGTCTCGGCGACCTCTTCGACGACTGCCCGTACCTGCCGGAGGCGCCGACGGTGCGACGGCGCCGGCTCCGTGGCTGCAAGCGCCCGCAGGGCTGCCGCGGAGGCCACGAGGGTCCTGAAATCCTTCAGCGAGATGCGCGCGCCCGCCACTTCGTGCAGGAAGGCGTTGACGTCGTCGGCTCGTATCGGCCGCGCCTCTCCGCTGTCGTCGCGCCACTGGAAGAGCCGGCGTCCGGGCACGGCGAGCAGGTTCCGCACGGCCGCGCGGAAGCGTCGGCTCTTCACTTCCTTCGTGACGACCTTGCCGCCCTTTCCGCGAAAGGTGATCCTGACGGTGCTGTTTCGGCAAAGCACGACATTCGACTTGAGCAGGGTCGTGGCGCCGCGCGTGCCGCGTTCCCGGACATATTCCTCGCTGCCGGCGCGAATCGCCGTCAGGCTCACGAGATCCACGACGCACGCCGCGACGAAGCTCCGATGCGAAGGATTGCCTGACATGCATCGCGCGATCGCCCGCCGGATGGCCGGCAGCGCCCTGGCAAGGCCAGCCAGCCGACGGGCCTTGAGCGCTTCGCGCACTTCCGCCCATCTCGGATGATAGCGATACTGCAGCCGGCCCGCCGCATCTTCTCCGATCGCCTGCAGGTGCGCGCGCGGGTCGGCAGCATACCGGACCTTCGCATAGGCCGGGGGCACGGCCAGCGCCTTGAGACGCGCCGTCTCCACCGCGTCCCGCACCGGCCGCCCCTCCGCATCGACGAACTGGAAACCGCGGCCACAGCGCCGGCGCTGTATCGTCAGTGCCTCCGGGCGGACGAGCGTGAGACCCTTCTCGGCAACCAGTCGAGCGACAGGAGCATGACGCGGCATCTCTCCACAACGGGATGCTTCCGGCGACGTTGCGCGTGGTCGGACGGGCCGCATTTTGTGGCGCAACCGACGAGGGCGGCCGGCGTTCTGGACCAGTGGGGGCACAGTTGGCCCGAGGGCTGAGCAAAGCGGGAATGCTGAAGCGAATCCAGTCGAAGGAGACCATCGCGACGGAGGCTGACCGTTTTCGCCTTCTGGTGGATGCCGTCATCGACTACGCGATATGCATGCTCGACCCGCATGGAATCGTGACGAGTTGGAACTCCGGCGCGGAACGCATCAAGGGATACAGGGCATCGGAGATACTGGGCCGGCACTTCTCGACCTTCTACGAACCTGCTGACCGGGACGCGGATCTCCCCGAGTTGGCGCTGAAGACCGCGCAGACCCAAGGCAGGCTGGAGGCCGAAGGCTGGCGCGTGAGGAAGGACGGAACGCGCTTCTGGGCCTTCGTCATCATCCAGACGATCCATGATGATCGCGGCCGGCTGGTGGGTTTCGCCAAGATCACCCGCGATCTGTCCGAACGCAAGGCGGCGGAAGAAGAACTGCGCCGCAACGAGGAGCTTTTCCGCCGCCTGGTCGAGGGCGTCACCGACTATGCCATCTACATGCTCGATCCCAGCGGCATCGTGAGCAACTGGAACGCAGGGGCCCAGCGCATCAAGGGCTACGGGCCCGAGATCGTGGGGCAGCATTTCTCGATCTTCTATACCCCGGAGGACCGTGCCCGGAACGAGCCGGCCCGCAGCCTCGGCATCGCCGAACGGGAAGGCCGTTTCGAAGCGGAGGCTTGGCGCGTACGCCGGGACGGAACGCGCTTCTGGGCGAACGTCGTGATCGACGCCATCCGGGACCCGGACGGACGGCTGATGGGCTTCGCCAAGATCACCCGCGACATCACCGAGCGCCGCGAGACCGAGCTGGCTCTGGAGCGTACCCGCGAGGCGCTCCTGCAAGCCCAGAAACTCGAGGCCATCGGCAAGCTGACCGG
>Ga0182792_1000106_pt1 | contig 80354 bp, 77 predicted proteins | sample Passage237B_FD_130497 | JGI IMG/M metagenome (GOLD analysis project Ga0182792, IMG submission 130497) | Cellulose adapted compost microbial communities from Newby Island Compost Facility, Milpitas, CA, USA - Passage2 37B (version 2) (version 2) ...
CTGGATGACCCCGAGGTGGTCAAGCAACTCGCCGCCAACGGCGCCGAGGCGTCCAAGATGAGTCCGGCCGAGTTCCGCGATCTGATCGCCAGCGAACTCGAGGTCTACGGAAAGATCGTCGCCGGCATGAAGAAATGATCGTCCGTGCCGGACGGTCCGCAGCCGCGGGCTGTCCGGCAGGCATCATGTCCCCCTGCGCGATGAGCGGGGGGATATCTACCACCTGTCTGAGGAAACATTAGATGAGCAACAACGCCGAATACGTCTTTGAGCCGCTTGAACGGCCGAGCTTGCCCGTGCGCGGCACCACCAAGCGATTTCCCATCCATCGCATTTACTGCATTGGCCGCAACTATGCGGCTCATGCGGTGGAGATGGGGCATGACCCCGACAAGGAGCCGCCCTTCTTTTTTGAAAAGAACCCTGACAACGTGCTCGTCGGCCAGGATTTCCCCTACCCGGATCAGACGTCGGACGTGCACTACGAGTTCGAGATGGTTGTTGCTCTCGATAAGGGCGGTAAGAACATCCCGGTCGAGAAGGCGCTCGATCTGGTGTTTGGCTATGGGGTCGGCCTCGACATGACGCGTCGCGACCTGCAGGGAGAGGCAAAGAAGCTGGGTCGTCCGTGGGATGTGGGCAAGGCCTTTGAACACTCCGCTCCGTGCTCTGAACTGATTCCGGTGTCCGAGGTTGGCCACCCCGACCATGGGAAGGTCATCTTCAAGGTCAACGGAGAAGTGCGCCAGGACGGCGACCTGAACCAGATGATCTGGAAGACCGCAGAGCAGATTTCCATCCTTTCGCGTTACTTTGAACTGCAGCCGGGTGATCTGATCATGACCGGGACCCCGGCCGGCGTGGGTCCTATCCAGCGTGGCGACGTGATGGAAGGTGAAGTGGAAGGGGTGTGCGGTATCAAGCTCAAAGTGATCTGATGCATGGTTGATGCCATGCGTTGGGTCGGGTATATTTGCGTCCCTTCGCTGCTGTAGCTCAGTCGGTAGAGCAACTGATTCGTAATCAGTAGGTCGCCAGTTCGATTCCGGCCAGCAGCACCAACACGGACGGGGGCCTGCAGCGATGCAGGCCCCCGTCGTCTTTTCGGCGCTCTGAAACGTGCGGTTTGTCACGGGCGCCCGACATTCGGCCTCATTCCTTACGGGTTTCTTACAAGTGTTTGTCCCGTAAGCGAAATTCCTCGTATTCCGTCCGCGTTATCCACAATTGTCCCCCCTTCCGCAGCAGGCCTACGCTGCGTCCGACTCCCTGTATACGCAGGCAGCCGTTGCGTGTACCCGCGGGTCGGGGTGCGGGAGGAGTCCGCGCCACCGGACGCGGCCGCAGGCCGTGGTCGGGGTGACGGGCGTTCCGCTCCGCAGTGCGAATAGAACGACAAGAAACGTTTCAGGCGTCCCGTCCGGATCTTCCGGCGGGGCATTTGATGAGCGCATCACCCTTAGCAGTACATCAAACGGAGGAGAGTCAAATGGAGAGCGAAGTCAAAACGAGCCCGAACGAGGCCGTGAAGCAGCCGTCCCGTCGCAAGTTCCTCGCCGGTGCCACGGTGGGTGCAGCGGGAGCGGCCATCACCGGCTTCCCGATGATCTCGGTGGCGCAGTCGCCGATCGTGTTCAAGATGCAGGGCGCGTGGGGCGCCAAGGACGTCTTCAACGACATGGCCGTCGAATACGTCAACCGCGTCAACGAGATGGCGGAGGGCCGTCTGCGCATCGACTATCTGGTCGGTGGCTCGGTGGTCAAGCCGTTCGAGGTCATGGACGCGACGTCCAAGGGCGTGATCGACGCCGGTCACCAGGTCGCCGTGTACTGGTACGGCAAGAGCAAGGTGGCTTCGCTGTTCGGCTCCGGTCCGGTCAGCGGTTGTGACGCGGCCCAGACGCTGGCGTGGATCCACAAGGAAGGCACGGTCTTCTATGACGAGCTCGTCAAGAAGCTGGGCCTGAACGTGGTCGGCTTCTTCGCGATGCCGATGCCCACCCAGCCGCTCGGCTGGTTCAAGAAGCCGCTGACCAGCGCGGCCGACATGAAGGGCTTCAAGTACCGCACCGTGGGCCTGGCCGCCGACCTGATGCAGGAACTGGGCATGCGCGTGACCCAGCTGCCGGGCGGCGAGATCGTGCCGGCGATGGAGCGCGGCGTGATCGATGCCTTCGAGTTCAACAACCCGACCTCGGACCTCCGCTTCGGCGCCCAGGACGTGGCCAAGAACTACATGATGGGCAGCTATCACCAGGCCATGGAGTTCTTCGAGATCATCTTCAACAAGACGAAGTACGACGCCCTGCCCAACGACCTGAAGGCCATCCTGAAGTATGGTGCGGAAGCGGCTTCGACGGCCAACTACGCGACCGCGATGGACCTGTACTCGAATGACCTGATCACGCTCAAGGAGAAGCACAAGGTCAACGTCATCCGTACGCCGCAGGAGATCTTCGACGCGCAGATCAAGGCGTGGGACACGCTCACGAAGCGCCTGTGCGACGAGGATCCGTTCTTCGCCAAGGTCTGGGAGTCGCAGAGGAAGTGGGCCGAGCGCGTCGGCTACTACCACTTCTTCAACAACGCCGACTACAAGGCCGCCTACGAACATCTGTTCGGCAAGCTCGGCTTCTGATTCCGGTCGTCGGCATCCACGGCGGCGGGGCGCGCTGGCGCTCCGCCGCCCTTCCTGCGGAGCGGTCCCTGCATGTCCACCCAATCCCTGCTGCATGGCATCGACCAGATCTCCAAGTCGGTCGGCCATGCATTCGCGTGGTGCATCGTCGTCCTGACGCTCGGTGTCACCTACGAGGTCTTCGTCCGGTACGTGCTCAACGACCCCACAAGCTGGGCGTATGACTGGTCCTACTCGCTGTACGGCGCGCTGTTCATGATGTCCGGCGCCTACGCGCTGTCGCGCGGCGCGCACGTGCGCGGCGACATCTTCTACCGGCTCATGCCGCCCAAGGTCCAAGGGTCGCTGGAGCTGGTGCTCTACCTGCTGTTCTTCTTTCCCGGCGTCATCGCCCTGTGCCTGTCGGGCTGGGACTACGGGGTCGATTCGTTCCGGATCAGCGAGCGCAGCGTGTTCAGCCCGGCCGGCATGCCGATCTGGCCGCTCAAGATGGTCATTCCCGCCGCCGGCGCGCTGCTGTTCCTGCAGGGCATCGCCGAGGTGCTGCGCTGCATCGTGTGCATCCGCACCGGTGCGTGGCCCGAACGGCTGCATGACGTCGAGGAACTGGAAACCGAAGTGCTCAAGCAGGTGCAGCAGCACGGTGCCGACGCCGCCCGCGTGGTCGGCCTGGGTGACAGCAGGGGAGTGAGCAAATGACCGATCCGCAAGTAGCCCTCCTGATGCTGGGGGCGTTCATCTTCATCATCCTGCTCGGCTTCCCGATCGCCTTCACGCTGATCGCGATGGGCGTGGGCTTCGGCTACTACGCCTACTTCACGCCGGACCAGGCCTTCTTCGACAACCGGGTGTTCTACCTGCTCACGCAGAACACCTTCAGCGTCATGGCCAACGACGTGCTGACGGCCATCCCGCTGTTCCTGTTCATGGGCTACATGGTCGAGCGCTCGAACATCCTCGACCGCCTGTTCTTCAGCCTGCAGCTGGCCTTCCGCTTCGTGCCCGGTGCGATGGCGATCGCGGCGCTGGTGACGTGCGCGCTGTTCGCCACGGCCACCGGCATCGTCGGTGCGGTCGTGACGCTGATGGGCCTGCTGGCCTTTCCGGCCATGCTCAAGGCGGGCTACGACCAGCGCATGTCGGCCGGTGTGATCGCGGCCGGCGGCACGCTGGGCATCCTGATCCCGCCGTCGATCATGCTCATCGTCTACAGCGCGACGGCGGCGATCTCGGTGGTCAAGCTGTACGCGGCGGCGCTGCTGCCGGGCATCCTGCTCGCCGGCCTGTATGCCCTGTACGTCGGCGGCCGCGTCATCCTCAATCCGCGGCTCGCGCCCAAGCTGCCGCGCGAGCAGACCGAGGGCGTGTCCCTGTTCCAGGTCGTGCTGCTGCTGTGCAAGGCGGTCGTGCCGCTGGCGGCGCTGATCCTGGCGGTGCTGGGCACCATCCTGTTCGGTCTGGCGACGCCGACCGAGGCGGCGGCCATCGGCGCGGCCGGTTCGGTGGTCCTGGCCGTGGCCTACCGCGCCTTCTCGTGGCCGCGGCTGAAGGAGGCGGTGTTCCTGACCGCGCGCACGACGGCCATGGTGTGCTGGCTGTTCGTCGGTTCGTGGACCTTCTCGTCGGTGTTCTCGTACCTGGGCGGCGAGCACCTGATCAAGGAGTTCGTGCTCGGTCTGGACCTGAACACCATCACCTTCCTGCTGCTCGCACAGCTGATCATCTTCATCCTCGGCTGGCCGCTGGAGTGGAGCGAGATCATCATCATCTTCGTGCCCATCTTCCTGCCGCTGCTGACGCACTTCGGCGTGGACCCGATGTTCTTCGGCATTCTCATCGCGCTGAACCTGCAGACATCATTCCTCACGCCACCGATGGCCATGGCCGCGTACTATCTGAAGGGCGTGGCGCCGAAGCACGTTCAACTCATCGAGATCTTCAAGGGGTGTCTGCCCTTCGTGCTCCTGGTGTTCGTGTCGATGGCGCTGGTCTACATCTTCCCGCAGCTCGTGTATTGGCTGCCGGACCTGCTTTACAACTGAGGCGAATCACACCCTATGCAAGGACTCAACTGGATGTCGGCCCGTCAGGTCGTGCAAGGAATCCGCGACGGGCTGTTCAGTGCCGAGGACGTCGTTCGCGCCTGTCTGGCACAGATCGAGGAGAAGGAACCGCAAGTACAGGCCTGGACGCATCTCGACCCCGAGCACGCGCTCAAGCAGGCCCGCAACGCCGACCAGCTGCGCTCCGAGGGAAAGCCCCTCGGACCGCTGCACGGTGTGCCGGTCGGCATCAAGGACGTCATCGACACGCGCGACATGCCGACCGAGGACGGCACGCCGCTGCATTCGGGCCGCTCTCCGTGGCAGGACGCCAAGGTGGTCGACGCGCTGCGCGCGGCCGGTGCGATCATCCTCGGCAAGACGGTGACCACCGAGATGGCCACCATGCATCCGGGCAAGACGCGCAATCCGCACAATCCGGAGCACACGCCGGGCGGTTCGTCGAGCGGCTCGGCGGCGGCCGTGGCGGCGGGCATGGTGCCGCTGGCGGTCGGCACGCAGACCAACGGCTCGGTGATCCGGCCGGCGGCCTTCTGTGGCGTGTTCGGCTTCAAGCCCACGCGCGGCTTCGTATCGACGCGCGGCATCCTGCGCCAGTCGGCGCTGCTGGACCAGGTCGGCGTGTTCGCGCGTACGGTCGAGGATCTGGCGCTGATCGGCGAGGTCGTCTGCGCCTACGACGAGTACGAGCCGAGCATGCGCCCGCGTGGTACGCCGCCGTTGCTTCGCGTATGCGAGGAGGAGCCGCCGCTGCCACCGACGCTGGCGCTGGTGCGCACGCCGTGGTGGGACGAACTCGACGCAGAGGTGCGCGAGGGCTTCTCGGAGCTCGTCGAGCACCTGGGCGAGCGCATCGGCGAGTTCGAGCTGCCCCCGTCGGCCGTCCGCGTGCTCGACTGGCACCGCACGCTGATGGAGGCCGACATCGCGGCCAGCTACGACACCGACTACGAGAAGGGCAAGGAGCAGATGTCCGAGCTGCTGCGCGCGCAGATCGAGCGCGGCCGGGGCGTCTCGCTGCTCGAGTACCGCCGGGCCGAGGCGCGGATCACGCCGGTGACCGAGGCGATCGACGAGGTGTTCGACCGTTTCGACGCCATCCTCACCCCGGCCGTGCATGGTCCCGCGCCGAAGGGGCTGGAGTCGACGGGCAATCCGCAGTTCTGCACGCTGTGGACCTTCTGCGGCATGCCCGCCATCAACCTGCCGCTGCTCACCGCGAGCAACGGCCTGCCGATCGGTGTGCAGCTGGTCGGCCGGGTCGGCGACGATGCGCGCCTGCTGCGCACCGCCCGCTGGCTGCTGACGACGCTGGCCTGACCGGCCGCAAGGAGGACGCACATGTTCATCAAGATCATTGGCGGTTGCGTGGGCCTGGCCCTGCTGATCGGCTTCCTGATGCCGCCCATCATGCTGATCAAGGATGTCTCGATGCTGGTCGTCGGCCTCCTGGGTGTCGGCATGGCCGCCTACGAGCTGTATGAATCGCTGCGCCGCAAGGAGGGATGAGTGAGCAAGCCCAGGGTTCTCGTTTCGCGTCAGGTGTTTCCGGAGGTCATCGACCACCTGTCGCCGCATTTCGACATCGACTACAACGACGTCGACGCGCCGCTTCCGCCCGACGAGCTGAAGGCGCGGCTGGCCGACAAGTCCGGCGCGATCACGATGCTGTCCGATCGCATCGACGCCGGCGTGCTCGCCGCGGCGCCGGACCTGAAGGTCGTCTGCAACGTCGCGGTCGGCTTCAACAACTTCGACCTGCCCGCGATCACCGCTGCCGGCGTGATGGCGACGAACACCCCCGGCGTGCTGACCGACACCACGGCCGACACCGCCTGGGCGCTGATCCTCGCCTCGGGCCGGCGCATCGCCGGCGCCGACGCCTGGGTGCGCGCGGGGCAGTGGAAGGGCTGGAAGTTCCGCGACGACTGGCTCGGCCAGGACGTGCATCACGCCACGCTGGGCATCCTCGGCATGGGCCGCATCGGCCAGGCCGTGGCGCGCCGCGCGCTGGGCTTCGACATGCGCGTGATCTACCACAACCGCTCGCGGCTGACGGCCGAGCAGGAAGCGGCCTGCAAGGCCACCTGGGTCGAGCGCGACGTGCTGCTCGCCGAATCGGACTTCCTCGTGCTGCTGCTGCCGTACTCGCCAGCCACGCACCATGTGATCGGCGCGGCCGAGCTGGCGCGGATGAAGCCGACGGCGCATCTCATCAACATCGCCCGCGGCGGCATCGTCGACGACGCGGCGCTGATCGAGGCGCTGCGCGCGCGCCGCATCGCCGGCGCGGGGCTGGACGTGTTCGAGAACGAGCCGGCACTCGATCCGCGCTTCCTCGAGCTCGACAACGTCACGCTCACCCCGCACATCGGCTCGTCCACGCGCGCCACGCGGCTCGCGATGGCCATGCTGGCCGCCGACAACCTCATCGCGGCGCTCGGCGGCGGCACGCCGCCGTGTTTGCTCAACCCGGACGTGAAGCCGCGCTGATGGCGCGGAACCTGCGGCGTCTGTCACACTCCATGTGAGCAAGATCCGGCGACCGCCTTCGGGCGGTCGCCCCGCGCTGGAGTTTCCGCATGCCGTTCCCGTCCGTTCGCCCCTTCCTCGCCGCGCTGCTGATGGCCTCGGCCGTCCCGGCGCTGGGCGGGGTCGCGGGTCCGCAGGCCGCCACGCCGCACGTCACGGCGCGCCTCGTCGCCTCCGCCGACGCCGTCGCGCCCGGCGACACCGTCACGCTGGGGCTGGCCAAGACCATCATCCCCGGTTGGCATACCTACTGGCGCAACCCCGGCGACTCGGGGCTGCCCACCACGATCGACTGGACGCTGCCCGATGGCGCCCGCGCCGGCGACATCGAGTGGCCGGCGCCGCAGCGGCACGCGCTGGGCCCGGTCATCAACTACGGCTACGAGGGCGAGGTCACGCTGCTGACCCCGTTCACGGCCCCGGCCGATGCCGTGCCGGGCACGACGCTGCCGCTGCGCGCGGCCGTGTCCTGGCTGGTGTGCGCCGACGTGTGCATCCCGGAGGACGTCGAGCTGACGATCGACGTGCCCATCGCGCAGGCCACCGCCGGCGCTCCGCCTCCGGCCACCCAGGCCGCGCCCGCGCGGCTGCCGCAGCCCTCGCCGTGGGTCGTGCGCCACGCCGTGGACGGCGCGACGCTGCGGCTCGCCGTCGACACCGGTCCGCTGCCCGAGGGCACGCGCGACGTCTGGTTCCATCCCTACGATTGGGGCCGCATCGACCACTCCGCGCCGCAACGCCTGTCGCGCACCGACGACGGCATCGTCCTCGAAGTCGAACGCGGCAAGACCGAGGCGGTCGACGCGCCGCTCACGGGCGTGCTGGTGATGGGCGGCAGCGGCGGGTCGGCCCGTGCCTACGAGCTGTCCGCACCGCGCGTCGAGGCCGTGGCGGCCGGCACGCCGGTCACGTCCGCGCCGGAGGCGGCCGGCATCGGGCTCGCCACGGCGCTGGCTTTCGCCCTTGTCGGAGGGCTGATCCTGAACCTGATGCCCTGCGTCTTCCCGGTGCTGGCGATGAAGGTGCTGGCGCTGGTACGCACCGGCGGCGACGCGGCCAGCGTGCGCGGTCACGGCCTGGCCTATCTGGCTGGCGTGCTGTCGAGCTTCGCGCTGCTCGGCGTGGTCGTGCTCGCGCTGCAGCAGGGCGGGGAGCGGCTGGGCTGGGGCTTCCAGTTCCAGTCGCCGGTGTTCGTCGTCGTCGTCGCGTGGCTGCTGTTCGCGGTGGGGCTGAACCTCTCCGGCGTGTTCACGATCGGCGGATCGCTCGCGGGTCTGGGCCAGTCGCTGGCCGCGCGGGGCGGGCACTCGGGCAGCTTCTTCACCGGCGTGCTCGCCGCCGTCGTCGCCACGCCGTGCACGGCACCCTTCATGGGCGCGGCGATCGGTTTCGCGATGACGCAGCCGCCGCTGCCGCTGCTGGCGACCTTCCTCGCGCTGGGGCTGGGGCTCGCGATCCCCTTCGTCGTGCTGGCCTGCCGTCCGGCGCTGATCGCGCGTCTGCCGCGCCCGGGGCCGTGGATGGAGCGCTTCAAGCAGTTCCTCGCCTTCCCGATGTACGGCGCGGCGGTGTGGCTGGTATGGGTGCTGACGCTGCAGGCCGGCGCGGCCGGTGTGCTGGTGGCCACCGGCGGCATGGTCGCGATCGCGCTGGCGGCCTGGCTGTATGACGCGACCTGGCACGCGGGCACGGTCCTGCGGCGTGGCGCGCAGCTCGTCGCGGCCGTGCTGGTCGCCGCCACGCTGGCAGCCGGCTCGGGGCTGGCGGCGCGGTCGGCGCCGGCCGAGGCGCGCGGCCGCGCGGTGCTGTCGTACGAGGCGTGGTCGGAGCAGCGCTTCGACGCCCTGCGTGCCGAGGGGCGGCCGGTGTTCATCAACATGACCGCCGCCTGGTGCATCACCTGTCTCGTCAACGAACAGGTCGCGCTCGAGCGGAGCGAGGTCGCGGACGCCTTCGCCACGCTCGGCGTCGCCTACCTGAAGGGCGACTGGACCAACCGCGACGCGCGCATCACGGCGGTGCTCGAGCGCTTCGGCCGCAGCGGCGTGCCGCTGTACGTGTATTACCCGGCCGGGCGCGGTACGGAGCCGGTCGTGCTGCCGCAGATCCTGACCCCCGACATCGTGCTGCGTACCCTGGACGGTGCCTGAGCGATCCCTGTGCCTTTCTTCACACGAGGAGTGTTCCGATGATGATCCGACCCTTTCTTGCCGCCGTGCTGACGGCCGGCCTGTTCGCTCCGCTGGCCGCGCTGGCCGCCCCCGAGATCGGCCAGCCCGCCCCCGACTTCAAGGCCGTCGCCGCAGACGGAAGCACCGTGGAGCTGTCCGCGCTGCGCGGCCGGACCGTGGTGCTGGAATGGACCAACCACGACTGCCCGTTCGTGATGAAGCACTACCGCACCGGCAACATGCAGGCCACGCAGAAGAAGGCCGTGGAGCAGGGCGCGCTGTGGTTCCAGGTGGTGTCGTCGATGCCCGGCGCGCAGGGCCACGTCACCGGCGAGCAGGCGCAGCGGCTCAACCGCGAGCGCGAGGCGACGGCCGTGACCAACACGCTGCTCGACGAGCAGGGCACGATCGGCCGCGCCTACGGGGCACAGGTCACGCCGCACATGTACGTCATCGACGCCGACGGCGTGCTGCGCTACATGGGCGGCATCGACTCCATCGCCTCGACCCGCGACGGCGACATCGAGAAGGCGACGAACTACGTCGTCGAGGCGCTGGACGCGGTCAAGGCCGGCCAGCCCGTGCCCAATCCGGTCACGCGCGCCTACGGCTGCACGATCAAGTACGCCTCCTGACGCCGCAACGGGGCGGAAATCCGCTATTGTCGCGGATGAAGCGCGGCCCGCGCCGGAACCGGGGGAGGCGATGACCGAGGAGCTGACGATTGCCACGATGTCGCGTGCGGAGCTCGACATCGCGCTCGACTGGGCGGCGGCCGAGGGCTGGAACCCCGGGCTGCACGACGGCGACTGCTACCACGCGGCCGACCCGCGGGGCTTCCTGATCGGTCGTGTCGGCGGCGAGCCGGCCGCGACGATCTCGGTCGTGCGCTATGGTGGCTTCGGCTTCCTCGGCTTCTACATCGTGCGCCCCGACCTGCGCGGGCGCGGCCTCGGATGGTGCATCTGGCAGGCCGGCATGGCCCGGCTCGCCGGCTGCAACGTCGCGCTCGACGGCGTCGTCGCCCAGCAGGAGAACTACCGCAAGTCCGGCTTCCGCCTGGCCTGGCGCAACATGCGCTTCGAAGGCCGGGCCGGCGGCGGGAGGCCGGACGATCCGCGCCTCGTGCCGGTCGCCGGGCTGCCGCACGACGTGTTCGCGGCCTGGGACCGGGCCTTCTTTCCGGCCGACCGGCCGGCCTTCCGCCAGGCCTGGATCGCGCAACCCGGCGCCGTCGCGCTGGCCTGCGTCGAAGGCGGGCGCATCGTCGGCCACGGCGTTGCGCGGCCGTGCCGCACGGGCTGGAAGATCGCGCCGCTGCAGGCGGTCCGGCCCGACGTGGCGCACACCCTGTTCGCCGCGCTGGCCGCGTCGGTGCCGGCTGGCGAGGCGATCTTCCTCGACGTGCCCGAGACCAACCCCGCTGCCGTGGCGCTCGCGCAGGAGCACGGCCTGAGGTTGTGCTTCGAGACGGCGCGCATGTACACCGGACCGGCGCCCGAGCTGCCGATCGGTGCGATCTACGGCATCACCTCCTTCGAAATCGGCTGAACGGAGCGACGCATGAGCCACGCCTACCTCATCGGTCACATCACCATCAAGGACGCGGACAAGTGGGCCGACTACAAGTCCCGTGTGCCGGCCACGCTGGCGCCACACGGCGGCGAGGTGGTGTTCCGCGGCACCGTGGACACGGTGTTCGCGGGCGAGCACCCGCACACCGACGTGGTCGTGATCCGTTTCCCGGACGCGGCCGCCACGCGCGCCTGGCACGACTCGCCGGCCTACCAGGCGCTGCTGCCGCTGCGTCATGCGGCGACCGACGGCGTGCTGATCGCCTACAACACCTGAGGGGACGACCATGAGCAACGGCAAGCGCGCGAACAAGCCCGACGGGGAGGACTCGGCCCTGCGGCTGGCGGTCCTGATCGACGCCGACAACGCCCAGGCCGCGGTCATCGAGGGCCTGCTGGCCGAGGTCGCGCGCTTCGGCGAGGCCACGGTCAAGCGCATCTACGGCGACTTCACGTCGCCGAGCAGCGCGGCGTGGAAGAAGGTGCTCAACCGCCACGCCATCAAGCCGGTGCAGCAGTTCGCCTACACCACCGGCAAGAACGCCACCGACAGCACGCTGATCATCGACGCGATGGACCTGCTCTACACGCGGCGCTTCGACGGCTTCTGCCTGGTGTCGTCGGACAGCGATTTCACCGGGCTGGCGCTGCGCATCCGCGAGGAAGGACTGATGGTGTACGGCTTCGGCGAGAAGAAGACGCCGGAGGCCTTCCGCAACGCCTGCCATCGCTTCCTGTTCACCGAGGTGCTGCGGCCGGTCTCGGCCAAGGCCGAGGCGCCGGCCAGGAAGAGCACGAAGAAGCCCGCCAAGACCGCCACGCCGAAGGCCGTGGCCGAGGATCCGCCCGAGCAGGATTTCCCGCGCGCCTTCGTGCTGGAGGCGCTCGACAAGGCCGGTGACGACTCCGGCTGGGCGGGACTCGGCGCCTTCGGCAGCTACCTGAACAAGCTGCAGCCGGACTTCGATTCGCGCCTCTATGGCTTCCGCAAGCTCAGTGACCTGGTGCGGGCACGCACCGACATCTTCGAGTGCGAGGAGCGGGCGGTGCCCGGTACCGATTCGAAGGTGCTCTACGTGCGCGCCCGCGGAGGCTGACCGGGGCGCCTTATTGGCGTGTCGCGAACCAGGGTAGCGTGCCCGTGGAGCGGATGATGCCGCCCTCGACGCGGCCTTCGAACGTGTCCTCGCCGATGCGGAAGTGGATCCGGTCGCCGCGCAGCCGCGCCTCCTCGACCTGCACGGGCTTGCCGCCAACGCTCGCGCTGGCCTCGATGTACTGGAATTCCTGCGTCAGCCGCAGCACCAGCGGAGGGCCGTCACGGTTGAGTTCCACGTTCCAGGCGCCGGCCACGCGGGCCGGCACGACCCACATGAAGATGTCGTGGCCGTACAGCTTGTCGCGCGCGTCGGGCACCCAGTCGCCCATGTCGAAGGTGTGCGACACGACGCGCGTGCCCGGCGACAGGCGGTTGAGCAGGTAGGGTCGCAGCTTCAGGTTGAGGCTGGGCAGCAGGTACATCGTCACGACGTCGGCGTTGGCGAAGTCGGTCTCGAACAGGTCGGCCTGCACGAAGCGCACGCGGTCGGCCACGCCGGCCTCCATCGCCTTGCTGCGCGCCCACTGCACGAGCCACGGGTCGATCTCGACGCCCACCGCGCTGCGCACGCCGAACTCGCGCGCGGCCGTGATCAGGATGCGGCCGTCGCCCGAGCCCAGGTCGATGACGTGGTCGTCCGGCCCGGCCTGGGCCAGTTCCAGCATGCGCCGCACCGAGGGCATCGGCGTGGGCGTGTAGTCGACGAGCAGCTTGGCCTCCCAGGCCGGTGGCGCGGGCTGCTCGATGGGGGCGGGGGCGGCGACGGCGGTCGCCACGCCCAGCAGGGTCAGGGCGGCGAGCCCGAGGCGAACGAACGGAGCGGCGGACATTCGGATTCCTGTCTGGATCTGGAACCGGCGCGGCGGGATGCCGCGCGCAAAGACGGGAAGACTAGCCTTGCCTCGGGAGCAAGTCGAGTCCCGGCAGCTTGGCCTCGGAGTACAGTTCCACGAACTCTTCCTCGGGCACGACGGTGACCGAGATCCGCGGCGCGTGCGCGCCGCCGCCCAGGATCACGCCGCGCAGCGGCGAGATGTCCGAGAAGTCGCGTCCCCAGCCGATCGTGATGTGCTCGGTGTCGACCCACATCGCGTTGGTCGGATCGAGGTCGAACCAGCCCGCGTTCGGCACGAACACCGACACCCAGGCGTGCGTCGCGTCCGCGCCGATCAGGCGCTTGCCGCCCGGCGGCGGGTGTGTGAGCAGGTAGCCCGAGACGTAGCGCGCCGCCAGGCCCAGCGAGCGCAGGCAGGCGATCATGAAGTGGGAAAAGTCCTGGCACACGCCGCGCTTCTTCTCGAATACCTCCAGCAGTGGCGTGCTGACGTCGGTGGCCTCGGGGTCGAACGTGAATTCCGTGAAGATGCGCCGCATCAGGTCGTCGCAGGCCGCCAGCAGCGGCCGGCCCGACGGGAAACTGGGCGCGGCGTACTCGGCGAACAGGCGCTTGACGCGCACGTCGGTCGACGCGAACAGGAAGGCCGTGGCCTCCAGCAGGTCCGGCGCCAGCGCGCGGCCGGCGTGGTAGCGCAGCGCCTCGCGCACGGTTTCCCACGGCGGCGAGGCGGCCGGGTCGGGCAGGCGGCGCGGGCTCAGTTCCACCCAGCATTCGCTGCGCACGTGCAGTGCGGCGTGGGCGTCCTCGAAGTGCATCGCGACGATGCGGTTGCCGAAGTGGTCGCCGAAGACCTGGCTGCGTGCCGGCTCCGGCGTCACGCGCAGCTGGTGCTGCAGACAGCGCTGCCACGGCAGATCGCGCGGCTGCAGCCGCATCAGCTGGTGCGACTCGCGCACCGGCTGCTGGTAGTCGTAGTGCGTCTCGTGCAGCACGTGGTAGCGGCGCGCCGTCATGCCGGCCCCCAGAAGCGGTTGCGGCCGACCGTGTGGATGAAGAAGCGGTCGTGCACCTCGTCGGACAGCGTCTGCGCGGTCTCGCCGGCATCGGCGAGCAGCGTGGCGAGCCGGTCGCAGGCCGACTCGCAGTGCTCGGCCTCGAAGGCGGTGAGGTCGAAGCGCGACAGGCGGCGCACGAGCTCGCCGATCTGCGGCGGCAGCTCGTGGCCCAGATCCTGCGCGGCCTGGGCCAGGTGGCGTTGCAGCGCCTGCGCCTGGAACATCACCGAGTGCGGGTTGGTGCCGTCGAACACCAGCAGGTGCAGCACCGGCAGCAGCTCGGGCGTGCGCCGGTAGCGCGCGCGGTAGGTGACGATGGAGTTGCAGGCCTCGAGCAGCCATTCGAGCATGCGGTCGCGGTCGCCCGCGGGGGCCTGCAGCACGGTGTGCACGAGCGTGGCGATCGCGGCCAGGCGCTCGATGTGGCGCCCCAGCACGAGGAAGTGCCAGCCTTCGTCGCGCGTCATGTCGTCGAGCGCGAAGCCGGCCAGCGAGATGCAGTCGAGCATCACGCGGTCGAGCGCGCGCAGCGCGCGGCCCAGCGTCGTCGGCACCGGACGCAGCGCGTTCTCGAGCCGGTTGAGCACGTGCCAGTTGTCCGAGGACAGGCGCTCGCGCACGTGGTTGGTGTTGAAGGCCAGCGCGCGCAGATTGGAGGCGATGGAGCCGGGCTGGCTGTAGTCGGTCAGCGCGGCGAGCAGGCGTTCCTCGAGGTCGGCGTCGGGCTCGGCGGTGGGCGGCAGCACGCCCAGCCGCGCGCCGGCGGCGAGCAGGCCGGACAGCTCCTCGTCCACCTCGTCGTTGCCGCCCGCGATGCGCGCGAGCATCGTGCGCAGCAGCCGTGCCGAGGCCTCGCAGCGCTCGGAGTGCCGGCCCATCCAGAAAAGGTTCTCGCCCACGCGTGACGGCACCTCGGTGCCGTTGAGCATCAGGTCGATCACGCCCAGCCGCGTCTTGAGCAGGCCGCCGCTGGCCACCGGGCCGTCGGCCTGCACCCAGGTGTCCTTGGACAGTCCGCCGCGCTGCATCGAGATGACCTCGACACCCCCTTCGGGTGCGACGCGCGTGAGCGCGCCAGGCATCACGACGTAGCCTTCGGGCGTGGCGGCGGCGAACAGGCGCAGGCCGACCGAGCGCGACAGCAGGCGGTCCTGCTCGCCGTCCGGCGCCCACACCGGCGCCTGCGACAGCCGCACCCATTCGTGCGCGACGTAGGCGTGAGGCTGCGCGACGATGCGGTCGACCATCTCCTGCAGCGCCTCGCCGCGCAGCGTGTGGCCGAACACCGGTTCCATCCCCATGTCGGGGTAGGCGGGTTTGATGACGGGGTCGTCGAGGTGGGCCAGCACGTGCTCGAGCGCGGGGGTCTCGCCGCCCCACCAGCTCGCCACCGACGGAATCCGCAGCCTCTCGCCCAGCAGCCGCTCCGCGATGCCGGGCAGGAAGCCGAACAGCGCCGCGCTCTCGAGCACCCCGCTGCCGAGCGCGTTGGCCATCAGCACCCGGCCGGCGCGTACCGCGCCGAGCAGGCCCGGCACGCCCAGCGCCGAGTCGGCGCGCAGCTCCAGCGGATCGCAGAAATCGTCGTCGAGACGGCGCACGATCGCGTGCACGCGGCGCAGGCCGCGCAGCGTCTTCAGGTACACGGTGTCGTCGCGCACCGTCAGGTCCTGCCCCTCGACCAGCGGGAAGCCGAGGTAACGGGCGAGGAAGGCGTGCTCGAAGTAGGTCTCGTTGTACGGACCGGGCGTGAGCAGCACGCACAGCGGCGTGTCGTCGCCGGCCGGCGCCATGCGCGCGAGCCCTTCCTGCAGGGAACGGAAGAAGGCCGCGAGCCGCTGCACGCGCAGCTGGCGGAAGGTGTCGGAGAAAGCCTGCGCGATGACGATGCGGTTCTGCAGCGCGTAGCCGGCGCCGGACGGGCCCTGCGTGCGGTCGGCGATGACCCACCAGCTGCCGTCGGGCGCGCGCGCCAGATCCACCGCGTACAGGTGCAGGAAGCGCCCGCCGACCGGGCGGATGCCGTGACAGGGCCACTTGTAGCCGCGCTGGCCGAACACCAGCGCCGGCGGCAGCAGGCCCTCGGCGATGAGTTGCTGCGGGCCGTAGAGGTCGGCCAGCACGCGGTCGAGCAGTTCGGCGCGCTGGGACACGGCGGCCGACAGCGTGCGCCACTCGTCGGCATCGATGACCAGCGGCAGCATGTCCAGCTCCCACGGCCGGCGCAGGCCCTTGGGGTCGGCATAGACGTTGTAGGTCACGCCGTCGGCGGCGATGGCGTCGGCGACGAAGGCGGCACGCTGGCGCAGCGCCTGCGACGGCAGGCCCTCGATGCGGCGCGCGAAGGCTTCCCAGTGCGGGCGCGGCGCGCCGGCGCCGGCGAGCATCTCGTCGTAGCGGTCCGGTTCGAAGGGGTAGGTGTCGATCAGGCCGGCGGGCATGTCGGGACGCAGGGCTCGGAGGGCAGGGGCGCCAGTCTACTGCTCATTGCGCGGGAACCAGCATTCGGCGATGGCCGCGTGCAGCGCGCCGATGTCGACCTGCACGCGGTCCATGAAGTCGTGCAGGGCCTGCGAGGCGACCATGCGCTCGATGTCGGCGTCGAGCACGTGGCGGCGCGCCTCGGCACTGAGCCGCAGCGGCAGTTCGTTGCGTGGCAGGCGCGACAGGGCATCCTCGCAGCGGCTCAGCGCGTGCGCGACCGAGCGCGGGAAGTCGGGGTCCTGCAGCAGGTAGCGCACGACGTCGACGCCGCCGACGCGTCGCTTGACGTGCTGGCGGTACATCTGGAAGGCGCTCTGCGAGCGCAGGATGCTCGTCCACAGCAGGCCCTCGTAGGGCAGCGGCTCGTCGCCGCGCGAGAGCAGGCGCAGCGCGCCCATGTCGATCTGGCGCGTGGTCATGTCGGCGCGCTCGATGTTGTGGCCGAGCTGGATGAACTCGTAAGCGTCGTCGTGGCTCATGCAGCCGTCCATCAGCCCGGTCAGCGTCTGGCAGCGCTGCACGATCTCGGACAGGAACTCGTGCCGGCCGCGCTTGCCGACGCCCAGGTCGGCGTTGTCACGCGCGAACAGGTAGAGCTCGTTGACGATTTCCCAGCCTTCGGTCGGCACGAGGTCGCGCGTGGTGCGCACGTTCTCGCGCGCGGCGCGCAGGCTGCTCAGGATGGAACCGGGGTTCCACGCGTCGGCGACGAGGAACTTGACGCAGTTGCGGTCGTCGTCGCGCTGGTAGCGCTCGTCGAACAGCGCGTCCATGCCGGTGACGATGACCAGTTCCTTCCACGACAGCTCGACCGACTTGGGCATGTCCAGCGCCAGCGTGTTGAAGGCCATGACCATGCGCGAGGTGTTCTCGGCGCGCTCGATGTAGCGCGCCATCCAGTACAGGCGTTCGGCAACCCGGGAGAGCATGTCAGACCTCCTCGTCCACGATCCAGGTGTCCTTGCTGCCGCCACCCTGGGAGGAATTGACGACGAGCGAGCCGCGCCGCATCGCCACGCGGGTCAGGCCGCCCGGCGTGACGTCGGTGCGCACGCCCTGCAGGATGAAGGGGCGCAGGTCGATGTGGCGCGGCGCCAGCCCCTCCTCGCACAGCGTCGGCGCGACCGACAGCGACAGCGTGGGCTGGGCGATGTAGTTGCGCGGATCCTTGCGGATCAGCCGGGCGAACTCGGCGCGCTGCTTTTTCGTCGAGTGCGGGCCGACCAGCATGCCGTAGCCGCCGGACTCGTTGGCGGGCTTGACGACCAGATGCTCCAGGTTGGCGAGCACGTGCTCGCGCTGCTGCGTGTCCGCGCACAGGAAGGTCGGCACGTTCGGGAGGATCGGGTCCTCGTCGAGGTAGTAGCGGATGACCTGCGGCACGAAGGCGTACATCACCTTGTCGTCGGCCACGCCGGCGCCGGGCGCGTTGGCGATCCCGACCTTGCCGGCGCGCCACGCGCGCAGCAGCCCGCGCACGCCCAGCATGGAGTCGGGGCGGAAGGCCTCGGGGTCGAGGAAGTCGTCGTCGATGCGGCGGTAGATCACGTCCACGCGCTCCAGACCGTCGATGGTGCGCATGTAGACGCAGTCGTCCTCGCCGACGACGAGGTCCGCGCCCTCGACCAGCTGCGCGCCCATGCGCTGCGCGAGGTAGGAGTGCTCGAAGTAGGCCGAGTTGAAGATGCCCGGCGTCAGCACGACCACGCTGGGGTAGTCCTGCGGGCGCGGTGACAGCGCCGCGAGCATGTCGAAGAGCTGGGCCGGGTACTCGTCCACCGGCAGGATCGAGGTGTTCTCGAACAGCTCGGGGAACACGCGCTTCGTGACGTGGCGGTTCTCGATCATGTACGACACGCCCGAGGGAACGCGCAGGTTGTCCTCGAGCACGTAGACCGTGCCGTCGGCGTCACGCACCAGGTCCGAGCCGCAGATGTGGGCCCACACGCCCAGCGGCGGCGTGAAGCCGCGGCACTGTTCGCGGAAGTTCCTCGACTGCGCCAGCACGTAGTCGGGCAGTACCTTGTCGCGGACGATGCGCTGCTCGTTGTAGAGGTCCTGGATGAACAGGTTCAGCGCCGTGAGCCGCTGCACCAGTCCGGCCTCGATGCGCTGCCACTCCTTGCGCGGGATCACGCGCGGGATGATGTCGAAGGGCCAGGCGCGGTCGATGTTCTCGCCTTCGCTGTAGACCGTGAAGCTGATGCCCATCTCGATGATGGCCAGCTCGGCCGCCTTCTTGCGCGCCTGGATCTCGTCCGCGCCCAGGCCGGCGAGATAGTCGGTGAGCGTCTTGGCCGCGGGTCGCGGCGTGCCCTGCCGGGCGATCAGTTCGTCGTAGAACGGGGCAGGGTCGTATGCCTTCCAGTCGATCGACATGCAGCATCCTCCAGATGTCCGCCCATGGCCGTTTTGCAGCCGGGGACCTTGTCAGCGAGGATACGCCGCGCCGCCGGAGCGGTAAATTGCTGCGTTGCAAAAATGTGGCCGCCCGGCCCTCACTTGTAGACGCCGCACCCGAAGATGAAGTCGTCCACGCGCCGGATGAACGAGGTCTTGGCCTCGACCTCGCCGGTCTCGGGGTTCTGGAACATGTAATCCTGCCAGCCGCTGCCGGCCTGCTGGGCGATGCGGATGCGGTCCTGCACGAACAGCGCGCCGTTGGCGTCCTGCGCGTTGCGCAGGTTGGTGCCGATCAGCTTCGGGTTGCCGCCGTGGGCGCGCACCGTGCCCTCCATGTCGTAGACGAAGATGTAGAGGTCGCGGTGCACGAAGTCGCCGTAGGGGTCGTTGAAGGCCTCGAAGGCGGCCTGCTGGCCCCGGCTGGCGTAGAACTGCGCCGCCTTCTCGACGAGTTGCGCGGCCTCGTTCGCGGTACCGCCGGAGAAGCGGCTGATGGCGTCCTTCAGGCTCGCGGCGACGGTGTCGAGCTGCGCGGCCTCGCCCGACATGTGGTCGATGGCCACGCTGCCGCTCTGCAGCATGCTGGAGATGCGCTCGACGCTCTCGGCGATGTCGCTCGACACGGCGCTCTGTTCCTTCACCGCGGCGGCGATCTCGCGCACCATGCGCAGCGTCTCGTGCGCGCCCTTGTTGATGTCGGCCAGCGCGTCGCCGGCGCGCGAGGCCAGCGTCACGCCATGCTCGACCTGGCTCACGCCCTGTTCCATGCCCGAGACCACCGAGTGCGTGCTCTGCTGGATGGTCTCGATCATCGCGCCGATCTCGGCCGTGGCGTTGCCGGTGCGTTCGGCGAGCTTGCGCACCTCGTCGGCCACGACCGCGAAGCCGCGGCCCTGCTCGCCGGCGCGCGCGGCCTCGATGGCCGCGTTGAGCGCCAGCAGGTTGGTCTGCTCGGCGATCTCGCGGATGACCTGCACGATGCGGCCGATCTCGTCGGTGCGCTCGCCCAGCTCGCCGACCTGACGGGCCGAACGGCTGAAGGCCTCGGCGATGCGTTCCATCTCGGCCGAGGCCTCGCGCACCACGCGCTCGCCTTCCTCGGACAGCCGGCAGGCGGTCTCGGAGGTCGATTCGGTCTCGCCGGCGTGGCCCGCGACCTGCGCCACGCTCTGCGTCATCTCCTGGATCGCGGCGGCCACGCTGGTCGTCGCGTCGCTCTGCTGGTGGCTGCCGGCGCGCACCTCGGCCGTGCGGTGGGCGAGCTGGCCGGCGGCGCCCGCGACTTCCTCGGCATGGCCCGAGACGCGCGCGATCATGCGCTTGATCTCGGCGCCCATCTCGTTGAACGCGCGGGCCATGCGCGCCATCTCGTCGCGTCCCTCGAGCTTCACGCGTGCCGACAGGTCGCCCTTGGCGAAGCGCGCGATCGCGGCGGAGAAGGCCGTGGCCGCGTCGCCGTGCACCTCGGCCAGCGCGGCCAGCAGGTACAGCGCGGCGAGCGTGGCGACCAGCGCCGCGCCGTCGAGCCAGACGGAGCCCTCACCCCATACGACCGCGTGGGCGAGGATACCGATCGGGCACAGCAGCAGCAGCGTGATGAGCCCGTACTTCTGGCCATGACCGAGGCGGTTGCACAGCGCCATTCCGGGGGCGAGCAGCATCTTCATCGCAGACACTCCTTGAACTGGGCCGGGGGTGCCGGCCAGCGCGGCGGGCGCCGCTCCTGAAACAGTTATCGGCCGTGCGGGCGAGAACTTCAGTCAGGGCCCGCGCCGGGCGCGGGCCCTGGACCGGATCAGGGCGTGATGACCATCGCGCCGGCGTAGCTGCGGGCTTCGGCGGCGCGGTGGGCGGCGACGATGTCCTCGAGCGCGAAACGCGCGCCGACCGGCGTCGTGACGGTGCCGGCGATGATGGCGTCCATGAGCTCGGCCGCGTTCTCGCGGAAGGTCTGCGGATTGGCGTTGTGCGGGAAAACCGACGGACGCGTCAGGAACAGGCAGCCCTTCTTGTTCAGGAGTTCGGGCTCGATGGCCGGCGCCGGACCCGAGGCCGCGCCGTAGAGCACGACCAGACCGAACGGCGCCGCGCAGTCGAGCGAGCCGAGGAAGGTGTGCTTGCCGACCGAGTCATACACCACGCGCGCCTTGCGGCCGCCGGTGGCGTCGACCACCTGCTGCACCCAGCCCGGCTGCGAGTAGTCGATCACGGCATCGCAGCCGGCCGCGCGCGCGGCCTCGAACTTGGCCGTCGAGCCGACGGTGCCGATCACCGTGGCACCCAGCGCCTTGGCCCAGCGCGACAGGATCTGGCCCACGCCGCCGGCCGCCGCGTGCACGAGGACGATGTCGCCCGGCTGGACGCGGTGCGTGCGGCGCACGAGGTACTGCGCGGTCATGCCCTTGAACAGCAGCGCCGCGGCCTGCTCGTCGGACACCGCGTCGGGCAGCTTCACGAGCTTTTCCGCCGGCACGTTGCGGTGACTGGCGTAGGCGCCGAGGCCGGCGTTCATGTAGGCCACGCGGTCGCCGACACGCAGATCCCTGACGTCGGCGCCAATGGCCTCGACCACGCCCGCCGCCTCGTGCCCCAGCCCGCCCGGCATCGGCACCGGGTAGTAGCCGGAGCGCTGGTAGGTGTCGATGAAGTTGAAGCCGATCGCGGTCTGGCGCAGCCGGACCTCGTTGGCGGCGGGCGCGGGGAGCTCGACGGTGACGAGCTTCATTACCTCCGGCGCGCCGGCTTCGGTGATCTGGACGACTCGGGCCTGGGTCATTCGGGTGTCTCCTTGGTGGGGTTGTGCGGGGCGCGGCGTGCCGCGCTCAGTGAGTGTCGGTCATGCGTGCGAGCCAGGTGGCGGCGCCGCGCACGGTCTGGAATTCGGACAGCGCGCGCGCCTCGAGGTCGGGATGGCGCTCGCGCACCATGCGGGTCAGGCTGTCGCCCGGTCCGAGCTCGAAGAACACGCTGGCGCCGTGCTCGCGCGCCACGTCCAGCGCACGCGCCCAGTCCAGCGGTTCGACGAGCTGGCGCGACAGCGCGTCGACGGCGGCGGGCTTCGAGGCGACCGTGCGTCCGTCGATGCCGCTCGGCACCGGCGCGTCGTGCGGCGCCCACGGCGCGGCGGCGAGCGCCTCGGCGAACGGCGCGGCAGCGTCGGCCAGCCAGCGCGAGTGTGCCGGCACGGTCACGGCCAGCGGCACGGCGTGCGCGCCCTGCGCGGCCAGGTGCCGCTCCAGCGTGGCGAGCACGGGGCGAGGGCCGGCCAGCACGACGTGGTCCGCGCCGTTGACGATGGATACGGCCGCGCCGGCCGCCTCGGCTTGCTGCCGGACACGGTCGAGTGCGAGGCCACGCACGGCCAGCAGGCCGTGGTCGGGCGGGCTGGCGGCGTCCATGCACTCGGCGCGGCGGCGCGCCAGCGCCATCGCGGTCTCGGGCGCGAGCGCGCCGGCCGCGCCGTGGGCGGTCAGCTCCCCGACGCTGTATCCGGCGACCACGGCGGGACGGACGCCGGCCTCGCGCAGCGCGGCGGCCACGACCAGTCCGTAGAGCACGATCAGGGACTGGGCGTGGCGGTTGTCGAAACAGCGCACGGGGTCGTCGGCGGCCGCGCGCGTGTCGGGCGCGAGGCCGGCCTGCAGGGCCTGCAGGTGCGGCGCGGTGAGCGGGTCTGCGGCCAGCCACGCCAGCATCTCGGGCGTCTGGCTGCCCTGGCCGGGGCACAGCCAGCACAGGCTCATGTGGCCAGAGCCTCCACGGGCTCGGGGGTACGCGTCGGCGCGGACAGCGCCTCGACGAACAGTGCGGCGGCGAGCAGGTCGGCGCTGCCGCCGGGGCTCAGGTGGCGCTTCTCGAAGGCCGAGCACAGCGCGGAGAGCCGGCGAGCGTGGCCGGGGGCGAAGACGCTGCCGGCGGCGACGAAGTCGGCGCTGACGGTGCGCGCCCATTCCAGTCCGCCGCGTCCGCCGCGGTGGGCGAGGTTGGTGTCGGGCAGCACGGCGACGGTGGCGATCAGCGCGTGCAGCAGCGCGCGCGGGTCGTTGCCGACGCGGCGGCGGCCCTCGCGCAGCGCGGGCAGGGTGGTGCCGAACAGCACGGGAAAACCGTTGGCGGCCTGTTCGCGCGCGCCGGGCAGACCCAGCGCGCGGCGCACGCGCACACCGTGGGTGTCGTCGCGGGCGGCCTCGGCGGCGTCGAGCAGGGCGTTGCCCCATTCCTCGGCGACGACGTTGCCGAGCTCGGCCGGGGCGTGCTCGCCGCGCGCGCGCTGGCGGCCGGCCGCGGCGGCCAGCAGGCCCAGCGTGAAGATCGCGCCCTTGTGCGTGTTGATGCCTCCGGTGGCGGCGAACATGGCCGTCTCGGCCAGTACGCCGCGCGCCTGCAGCGCGCGCAGGTCGGCGCCGGCGGCGGCCAGCCGCGCGCAGTCGCCGAAGAAGCCGTTCAGCGCGTCGATGCTGGCGTTGAAGTGGCGGTGATCCATGTCGCGGTGGCTGCCGCGCGAGAACGGCGTCACCAGACCGGGCTTGGGCGCCAGCGTGAGTTCGAACACCAGCGCGCTCCACGCGGCGCGGTCGACGCGGCGCTCGAAGCTCATGCCGGGGCCCCTCCGCAGGCGGTCAGGAAGTCCTCGCGCGCGATCAGGCCGATGCCGCCGACGTGCTTGAACAGCACCTGCGGCGCGTCGGACAGCAGCTCGCGCCAGCTCGTGGCGCGGCCGAAGGAGTCGAGCACTTCGCCGTCGAGGCTGGGCGTGTCGTGGCGGGCGTCGATGCGGGCTAGCGCGTCGAGCGCGCGCAGCGCGGCCTCGCGGCTCGACGGCGCGAGCAGCAGGTCGAGGTCGGAGGCCGGATTCAGGCATTCGAGCCCGGTCAGCGCGTGCATCGCGGCCGAGCCGAAGGCGCGCGGACGGGCCTCGGTGATGGCGGCTTCGCGGCCGATGGCCTGCAGCGTCGGCTGCCAGTCGGCCGGCAGCAGCGCGGCGATGGCCGACAGCGGCGGCGGCGGCGCGCGGCGCGCGATCAGCGACACCGGCGCCTCGCAGGCGATGCGGTGCTTGCCGGCCGAGGGCGGCAGCGGCAGGCCCAGCAGCACGCGGCCGGGCGGCAGCTCGGCCGGCTGGCGCGCGAACACCAGCGGCCGTCCGGCGTCGATCCATTCGGCCAGGCGCGCCGGCGCGTCGATCCGGCCGGCGCAGGGCAGGGGGCGGAGCTTGTCCGCGCAGCCCGGCTGCAGCCAGACGAGGTCATGGCGCGCGGGCGCGAGCTCAGCCATGGGCGACGCGGTCGGCGATCGGGGCGGCGACCAGCCGGCCGCCGCGCTCCAGCCCGAGCTGCATGCGCCGGTCCTGACGATCGGCCGCCGCGCGGACCTCGGCCAGCGCCTCGGCCAGCCGGGCGGCGTAGTCGCCGCTCCACACGGCGCGCAGATGCCCCATGCGCAGGTAGTTGTCCACGCCCGGCGAGAACACCGGCGACTGCTTGGACAGCGCCTGCAGCTTCTCGAGCGGCACCTTGGTGATGCGTGCCATCGCGGGCAGGTTCATGACCTTGATCTCGGCCGAGGCCGTGGCGTAGCACGCGTCGGCCATCATGCCGGTGGTCAGGTAGCCGCCCGAGACGGCCTCGCCATAGACGACCGACAGCAGCGGATGGCCCATGCGGCGGGCGACCTCGCAGGTCTTGGCGAGGTGGGCCATGTAGCCGTTCAGGCCCAGCAGCTCGTCGCGGCGGCGCAGGCGCTGGCCCTGGGTGTCGAGGAAGAACACCACGGGCTCGCCCGGGCGCTTTCTGACGCACTCGAGCAGGGCCGAGGCCATGCGCAGGCACAGGTCCACGCCGACCTCGGCGCGGCCGGCCGTGCCGATGACGGTGATCATCTCGTCGCCGATGCGCGCGCGGCCGTCGAAGTAGTGAGGTTCGAGCGTGTGCGGGGTCCAGTCGGTGTCGCCGAAGAAGGCCTGCAGCAGTTCGTCGCGGTTCATGAACGCACCTCGTCGGCAATGGCGGTGAAGGCGTCGGTGTCGAGCATCGGCACGTCCTCCGGCCGGGCGACGCCGAGGCGGCGCCACACGTCGAGGCCGTCGGCGCAGTCGGAGAAGGCCTCCCAGCGCGCGGTCAGGCGTGCGTGCTCGCGCTCGACGTCCTCGAGCGTCAGGCCGGCCGGGCCGTCGAGCAGTTCGATGGCGGCGCGGCGGAAGTCGGCGATGTCGTCGTCGCAGATGCGGTCGGTCTCGCCGAGGAGATAGCGGTGCTTGCCGCCGGTCACGCGCCAGACGAGCGCGCGGTCGCGGGCGTCGAACTCCTCGACGCCGTGCACGGTCTCGATGACCTCGGGACCGGACATGGCCAGACGGCCTTCCTCGGAGATCGCCAGGGCGTCGCAGCAGCGTGCGACCAGGCCGGTGCCGCCGAAGCAGCCGGCCGAGCCGCCGACCAGGCCGACGAAGCGCACGCCGTCAGCGCGTGCGGCGCAGATGGCGCGCAGGATCTCGGACACCGCGATCAGGCCGGCGTTGGCCTCGTGGAGGCGCACGCCCCCGGAATCGAACAGGATCAGCACCGCGGCGGGTTTTTCGGCCACCGCGCGGCGGATCAGGCCGACCAGCTTGGCGCCGTGCACCTCGCCGACGGCGCCGCCGAGGAACAGGCCTTCCTGCGCGGCGATCAGCACAGGGCGGCCGTCGAGCGTGCCGCCGCCGGCGATCAGGCCATCGTCGAAGGCGACCGGCTGGTCGAGCAGGGTCAGGTGCGGGCTCGTGGCGCGCTCGGACGGCGGCACGAACTCGGTGAAGCTGCCGGGGTCGAGCAGGCCCAGCACGCGCTCGCGCGCGGACGCTTCGGAATAGCTCTTACGCATGGCTTTCCTCCCAGGCTTCGAGCGCCTGATCGAGACGCAGGCTGACCACGGCCGGCGTGGCGCCGACGTCGTTGATCTCGATGGCGAGTCCGCCGGCGGCGTGGCGCTCGCCGAAGTCGCGCAGCACGGCCTGCCAGATCGGCGCGAAGCCGATCGCAGAGGTGTGGATGACGACACGGCAGCTGGCCGCGTCGGCGCCCGGCTCGACGAGCACCTCGCAGTTGCCGGAGGCCGTGACGCCCACCAGCACCGGGGCGCGGTGCCGCGTCGTGGTTCGCGAGGGGATGTCGTACTGGAGTCTTTCCATCGTGCTCACCAGTTGCGGAAACGGCTGGGCGGGTCGTACAGGCCGCCCGAGATGCGCACCAGATCCTTGATCGAGCGCGCGGCGAGCAGGTCGCGCGTGGCGTCGCGCCGTGCGATGCCGAGATCCTCGGGGCGCTGGATGACGCCGCGCGCGCGCAGCTCGGCGACCTTGGCGCGGTCGCGCGCGAGGCCCACCGGCGTGTAGCCGGCCACGCCGCGGATGGCCTGCTCGCGCTCGGCGGCATCGCGGCACAGCAGCAGGTTGGCGATGCCTTCCTCGGTGACGATGTGCGTGACGTCGTCGCCGAAGATCATCACCGGCGGGTTGGACAGGCCCATGTCCTGGGCCAGGTCCCAGGCATCCAGACGTTCGACGAACGCCGGCTCCATGTGTTCGCGGAAGGTCTCGACCATCTGCACCACGAGCTTGCGCCCGCGCGGCATCTCGTCGCGGCCCTGGCGCGCCTCCTCGCCGGCCTTGAGCCAGGCCTGGCTCTCGTGGCGGCGGCCGCGCGCGTCGGCGCCCATGTTCGGCGCGCCGCCGAAGCCGGCGATGCGGCCGCGCGTGGCGGTCGAGCTGTTGCCGGCCAGGTCGATCTGCAGCGTCGAGCCGATGAACAGGTCGCAGGCGTAGTGGCCGGCGGCCTGGCAGAAGGCGCGGTTCGAGCGCATCGAGCCGTCCGGGCCGGTGAAGAACACGTCGGGCCGCGAGGCGATGTAGGCCTCCATGCCCAGTTCGGAGCCGAAGCTGTGTACGGACTGCACGAAGCCGGCCTCGATGGCCGGGATCAGGGCCGGGTGCGGGTTGAGCGCCCAGTGCGTGCAGATCTTGCCCTTCAGGCCCAGCGAGGCGGCGTAGGTCGGCAGCAGCAGCTCGATGGCCGCGGTGTCGAAGCCGATGCCGTGGTTCAGGCGCGTGACGCCGTAGCGCGCGTAGATGCCCTTGATGACCATCATGGCCATCAGCACCTGGATCTCGGAGATCTGCGCCGGATCGCGCGTGAACAGCGGTTCGATGTAGTACGGACGCGGCGCCTCGACGACGAAATCGACCCAGTCGGCGGGGATGTCGACGCGCGGCAGCGTGTCGCGGATCTCGTTGACCTGAGCGATGACGATGCCGCCGCGGAAGGCCGTGGCCTCGACGATTGCGGGCGTGTCCTCGGTGTTCGGACCGGTGTAGAGGTTGCCCTGCGCGTCGGCCGCCTCGGCCGCGATCAGCGCGACGTTCGGCGTCAGGTCGACGAAGTAGCGCGCGAACAGCTCGAGGTAGGTGTGGATGGCATTGACGCGGATGCGGCCCTCCGACACCAGCTGCGCGAGCCGCGTGCCCTGCGGGCCGGAGAACGAGAAATCGACCTCCTTCGCGATGCCGCGCTCGAACAGGGCGATGTGGTCGGGTAGCGCGATGACCGACTGCACCAGGTGCAGGTCATGCACCGTTTCGGGATTCACCGAGGCCAGCGCGCGGGCGAGGAAGTCCGCCTGCTTCTGGTTGTTGCCCTCGACGCAGACGCGGTCGCCGCGCTCGATGACGGCCTCGAGCAGCGCCACGGCGTCGGCGGCCTCGACCCGCCGTCCGTTCGCCAGCCTCGCCGCGCGCGCCTTGCGCTCGGCTCGCCGGTTGCCCGGAGGACGGTGATCGGTGGCGTTCATGGATGTTTCTCCGTTGCGCGCCCGGCCGCGGCCGGGCGCGGGTTCAGTCTCAGACGACAGGACCCATCAGGTAGGTCGGCAGCCACGTGGCGATGCCCGGGAACATGCACAGCAGCACGATCGCCAGGATCATGCACGCGACGTAGGGCAGCGAACCCCACAGGATGGTCTGCAGCTTGATGTCCGGCGCGATGCCGTTGATGACGAACAGGTTCAGGCCGACCGGCGGGGTGATCAGGCCGATCTCCATGTTGATCGTCAGCACCACGGCGAACCAGTACGGGTCGAAGCCGGCTTCGATGATGATCGGCAGCAGGATGGGCGCGGCCATCAGGATCACCGCGACCGGCGGCAGGAAGAAGCCCGCGCCGAGCAGGAAGATGTTGATCATGAACATCAGCGCCCAGGGGTTGAGGTTCATGTCGATGATCCACTGGGCCAGGCTCTGCGTGATGTACAGGCTGGACAGCATGAAGCTGAACAGGCCCGAGGCACCGATGATGACCATGATCATCACCGATTCCTTGGTGCAGTCGCGGAACACGTGCCACAGCACGGTCGGCTTCCACATCTTGTACACCACGATCGCCAGCACCACGCAGGCCAGCGCGCCGACCGCGGCCGCCTCGGACGGCGTGGCGACGCCGCCGTACAGCGCCCACAGCACGAACACGATGATGAGCAGGAAGGGCACGATCTTCGGCATCAGCTCCAGACGCTCCTTCAGCGTGTAGCGGATGCGCGAGACGACCACGCCGTCGGTCTGGCGCCAGGTCGAGTAGATCGCCCAGGCCATGAACAGCGCGGTCAGCATCAGGCCGGGCAGGATGCCGGCGATGAACAGGCGGCCGATCGAGGTCTCGGTCGAGATGCCGTAGACGATCATCGTCACGCTCGGCGGGATCAGGATGCCCAGCGTGCCGCCGGCGGCGATGGAGCCGGCCGCCACGCCTTTCGGGTAGCCGCGCTTGACCATCTCGGGGATGCCCATCTTGCCGATCGCGGCGCAGGTGGCCGGCGAGGAGCCGGACATGGCCGAGAACAGCGCGCAGGCGCCGAGGTTCGACACCACCAGGCCGCCCGGCACGCGGGTCAGCCAGCGGGAGAGCAGTTCGTACAGGTCGCTGCCGGCGCGCGAGGAGGCCACGGCGGCGCCCATCAGGATGAACATCGGGATCGACAGCAGGGCGAAGCTGTCGAGCTTGCCGAAGATGACCTCGGGGATGACGGCGAGCCCGAAGATGCCGTCCTGCCACAGGATGAAGGTCATCGACACGATCATCAGGCCGAAGCCGACCGAGATGCCGGAGAACAGCACTACGACGGTGGCGATCAGCACATAGAGGGAAAGCAGCAGCGGATCCATCAGCGGTCTCCCTCGGCGGCGGGGTTGAGCGGCTGGTGCGTGAGCGGCTGGAAGGGGTCTTCGACGCGGGTGGTCATCATCAGGTCAGCGGTGTATTGCACCACCGTCAGGCCGAAGCCCAGGGGTACGGTGAGGTAGGGAATCCACAGCGGCGAGCCGAAGACCGACGACGAGCGCCAGCCGCCGTTCCAGGCCTGCAGGAACATCTCGGCCGAGTAGAAGGCGACTACGCCGCAGGCCAGCGCCTGGACCAGGACGCAGATCACGAAGAGCGTCTTGCGCGGGGTCTTCTGCAGGTAGAGCGGCAGCAGGTCCACGTTGATGTGGCCGCGCAGCAGCTGCACATAGGGCATGCCCAGCATGGTGGCGCCGATCATCAGATAGGTGACGACCTCGGTCTGCCAGACGGTCGAGGCGTTGAGCACGTATCGCATGAATACGAGCTCGCAGACGATGAAGACCGACACGAGGATCATGATCGCGGCGGCGATGCCGCAGAGGCGCGAGAGCGCGTGTACGGCACGTACGTAATGAAGCATCTTCGTGCTCCGGATACAGGGGTTCGGACGTGAAAAGGCCGGCGCCTCGCGGCGCCGGCCCGATGGGCGATTACTCGACCGACAGCGCGAGGTCCAGCAGCTCCTTGCCGCCCTTCACCTCGTCACGGAAGGCCTTGTAGGACGTCTGCTCGGCCAGCGCGCGCCACTTGTTGAACTGCTCGGCGTTCATGTTGGCGATCTCGACGCCCGCCTTCTTGAAGACCTCGACGGAGGCTTCGTCTTCCTTGGCGGCTTCGGTCACGTAGTACTCCTCGGCCTTCTTCGCGGCGGCGGCCAGGGCGGCCTTCTGCGCGTCGTTCAGACGGTCGTAGGTGCGCTTGGACATCAGGACCGGCTGGTACATGAACCACAGCGCGTACTCGGCGGCCGGCGTGTAGCACTTGACCTGCTCGTACAGGCGGAACGACACGAAGCTCGAGGAGCTGGTGTTGACCGCGTCCAGCACGCCGGTCTGCATGCCGGTGTAGACCTCGGAGCTGGGCATCGACGAGATCGACGCACCGGCACCCGCGAGCATCTGCTCGAAGGCTTTGCCGGCCGCGCGCATCTGCTGGCCCTTGGCGTCCTCGGGCTCGACGATGCAGCCCTTCTTCGACGCGAAGCCGCCGGCCAGCCAGCCCTTGGCGATGGTCACGGCGCCGGCGTTGTTGATGATCTCCTCGATCTTGCCCATGAAGGCCGAGTTGTTGATGCGCACCGAGTGGTCGTGGTTCTTCACGAGGCCCGGCATCAGCGTCAGGTTGAACTCGGGGTGACGGCCACCGGCGTAGGACAGCGGCAGCACGGCCATGTCCAGACGGCCCGAGGTCATCGCGCCCCACTGGTCGTTGGCCTTGAACAGGGCCTGGCTCGGGAAGATCTGGATGTTGATGCCGACATTGGCCTTCTCGACTTCATCCGCGATGATCTGCGCCACCTTGTGACGGATGTCGTTGGTCGACCACTGGTGCGACAGACGCAGGGTCTGCTGCGCGGCGGCCTGGCCGATGAAGCCCGCGCCGAGCGTCACGGCGGTGGCGACGGTGAGGGCGGAGCGCAGGAAGGTCCTGCGTACGGATGGATGTTTCCGGGTCATGGCGGTTGTCTCCAATAGAAGAAATTCTTGTTTCTTTTGGTGCCGGCTGCGGCATGAAATGCTGATAGCATTTTCCTCCAGCCGGCCGGCGACGTGATCGTAACCCGATCTGCGGTCGTTGGTGCAAATTTGTATTCCAAATTCTCGTTCTTGTATACGAGAATGGCCGAACACGATCATAACGACAATCCGCACGCACAGCGCGGAAGAGGGGACACCAGCATGAACAGCCCGCACAGCCCGCCGGTTGCGGCGCGGCTCTCGGAGTATTTGCGCGAGACCATCGAGGAGCGCATCGCGACCGGCGAGTATCCGCCGGGCATGCGGCTCGACGAGAGCGAACTGGCCGAGGAATTCAACGTTTCCCGCACGCCCATCCGCGAGGCGCTGATCCAGCTCGATTCCGAGGGCGTGGTCGAGATGCGGCCGCGTCGTGGCGCGATCGTGATGGAAGTCACGCCCCAGCGTCTGTGCGAGATGTTCGAGGTCATGGCCGAGCTCGAGGCCATGTGCGCGCGGCTGGCCGCACGTCGCCTGTCCGACGAGGACCGGCACGCGCTCGTCTCCGCGCACGAGGCAAGCCGCGCCGCGATCGACGGCGGGGATCCGAACGCGTACTTCTACCTCAACGAGCGCTTCCATCACGCCATCTACGAGGCGAGCCACAACCAGTTCCTGATCGAGCAGGCGCGCCAGCTGCAGCGCCGGCTGCGCCCGTACCGACGGATGCAGCTGCACGTGCGCGACCGCGTGAAGGCCTCGTTCGAGGAGCACGCGGCGATCACGCAGGCCATCGTCGCCGGCGACGGCGAGCTGGCGGCGCAGCGCCTGCGCGACCACGTCACGGTGCAGGGCGAGCGCTTCAGCGACCTGCTCGTGTCGCTCAGCGAACTGCAGGGTCGGGTCGCGCGCCGGTCGCGCTGAGACGGCCGGAGTTGACCCCGCGCAAGGCGGCGCGGGGGCGTTTCGTGCTAAAAGGTCGGCCTGACCGGACCCCGGTGCGCCGCGCCGGGCCGGAAACCGCAACGCCCCGTCCGAATGTCCTCCGCCTCCACCGACCTGTCGCCGGCCGCCGATGAGGCCGACTGCTACCACTGCGGTCTGCCGGTCCCGCCTTCGTCCTCGCACTGGGTGCGCATCGACGGCGCCGACCGCCGCATGTGCTGTGCCGGCTGCGAGGCCGTGGCCGGCGCCATCGTCGCCAGCGGGTTGACGGACTACTACCGCCACCGCGACGCGATGCCGGAGCCGGTGCGCGAGGCCATGCCGGCCGAGCTGCGGGATCTGGGGCTGTTCGACCATCCCGATTTCCAGGCGGACTTCGTGCAGCCCGTCGGCGAGCACGAGCGCGAGGCCTCGCTGATCCTCGAGGGCATCACCTGCGCGGCCTGCGTGTGGCTCAACGAACGCCACGTGCGCGGGCTGCCGGGCGTGTCGCGGATGGACGTCAACTACGCCACGCGACGCGCGCGCGTGCGCTGGGACACGCGCGTGACGCAGCTCTCCGCGATCCTCGGCGCGATCCAGGCCATCGGCTACCGCGCCTATCCCTACGACGCCGAGCGGCTCGAACAGGTCGCCCACCGCGAGCGCCGCTCGATGCTGTGGCGCGTGTTCGTGGCCGGCTTCGGCATGATGCAGGTCATGATGTACGCCTACCCGGCGTGGATCGCCTCGGGTGACGACCTGTCGGCCGACGCCGAGCGGTTGATGCGCTGGGCGAGCCTGGTGCTGACGCTGCCGGTGGTGCTCTATTCCGCCGCGCCGTTCTTCCGCCGCGCCTGGCGCGACATCCGGCTGCGCGCGCTGGGCATGGACGTGCCGGTGGCGCTGGGCGTGGGCAGCGCCTTCCTCGCCAGTGCCTGGGCGACGCTCACCGACGGGCCGCACGTCTATTTCGACTCGGTCACGATGTTCGTCTTCCTGCTGCTGTGCGGACGCTATCTGGAGATGCTGGCGCGGCAGAAGGCCGTGCGCGGCGTAGAGGAGCTGGGCAAGGTGTTGCCGGCCTTCGCCGAGCGCATCGATGCGGGGGGCGCCGGCGAGCGCGTGCCGGTGTCGCGGCTTTCCGCCGGCGATTGCGTGCGCGTGCGGCCGGGCGAGGTGATCCCGGTCGACGGCGTCGTGCTCGAGGGCGAGAGCGCCGCCAACGAGGCGCTGTTGACCGGCGAGAGTCGGCCCGTGCCCAAGCGCGCCGGCGACGAGGTCATCGGAGGCAGCATCAACATCGCCAGCCCGCTTCGGCTGCGGGTCACGCGCGTGGGCGAGGCGACGCGGCTCGCCGCGATCCGCCGGCTCATCGAGCGCGCCGCGCAGGAGCGTCCGGCCGTCGCCACGCAAGCCGACCGCGTCGCGCGCGTGTTCATCGCCGCGCTGCTCGGCGCCTCGGTGCTGACCTGGGGCGTATGGCAGTTCATCGATCCGTCGCGGGCGCTGTGGATCTTCGTCTCGGTGCTGGTCGTGGCCTGTCCGTGCGCGCTGTCGCTGGCGACGCCGACCGCGCTGACCGTGGCCACCGACGCACTCGCGCGCATGGGCGTGCTGGTGACGCGCGGTCATGCCATCGAGGCGCTGGCACGGGCCAACCGTTTCGTGTTCGACAAGACCGGCACGCTGACGCACGGTGACATGCGGCTCGACGCCGTCGTGGCGTTGTCCGGCGGCGAGGACGCGGCGCTGGCGCAGGCGGCGGCGCTGGAGCAGGGCTCGGAACACGCGATCGCGGCGGCGCTGCGCGCGGCAGCCGGGGGGCGTGCGCTGCCGCCGGTGACGGATGCGCGCGCGGTTACGGGGCAGGGCATCGAGGGCACGGTCGACGGGCGCCGCCTGCGCGTCGGCCGGCCGGACTTCGTCGCGCAGGCGGCAGGCGTGCCGCGCCCGGAGGATGTTGCGCGCCTGGAGGAGGGGGGCGGCACGGTCGTTGCGCTCGGTTCGGACGAGGGCGTGATCGCGCTGTTCCGGTTCGCCGACACGCCGCGCGAGAGCGCGCCGGCGCTGGTCGGCCGGCTGGCGTCCGAGGGCATCCCGATGGCCGTCGTCAGCGGCGACGCGCCGGCGGCCGTCGAGGCCGTGGCGCGGCGGCTGGGTATCGGCGAGGTCTGCGCCGGTGCGACTCCGGAGGGCAAGCAGGCCTTCGTCGCGCGCTGGCAGGCCGAGCCGGGCGCGGTCGTCGCGATGGTGGGCGACGGCGTCAACGACGCCCCGGTGCTCGCGCAGGCGCAGGTATCGGTGGCGATGGGCGGCGGCACGGACCTGGCGCGCAGCCAGGGCGACCTGGTACTGCTGGCCAACGACCTGTCGGCGCTGTCAGGCGCGATCACGCACGCGCGCCGCACGATGCGCATCGTGCGCGAGAACCTGTGGTGGTCGTTCGCCTACAATTTCACTTCCGTGCCGCTGGCGATGGCGGGGCTGATCACGCCGTGGATGGCCGGGCTCGGCATGGCGGCCAGCTCGCTGCTGGTGGTGCTCAACGCCTTGCGGCTGCAGCGTCCGCGCGCCGAGGGAGACTGACATGGACTACGGCCTGTACCTGCTCATTCCGCTTTCGGTCGTTCTCGTGTTCGTGATCGGCGTGGTATTCTTGCGGTCTCTACGCAGTGGCCAGTTTGACGACCTTGAGGGTCCGGCGTTCCGGATCCTCGTCGATGATCCAGACCCCCCGCGAGAAAAAGAGGAACTCGAGGCGCGCGCGCGCCGGCAGGAGCACGACTCCGGTCCGGACAAGGGCGAGCCCGGTTGACCCAGATCAAACCAGCCCCGAAGGCAGGGTGACATACTGCCCGCATGGTTGCGATGCACGCGCGTGCTTGGTGACCATGGATTGCAAGTCTCTCTGTTGGGGTTGGGGGTGCGCTCAGGCGCACCCCGTTTTTTTGCAGCAGCCCGCGGGGCAATTGTTCCGGTGATGACCTACATTCAGAGCAGTTGAATTGACGAGCGCTTGATCCGTATCAAAGCGGATCAGGCGCTCAGGCGTATTTTCGGGGCTGGTCACGGACGGCAGTCGTGTCCGGCCCCGGAATCCATCTTGTAAACGAGAGGAGTAATCCAAGTGCAATCGCAGGCGACTTACAACTACAAAGTCGTTCGCCAGTTCGCCCTGATGACTGTCATCTGGGGCATCGTCGGCATGCTGGTCGGGGTGATCATCGCCGCCCAGCTGGCGTGGCCGGCGCTGAACATGACCGAACTCGGCGAATGGTTCCACTTCGGCAGGCTGCGTCCGCTCCACACCAACGCGGTGATCTTCGCGTTCGGTGGCTGCGCGCTGTTCGCCACGTCCTACTACGTCGTGCAGCGGACCTGTCACGCGCCTCTCTTCGCGCCCAAGCTGGCCGCCTTCACGTTCTGGGGCTGGCAGCTGGTCATCGTGCTGGCCGCGATCACGCTGCCGCTCGGCTACACCTCGAGCAAGGAATACGCCGAGCTCGAATGGCCGATCGACATCCTCATCGCCGTCGTGTGGGTGTCCTACGCCATCGTCTTCTTCGGCACGATCGCCAAGCGCAAGACGCCGCACATCTACGTCGCCAACTGGTTCTTCGGCGCGTTCATCCTGACCGTCGCGCTGCTGCACATCGTCAACAGCGCCGCCATCCCGGTCACGTTCTGGAAGTCGTACTCGGCCTATGCCGGTGCCCAGGACGCGATGGTGCAGTGGTGGTACGGCCACAACGCGGTGGGCTTCTTCCTGACCGCGGGCTTCCTCGGCATGATGTACTACTTCGTGCCGAAGCAGGCCGGCCGTCCGGTGTACTCCTACCGCCTGTCGGTGGTGCACTTCTGGGCCCTGATCTTCACGTACATGTGGGCCGGCCCGCACCACCTGCACTACACCGCGCTGCCTGACTGGACCCAGTCCGTCGGCATGGTGTTCTCGCTGATCCTGCTGGCGCCGAGCTGGGGCGGCATGATCAACGGCATCATGACCCTGTCGGGTGCATGGCACAAACTGCGCACCGACCCGATCCTGAAGTTCCTGATCGTGTCGCTGTCCTTCTACGGCATGTCGACCTTCGAAGGTCCGATGATGTCGATCAAGACCGTCAACGCGCTGTCGCACTACACCGACTGGACCGTCGGCCACGTGCACTCTGGCGCGCTGGGCTGGGTGGCGATGATCTCCATCGGCTCGGTCTATTACCTGATCCCGCGCATGTACGGCAAGACCGAGATGTACTCGGTGCCGCTGATCACCGCGCACTTCTGGATCGCGACCATCGGCATCGTGCTGTACATCGCCTCGATGTGGATCGCCGGCGTGATGCAGGGCCTGATGTGGCGCGCGGTCAACGCCGACGGCACGCTGACCTACTCGTTCATCGAGAGCGTCAAGGCCAGCTATCCGTTCTGGAACATCCGCCTGATCGGCGGGATCCTGTTCCTCACCGGCATGATCCTGATGCTGTACAACACCATCAAGACGATCTCCGGCGAGAAGACCTACAACGCACCGGTGCTCGAACCGGCTGCCGCTCACTGAGGAGTCAACGTCGATGAGCAACCTGAAACATGAGCTGATCGAACGCAGCGTCGGCCTGATGATCGTGCTGACGCTGGCGGTGGTGAGCGTTGCCGGCCTGGTCGAGATCGTGCCGCTGTTCTTCCAGCACTCGACGACCAAGGCGATCGACCGTTCCGGCAACCCGCTCGACATCAAGCCCTACGACGCCGTGCGTCTGGCCGGGCGTGACATCTACATCCGCGAGGGCTGCTCCAACTGCCACTCGCAGATGATCCGTCCGTTCCGCGCCGAGACCGAGCGCTACGGCCACTACTCGGTGGCGGGCGAGTACATCTACGACCGCCCGTTCCTGTGGGGTTCCAAGCGCACCGGTCCGGATCTGGCCCGTGTCGGCGGCCGCTACTCGGACGAGTGGCACCGCGTGCACCTGACCAACCCGCGCGCCGTCGTGCCGGAGTCCAACATGCCGGCCTTCCCGTGGCTCAACCGCCCGGTCGACGCCAGCTCGATCGACCAGAAGATGATCGCGCTGCGCAAGCTCGGCCATCCGTACACCGACGAGGACATCGCGGGTGCGAAGAAGGCGCTGGAAGGCAAGACCGAGATGGAAGTGCTGATCGCCTACCTGCAGGGTCTGGGCACCGCGCTGTCCAACTTCAAGTAAGCACGAGAGGGAGGCGTCGTGGACATCAACTTCTTCAGGATCGCGGTGACCGTGCTCGGTCTCGCCTGCTTCCTGGGAATCTGCTTCTGGGCCTACAGCAAGCACGCCCGGAAGGGCTTCGACGAGGCCGCGATGCTTCCCTTCACCGAAGATGACGACATGCCCGTCGACCGCGCTGACGGGCATTCCAAGCAAGGAAAACAAAATGGCTGACTTCGTGAGCGGCTTCTGGAATGGCTGGGTCATGGTGATCGTGGCCCTGAGCCTGGTGTTCCTGTTGTTTGTGCTGGTATCGAACAACACCAAACCGGAGGCGGGTCCGGCGAAACTGCACGGTCACGTCTGGGACGAGGACATCGCCGAGTACAACAACCCGCTGCCGCGCTGGTGGCTGTACCTGTTCTGGGGCACGCTGATCTTCGCGGTGGTGTACCTGGCCCTGTACCCGGGTTTCGGCAACCATCAGGGCGTGCTGGGCTGGAGCTCGGCCGGCCAGTACGAGGCCGAGGTGCGTGAGGCCGAGGACCGCGTCGGTCCGATCTACGCCAAGTTCCGTGACATGGAAGTGCCGGCCGTGGCCGCCGATCCCGAGGCGATCGCGATGGGTGGCCGCCTGTTCCAGACCTACTGTGCGCAGTGCCACGGTTCGGACGCCGGCGGTTCGCCGGGCTTCCCGCGCCTGTCGGACAACGACTGGCTGCATGGCGGCACGCCGGAGGCGATCAAGACCACGATCACCAACGGCCGTCTGGGCGTGATGCCCCCGCTGGGTGCGGCCATCGGCCCGGAAGGCACGCGTGACGTCGCGCACTACGTGCGTTCGCTGTCCGGCCTGGCGCACGATTCGCTGCGCGCGCAGCGCGGCAAGGACGTGTTCGCCACCAACTGCGTCGCCTGCCACGGTCCGGAAGCCAAGGGTAACCAGGCCCTGGGCGCGCCGAACCTGACCGACGGCGTCTGGCTGTGGGGTTCGAGCGAGTCGACGATCGTCCACATCGTCAACAACGGCCGCCAGAACCGCATGCCGGGCTTCGGCGAGTTCCTCGGCGAGGACAAGGTGCACGTGCTGGCCGCCTACGTCTGGAGCCTTTCGAACAAGGCCCAGGGCCAGTAAGGCTCAAGCTGTACCCGCCGCCCGGTCCGTCCGGGCGGCGGCTTCGTAACAACCGGGAAGCACAATGGCGAAAGGCGGCAAGGCGCAACAGGACGAATCCAACTCACTGTACGTTTCGCGCAAGAAGATCCACGTACGTTCGGTGCAGGGCAACTTCACCCGATGGCGCTGGTTCTTCGTGTGGTTCACGCAGATCCTGTACTACGGCCTCCCGTGGCTGCAGTGGAACGAGCGTCAGGCGGTGCTGTTCCACCTGTCCGAGCGGAAGTTCTACATCTTCGGCTGGGTCTTCTGGCCGCAGGACGTGTTCTACCTCGCCGTCCTGCTCATCATCTCGGCCTACGGGCTGTTCTTCTTCACCGCCATCGCCGGCCGCCTGTGGTGCGGCTACACCTGTCCCCAGACGGTCTACACCGAGATCTTCATGTGGATCGAGGAGAAGATCGAGGGCAACCATCTCGCCCGCCGCAAGCTCGACGAATCTCCGCTGACGCCCGAGAAGGCCCTGCGCCGCGGCGCCAAGTACCTGGCCTGGGCGGCGGTCGCGCTCTGGACGGGTTTCACCTTCGTCGCCTATTTCACGCCGCTCGACGGTCTGATCGAGTCCTTCGCGCGCCTTGACGTCGGTGGCTGGGTGCTGTTCTGGACGCTGTTCTACGCCGCCTTCACGTACGTCTTCGCCGGCGTGCTGCGCGAGCAGGTGTGTTTCTACATGTGCCCGTACGCGCGCTTCCAGAGCGTGATGTTCGACCCCGACACGATGGTCGTGACCTACGACGCCGAGCGTGGCGATCCGCGCGGCGCGCGCAAGAAGGGCGTCGATCCGAAGTCGATCGGCAAGGGCGACTGCGTCGACTGCAACGTCTGCGTGCAGGTCTGCCCGACCGGCATCGACATCCGTGACGGCCTTCAGTACGAGTGCATCGGCTGCGGCGCGTGCATCGACGGCTGCAACGACATCATGGACCGCATGGGGTACGAGCGCGGCCTGATCCGCTATTCGACCGAGAACGCGGTCCGGCAGCACTGGGGCAAGAAGGAGATCCTCCGCCACATCCTGCGTCCGCGCATCGTGATCTACGGCACGTTGCTGTTCGCCATCTGCGCCGCGACGGTCGTCGCGCTGGTGATGCGTCCGGACATGCGCGTCGACATCATCCGCGACCGTGCCTCGCTGGCGCGCGAGGTGGCCGGCGGCATGATCGAGAACGTCTACCGCCTGCAGATCATGAACATGACCGAGCGGCCGCGCGAGGTGCACATCGGCGTGAGCGGCATCGAAGGCGCCACCGCCGTCGGCTCGACGATCGCGCTGCTGCCGGCCGCCGGCCTCGAGTCGGTGCCGATCAACGTGCGCGTGCCGTACGACGCGGCCGAGCCGGGCGTGCACGACATCGTCTTCGAGGTCGTCGCCGAGGATCTCACGGTGCAGGAAAAGAGCACCTTCATCATGCCGAACTGAGCAGGAAACCATGAGCGCAATCAGTCCCGCCCATTCCACCCCGTGGTACCGCCAGCGCTGGCCGTGGATCCTGATCGCCATTCCGGCGACGTCCATCGTGCTCGGCTGCGTGATGCTGTATCTGGCCATTACCACCGACGACGGCCTCGTCGTCGACGACTACTACAAGCAGGGACGGGCCATCGACCAGACGCTGGCACGCACGGTCGCGGCCGCCGAACGCGGCCTGGTGGCCGACGTGGCGCTGCGTGCCGAGGACATCCGCGTCGGGCTCACGGCCCGCGAGGGCGTGGAACTGCCTGAGGAGCTGATCGTCAGCCTGATCCACCCGACGCGCGCCGGCTTCGACCAGGTCATGCGCCTGCCGCGCGTCGACGGCGCCTACGCCGGCCCGGTGACGCCGCTGGGCATCGGCCGCTGGCACGTGCAGATCGAGGACGCCGCGCGCGTCTGGCGCCTGCACGGCGACCTGCACGTCCCGGACGAGACGCACGTCAGCATCCTGCCCTGAGCGGTCCGCGCGCGGAGGCATTTGCTTCCGCCGTGCGACAGGAACATACTGGAACCGGAAGTGGCGGAGTTTGCGCATGCCGGCCGCAGAGCGGGCAGCGCGGGCATGGGAAGATCGGATCGTGCGAGGGGGAATCGCAAATGATCAGATGGATCCTGGTGCTGTGGCCTTCTTTTCTCGCAGCCGGCGTCGCCGTGACGCTGTTCTTCACGCTGGTCAATCCGCGCGAGCTGTACCTCTTCGGTGAGGTCGTCAGCTTCTCGCCGATCGCCACGTACTCGATCGGCTTTTTCGCGTTCTGGGCGCTGTGCGCGTCCTCCAGCCTGCTGACCCTGTACCTGTGCTGCACGCCCGACCATGGCCGCAAGCGGACCGAGTCGCCGAGCGCCGGCGCGGGCGTTGCCCACCGGCGTCACGCCCACGGATGAACGAACGGCCCGCAGCGCGGGCCGTTCGCACGTGGATCCTCTCCGGTCGCCGCGTCAGCGGTAGATCAGGACCGGAATCTTGCTGTGCGTCAGCACCTTCTGGGCCTCGCTGCCGAGCAGCAGACCGGTGATGCCGCGCCGGCCGTGTGACGCCATGAAGATCAGGTCGCAGGCATGGCGTTCGGCCGCCTCGATGATGCCCTCGTAGGGCACCTCGCATACCACCGTGTCACCGTCGCACTCCACCCCGGCGGCCCTGGCCACGGCGGTCGCACGCTCGAGGATGGCCTCCGCCTCCGCGGCGGCCGATTGCGCGAACTGCTCCGGCGTGGTCGGATCGATCAGCGCGCCTTCGCCATAGATGGGCATCGGGAAATCGGGCTGGGCATAATAAAAGGTAATGCGGGCGCCGATCTCGGAGGCGAAGCCGACGGCTTTCTCCACCGTGGCCTGCGACAGTTCCGATCCGTCGGTGGGTACCAGGATGTGCTTGAACATGAGCTCTTCTCCGCTGCCGGATTGTAATGACACCATTATAGCCATCGTCTGCGCTGGCCCGTGGTGAGCCAATCCGAGGTTTTGATGAAAATCGAGTTTCACGGCGCGGCCGGTGAGGTCACCGGCTCCTGCGCACGGGTGAGCTGGAAGGGCGGCTCCTTCCTCGTCGACTGCGGCATGTTCCAGGGCGGACGCAATGCCGACCTGAAAAACCTCCGGGCACTGGATTTCCGCCTGCGCGACATCGACTTCGTGCTGCTCACGCACGCCCACCTCGACCACTCCGGCCTGATCCCGAGGCTGGTCGCGCTGGGCTGGCGCGGCCCGGTGTACGTGACCGAGGCCACGGCCGACCTGCTCGAGGTGATGCTGCTCGACGCCGGCCACATCCAGGAAAAGGAGGCCGAGTGGCGCAACCGTCGCTCGCGCTCGCGCAACCCGCGCAGCCTGTCGAACGCGGCGCCGCTGTACACGGTGGAGCAGGCGCGCGCCAGCCTCGGCCATCTGCGCCCGATTCCCTACGGCCAGGTGTTCTCGCCGAAGGAAGGTCTGCGGGTGCGTTTCCGCGAGGCGGGCCACATCCTCGGTTCGGCCTTCATCGAGATCGACATGGAGAGCGACGGCAGGCGCCGCCGGCTGGTGTTCTCGGGCGATCTGGGCATGATGGGCCGGCCGGTGCTACGCGATCCGGAGCCGCTCGAGCGGGCCGACTACCTCGTCGTCGAATCGACCTACGGCGACCGTGCCCACCGCTCGCTGACGGACACCGAGGACGAACTGGTCGCGATCCTGCGCGAGACGCTGGAGCGCCGCGGCGGCAACGTCATCATCCCGGCCTTCGCGGTCGGGCGCACGCAGGAGCTGATCTACATCCTGGCCGACCTCGTGCGGCGCGGCCGCGTGTCCAGGCTCGAGGTCGTCGTCGACTCCCCGATGGCGTCGGCCGTGACCGCGCTGACGCTGCAGCACGACCACCTGTGGGACGAGCCGACGCGGGCGCTGCGGGACTGGGTCGTGGCGAATCCGAAGCGCTTCGTGATCCGCTTCGTCTCCGACGTCGAGGAATCCATCGCGCTCAACGCGCGCAAGCACGGGCTGGTGATCCTGTCGGCCTCGGGCATGTGCGAGGCCGGACGGATCAAGCACCACCTCGCGCACAATCTGCCGCGGCCCGAGTGCGCGGTGGTGATCTGCGGTTTCCAGGCCGGCGGCACGCTGGGCCGGCGGCTCGTCGACGGCGCGCGCGCGGTCAACCTGTTCGGCGAGCGCGTGCCGGTGCGCGCGTCGGTGCACACGCTCGGCGGGCTGTCGGCGCATGCGGACCAGCCGACGCTGATCGACTGGCTGCGCGGGCTACGCACGGCGCCGCGCAGGACCTTCGTCGTGCATGGCGAGTCGGAGGCGGCGCAGGCGCTGGCCGGCGCGATCCGCGAGCGGCTGGGCTGGCGCCACGTGGACGTGGCGCAGCCGGAATGGGAAGAGGATCTGGACTGAGCGTTCCGCTCAGCAACGCGTCATCGAGGCCTGGATGACGCGGCGCAGGCCGGGCAGGTCGACGATGCGGATGTGCTTCTGCTGCACCGTGATGAGCCCGTCGTCCTGGAAGCGCGAGAAGGCGCGCGAGACGGTCTCGAGCTTGAGCCCGAGGTAGGAGCCGATCTCGTCGCGCGTCATGCGCAGGTGGAATTCCGACGGCGAGAAGCCGCGTGCGTTGAAGCGCTGCGACAGGTTCAGCAGGAAGGCGGCCAGACGCTCCTCGGCGCGCATCGAGCCGAGCAGCATCATGACGCCGTGGTCGCGCACGATCTCGCGGCTCATGACCTTGTGGAACTGGTGCTGCAGGCCCTCGACCTCGCGCGACAGCTCCTCGAGCTGGGAGTAGGGCAGCACGCACACCTCGCTGTCCTCCAGCGCGATGGCGTTGCACGAATGGGTCTCGGCGCTGATGCCGTCCAGGCCGAGCATCTCGCCGGTCATCTGGAAGCCGGTGACCTGCTCACGGCCGTCCTCGAGCAGCACGTCGGTCTTGAACCAGCCGATGCGGATGGCGTAGATCGCCTCGAAGGGGTCGCCGGCGCGGTACAGGGCCTGGCCCTTGCGCACCTTGCGACGCGCTCCGACCAGCCGGTCGAGGCGCTCGATCTCCTCCGCGCTCATGCCCACGGGCAGACACAGTTCGTGGAGATTGCACTGGGAGCAGGCGGCTCGCATGGCGGGCGCGCTGATCGGGGCCGTCTCTTTGCTCACTTGCCTGGTGGTGCTCCCTGGTGGCGTGACGTCATTCACGCGTGCGTTTGATACACGTCAAAGCAGTGACAGGCCGGATGAAGGATCGTGTGCGCCATGCAAGCAACCGTATCCCAGGCTCGCCACGCGCCGGTGGTGTTCGATCCTTCGCTGATCCGTCGTTTCGACATCAGCGGGCCGCGGTACACATCGTACCCTACCGCCGACCGCTTTGTTGAGGCATTCGACGCCGAGGCCCTGAAGCAGTGGCTGCACAAGCGCAGCCTCGGCGGCATGGTGCGCCCGCTGTCGCTGTACTTCCACATCCCGTTCTGTAACACGATCTGCTACTACTGCGGCTGCAACAAGATCATCACCAAGGATCACGGCCGCTCGGCCAAGTACCTGCGCTACCTCGCCAAGGAGATCGCGCTGCAGGCGGCGCAGCTGGAGGGCTGCCGCGAGGTCACGCAGCTGCACCTGGGCGGCGGCACGCCGACCTTCCTGTCGCACGACGAGCTGCGCGACCTGATGGCCTCCGTGCGCCGGCACTTCACGCTCAGGCCGGGCGGCGAGTATTCGATCGAGGTCGATCCGCGCAAGGTCGGCTTCGACACCGTCGCGCTGCTCGCCGAGCTGGGCTTCAACCGCATGAGTCTCGGCGTGCAGGATTTCGACCCCGAGGTGCAGAAGGCCGTCAACCGCGTGCAGAGCTTCGAGGAGACCCGCCTCGTGCTCGACGCGGCACGCGCGACCGGATTCCGTTCGGTCAGCATCGACCTGATCTACGGCCTGCCGAAGCAGACCGTGGAGCGCTTCGACCAGACGCTCGAGCGTGTCGTCGAGCTCGCGCCGGACCGCATCTCGCTCTACAGCTACGCCCATCTGCCGGCCACGTTCAAGCCGCAGCGGCGCATCGACGCGGTCGACCTGCCGAGTCCGGACGCCAAGCTGGAGATCCTGCAGCGGGCCATCGGCCGGCTGACCGAGGCGGGTTACGTGTACATCGGCATGGACCACTTCGCGCGGCCCGACGACGAGCTCGCCGTGGCCCAGCGCCAGGGCCGTCTGCACCGCAACTTCCAGGGCTACTCGACGCAGTCCGAGTGCGACCTGCTGGCGTTCGGCGTGTCGGCCATCGCCAGCATCGGTCCGGTCTACGCGCAGAACCACAAGCTCATCGACGACTACTACAACGCGCTCGACCACGACGAACTGCCGGTCATGCGCGGCGTGGAGCTGTCGGCCGACGACGTGCTGCGCCGCGCCATCATCCAGGCGCTGATGTGCCATTTCGAGCTGTCGATCGAGTCCATCGAGATCGCCCACCTGATCCGCTTCGACGAGTACTTCGCCCAGGAGCTGGCCGATCTGCGCGAGATGGAGGCGGCCGGTCTGGTCGAAATCGGCGACCGCTGGATCACGGTCCGGCCCGCCGGCCGCCTGCTGGTGCGCGTCATCGCGATGGTGTTCGACCGCTACCTGCGCGCCGACCGCGAGCGCGCCCGGTACTCCCGCGTGATCTGAGCCGGCGCGGGGTGTTCCCGAGCCGCCTGGACGGGTAGACTCGCGGTTCCCCCCGTTCGCATCCCCTCATGCCCGAAACCGGATACATCGCCGTCTTCCTCGTCGGCCTGCTCGGCGGCACGCACTGCGTCGCCATGTGCGGCGGCATCGTCGGCGCCCTGTCCGTGCAGATGCCGGGGAAGGCGACGCGGCAGTGGCCCATCCATCTGGCCTACAACCTCGGACGTATCACCACCTACACCGCGCTGGGCGTGTTCGCCGGCGCCATCGGCAGCGCCGGGATGCTGTTCGGCGAGGTGTTGCCGGTGCAGCTGGCGCTGTACGTCGCGGCCAACGTCATGCTGATCCTGCTCGGCCTGTACCTGACCGGCGTGACGCAGCTGCTGGCGCCGATCGAGCGCGCCGGCGGCGTGCTCTGGCGTCGCGTGCAGCCGCTCACCGCACGATTCCTGCCGGCGCGCACGGTCGGCCGCGCGCTGCCGCTCGGGCTGCTGTGGGGCTTCCTGCCCTGCGGACTGGTCTACAGCGTGCTGACCACGGCGCTCGTCACCGGCTCGGCTGCGCGCGGCGGGGCGCTGATGCTGGCCTTCGGCCTCGGTACGCTGCCCAACCTGATGCTCGCCGGCATGCTGTTCAAGCGGTTTCGCGACCTGACCCGCGACAGCCGCGTGCGCGTCGTCGCCGGCCTGCTGGTGCTGGGTTTCGGCGTGTTCGGCCTGTTCCATGCTCCCAGCCTGGGCGGGCGTCTGTGGAGCGGCGTGATATGCTGACGCGCGTCGATGGTGCACCGCAATGCGCGGTTGGAGGCAAGGAGGCCCGACATGACTGAAGTGACCATTCGTGTGGACGGCATGAGCTGCGGCGGTTGCGTGCGCAACGTGACCGGCGTGCTCAAGGCCTTGCCCGGCGTGCTCGACGCCGAGGTGCGTCAGGAGGAGGCCATGGCGCGGGTCACCTACGACCCGACGCTGGTGAGCGTGGATGCGCTGAGGCAGGCCATCATCGACGCGGGCTTCGACGCCGCGCTCTGAAGGCTATCCGCGCGTGGTCGCGGTCCCGGCGCGGCGGAAGGGCGTGCGCTCGTCCAGCTCGCCGAGGTAGAAGCCGATTCCCTCGCGTTCCCGTTCCAGGAAGCGTTCCACCGCGTCGGCGAACCGTTCGTCGCGCAGCCAGTGCGCCGACTGCGTGACCACCGGCTCCAGTCCGCGCGAGAGCTTGTGCTCGCCCTGCGCTCCGCCCTCGAAGCGCGACACGCCGTGGGCGATGCAGTACTCGATGGCGCGGTAGTAGCACAGTTCGAAGTGCAGGAAGGGGAGGGGCTCCGTCGCGCCCCAGTAGCGCCCGTACAGCGCCTCCCGGTCGATCAGGAAGAAGGCCCCGGCCACGGGCCTGCCGTCGCGCCGCGCGAGCAGCAGGCGCACGCCGTCGGGCATCCGCTGCGCCAGCATCGGGAAGAATTCCGGCGTCAGGTACGGCGTGGAGCGGTGCAGGGCGTAGGTCGTCGCGTAGCAGCGGTGGAAGAACCGCCAGTCCTCCTCGTGCGCCGTGTGCCCGTCCAGCCACTCGCAGGCCAGTCCCAGTTCCGCCGCATGCCTGCGCTCCTGCCGGATCTTCTTGCGCTTGGCGTGGTTCAGCCGCGCGAGGAAGTCCTCGAAGGCGGCGTAGCCGTGGCCGTGCCAGTGGAACTGCACGCCCTGGCGCAGCATGAAGCCGGCGTCGGCCAGCGCCCGGGCTTCGTCGTCCGGTGGCAGCAGCACGTGCATCGACGACAGCCCCGATTCCTCCGCCAGCGCCCGCGCCGCACGCGCCAGCACGTGCACGTGCTGCGGCTCGCGCGCGAGCAGGCGCGGCCCCGGCACCGGCGTGAAGGGTACGGCCGACAGCCACTTCGGGTAGTAGGCGAGGCCGTGCCGCTGGTAGGCGTCTGCCCAGGCCCAGTCGAACACGTACTCGCCCCAGGAATGCAGCTTCTCGTACAGCGGCATCGCGCCGACGAGGCGTCCGTCGTCCTCGAGCAGCAGGTGGCGGGGGTGCCAGCCCGTGCCGTCGCCGACCGAGCCGCTGTCCTCGAGCGTGGCGAGCAGCGCGTGCGACACGCAGGCGCGGCCGCCGGCGAGCGCGTCCCAGTCCGCCGGGTCGACGGCGGAGAGGGACGGGGCGATACGGACGGCGAGTGAGGCGGTCATGGCGGCGGAGAGCACATAAAAAAGGCCCGCCGGAAGGGCGGGCCGAGGGGAATTACGGTTTGACGCCGTATCTGCGTCAGACCGTCCTGCATTCGTTGGCCAGCGGTTTGTTGGTCCGGCCGTCGAGCAGCACGCCTTTCCACGGAAGGTCGATCCAGACCAGCCCGTGGCTGCGATCCTCGTAGCGCGGCAGGCCCGACGTGGACGGATCGCGGGCCAGATTGTAGCGCTTGCCCTGCCAGGCGATCTGCATCGTGCCCTGTTCGCGCGGACTGCGCTGCACGTCGATGCGGTGGCCGTGCTCGCAGTGGTAGCTGCCGCTGCGCAGCTCGAAGTCGAGTTGTTTCTTGGTGTTCTCCGGCTTGGCGAAGGCGCCGCCGGACGCGATCAGGGCGGAACAGGCGAGCGCGGAAAGCAGGGCTGGACGGGACATGGTGCGTGCTCCAGGGAACTGTTTGGCGGATTCTAGGTCGCCCGTCGATCGGGCCGCAGTACGGAATGTGTAAGCAAACACGAATGGCGCACGCGGGCCGTCCGGCAGGGACGTGAGGGCAGTGTAGCGCCAGATGCGTCGCCGGTGGCGTCCGTTTCTGCGAGGCGGTCGAAGCCGGTATAGTTGCGCCCATGAACGCATCGATTTCCCTCGCCGTCGCCCAGTTCAACCTGGTGGTCGGCGATCTCGCGGGCAACGCGGAGCGCATCCTCGAAGCCCTGTCCGACGCCCGCGCCCGGGGCGCCCGCCTTCTGCTCACGCCGGAACTCGCGCTGTCCGGCTATCCGCCCGAAGACCTGCTGCTGCGGCCCGACTTCCATCGCGCCTGTGAGCGCGAGATCGCGCGCATCGCGGCTGCCGTCGGCGACGGCATGACGCTGGTGCTGGGCCACCCGCGCATGCATGCAGGGCGCTGCCGCAACGCCGCCTCGGTGATCCGGGACGGCCGTGTCGAGGCCACCTACGACAAGCGCCTGCTGCCGAACTACTCGGTGTTCGACGAGGTGCGCTACTTCACGCCCGGCGACGCGCCGTGCGTGTTCGAGCTCGACGGCGTGCGCGTGGGTCTGGCGATCTGCGAGGACCTGTGGGCGCCGGAGCCGCTCGCCGAGCTGCGCGCGGCGGGCGCCGAGCTGGTGCTGGGACTCAACGCCTCCCCCTTCCATCTGGGCAAGCGGGCGCTGCGGCTCGAGACGCTGCGCGCGCGCGCGGCCGAGAGCGGCCTGCCGGTGCTGTACTGCAACAGCGTCGGCGGCCAGGACGAGCTGGTGTTCGACGGGGCATCGTTCGCGCTCGACGCCGACGGCCGGCTGGCGTGGCGCGCGCCGTCGTTCGAGGCCGGCCTGCACTGCGTCGGCCTTGCCGGCGGGCGCTGGCAGGACGGCCTGCCGGTGGCCGGCGATCCGTCGGAGGAAGAGGAGGCCTATGCCGCCCTCGTGACCGGCGTGCGCGACTACGTCGGCAAGAACGGCTTTCCGGGCGCCATCATCGGCCTGTCCGGCGGCATCGATTCGGCGCTGACGCTGGCCGTGGCCGTCGACGCGCTGGGCGCCGAACGCGTGCGCGCGGTGATGCTGCCATCGCCCTACACGGCGCAGATGAGCCTCGACGACTCGCGCGAGATGGTTCGCCGGCTGGGCGTGCGCTACGACGAGATCCCGATCGAGCCGGCGATGCGCGTCTATCGCGACATGCTGGCCGGGCAGTTCCGCGGCCTGCCCGAGGACACGACCGAGGAGAACCTGCAGAGCCGCATCCGCGGCAACGTGCTGATGGCGCTGTCGAACAAGACCGGCTCCATCGTGCTGACCACCGGCAACAAGAGCGAGATGGCCACCGGCTACGCGACGCTGTACGGCGATATGGCGGGCGGCTTCGCGGTGCTCAAGGATCTCTACAAGTGCTTCGTGTATCGCCTGTCGCGCTGGCGCAATACGCGCGGCGAGGTGATCCCCGAGAACATCATCGTGCGCCCGCCCTCGGCCGAGCTGAAGCCCGGTCAGGTGGACCAGGACTCGCTGCCGCCGTACGAGGTGCTCGACGCCATCGTCGAGGCCTACATGGAGCGCGACGAGTCGCCGCGGGAACTGATCGCGCGCGGCTTCAGCGAGGCCGACGTGCGACGCGTCGTGGGCCTGCTCAAGCACAACGAATACAAGCGGCGTCAGGCGCCGGTCGGCATCCGCATCACGCGGCGCGGGTTCGGCAGGGACTGGCGTTATCCGATAACATCGCGCTACCGCGACGAATACTGACCGCCGGCCGCCGTGCCGCTGGAGAAGGACATGAAGAAGATCGAAGCCATCATCAAGCCGTTCAAGCTCGACGAGGTGCGTGAGGCGCTCGCCGAGATCGGCGTCAACGGCCTCACCGTTACCGAGGTCAAGGGATTCGGCCGCCAGAAGGGCCATACCGAGCTGTACCGCGGCGCCGAGTACGTCGTCGACTTCCTGCCCAAGATCAAGGTCGAGGTCGTGCTGGCCGACGGCATGGTCGAGTCCGCGATCGAGGCCATCGTGAAGGCCGCCCGCACCGGCAAGATCGGCGACGGCAAGATCTTCGTCACCTCGGTCGAGCAGGTCGTGCGCATCCGCACCGGCGAGACCGACCACGACGCGCTGTAAGCGCGCGTTCCGCCGTCCGGTTCAGGGCCGCCGCGAGGCGGCCTTTTTCATGCGCCGTCGCCGCCGCGCGCGGCGTTCCGGCCGCGCAGCAGCACCAGCAGCGCGCCCGAGCCGCCCTGTGTGGGGCCGGCCTGGCAGAAGGCGAGGATCTCCTCGCGCTGCGCCAGCCAGCCGCGTGACAGATGTTTCAGGATGGACACGCCGCCCGGCGAGCCCAGCCCCTTTCCGTGGATCACGCGTACGCAGCGCGCGCCGCGCTGCAGGCTGGCGGCGAGGAAGCGCGACAGCGCGGCCCGCGCGTCCTCGCGCGTCAGGCCGTGCAGGTCGAGCTCGCCCTGCAGCGTCCAGCGCCCGCGCCGCAGGTCGAGCAGGGCGCGGCGCGGCATGCCGGGGCGCAGGAACACGGCTTCGTCGCCCATCTCCAGCCGGTCCTCGAGCGAGATCGGCGTCTCCATCGTCTCGCGCAGTGCCGACGCCTCGTCCTCCTCGCGCTTGACCGGCACGGGGCGCGGCCGGGGGCGGTCGGGCTCGACGCGGTTGCGGTCGGGCAGTGGCGCGGCGCCGCGTACCGCGTGGCGGAACAGTTCGGTGGCGTCCATGCGTTCCGGGTCGGCCGGCAACAGCGGCGGCACGTCGGCCACGTCGGGCTTGGCGAGCGGATCGGCCGGGCGCTGCCGGCGCGTGCGCGCGGCGTGGGCGCGCGGACCGGACAGCTCGACACGGTTGTCGTCGGCCAGCGGCACGACGCCCTCCATCGAGGCGCGGAACAGCGCGTGATCGTCGAGCGGCCCGGTCCGGGGCGTGGCGCGCGGCGGTGGTTCGGGCTCGGGTTCGGCGCGCTTCGGGCGGGGAACGGGGGGCGGACGCGGCGTGTCGAGCTCGGCACGGCCGGGGTCGGCGATGCGGGCCACGCCGCGCATCTCGCGCCGGAACAGGTCGAGGTCGTCGGCCTCCTCCGGCGCGGGGGTGGCGCGCGAGGGGCGCACGACCGGAGCCGCGGGCGGCGCGGTGCGTACGCGAGCGCGCAGGGACTTCAGCGCCTCGAGGCCGGAGTCCTTGCGTCGCGTCATCGCGCAGGGAATCAGCCGAGCGAGTCGAGGTAGCGCTCGGCGTCGAGCGCGGCCTGGCAGCCGGAGGCGGCCGAGGTGACGGCCTGGCGGTAGATGTGGTCCTGCACGTCGCCGGCGGCGAACACGCCCGGCACGCTGGTGGCGGTGACGTTGCCCTCGCGGCCGCCCCGGGTGACGATGTAGCCGCCTTCCATCTCGAGCTGGCCCTCGAAGATGTCGGTGTTGGGCTTGTGGCCGATGGCGATGAACACGCCGTGCACCGGCACCTCGCGCGTACCGCCGTCGACGGTGCTGCGGAGGCGGATGCCGGTCACGCCGCTGTCGTCGCCGAGGATCTCGTCGAGCGTGGCGTCGAGCGCGAGCTCGATCTTGCCGGCGGCGACCTTCTCCATCAGCTTGTCGATCATGATCTTCTCGGCGCGGAAGGTCTGGCGGCGATGCACCAGCGTGACCTTGCGCGCGATGTTGGCCAGGTACAGCGCCTCCTCGACGGCCGTGTTGCCGCCACCGATCACGGCCACGTCCTGGCCGCGGTAGAAGAAGCCGTCGCAGGTCGCGCAGGCGGAGACGCCGCGGCCGGCAAACTTCTCCTCCGACGGCAGGCCGAGGTATTTGGCCGTCGCGCCGGTGGCGATGATCAGCGCGTCGCAGGTGTATTCGCCGGCGTCGCCGATCAGGCGGAACGGACGCTCGCCCAGCTTCGCCGTGTGGATGTGGTCAAAGATCATCTCGGTGTTGAAACGCTCGGCGTGGCGCTGGAAGCGCGCCATCAGGTCGGGGCCGAGCACGCCGTCGGCGTCGGCGGGCCAGTTGTCCACGTCGGTGGTGGTCATCAGCTGGCCGCCCTGCGCCATGCCGGTGACCAGCACCGGGGCGAGGTTGGCGCGCGCGGCGTACACGGCGGCCGTGTAGCCGGCCGGACCGGAACCGAGGATGAGGAGGCGGGCGTGACGGGTGCTCATGCGGAAATCCTGAATGCGGGTTGGCCGAAGCGAGCGCCGATTATAGCCGAGGGGGTCTCGGGCGGCCGCCATCGGCGTCATAGCCACACCCGATGGGCCCGGAACGCGCGTCGATGTTGTGTTCGCGTACCGGTCGTGAAATAGTCACGCTTCGCAGAGGATAAAAAGAACGTCTCCGAACCGCTCTCGGGGCGTGTAGTGGAGGGGGAAATGCTGTCTGCAGTATCCACCGTCGCGCTCAAGACCTTCACCCTGTTCCAGGGCTTGCCCGATGACGTCATCGCACGCGTTGCCGCCGTGGCCGGCATGCGCCGCTATCCGCGCGGCCATCGCGTGGTCGATGCGGGCGGTGAGGGTGACTACGTCTATTTCGTGCTGACCGGCTCGGTCAAGGTCGTCGTCTCCGGCGACGGCGGACGGGACGCCATCCTCGGCCTGCTCGGACGCGGTGCGGTGTTCGGCGAGATGGCGATGTTCGGTGCCCGGCCGCGTTCGGCCTCGGTCGTCGCGGCGGAGCCGTCCGATCTGGTGCTGATTCCGGTGGGCGAGTTCCGCCGGCTGATGCAGGAGAACTTCGAGCTGGCCTGGCGCGTGATGTGCCTGCTGGCCGACCGCCTGCGCGAGGCCGACCGCAAGATCGAGAGCCTGGCGCTGCGCGACGTGCATTCGCGCGTGGAGGAACTGCTGCGGGAGATGGCCCGTCCGTGCGAGGAGGGCAGCTTCGTCGCAACGCGCATCACCAAGCAGGACATCGCCCGCATGGTCGGCGCCTCGCGCGAGATGGTGAGCCGGGTCATGCGCGATCTGAGCCGCGACGGCATCGTCGAGGAACGGCCCGACGGCATCCTGCTGCGCGACCGGTCGGGCGATCGCGCGCACTGAACGCGGCACCCGCGGGCGCGGGTGCCGGCGGAAGGGCGGTCAGAAGTTGGGCTTGACCGGCGCTTCCTCGTACATCTTCTGGCTGGACGCGATCTCGGCCTTGGCCTCCTCCACGTCACCCCAGCCTTCCACGCGGACCCACTTGCCTTCCTCGAGATCCTTGTAGTGCTCGAAGAAGTGGGCGATCTGGTGCAGCAGCTCAGGCGACACGTCGGCAATGCCGCGCACGTTGCGGTAGATGCGCGAGAGCTTGTCGATCGGCACGGCCAGCACCTTAGCGTCGTCACCGGACTCGTCGGTCATCTTCAGCACGCCGACCGGGCGGCACTTGATGACCGAGCCGGGGATCAGCGGCGCGGGGGTGATGACCAGCACGTCCACCGGGTCGCCGTCGTTCGACAGCGTGTTCGGGACGTAGCCGTAGTTGCACGGGTAGTGCATCGCGGTGCTCATGAAGCGGTCGACGAACATGGCACCGGTCTCCTTGTCGACTTCGTACTTGACCGGGTCGGAGTGGGCGGGAATCTCGATGATGACGTTGATTACGTTCGGGACATCGGAACCGGCGGTGACGCGATCGAGATTCATCTAGGGGGCCTCTCTTTCAGGGTGCGGGAAAAAACGAAAGGCCGGCATTATAGCCGGCCTTGGTTTTGTGCGGTGCACCGAATCGACGTCCGGAGCACCGCGCGGACGGGGTCACATCAGCGGCACGATCAGCAGCGCGACGATGTTGATGATCTTGATCAGCGGGTTGATCGCCGGTCCGGCCGTGTCCTTGTAGGGGTCGCCCACGGTGTCGCCGGTCACGGCGGCCTTGTGCGCCTCCGAACCCTTGCCGCCGTGGTGGCCGTCCTCGATGTACTTCTTGGCGTTGTCCCAGGCGCCACCGCCGGCCGTCATCGAGATCGCGACGAAGATGCCCGTGACGATGGTGCCCAGCAGCACGCCGCCCAGTGCCTGCGGGCCCAGCAGCAGGCCGACGAGCACCGGCACCAGCACCGGCAGCAGCGAGGGCGCGATCATCTCCTTGATCGCGGCGCGGGTCAGCATGTCGACGGCGCGCGAGTAGTCGGGCTTCTGCGAGCCGTCCATGATGCCGGGCATCTCCTTGAACTGCCGCCGCACCTCGATCACGATGCCGCCGGCCGCACGACCCACCGCCTCCATCGCCATCGCGCCGAAGAGGTAGGGGATCATGCCGCCGATGAACAGGCCGATGATCACCATGTGGTTGGAGAGGTCGAAGGTCAGGCTCTTGCCCGCCGCCTCCAGCCCGTGCGTGTAGTCGGCGAACAGCACCAGCGCGGCCAGGCCGGCCGAGCCGATCGCGTAGCCCTTGGTCACGGCCTTGGTGGTGTTGCCGACGGCGTCGAGCGGATCGGTGATGTTGCGGACCGACTCGTCTAGCCCCGACATCTCGGCGATGCCGCCGGCGTTGTCGGTGATCGGGCCGTAGGCGTCGAGCGCGACGATGATGCCGGTCATCGACAGCATCGAGGTCGCGGCCACGGCGATGCCGTACAGGCCGCCCAGCTCGTAGGCGCCCCAGATCGACGCGCACACGGCCAGCACCGGCGCGGCCGTGGCCTTCATCGACACGCCCAGACCGGCGATCACGTTGGTGCCGTGGCCGGTGGTCGAGGCCTCGGCGATGTGGCGCACCGGCGCGAACTCGGTGGCCGTGTAGTACTCGGTCAGCCACACCATGGCCGCCGTCAGCGCCAGCCCGATGAGCGCGCTGAGATACAGGTTCATCGAGCTCACGCTGCCGCCGTCCGACATCGTCACGCTGTCGCCAAGCAGCCAGGTCGTGACCGGGTAGAAGGCGATGGCCGCGAGCACGCCGGATACGATCAGCCCGCGGTACAGCGCGTTCATGATCTTGCCGCCCTCGCGCGTGTGCACGAAGAAGGTGCCGATGATGGAGGCGACGATGGACACGCCGCCGAGCACCAGCGGGTAGATGGCCGCCGCGCCGCCGGTGTCCTGGATCAGCAGGCCGCCGAGCAGCATCGTCGCGATGACGGTCACGGCATAGGTCTCGAACAGGTCGGCCGCCATGCCGGCGCAGTCGCCGACGTTGTCGCCGACGTTGTCGGCGATCACGGCCGGGTTGCGCGGGTCGTCCTCGGGGATGCCGGCCTCGACCTTGCCGACGAGGTCCGCGCCGACGTCCGCGCCCTTCGTGAAGATGCCACCCCCCAGACGGGCGAATATGGAGATCAGCGAGCCGCCGAAGGCCAGGCCCACGAGCGGATGGATGGGGTCGTCGACCCCGGAGGCGAGCAGCAGGGCGTAATAGCCCGCCACGCCCAGCAGGCCCAGGCCGACCACCAGCAGGCCGGTGATGGCGCCGCCCCGGAAGGCGACCTGCATGGCCGCATCGAGCCCCTGGCTCGCGGCCTGGGCGGTACGCACGTTGGCGCGCACCGAGATGTTCATGCCGATGTAGCCGGCCAGGGCGGAGAACAGGGCGCCGATCGCGAAGCCGATGGCGCTGCCCAGACCGATGAAGGCGGCGACGAGTACGAACAGGACCGCGCCGACGAGTCCGATGGTGAGGTATTGCCGGTTGAGGTAGGCCGTGGCGCCTTCCTGGATGGCTTGCGCGATGCCGCGCATCCGCTCGTTACCGTCCGGCTTGGACAGAATCCATTTGACCGAATACCCGCCATACGCCAGTGCCGCCAGGGCGCACAACAACGCAAAAAGCAAAGCACCTCCCATGGTCCTCTCCTCCGAATGGGTTGTTTCTTGTGGTAGGCCTGCGAGACTCCTTCGTTGCGGTTGCTTCCATCCGGGCCGTCCGCCCGCGCGCCGTGCGCGGCCGGAGCGGGCCCGGTGCAAGAATACCCCTTCGGCGTGAGGCGGTACACGTGCGATGTCGCTGGCATCGTCCGGCGCCGCCGCTAGCAGTCTGTTGCAACAGGGGGGTGGGGCGATCGCATATAATCGACGGCTGCAAACGGCTCCCGGCGATGCTGACTTGAGAACTCCCCTGCGCACCAAATCCCGTCCCCAGCCGCTTCCGGAGCGCATCTCCCTGCTGCTCCAGGAGGCCCGCTGGCTGATCCTCGGGGTCTTGTCGCTGTATGTCGCCCTCATACTGCTCGGCTACAACCAGTCCGATCCGGGCTGGTCGCACGCGGCCGAGGTCTCGCGCGTGGCCAACCCGGGCGGGCGCATCGGCGCCTGGCTGGCGGACGTGCTGTATTACCTGTTCGGCCTCTCCGCATGGTGGTGGGTCGCCTTCCTCGGCCTCGGGCTGATGTGGGGGCTGCGCCGCCTGCGCCGGGGCGGCGCGCCGCTGGAGCATCGGCCCTTCCCGCTCGTGATGCTGGGCTTCCTCGTCGTGCTGCTCGCCAGCAGCGCGATCGAGGCCATGCGCTTCCATTCCCACGGCGCCGGCCTGCCGCTGGCACCAGGCGGGCTGATCGGCGTCGAGCTGGGCACCATCGTCCAGCGCTATTTCGGATTTACCGGCGGCACGCTGCTGCTGCTCGCGCTGATCGCCTGCGGCCTGAGCCTGTTCACGGGCATCTCGTGGCTGGCGGTGGTCGAGCGCTTCGGCGCCTTCCTGGAACGCTGCTGGCTGGGGCTGCTCGAGGCCTGGGACCGCTGGCGCGACCGCCGCGAGGGGCGTCGGCTCGCGCAGCGGCGCGAGGCCGTGGTCGAGACGCGCCGGCGCAGGTCCGACGGTCCGCCGGCGCAGCTGCGCATCGAGCCGGCCGCGCCGGTGCCCAAGTCCGAGCGCGTCGAGAAGGAGCGCCAGCAGCCGTTGTTCGAGGACCTGCAGGCCGAGGGCCTGCCACCGCTGTCGCTGCTCGACCAGCCGGCCGGCGACGCCGAGCCGCCGAGCGCCGAGGCGCTGGAATTCACGTCCCGCCTGATCGAGACCAAGCTCGCGGAGTTCGGCGTCGAGGTGCGCGTGACCGCGGCCTATCCGGGCCCGGTCATCACGCGCTACGAGATCGAGCCGGCCGTGGGCGTCAAGGGCAGCCAGATCGTGAACCTCTCCAAGGATCTGGCGCGCGCGCTGTCGCTGGTGTCGATCCGCGTGGTCGAGACCGTGCCGGGCAAGTCGTGCATGGCGCTGGAGCTGCCGGTGGCCAAGCGGCAGGTCGTGCGCCTGTCCGAGATCCTCAGCTCGCAGGCCTACCACCACATGAACTCGCCGCTGACCGTGGCGCTGGGCAAGGACATCGGCGGACAGCCGGTGGTGGCCGACCTGGCGCGCATGCCGCACCTGCTGATGGCGGGCACGACCGGTTCGGGCAAGTCGGTGGGGATCAACGCGATGATCCTGTCGCTGCTCTACAAGTCCGAGCCCGAGAAGGTCCGGATGATCATGGTCGACCCCAAGATGCTGGAGCTGTCGATCTACGAGGGCATCCCGCACCTGCTCGCGCCCGTCGTCACCGACATGCGCCACGCCGCCAACGCGCTCAACTGGTGCGTGGCGGAGATGGAGAAGCGCTACAAGCTGATGGCCGCCGTCGGCGTGCGCAACCTGGCCGGCTACAACCGCGCCGTGCTCGACGCGCGCAAGGCCGAGAAACCGCTGACCAACCCGTTCTCGATCACGCCGGAGAGCCCCGAGCCGCTCGACACGCTGCCGCACATCGTCGTCATCATCGACGAGCTGGCCGACCTGATGATGGTCGTCGGCAAGAAGGTCGAGGAGCTGATCGCGCGGCTGGCGCAGAAGGCACGCGCGGCCGGCATCCACCTGATCCTCGCCACGCAGCGCCCGTCGGTGGACGTCATCACCGGCCTCATCAAGGCCAACGTGCCGACGCGCATCGCCTTCCAGGTCTCGTCCAAGATCGATTCGCGCACCATTCTCGACCAGATGGGCGCGGAGAACCTGCTCGGCATGGGCGACATGCTCTACCTGCCGCCGGGCACCGGCCTGCCGGTGCGCGTGCATGGCGCCTTCGTCGCGGACGAGGAGGTGCACAAGGTGGTCGAGCACCTCAAGAAGATGGGGCCGCCCGACTACGTCGAGGACATCCTCTCCGCGCCGGAGGAGTCTTCCGAGGGGCTCGGCGGCCTGGACGATGGCGACGCCGAGGCCGATCCGATGTACGACCAGGCCGTCGAGATCGTGCTCCGTACGCGTCGGCCGTCGATCTCGCTGGTGCAGCGTCACCTGCGCATCGGCTACAACCGCGCCGCCCGCCTGATCGAACAGATGGAACGCGCCGGCCTGGTGTCTCCGATGGGCGCCAACGGCAACCGCGAGGTGCTCGCGCCCGCGCGGGAGGATGACTGAACATGCGCCATACCCTACGCCGCGTCCTCGGCGCGGTTCTGCTGCTGTCCGCCGCCCTGGTCCACGCCCAGGACAGCGGAATCGTCCAGCTCGAGCGCTTCCTGCAGGCCGCCGCTTCGGCCGAGGGGCGTTTCGAGCAGGTCGTGTCCGCCGCCTCGGGCGACCGGCCCGAGTACTCGCGCGGCAGCTTCGTGTTCCAGCGGCCGGGCAAGTTCCGCTGGGAGTACGAGAAGCCCTATCCGCAGCTGCTCGTCAGCGACGGCCAGAAGCTGTGGACCTGGGACCCGGACCTGAACCAGGTCACCGTGCAGCCCATGGGCGACGCGCTCGGCGCCACGCCGGCCTCCATCCTCGCCGGTGACGGCTCGCTGGAGCGCAACTTCCGTCTCGTCGCCGAAGGCGAGCATGGCGGCATGGCGTGGGTGCGGGCCGAGCCGCTGTCGGCCGACGGTCCCTTCGCCGAGGTGCGCATCGGCCTGTCCGACGACCGCCTGCGCCGCATGGCCATGCAGGACCACTTCGGCCAGACCACGGTGATCGACTTCGTCGAACTCCGGCTCGGCACGCAGCCCGCCGCCGAGCGTTTCCGTTTCGAGCCGCCGCCCGGCGCGGACGTGCTCGGCCACTGAGGCGGCGGTGACCGCGGACCTGTTCTCCGCAGCGGACACGGGCGACATCCCGCTCGCCGAGCGCCTGCGCCCGGCATCGCTCGACGAGGTCGCCGGACAGCGCCACCTGCTCGGTCCCGGTAAGCCGCTGCGGCTTGCCTTCGAGTCCGGCAAGCTGCATTCGATGATCCTGTGGGGCCCGCCGGGCGTCGGCAAGACCACGCTCGCGCGGCTCATGGCGCGCGCCTTTGACGCCGACTTCATCGCGCTGTCGGCCGTGTTTTCCGGCGTCAAGGACATCCGCGAGGCCATCGCCGCCGCGCAGGCCGCCAAGGCCCGCGGCCGGCACACCATCCTGTTCGTCGACGAGGTCCACCGCTTCAACAAGGGGCAGCAGGACGCCTTCCTGCCCTACGTGGAGCAGGGGCTGGTGACCTTCATCGGCGCCACGACCGAGAACCCGTCCTTCGAGGTCAATTCCGCGCTGCTGTCGCGCGCGGCGGTCTACGTACTGGAGCCGCTGGATGCCGAGGCCCAGCGCGAGCTGTTCGAGCGCGCCCGCGCCACGGCCTGCCCGCAGCTCGCCTTCGAGGACGACGCGCGCGAGCGCCTGATCGGCTTTGCCGACGGCGACGCGCGGCGGCTCATCAACCTCGTCGACCAGGTGCGCGTGGCGGCCGAGACGGCCGCCCGCGACACGGTCACGCCGGCCTTCGTGGACGAGGCGCTGGCGAGCAAGCTGCGCCGCTTCGACAAGGGCGGCGAGGCCTTCTACGACCAGATCTCGGCCCTGCACAAGTCCGTGCGCGGCTCCGACCCCGACGCCTCGCTGTACTGGTTCTGCCGCATGCTCGACGGTGGCGCCGATCCACTCTACCTGGGCCGGCGCCTCGTGCGCATGGCAAGCGAGGACATCGGGCTTGCCGATCCTCGCGCGCTCGAGATCGCGCTCAACGCCTGCGCGGCCTACGAGCGGCTCGGCTCGCCCGAAGGCGAGCTCGCGCTCGCGCAGGCCGTGGTCTTCCTGGCCTGTGCGGCCAAATCGAACGCGGTCTACAAGGCTTATAATGCCGCCCGCAAGTACGTCGCCGACGACGCCTCGCGCCCCGTGCCGCTGCACCTGCGCAACGCGCCGACCCGGCTGATGAAGGAACTGGGCTACGGCCGCGCCTACCGCTACGCGCACGACGAGCCCGAAGGCTATGCGGCCAACGAGCAGTACCTGCCCGACGGCATGACGCCGCCTGGCTGGTATCGCCCGGTGGAGCGGGGCCTGGAAGCGCAGATCGCCGCCAAGCTCGCCCATCTGCGCCGCCTCGATGCCGCCGCGCGTGGCGAATCACCCGAACAACCCGAACCCCCGGATTCCCGATGATCGACATCCAGCTTCTCCGCAACGACATGGACAGCGTCGTGGCCGCCATGCGCCGCCGCGGCTTCCCCTTCGACCCGGCCGAGTTCCAGGCCCTGGAGGCCGAGCGCAAGACGCTGCAGACGCGCACGCAGGAGCTGCAGGCCAAGCGCAACGCGCTGTCCAAGCAGATCGGCATGCTCAAGGGCCGTGGCGAGGATGCCTCCGCCGTGATGGCCGAGGTCGCCGGGCTCGGGGACGAGCTCAAGGCGTCCCAGCAGAAGCTCGACGCGCTGCTGCCGCGCATCGAGGCCATCACCGCCAGCCTGCCCAACCCGCCGGATGCCGGGGTGCCCGACGGTGCGGACGAGACCGGCAACGTCGAGATCTCGCGTTTCGGCGAACCGCGCGCGTTCGACTTCGAGCCGCGCGACCACGTCGACGTCGGCTCCCGCCTGGGGCTGGACTTCGAGGTCGCCACCAAGATCACCGGCTCGCGCTTCGTCGTCATGCGCGGCCCCGTCGCGCGCCTGCACCGCGCGCTCGCGCAGTTCATGCTCGACGTGCACACGCGCGAGCACGGCTACACCGAGGCCTACGTGCCCTACCTCGTCAACGAGGCCTCGATGTTCGGCACCGGCCAGCTGCCCAAGTTCGAGGAAGACCTGTTCGCCGTCCCGCGCGGGGAGGGCGAGCGCAACTTCCTGATCCCGACTTCGGAGGTGCCGCTGACCAACCTCGTGCGCGGCGAGATCCTCGCCGCCGACGCGCTGCCGATCAAGCTCACCGGCCACACCCCGTGCTTCCGTTCCGAGGCCGGCAGCTACGGCCGCGACACGCGCGGCATGATCCGCCAGCACCAGTTCGACAAGGTCGAGCTCGTGCGCATCGAGCACCCGGACCATTCCGACGCCGCGCTGGAGGAGCTGACCTCCCACGCCGAGGCCATCCTGCAGAAGCTCGGCCTGCCGTACCGCAAGATGCTGCTGTGCGCCGGCGACATGGGCTTCGGCGCCCGCCGCACCTATGACCTCGAGGTCTGGCTGCCGGCGCAGAACACCTACCGCGAGATCTCGTCCTGCTCCAACTGCGGCGACTTCCAGGCCCGCCGCATGCAGGCCCGGGTGCGCGGCGCCGACGGCAAGAACGTCTTCGTCCACACCCTCAACGGCTCCGGCCTCGCCGTCGGCCGCACGCTCGTCGCCGTGCTGGAGAACTACCAGCAGGCCGACGGCAGCGTCGTCGTGCCGCCCGCGCTGGTGCCGTGGATGGGTGGCGTCGAGGTGCTCGAGCCGCTGCGCTGAACACCCCGGAAAACCCGCTCCAAAGGGGTTTGCCGGACGAAAACCTTGTGCGTATAATGCGCGCTCTTCGACGGTCCCCAAGCGCCGTCGGAGTTCCGGAGAGGTACCGAAGTGGTCATAACGGCGCCGACTCGAAATCGGATGGTCAGGGAAACCTGGCACGTGGGTTCGAATCCCACCCTCTCCGCCAATACAGCTTGACGAAAAGCTTCGGGATGCTAAAATCTCGCTTCTTTTCGACGCGCTCGTAGCTCAGTTGGATAGAGTACCTGGCTACGAACCAGGGGGTCGTGGGTTCGAATCCTGCCGAGCGCGCCACGAACAAGTCAGAAACGCCACCTCGCAAGAGGTGGCGTTTTTGTTTGCGCCGTTCTATCGTCCCGCGCATGGAACCGGTACAGATCCTCCACGTGGCGGCGCTGGCGGCGGTCGCGGTGAATGCCGCATCCGGCGTGCTGGGTGCCGGGCGCAAGCCCTTCGACGCGTTCGGCATGGTCGTGGTCGCGCTCGCGACTGCGCTGGGTGGCGGGTCGCTGAGGGACGTGCTGCTCGACCGGCAGGTGTTCTGGATCGCCGATCCGTCCTATCTGATCACGGCGGTGCTGGCAGGGATGGCGACCTTCGCGCTAGTGCGGCTGGTGCGGCTGCCGCCGCGGCTGTTCGAGCTGCCGGATGCGGTGGGGCTCGCGCTGTTCACGGTCAGCGGCACGCAGGCGGCGCTGGTGATGGGGGTGCCGTGGATGGTGGCGTGCCTGATGGGCGTGATCACCGGCGTGTTCGGCGGCATCCTGCGCGACATGCTGTGCAACGAGGTGCCGCTGGTGTTCTCCGGCGAGCTCTACGCCACGGCCTCGCTGATCGGCGCGCTGCTGCTGGTGGGGCTGGGCGCGCTGGGCGTGGCGCCGGACTGGGCGGCGCTGGCGGGCGGCATGGCGGTGCTGGTGATCCGCTTGTGCGCGATCGCCTTCAAGTGGCGCCTGCCGGTGTTCGTCGCGAAATCCTAGTCCGGACTCCAGAAGATCCCGACGAGGCTGACGGCGATCAGCACGGTGCCCAGTACGCGGAAGAACAGCGGTGTCTCGCTGGCGACGAGGTAGCGGTGGAAGCGCTCGCCGAACAGGTGGCCGACCCACGCGCAGGGCAGCAGCCACAGGTGGTGGACGAGCTGCAGGTCCACACCGGCGATCAGGAAGGACACCATCTTGATCACGACCAGGATGAACCACAGCACGAACAGCGTGTCGCGCAGCTGGTGCTTGGCGACGTGCGAGGCGTATACGGCCGCGATCAGCGGCGCGCCGATCAGCGAGGCGCCGCTGGCGTAGCCGCCGAGCGCCAGCAGCACGAGGTCGAGCTTGCGGCCGGTCGAGCGGATCGGCTTGTTGAGCACGTAGCCCACCGCGTAGGCGATGACGATGCAGAAGATGATCGTGCTCATCACGCGCGGCGGCAGCGTCAGCAGGCCCAGCACGCCGAGGATCTTGGGCACGATCATGATCTTCAGCGACCATTTCAGGTAGGCCCAGTCGATGTTGCTGGCGTTCGGGTCGTCGCTGGCCCGGGCGCGCGCGGCGCGGTGGCCCTTCCACGCGATCAGGCTGGAGAAGATCAGCAGGTGGACGGCGACGATGGGCAGGAAGACGAGCGGATCGTTGACCACCAGCAGCAGGAAGGGCAGCGTCAGCGCGGCGCCTCCGAAGCCCAGGCCGGAGCGCACGAAACCGCTCCAGACGAAGATCAGTCCAATGAGGACATACTGGTGCCAGAGCAGGTCGGTCATGGAGCGGAGCGGCAGGAGCAGGAAAGCCTGCGAGCGTGGTCCAAGCCACCGCGTTTGTCAAAACCCTTTTCGAGGGGGAGGAAGCGTCATGGGACTCGTCCGATGGATGTTCGCCGCCGCGCTGGCGGGGGTGGCCCAGAGCGGTGTGGCGGGCGGCGATGCGCTGCTCGGCCATGAGCTGCGCCGGCTGCATTCGAGCGAGGTCGTGTCGCTCGCGCGCTACGCCGGGCAGCCGCTGCTGATCGTCAACACCGCGAGCCACTGCGGCTACACGCGGCAGTTCCAGGGACTGGAGGCTGTGCACAGGGAATACGCCCCGCGCGGGCTGAAGGTGCTCGGCTTCTCGTCGAACGACTTCAATCAGGAGGCCGACGAGGTCGAGGCGGCGAAGGTGTGCTTCGTCAATTTCGGCGTCAGCTTCGACATGTTCGCGACGATTCCGGTGCACGGCGAGGGCGCGCATCCGCTGTTCCGCGAGCTCGCGCGCCAGTCCGGCCAGTCACCACGCTGGAACTTCCACAAGTACGTCGTCGACCGTTCGGGCCGTGTCGTCGCGGCCTTCCCGAGCCGCGTCGAGCCGGACGATCCGGCGCTGCGCGAGGCGATCGAACGCGTGCTGTGACGCGCCCTCCGCGGCAAGCTTGCCGCGGCTTGCGCACGGGGGCGGCGGCGGCCATCATCGGGGCCGGTTTCCCCGCAAGGCCCTGGCATGCGATTCCTCCACACTTCCGACTGGCATCTCGGCCGCATCCTGCACGGACGCTCGCTGATCGAGGATCAGGCGCACGTGCTCGACCGCTTCGTCGACCTCGTGCGCGACGCACGGCCCGACGCCGTGCTGATCGCCGGCGACGTCTACGACCGCGCCGTGCCGCCGGCCGAGGCGGTCGAGCTGCTCGACGACACGCTGTCGCGCATCGTGCTCGGACAGGGCGTGCCGGTCCTCGTCATCGCGGGCAACCACGACAGCCCCGAGCGGCTGGGCTTCGGCGCGCGGCTGCTCGCCGAGCGCGGGCTGACGATCGTCGGCCGCGTGGATGCACCGCGCGCCGTGGCCTTCGAGGACGACTGGGGCCGGGTGGTCGTCCATCCGCTGCCGTACGCCGAGCCGGCGCTCGTGCGCGACGCCTTCGGGGACGACGTCGCCGACCACGAGGCGGCGCTCGCCGCGCTGCTCGGTCGCGTGCGCGCCGCGCATCCGGCCGGCGTGCGCAGCGTCGTCATGGCCCATGCCTTCGTCGCCGGCGGCGCCGAGAGCGATTCCGAGCGGCCCCTGTCGGTCGGCGGCAGCGCCGTCGTCGATGCCGGGCTGTTCGACGGCTTCGACTACGTGGCGCTCGGCCACCTGCACCGCCCGCAGCGTGTCGGTGCCGATCACGTGCGCTACGCCGGCTCGCTCCTCAAGTACTCCACCTCCGAGGCCGGGCACGCCAAGAGCGTGTCGCTGGTCGAGCTGCGCGCGCCCGGCGAGCGCACCGTCGAGGAGATCGCGCTCGCGCCGCTGCGCGACCTGCGCGTGCTCACCGGCCCGCTCGACGCGCTGATCGCCAGCGCGGCCACCGATCCGGCGCGCGAGGACTACGTGTTCGCGCGCCTCACCGACCGCGGCGCGCTGCTCGATCCGATGGCGCGTCTGCGTGAGGCCTGGCCCAACGCGCTGGGCTGCGAGCGCACGGTACTGTCTGTCGCCGGCGATGGTGCGGGTGCGCGGGGCCGTGCGCGCGAACTCGACACCCGCGCGCTGTTCGGCGACTTCTTCCGCGAGGTCACCGGCGAGGCGCTCGACGACGCCCAGACCGCCGCCCTCGACGAGGTGCTGGAGGAGCTGGCGCGCGAGGCGAGGGAGGCGCGATGAAGCCGCTGAAACTGACGATGCAGGCCTTCGGCCCGTTCGCCGCGCGCGAATGCGTCGATTTCACGCGGTTCGGCGAACGCGCGCTGTTCCTGATCCACGGCCCGACCGGCGCCGGCAAGACCACGCTGCTCGACGCGCTGTGCTTCGCGCTGTACGGCGACACCTCGGGCGGCGAGCGGGATGCGCGCACGATGCGCAGCGACCACGCCCCGGCCGGGCTCGAGACCGAGGTCGAGCTGGAGTTCGCGCTCGGTGCCGAGCGCTACCGCGTCGCGCGCAAGCCCGCCCAGTCCCGTCCGGCGCGGCGCGGCGGAGGCATGGTCACGGCGCAGGCCTCGGCCCGGCTCGACCGCTGGAACGGCCAAGGCTGGGAGAGCGTGGCCACGCAGCCGTCGGGCGTGACGCAGGCCGTGCGCGAGCGGCTGGGTTTCGACAGCGCGCAGTTCCGCCAGGTCATCGTGCTGCCGCAGGGCCGCTTCCGCGAGCTGCTGACGGCGGGGTCGAACGAGCGCGAGGACATCCTGAAGGCGCTGTTCCGCACCGAGGCCAGCGAGGCGCTGACCGGGCGGCTGCAGGAGCGCGCCCGTGCGCTGGAGGCCCAGGGGCGCGACATGCGGGTGCGCCGGGACACGTTGCTGGGCCAGTCGGGGTACGGGACGGTCGAGGCGCTGCGCGAGCACCGTGCCGCGCTGGCCGCGGAGCACGAACGCCTCGCGGCCAACGAGGCGCCTGCGCGCGAAGCCGAGGCAGCGGCGCGGGCTGTGCTGGCCAGGGGCCAGGCCGAGCTCGCCGCGTTGCGCGAGTTCGAGGCCGCCCGGCAGGCCGCCGCCGCGTTCGACGCGGCCCGGGAGACCGTCGAGGCGCAGCGCCGCGAGCTGTCCGTCGCGCGTGCGGCCGAGCCGCTGCGTGCACTGGCCGAAGCCCGGGACGGTGGCGAGCGCGAGGCGGCCGAGGCCGTCCGGCGCCATGAACGGGCACGGGCCGCGCGGCAGGCCGACGAACAGGCCCGATCCGAGGCCGCCGCGCGGCTTGCCACCGAGCGCGGGCGCGATGCCGAGCGCGAGGCGCTCGCGCGTCGGCTGGGCGAACTGGAGGCGCTGGCCGGACCGGTGCGGGAGCTGGCCGGCGCGAAGGATCTGCACGACGCGGCCCTCGCGCGGCGCGATGCGGCCGTGCGCACGCAGACGCAGGCGGCCGAGGTCTGCAAGGCTACCCGCCAGCGGCTCGATGCCCTGCGCGCCGAGCGCGACGCGCTGGCCGCGCCGGCCGCGCGCGTCGAGACGCTGGAACAGCGCCTGCAGGCCGCGCAGGCGCAGCAGGAGCGGCTCGCCCGGCTCGCCGCCGCACGCACGGAACTGGCCGGAGGCGAGGCCGAGCTGGACACGGCCCGCCGCGCGCTCGAGGCCGCCGAAGCGGATCTCCGGACCGCGCAGGCGCAGCTGGAAGCCGTCGAGCACGCCTGGCTCGCGGCGCAGGCCGGGCGGCTCGCGCAGTCGCTGGTGGCCGGCGAGCCGTGTCCCGTATGCGGCGGCACCGGGCATCCCGCGCCGGCCGTGCTGGCCGACGAGGTTTCGGACACCGAGCTGAAGAAGGCGCGCGAGGCGCTGCGGCAGGCGGCCGCGCGGCGGGACGTCGCACAGGCCGCGCGCCACGAGGCCGACAAGCGCGTGGCCGAGCGGCGCACGCGGGTCGAGGAACTCGCGCGGGACGCGGGCGAGACGCCGGATATAGTGGCGCTGCGGGTGGAACTGGATTCCGCCCGAGCGGCCGCGCGCCGCGTGGCGGAACTGGATACCGAACTGCCCCGGCAGGAGGCCGCCCTGCGCCAGCTCGAAGGCGGGCTGGGCGTGGCGGAAGCCGCGCGTGCCGAGGCGGAGCGCGGGCTGGCCGACGCGGCGGCGCGGCTCGATGCGCTGCGCCAGCGCGTGCCGGAGGCGCTGCGCGAGCCGGACGCCCTGCAGGCCGAGACGGCACGCGTGCGCGCCGCGCGGCAGGAGGCCGACGGCGCGCTCGCCCGTGCCGAAGCGGCCGACCGCAAGGCCGAGGCCGCACTGGCGGCCGCGCGGGCGGCCGAACTCGGTGCGCGGCAGGAGAGCGAACGGGCGAAACGGGCGTACGAGGTGGCGCGGAAGCGCTTCGCCGAGGCGCTGGAGCAGGGCGGTTTCGCCGACGAGGCGGCATGGCGCGCGGGTCTGCGCGACGCGCCGGCGCTCGCGGCACTGGAGCGCACGATCCGTGAGCACGACGAGGCCCGCGCGGCGGCCTTCGAGCGGCTCGAGCGCGCGCGGGGCGCCGGGGGGCGGCCGGGGCGGGGGGGCCCCCCCGCCGATGGGCTGCAGGCCCCGGACATCGAGGCGCTGGAGACGGCGGCACAGGCCGCGCGGGCCGCGCTCGACGCGCTGCTGCCGGAGATCCGCGCGGCGGCCGACCGTGTGCGCGCCGTCGACGAGGTGCTGGCGGCGCTCGACGCGTTGGCTGCGCAGGCCGGCGAGCTGGAGCGGCGCTACGCGGTCGTCGGGCGCCTGGCCGAGGTCGCGCACGGCACCAATCCGCACAAAATGAGCTTCCAGCGCTTCGTGCTGGCCACGCTGCTCGACGAGGTGCTGGAGGCGGCCTCGCTGCGGCTGCTGCGCATGAGCCGGGGCCGCTTCGAGCTGCACCGCGCGCGCGTGCTGCGTGACGGGCGCAGCGCGGGCGGGCTGGACCTGGAGGTGTTCGATCACTACACGGGCACGAGCCGGCCGGCCGCCACGCTGTCGGGCGGCGAGGGTTTCCTCGCGGCGCTGTCGCTGTCGCTGGGGCTGGCCGACGTCGTGCAGTCGCGCGCCGGCGGCATCCAGATGGAGACGCTGTTCATCGACGAGGGCTTCGGCACGCTGGATCCGGAGAGTCTGGACTTCGCGCTGCGTACGCTGATCGATCTGCAGCAGGCCGGGCGGCTGGTGGGTGTGATCTCGCACGTGGCCGAACTGCGCGAGCGCATGGACGTGCGGCTGGAGGTGGTGGCCGGCGCGGCGGGCAGCCGCGTGCGGCTGGTGACATGAAAACGGCCGCCCGGTGGCGGCCGTCTGGCGGGCGGAGTGCCGTGGCTCAGTAGGAGCCGACCTGCGTGGGGGACACGCCGAGGTTGTTATGCACTTCCTTGACGCCGCTCGTGGATTCGGCGGCGATGCCGGCGGCCTTGCGCTGGGCTTCGCTGTCGACGAGACCCCACAGCGTCACGACGCCGTCGACCACCACCACGTTGGTGTTGTTGCCGGAGATGCCGAGCTTGTCCTCCAGTTCCTTCACGATGGCGTTGCGGATGGTCTTGTCGTCGGCCGCGGCGGCCGCGTCCTTCTGCATCATCGAGAAGCCCTGCAGCAGGTTGGAGCGGCTGACGATGCCCACCAGCTTGCCGTCGGTGACGACGGGCACGCGCTTGATGCGCTTTTTCTCGAGCGTCTGCGCGATCTTGTACAGCGGGGTGTCCTCGCTGATGGTGATCGGGTCGCGCGTCATGATGTCCTCGGCGCGGCGGCCGCGCGACTTGATGTAGGCATCGACGTCGTTGCGGGCGGAGAACAGCGCCGTCAGCCACCACGAGTCACGGCGGTCGGTGTTGTTCTCCACGCGACGCATCAGGTCGCCTTCACTGACCATGCCGATGACGCGGCCGGAGTCGTCCAGCACCGGAACGGCGCTGATGTGGTTCTTCAGCATCAGGTCGACGATCTCGCGCACCTCGGTTTTCGGGCCGACGGTGATCACGTTGCGGGTCATGATGTCTGCTGCGTGCATGGATGCCTCCTGTCGAGTAGGTTGTTCTATGGGGCCGGGCTGCACAGAACCGGCTCCTGTCTTCAGCATAGCCCGGTCCGTGGCGTCCGCCGGCGCCCGGTCATGTCTGCTGACGATTGGACTGTACGCCGGTCCCGCGGGGACGATGTTGAGGTAGGTCAAATCCCCGGCGCGCCGCCGGGCGCGGCTGGACCGTCCGGCGGCCTTCTGGTACCGTGTGGGCTCCCCTGCGGATCGCGGCCCGACCGGTTGTGTCCGCGCGGGGCGCCGGGGGCGCCCCGGGCCGTACCGTCTTCTTCACCCACCCCAAGCCCGCTCCGGTCGAGTCCGGGGGGCGCAGCAAGGAATTCCACATGGATGTCGCAAAAGTCCGCTGCCTCGTTTCCCGTAGCGGCTCGATGGTCGGGATGTTCACGCTCGACATGATCAACTTCGCCGGCGGTTACTACATCGTGTTCGAGTGGGAGGATCTCCCCGATGGCAACCGCCGCCCGCTGTACATGGCGCCGATCGACGCGCGCTTCCTCCAGAGCCTGCCCGAGGGTGAGGAAGGCGAGGAGAAGATCACCCACCAGTACCGCGTGTCGGTGGAGGATCCGCGTCCGTTCTCCTGAGAACGACGTTTTCACGGACCGGAACGGGCGCCTTCGGGCGCCCGTTTCGCGTTCTGACATGTTAGATTTCGTCGTGTTCATCAGGGTGCCGTCACCGGCGTGGCGGGTCTTCGGGAGCGTGACGGCATGGCAGGATTCATGATGGGGCTGCGGGCGAAATCGATGATCGCGCTCCTGCTGGCCTGCCTGCTGGCGCTGGTGCCGGCAGCCTTCCTCGGCTGGAAGCTCCTCGACGGCGTGCGCAGCCACTTCGGCGAGGCCTACGCCCGCAACTTCACCCAGCTCAACCTGCAACGCATCGTCGCTCCCGTGGCGCGCGACCTGGCGCTGTCCAGGCGCTTCGCCGGCTCGGAGCTGTCGCGCCAGTGGCTGCTCGACGAGGACGACGCGACGAAGAAGCAGCTCTTCTTCCGCGAGGCCGAGGGCTTCCGCGCCGACTTCGGCAGCCGCTCCTACTTCGTCATCAGCGCGCTCAGCGGCCGCTACTACTACAACGCCGAGGGCGAGCCATGGAGCGATGCGCCGCGCTACGTGCTCGACCGGTCCTCGCCCGGCGACGCCTGGTTCTTCAACACCATGGCGGACGACTTCACCTACAACATCAACGTCAATCCCGACGAGAAGCTCGGCACCACGCGCGTGTGGATCAACGCCGTGGCCTTCGACGGCGAGCGGCGCATCGGTCTGGCCGGCACGGGCATGGACCTGGGCGAGTTCATCGACGCCTTCGTGCGCACGGACGAGCCGGGCGTGACGCCGATGATCCTCGACGAACGCGGCGCCATCCAGGCCCACCCGGACGCCTCGCTGATCGCCTACGGTTCGGCCGCTGGCGTGGGTGATGCTTCGGGGGGGCTGGTCAAGCTGTTCCCCGCGGCCGCCGACCGGGCGGCCGTGCAGGCGGCGCTGTCGCGCGCCATGGCCGTGCCGGGCCAGGTGCAGACGCTGCGGGCCACGCTCGACGGGCACGAGCAGCTGCTCGCCGTGGCGTGGTCGCCGGAGCTGCGCTGGCATCTGGTGACGGCGGTGGACCTGAACGTGGCCGAGGTCCTCGACGGCGGCTGGGTCGGCGGCGTGATCGCCGGCGTCGTCGCGGTGCTGCTGGTGCTGCTGGGCCTGTCGGCGTGGGCCGTGGACCGCATGGTGCTGGAGCCGCTCCGCGGGCTGCGCCGTTCGGCCACCGAGATCGCGCGCGGACGCTACGACGTGTCGCTGCCGGCGGCCTCGGCCGACGAGATCGGCGACCTCTCGCGCGCCTTCGGCAGCATGGCCGACCAGGTGCGCACGCACACCGAGCAGCTGGAGATGCAGGTGCGTGACCGCACCGCCGAACTCGAGCGCAGCCACCGCGAGATGGAGGCCGCGCACCGCCAGATCCGCGCGTCGATCGACTACGCCAGCCTGATCCAGCGCGCCACGCTGCCCGACCGCATGATCTCGCGCGAGCTGGGCGACGGACACTTCATCCTGTGGCGCCCGCGCGACGTGGTCGGTGGCGACTTCTACGTGTTCCGTTCCGAGGGCGAGCGCTGCCTGATCGGCGTCGTCGACTGCGCGGGCCACGGCGTGCCGGGCGCGCTGATGACCATGCTCGCGCGCACGGCACTGGACCAGGCCATCGAGCACAAGGGCATGGACTCGCCGGCCGCGATCCTGCGCCACACGGACGAGGCGATGCGCCAGATGCTGGCGGACTTCGACCTGCCCAAGGGCATCGCGACGAACATGGACGCGGGCATCGTGTGCCTGGACCTTGCGGCGCGGCGCATGCGCTTCGCCGGCGCGCGCATCTCGCTCTACCGCAGCGACGGCGAGCGGGTCGAGGAGTGGCGAGGGCATCGCCGCGCGATCGGCGACCGGCGCCGCGGCGAGTACGAGGACGTGACCCTGGACGTCGTGTCCGGTGCCACCTGCACGCTGGCCACCGACGGCTTCCTCGACCAGGCCGGCGGCGAGCGCGGCTTCAGCTTCGGCAACACGCGCTTCGCCGAGCTGCTGCGCGAGACGGCCCGTCTGCCGATGGCCGAGCAGGCCGCCGCCTTCGACCGCGCGATCGAGGAATACCGGGGTGGATTTCCGCAGCGCGACGACATCACGATACTATCCTTCCGACTGGACTGAATCCGACCGCCATGAACGCCATCGACCTGTTCGACCTGCGCGACCAGTTCTCGCGACGACGCATCCTGCTGTGTTTCAACGGACCCATCTCGCACGGCCTGATCGAGGAACTGGGCAACGCGCTGCGCAATTACCTGACCGCCGAGCAGGTCCAGCCCTCGGCGGTCATGGACGTATTCGGCGTGTACATCGAGCTGACGCAGAACATCCGCCACTACTGCCGCGCGCGCGGCTACGACGAGAACGAGAGCGCGGTGACGGTGATCGTCGCGCGCGAGGACGGGGGTTATGCCGTGCAGGCCGGCAACCTCGTCGAGCGTGCCGACGGCGAGGCGCTGGTGGCGCGCATCGAGCAGCTCGCCGGCATGGACAAGGCCGAACTCAAGGCCGCGTACAAGGAACAGCTGCGCAAGCCGCGTGAGGAGGGCGCCGTGACCGGCGCCGGGCTGGGCCTGATCGACGTGGCGCGCAAGGCCTCGCAGCCGCTGACCGCTACGCTGTCGGATCTGGACGACGGCCGCGCCTTCCTCAGCGTGCGCGCGGTGATCTGACTGGAATTGGCATGGAACGCGAAACGATGAATGAGCTCAGTATCGAAGCCACGCAATCGACGCCCTCCGTCCACGGCGACTGGCAGGGCGGCGTGCTGCGCATGGGCGGCGATTCCTTCCCCGAGAACTCGTACGAGTTCTTCGGCAGCGTCATCGACTGGATCGAACGCTACCTGGCCGACGGAAACCGCCCGTTGCGGCTCGAACTGCGGCTGATGTACATGAACACCAGCTCGGTGAAGGCGATGATGGACATCTTCGACATGCTCGAGGATGCGCACCGCGGCGGACGCGCGGTGGCCGTGCGCTGGCTGCACGACCCGCGCAACGAGCGCGTGGCCGATCTGGCCGCCGAATTCCGGGAAGACTGTACCTTCCCCTTCGACATCGAGCCGGATGAAGCCTGAATCGCCCCCGCTCCGTACGCACGACGAGGACGCGCTGCTCGAGCGCGCCCGCGCCCTGCTGGAGGACCCCGCCCAGGCCGGCAATCCGATGCGCGAGACGCTCGAGGGCCTGCTCGTGCGCCACGACGAGATGCGCGGCCGCCTCGAGAAACTGGTGCGCATCTCCGACGGCTACCACAACGTCTCCCGTTCGCAGAACCTCGACCTGATCCGCGAGTACGACCGTCAGATCATGCGTCTGGAGAAGCTCGCGCGCATCTCCGACCGCTACCAGAGCCAGCTCCTGCACCTGAACGAGGAACTCAAGGCGCTGACGCTGCGCGATCCGCTCACCGGCATCGGCAACCGCCGCTACATGGCCGAGCGGCTGCGCGAGGAGGTCGAGCGCGCGCGTCGCGTGGGCACGGACTTCTCGCTCGCGATGCTCGACATCGACCGCTTCAAGCAGGTCAATGACACGCTGGGCCACGACGTCGGCGACGCCGTGCTGTGTGCCGTGGCCGAGGCCGTGCGCGCCACGCTGCGCGACTACGACATCTTCGCCCGCTGGGGCGGCGAGGAATTCCTGATCGCGCTGCCCGAATCCGGTATCGACGCCGCCACGAGCGTGTGCGAGCGCGTGCGCGCGGCCGTCGCCGCGCTGCGCGTGGGGCAGGGCGAGGGCGTCATTTCGGTCACGGTCAGCCTCGGGCTCACCGAATACCGCCCCGGCGAGACCACCGCCGACACGCTCAACCGCGCCGACGCGGCGCTGCGCCGCGCCAAGGCCGCCGGCCGCAACCGCATCGAGACGTTGTGAGGCGCGAGGTTTGCGCCGTCCGTCGCATGCGGCATAGTCGCACCGACAAGGAGAGCCGCCCGCGATGAGACCGCCTGCCGTGCAGCTGCAGATCCGCTTCGACTTCGATCTCGACGTGCCCGCCGACCTGGCCACGGCCGATCCGGACGCGCTGCAGCGCGCGCTCACCGACGTGCTCGGCGCGATGGTGCTGAAGGGGTTGCCGGCCATTGCCGGCAAGCAGCTCGCGAGCGCCGGCGTGCGCATCGCGCGCCACGCCCACGCCGTCTCCGTACGCGTCGAGCCTCCGGCCACGGAGATCGACCGCGCGCTGCTCACGCGTGCCGCGCCGCACCTGACCGACGACGAGCTGCGCCGGCTCGCTGGCCGGCTGGCCGGAAAACTGCCCGAGCAGGACGAGGAACGGCTCAAGGTCGCACGCCGCAACGGGCTGGCCGTGGCCAACGAGTTCCGCCTCGTCCCGGGTGTCGTGCACGCGGTGCTGACCAGCGATCAGCCCGGCACGCTGGACGCCACGCTCAACCTCACCAACGGCTGCGTCATGATCGAACCGCACGACCGCGGCAAGCGGCTGCTGCCCGGCCAGCACGAGGTCGACGTGGAGATTCCCGGCGCCGGCGTGCGCGTCCGGGCGAGCTATGCCGGCTGCACGATCAGCGGGCCGGTCATCGAGGTTTCGATCGCCGAGATCGCGCGCCACCGTGACGCGCTGATCGCGCTGTGGCAACGGGCGGCCTGACATGGACGTGCTGGAGGCGCTCGACCGTCAGCTGGGGCGGCCCGCACCGCTCGTGTTCGACCGGCTGACGATGCCGCGCGACGGCCGGCTGGCCGTGCTGGCGCCGCATCCGGACGACTTCGACGCCGTTGCCGTGACGCTGGGTCGCTTTGCCGCCCTCGGCTGGAGCCTGCACGTGGCCGTGCTGACGGGCGGGGCCTCGGGCGTCGAGGACGGCTACCGCGGCGCGACCGGCGCGGCCGCCAAGGCCGCGCTGCGCGAGGCCGAACAGCGCGCGAGCTGCGCGGCCTTCGGCCTGCCGGCTGAGAACCTGCATTTCCTGCGCCTTGCCGAGGACGAGCGCGGTCACCAGATCGACGATGCCGCCAACCTCGAGCGCGTGGCCGCCTTCCTGGGCGACGCGCGGCCGCACTGCGTGTTCATGCCGCACGGCGAGGACAGCAACACGGCGCACCGGCGCACGTGGGCGATGTTCGAGCGCGTCGCCGTGCGCGACGGGCTGACGGCGTGGGCGTGGCTCAACCGTGACGCCAAGACCCTGGCGATGCGCGAGGACCTGTACACGCTGTTCGGCGCCGACGAGGCGGAATGGAAGGGGCGGCTGCTGCGGCTGCACGACTCGCAGCAGTCGCGCAACCTGCGCACGCGCGGGCACGGCTTCGACACGCGCGTGCTGGAGGTCAATCGCGCCACGGCGCGAGCTGCAGGTTTCGACGGCGTGCTGGCGGAAGCGTTCGAGCTGCGCCGCTTCGGCTGATCAGTCGCGGCGACGGACGTCGTCGGACGTTTCCTCGTAGACCTCGCGGATCACGACGCCCTCGATCACGTCGGGCGCCGTGCCGCCTTCCTGGCGGCGGCGCATTTCCTGGAAGCGCGGGTCCTGCTCCATCTGACGGCGCAGCGCGCGCATCTTCCACCACAGCCACAACGCGACGATGGCGCCGACGCCCAGCGCGATGGCGAACACCACCACCGAGAACATCAGGCTGACGATGCCGATGGCCACCGCCGCGACCGCTGCGATGACGCGCGTCAGCAGCCCGGGCGGCTTGCCGGGCAGGGCGTGGTGGGTGCGAGGGTCGTACTGCATGCGGGGCTCCGTATCCGGTCGATGGCCGAGCCGCCATCGTGAGGCAGGCGCGCGGACGGGGTCAAACGCGGCGCTTCGTCCGCACGTGGGGGCGCCGGCGGCGATTGCAAGCCCCGCTTGGCCGGATCACCGGGTCGGCAGGATGCGGAAGCCCTCGCCCGGCGGCTCGGCGGCGGAGATCTCGACGCGCGTGACCTCGGCCGCCGGCGGGCCCTCGCGGGCCCAGTCGATGAAGGCCTCGACGTCTTCCTCGGGGCCGTAGACCACGGCCTCGACCTCGCCCGTGCCGCGGTTGCGCACCCAGCCGGACAGGCCCAGCATCAGCGCCTCCTGTTCGGCGCTGGCACGGTAATACACGCCCTGGACCTTGCCGTGGATCAGCAGGTGGCGGGCGATCGGGGGGCGTTTCGAGTCGGTCATTGCGTCGGTGTTCCTTCGATACGGGCGATGCGCTCGAGCGCGTCGTCGAGACTGGTGGCGACGGCGTCGGCGCCCAGCGTGGCGTCGAAGCCGGCGCGGCGGATCAGCGCGGCCGGTTGAGGCTGCAGGCCGGCGAGCATCAGACGGATGCCGCGTCGCTCCAGATCGTGGTGCAGATTGTTCAGGATGTCGAGTCCGGTGGTGTCGATGTGCACCATGCGGTCGACGTCGAGCACGACGAACTGCGGCCGCCCCAGGTCCGACAGCAGCACGTCGAGCTTGTGGCTGGCGCCGAAGAACAGACTGCCGGTGAGGCGGAAGGCCAGCACGCGCGGGCTGCCGTCGAGGAAGCGGGCGACGGGCGAGGCCGACAGGTCCACGGGGTCGAGCCGCGTCAGGTCGGACATGCGGTACAGGTAGACGATGGCCGACATCACCAGTCCGACCTCCACGGCCAGCGTCAGGTCGAACAGCACGGTGAGCAGGAAGGTCGTGATCAGCGTCGCCGCGTAGGGGCGGCTGTGTCGGCGCAGCGCCGTCGGGCGGAAGGCGCGCCATTCGCCCATGTTGATCGCGACGATGACGACGATGGCCGACAGCGTGGCGAGCGGAATGTGGCGCGCCAGTGGCGCGAGTGCGAGCACCATCGACAGCAGCACCAGCGCGTGCATCATGCCGGCCACCGGCGTGCGGCCGCCGGAGCGGATGTTGGTGGCCGTGCGGGCGATCGCGCCGGTGGCGGCGAAGCCGCCGAACAGCGGCGCGACGACGTTGGCCACGCCCTGTGCCATCAGCTCCTGGTTGGGATCGTGGCGGTCGCCGATGTGGGTGTCGGCCACGCGCGCGGACAGCAGCGATTCGATGGCGCCGAGCAGCGCGATGGTCACGGCCGGCGCGACGAGCTTGCCGAACGTGGTCAGCTCGAGCGGCGGCAGGCCGAAGTCCGGCAGGCCCTGCGGGATGCCGCCGAAGCGGCTGCCGATGGTCTCGACCGGGAACGCGAAGACGGCGTTGGCCGCCGTGGCGAGCACCAGCACGGCCAGCGGTCCCGGTGCCCGCCGCATCCAGCCGACATGGCGGGCGGCGCGGTTCCATGCCAGCAGCACGGCCACCGAGGCCACGGACAGCACGATCGTGGGGCCGTGTGCGGTGTGCAGCGCGCCGGTCAGTGCCTCCATCTTGCCGAAGAACTCGCCGGGCAGCTGGTCGATCCGCAGGCCGAGGAAGTCCTTGATCTGCGAGAGGAAGATTACGACGGCGATGCCGTTGGTGAAACCGATCACGACCGAGATCGGAATGAAGCGGATCATCGTGCCGAGCCGGAACGCGCCCATCGCGAACAGCATCACGCCCGACATCATCGTGGCGATCAGCAGGTTGGTCACGCCGTAGTCGAGGACGATGGCGTAGACGATGGGGATGAAGGCGCCGGTCGGTCCGCCGATCTGCACGCGCGAGCCGCCCAGCAGCGAGACCAGGAAGCCCGCCACGATGGCGGTCCAGATGCCCGCCGAGGGGGTCATGCCGGAGGCGATGGCGAAGGCCATCGCCAGCGGCAGGGCCAGCACGCCGACGGTGATGCCGGCGGCGATGTCGCCGGTCAGGGTTTCGCGGCTATAGGCCGGAAGGGTGTCGAGTAGCTTGGGACGGAATGTGAGCATGGGGCCTTCTCCAGCACGGGTTCGGGGGCGCGACGGCAACGGCAGCCGGGTGGGCTGCTCGTCGCGGTCGGCGCTGCCGGACCAGCCAGCGCTTGGAAGGCGTGAGGGGCATCAGCGTATGCGCATGCCCGGACGGGCGCCGGAGTCGGGGGACAGGATGTACAGCCCGGCCGCCTTGTCGTTCTCGTCGGAGGCGGCCAGCACCATGCCCTCGCTCATGCCGAACTTCATCTTGCGCGGCGCGAGGTTGGCCACCATGACCGTCAGGCGGCCCACCAGCGCGGCCGGGTCGTAGGCCGACTTGATGCCGGCGAAGACCTGGCGGGGTTTGTCCTCGCCGATGTCGAGCTGCAGGCGCAGCAGCTTGTCGGCGCCCTCGACGTGCTCGGCGGAGACGATGCGCGCGACGCGCAGGTCGACCTTGGCGAAGTCGTCGATGGAGATGTGCGGGCTCGCCGTCTCGGCGGCCTGGGCCTGGTGCTGCTGGCGCTCCGCGTGGCGCTGCTCCGAGCTGGCGCTGGCCGGGGCGGGCGCGAGGCTCTCGCGGTTGGCCTCGATCAGCGCGTCGATCTGCTTGCGCTCCACGCGGGTCATCATGTGCTGGTACGGCGTGATGACGTGGCCGGCCGGCAGCGGCTGCCACGTCCCGGGCCAGACCATCGGATCGATGGCGAGGAAGGCCTCGACGCGGGCGGCGGTGGCCGGCAGCACCGGCTTCAGGTACAGCGACAGGTCGCGGAACATCGTCAGCGCGGTCGAGCACACCTGGTGCAGGCGCGCTTCCTGCCCGTCCTGCTTGGCGAGTTCCCACGGCTTGTGGTCGTTGACGTACTGGTTGGCGATGTCGGCCAGCCGCATGATCTCGCGCGTGGCGCGGCCGAAGTCGCGCTCCTCGTAGGCGCGGGCGATCACGCCCGATTCGCACGCGGCGCGGAACTCGGCGCAGGCGGCCTCGTCGGCGGCGGCCAGGCGGCCCTCGAAGCGCTTCGTGATGAAGCCCGCGCAGCGGCTGGCGATGTTGACGAACTTGCCGACCAGATCGGAATTGACCTTGGCGATCATGTCGTCGAGGTTGAGGTCGACGTCCTCCATGGTCGAGTTCGACTTGGTGGCGAAGTAGTAGCGCAGCCACTCGGGGTTGAGGCCCTGGTCGAGGTAGGACTGCGCCGTGATGAAGGTGCCGCGGCTCTTGCTCATCTTGGCGCCGTCGACGGTCAGGAAGCCGTTGACGGCGAGCTGCGTCGGCGTGCGGTAGCCGGCGAAGTGCAGCATCGCGGGCCAGAACAGCGCGTGGAAGTACAGGATGTCCTTGCCGATGAAGTGCACCATCTCGGTGCCGGCGCGTTCGGCACGGGCCGGGTCGGTGTAGTCCTCGACCTCGATGCCGCCGGTCTTGCCGGCGTAGTTGCGGAAGCTCGCGAGGTAACCGATCGGCGCGTCCAGCCAGACGTAGAAGTACTTGCCCGGCGCGCCGGGGATCTCGAATCCGAAGTAGGGCGCGTCACGCGAGATGTCCCAGTCGGAGAGGGTGTTCTCGCCCTCGTCGCCGAGCCATTCACGCATCTTGTTGGCGGCTTCCTGCTGCAGGCGGCGCGTGCCGGCAGCGTTGGCGCCGCGCGTCCATTCGCGCAGGAAGGCCACGGCGCGCGGGTCGGACAGGCGGAAGAAGAAGTGTTCGGAGCTGCGCAGCTCCGGCGTTGCACCGGACACCGCCGAGCGCGGGTTCTTCAGTTCGGTCGGCGCGTAGGCGGCGCCGCAGGCCTCGCAGTTGTCGCCGTACTGGTCGGCCGCACCGCACTTGGGGCAGTCGCCCTTGATGAAGCGGTCGGGCAGGAACATCTCGCGCTTGGGATCGTAGAACTGCTCGATCGCGCGCGTCTCGATGAAGCCGGCGGCCCGGAGCTTGGCGTAGAAATCCTCCGCGTAGGCGCGGTTCTCGTCCGAGTGCGTGGAGTGGTAGTTGTCGAACGCGACGTGGAAACCCGTGAAGTCGCGCAGGTGCTCGCCGTGCACGCGCTCGATCAGCGCCTCGGGCGTGATGCCTTCCTTCTCGGCGCGCAGCATGATCGGCGTGCCGTGCGTGTCGTCCGCGCAGACGTAATGCACCGTGTGACCGCGCATTCGCTGGTAGCGCACCCAGACGTCGGCCTGGATGTACCCCACGAGGTGGCCGAGGTGGATGTCGCCGTTGGCGTAGGGCAGGGCGTTGGTGACGAGGATCTTGCGCGGCATGGGAAGAACGTCCGTTGGAAAGACGTGATTCTAGCAAAGCGCGGGGCTCCGGCCGATTCCCGCACTCGCCTCATGGGTGAGCCGTCGCGGGTGCTTGGGTATCATGGGCGGGTACGCCCGCACGGGCAGGTCCAGTCACAGGGATGCAAGTCATGAGCCTCACCCGGGAAACCGTTTCCGAAGCCCTCCAGTCCGTCCTCGATCCCAACACCGGCAAGCCGCTGGCGGCGGTGCGCGACGTGCAGGTGGCCGATGGCCGCGTGCGCGTGAGCGTCGAGCTCGGCTACCCCGCCAACAGCCAGAAGGACATCCTCGCCGCGCTGGTGCGCGACGTGGTGGGCCGGCTCGACGGCGTGAGCGGCGTGGACGTCGAGCTTGGCTGGAAGATCGTCGCCCACGCGGTGCAGCACGGCGTGCCGCTGCTGCCCGGCGTGCGCAACGTCATCGCCGTGGCCTCCGGCAAGGGCGGCGTCGGCAAGAGCACCACGGCCGTCAACCTCGCGCTGGCGCTGGCCGCCGAGGGCGCGCGCGTGGGCATCCTCGACGCCGACATCTACGGCCCCTCGCAGCCGCAGATGCTGGGCGTGGCCGGCCAGCGTCCGCAGTCGAAGGACGGCAAGCGCATGGAGCCCATCGTGGCCCACGGCCTGCAGATGATGTCGATCGGCTGCCTGATCGACAACGAGACGCCGATGGTCTGGCGCGGCCCGATGGCCACGCAGGCGCTGACGCAGCTGCTCGGCGAGACCAACTGGAACGACCTCGACTACCTCGTCGTCGACATGCCGCCGGGCACCGGCGACATCCAGATCACGCTGTCGCAGAAGGTGCCCGTGACCGGTGCCGTGATTGTCACGACACCGCAGGACATCGCGCTGATCGACGCCCGCAAGGGCCTGAAGATGTTCGAGAAGGTCGGCGTGCCCATTCTCGGCGTGGTCGAGAACATGAGCGTGCACATCTGTTCCAACTGCGGCCACGAGGAACGCATCTTCGGCGCCGGAGGCGGTGAGCGCATGTGCGCCGACTACAACGTGCCCTTCCTCGGTGCGCTGCCGCTCGACGTGCAGATCTGCACCGAGGCGGATTCCGGCGCGCCCACCGTGGTCGCCGAGCCCGATGGGCGCATCGCCGCCATCTACCGCGAGATCGCCCGCAAGGTCGCCGTCGGCGTGGCTGCCCGGGCCAAGGACATGACGCACAAGTTCCCGAAGATCGTCATCCAGAACACCTGATCCGGCGCGCGTCGCGCAAACCGGGGTTTGACTTCCGGGAGGAGACCGTCTATAGTCTCGTTCTTCCAGGCGCGGGGTGGAGCAGTCTGGCAGCTCGTCGGGCTCATAACCCGAAGGTCGCAGGTTCAAATCCTGCCCCCGCAACCAGACACATGAAAAAAGCCGATCGCTGTGAAGCGGTCGGCTTTTTCGTTTGTGCGCGTCCGCCGTCAGCGGAGCATCGCGATCGCGAGCAGCA
>Ga0182792_1000107_pt1 | contig 79943 bp, 62 predicted proteins | sample Passage237B_FD_130497 | JGI IMG/M metagenome (GOLD analysis project Ga0182792, IMG submission 130497) | Cellulose adapted compost microbial communities from Newby Island Compost Facility, Milpitas, CA, USA - Passage2 37B (version 2) (version 2) ...
CTCGCGCAGGGCGTCGTTCACCGCGGCGGTGAAGATCTTTTCGTAACGTTCGCAGATTTCCTTTTCGGGAAGAGGGAGCGGCGAGGTGGCGTCGATGTGGCGCTCCGCCTCGAGGTCTTCGAGTTTCATCATGGGGACGTGAAGGGGTTGAGGGGGCGATTAAAGCAGGTCGCCGGGGAGCCGTCTTTAGCTGGAATTGACCAGGTTTTCATTTTTTTGACTTACCATGCGGCAGCCCCCGGGGCAGCGTGGTCCGCATGGGATACTCGTTGCATGCGGTTCAAAGCCTGGGCGCGCCTTTCGTGATGGTGGACGAGTCGGTGTTCGTGATTCCGCGCCAGGGCGTGGTGCGGCTGGGGAAACACCACTTCAAGCTGCTCTTCATCCTGGACGGACGGATCGAGCACGAGATCGACGGGGTGGAGGGGCGGCGAAAGCTGGAGCCGGGGGACATTCTGGTGGCTCCGCCGGTGAGGCATCATGTTTACATCAATTCGCATCCGAGAAAGTCGGTGCCGGTGCACGTGGTGCGGATGTTTCTCGACGCGGAGCACCTCGCGACGCGGGCGAGGCGGAGGGTGCGCCGGCCGGAGAGCGACCTGAGCGACTACGTGCTGCACCACTTCTCGAAGGTGGAGCAGATCACGGGAGGGATAGACAACGAGATCACGGACCTGCTCGCGTCGTTGCGGCGCGAGGTGGACGCGAAGGCGCCCGGCTACCGGCATCGGGTGCGGGCGCTTTGCACGAGTTTGATCGTGGCGGTTTCGCGAAAATCCGTCGGGGCCCGCGTCCGGTCGCTGAAGCCGAAGGGCACGCCGTCGGGACATATCGTGGTGGCGGCGAAGGAGTATATCCTGAAGAACCTGGAGCGGGACATCAGCCTCGGCGAGGTGGCCTGGCACGTGGGCAAGGGGGAGGAGCACCTCGCCCGGGTGTTCAAGCGGGAGACGGGGCGGAGCGTGTTCGACTACGTGAGGGAGGTGCGGGTGAACCGCGCGCAGACGCATCTGCTGGACCCGTCGCTGAGCCTGACCGAGATCGCAGAGAAGTGCGGATTCAACTCGCTTTCGTTTTTCAGCCGCACGTTCCGGCAGCTGACGGGAATGTCGCCCACGGCGTATCGACGCCAGACGCAGGCGGAGATACAGCCGCAGCGGTGAGGTGCGGCGCGGCAGTTCGTCGGCCGCCGAGGACGGCCGGCCGGTGGCCTGCGAGTTGCGGGTCAGCCCTTGTTGGGCGGCCAGCGGAAGGTGGCCGGATCGACGTTATCGAAGTCGAAAATCAGTAGCGGGCGCAGATCGACCGAAGGAATGCGGAGTCGTGAGGCGGGAGAGTTTGGCGCGGTTTGAAAGTCAAACGCGCTCGCGTGCGGGAGGCCCGCGGCGGGGGCATGCTCCGAAATCTCGCCGCCTTCGCCGGCGGCGATGAGGCCGGGGCCGGGGAGGTTTTCGCGGGTTGGGAGCGAGAGGTTGCGAGCGAAGGTGAAGTGACGCTCCGACATCTCGGCCTGGCCCGTGCCGGCCGTCGAGAGGCGGTCGGCGGCGAGGAGATTGTCGTGGAGGCGGATGTCGGGGATGGCGGTTTTGCGGTCGCCGAGCAGCGTGAAGAGACGTCCGCCGGGGAACCAGACGAGGTTGTGGCTGATCTCGATGCCGCCTCCTCCGAGCGAGAGGGGGGAACGGGGCACGTCGGCCATCCACGGCAGGGAGGTCCAGTTGGAGAGCGGCGCGCCGATCTTGAACGCTCCTCGGCCGGGAAGAACCTTGGCCCATGCGTCGGAGTGCTCGGGCGTATTGGCGATGATGTTTCGCGAGAAGACGATGTCGGTCGGCCAGGGAAGGCCGCGCAAGGGCTGCCACGAAAACGGCTCCATGACGTCGAGGATCACGTTGTCGGTGACTTGCATGCCGCGGGCCCAGTCCTCGGTCTCGACGGCGTTGTCGGTGAGGCGGGCGAAGAGATTGCGACGGACGACGAGGTTTTCGCTGCCGGCGACGGCGTGGCAGGAGAGGCCCTCGAAGGCGTCGACGATCACGCTGTCCTCGATCGTCCAACCGCGGCCGATGCGGCAGGCGACGCCGATTTCGTATTTGAAATGTTCCGACGGGAGGCCGTTGCCGACGCTCTTGCGGTGCCACATGGCGACGTAGCGCGGGGTGCGGCCCGCGCGCCCGGCGGGCAGGTCGGCGGGGAGGCGCTGGATGCAGTCGAGGATGTCGCCGAAGGTCGGGAACTGGGTGAAAAAGACCCGGGCGAGGGTGACGTCGCCCGCGACGCGGTCGAGCGAGGCCACATCGTGTCGCAGGTTTTTGAATACGTATCCCCGGTCGGGGTCGTGCATCGCCTCGCGGTAGTTGCCGCAGACGGCGGTGCGGCAGCCGTAGAACCAGGCGTCGCGCACGGTGACGTGCCCTGCCTCGGTGTAGACGCCGGCGACACCGGGCGTCTCGAAGGTGAAGCCCTCGATGACGATGTGGGCGGGGCCTTCGCCGGGGATGCCGAAATTGAAGTGCGCGGGGCGCGTGACGAGGGTGCCCTCGAAGCCGTCACCGGTCGGGGGTGCGACGGCGATGATGTAGGAAGCGGGATCGAGGCCGCGCGAGGCATGGCGCGGATTCAATCGCAGGTAGAGCCAGCCGCCGTCGGCGTCGTAGAAGTAGCCGTGGCGCGGACCGGGCGCGCCGTGGATGGCGAAGGTTTTCAGACGATCCAGCCCGGCGTAGGGGTAGAGGTCGGTGTTGTCGTAGAGCACGCGGGCGGGCCAGCCGTCGGCGTGGCGTGTGCGGTAGAGGTGCAGATCGGCGTCGACGAGCTCCCATGTGGCGCGGCCCGCGCGGATGTCGGGTGCGGCGCCGGTGACGACGACCGCGCCGGGGCGGGGATCGGCGGCGCGGAAAGTGATCGGCGCGTCGGCTGTGCCGCGGCGGGTGATGGTGACGGATTCATGGTAGACGCCGGGGACGACGAGAACCACGTCGCCCGGCGCGACGCGATCGGCGGCGGCCTGGATGGTGCGCAGGGCGGCCGAGGAGGAACGGCCGTCGGCGCTGTCGTCGCCGGAGCGGGCGTCGACATGCCAGGTGGCGGCGGAGAGCGAGGTGGCCGCGAGCGCGAAAGCGAGGAGGACGGGGAGGGGACGAAGGGCGGTGAACACGGCGGAAAAAGGATGATCGCGGCGGACGCGCACGGCGAGGCGCCGGTGCGGTCGCGAGCCGCGCCGCGCCGCGCGGCGCGTTTTGCGGCGCGAGTTGGATCAGCGGCGGGCGGACGTGACGCGCGGGCCGACGCGCGGCGGGAACCAGGTGTCGCCGGGTTGGAGCGCGCCCGCGTCGGGCAGGTTGCGCAGGAGCTCGTCGGCGCCCGCGACGGGCGTGTGCGGGAATTTTTTGGCCGGGCTGTCTTCGCGCAGGCGGAAGTCGCCTTTTTCGGGGGCGGCCCAGCCGAGTTCGGAGACGGCGGAGAGCACGCGGCCGTCGGCGGACTCGGGGCCGGCGAGCGTGGCGAGGGGGAGGGGCGACGTGTCGGTGGCGGCGGAGGCGACGAGGTTGGCGCGGAAGTCGAAGAAGTCCGCGCGCAGGTCGCGCTCGGGATCGGTCGAGAGAACGTGGTCGACCGCGATGAGGTTGCGGGCGAAGACGACGTTGGCGATGGGCACGTTGCGGTCGCCCATGAGCGTGATGAAGCGGCCGCCGGGGAAGTGGAAGGTGTTGTTGAAGAAGAGGAGTCCGGGCTCGGGAGCGGCGAGCGGCGACTTCGGCACGTCGGCGTTGCGGCCGTTGGCCCAATTTTTGAGCGAGATGCCCATCTTCACGAGGCCGCGCGCGCCGTGCGGGGCGTTTTTCCAGAGCGCGGCGGGCTCGGGCGTGTTGGTGACGACGTTCTGGTAGAACCAGATCGGACCGGGCCAGGGCGGCCCGCCGCCGGGTTGCCAGGAGAACGGTTCGAAGACGTCGACGAAGTGATTGCGGTAGATGCGGACATCGCGCGAACGGTTTTCGGTCTCGATGGCGTTGTCGCAGATGCGGGCGAAGACGTTGTCGTGGATGCGCACGTCGACGGCGTTGCTCATGCCGTCGTTGGCGAGGCCCTCGAAGATGTCGTGGATGTGGTTGTGGCGGATGATCCAGCCGCGCCCGATGCGGACGGCGATGCCGTTCTCGTAATTTTTGGTGGCGGCGGGGAGGCCGTGGCGTCCGGTGGTCTTGCGATGCCAGATGGCGGACCAGGGAGCCCGTTGGTCGCCGGGAAGCGCGGCGAGCAGTTCGGAGGCGTCGTTCCAGGTGGAAAACTCGCTGAACTCGCAGTGCTCGATGACGATCTCGGAGGCGGTGTCCCACGGGCCGGCGTCGGGCTTGAGCGCCTCGCCGCGGTTGTTGCCGCGCACGGCGTAGGGGCTGCCGAAGAACCAGCAGTCGCGGATGGTGATGACGCTCGCCGTCGTGGTGATGGCGGAGTCTCCGGGCGTCTCGAACGTGATCCCTTCGAACACGAGGTGCGCGGGGCCCTTTCCGGGGATGGCGAAGCCGCCGCGGTCTCGTATCCTTCGGCCTGATACGGCCATGACGTGAAGATTGGGGTCAGGCGGACCGTAGCGGCCGGAGGAGTGGAGGCGGACGTAGAGCCGTTTTTCCGAGATGTCGTGGTAAAAACCGTGGCGCGGGCCGGGCGAGCCGTCCTGCCAGGTGGTGGTGAAGGTTTTGAGCTCCTCGAGGCTGCCGTAGGGGAAAAGGTCGACGTGGTCGTAGGTGACGCGAGCGGGCGTGTCGGCGGCGAGCGGGACGGCGTAGAGGCCGAGCTCGGAGTCCACGGGCTCCCACGGGTTCTTTTTCTCGCGGATCGTGCGATCGGCGCCGGTGACGACCACGCGGTCGCGTTCGATGCGGTCGGCGCGGAAGACGACGGGGCGGCCCGGGGCTCCGCGGACGCTTTCCGGGATGCGGACGCGTTCGAAGTAGACGCCGGGGCCGATGACGACCTCATCTCCGGCGCGCGCGAGGTCGGCGGCGCGCTGGATGGTGCGCAGTGCGCGGGCGGTCGAAGTGCCGTCGTTGGCATCGTCGCCGCGCGAGGCGCTCACGTGGAGCGTGCGTGCGGCGGCGGTGACGGAGAGGACGGAGGCGAGCAGGAACGCGAGAGGGGCGCGGATCATTTCGAGTAGCGTCCCCAGAAGGGTGTGCGCTGTGCGGCGGTCGTGCCGGTGACCTCGTTGGAGGGCAGGGTGGAGGGCTGGAGCGACTCGACGTGTCCGTCGACGAAGGCGACGTTGAGCCGGCCGCCCTTGTGAACGGCGAGAAGACCGGAGGGCTTGGCGGGCGTCCAGATGTTGGACGGGTTGGTCATGCCGGAGTGGACGTAACGGCGGACGGCGCCGCCGGCGTTGTCCATGCTGCCGTCCATGAAGAAGGCCATCTTCGAGGGCTGGCGGATGGCGGAGAGCCGGCCGGGATTGCTCTTCACGTCGTCGCTGACGTTGCCGTTTTGCGTGTAGGATGCGTAGATGTTGATCGAGTAGGTGCGGAAGTGCTCGGTCAGGCCCTGCTCGGGATCGGGGTGGACGCGATAGGCCTCGGGGCAGGTGAACGCGCCGTTGGCGCCGGCCTGGTTGGCGGCGCCTCGGAGGGAGACGTAGGGGCGAAGCGAATACGTGTTGGTTTCGGCCGCCGACCAGTAGTTGGCGTCGGGCATGTGATCCTTGTTTTCGGCGATCCAGAGCTGGGCGGCGGTGGCGATCTGGCGAAGGTTGCTCGTGCACTGGCTGTTTCGCGCGCTCATCCTCGCGGCCGACACGACGGGGATGAGGATGGCCGCGAGGATGCCGACGATGGCGATGACCGTCAGCAGCTCGATCAACGTGAAGGCGCGGTGTTTCATGGAGGGGCGGGGTTCGAGGTGATGCGGGGCGAGGCTCACCGACGTCGGCATCCAAAGACGGCGAGCATGGCGGCTCCGCCGACGAGAATCGAAGCGGTTTGGGGCTCGGGAATGGAGGCGGTTTGCACCAAGATGTTGTCGACCCAGAAGTCGGATCGATTGCTGACGGTTTGGAAGAGGAGTGTGTCAAAGCCGCCGGCGGGAATGCCGCTGTAGGTTTTGCCCGAGATGGAGTAGAGGGTCTTCGTGATGTTCCCTTCTGGATCGAGGGCGTAGACACTCAGCCCCCATGTGCCGGAGGTTGCGGTGGTCGGCTCGATATCGAGTGTGATGCGATACCAGTTTTGCTCAGGGAGAAACACCTCGCTGGTGCCGCCGCTCGAGAATCGAAGTCGCACATCCTGACCAACGCTGCCGCCGCCGTGCAGCCAGAAGCGCACCGGCTGGGAGCCGACGGTCTCCCCTTGGCTCAGCGCGAAGTTAAAGACCGATCCGGCGCTGCCTCCCTGCGGGCCGACGAAGAGATCTAAGGAGGTGGAGAAACTTTCGGTGATCGGCGTCGACGAAAAGGTGAGTCGCGCGGTGTTGGTGGTGCTGCTGAGACCTTCGGTTCTCGCCGCGATCCAGAAGAGGTTTCGTCCGCTCAAGGATGCGGGATGGTTTTCGAGCGCGGTCGGCGTCTTGGGGCTCGTGGAGTTGGGCTCCGCGATATACCAGGAAAACGTGCCTTTGTTGGCGAACGACCAACCGGGCTGATCGGCCAAGGATCCCGGGGCGTAGTCCGGAGCGTCGAAGTTCGGTTGAAAGATGACCGCGCTGTGGGCGAGCGAGGCGCTCACGACCGAGAGGGCGGAGAGGGAAAGAATACGCAGCGAGTGGTTCATGGGGTGGCGAGGGGATCAAAGACGGGGGAAGCGGACTCAACGGGCGCGGCGGCCGGCGGCGGCGGCCATCACGGCGGCTCCGAGGATGATCGACGCGGTTTTCGGCTCGGGTATGGCGGCGGTGCTCACCGTGATGTTGTCGAACCAATAGTCGGTCCGCGACGAGTTGGTGAGGATGCGCATGGCGTCGAAGCCCTGCGAAAGGTCATAGTCCCACTGCCCGGTGTAGAGCGTCTCGACCACCGAACCGGATCCATCGAGTCGGTAGACCGAGGTCGTGTAAGTGCCGACCTTCGATTCCGACGCATTCACGGAGAGCTCAAAACGCAGCCAGGTTGCCTTATCGAGAGTGACGACGCCGTTGTTCCACTCGCCGGCGCTTCGGACGTTAAGGTTGAAGGTGTCGACGTTGACGCTGCTAAAGGAGATCTGCGGAGCGGTCGTGCTGGTGATGGCGTTGGCCCGGGACAGATTGATCGTCATGCTCTGCCCGCTGCCACCGGTGGGCGAGGCGAACACGTCGAAGGACAGCGTGAAGGGCTCCTGCAGGCGGTTGGTGTCGGAGGCGAAGGTGAGAGTGGCTTGTTGTCCCGCCGACACGTCGCTGGTGCGGGGGCTGATCCAAAGGAGATTCGAACCTCCGGAAGGGGATTGGGGATGGCGACCGGAAGTGAGCGACGAGGGCGCCGAGGGTGAAGTGCTGTCCGCTTGAACAATCCACTGCGTGTTGGCTCCCTCCGAGAACGTCCAGTCGGGGTGCTCTCCGGGGAGAGCGCCGAGGGAGTATCCGTCGCTGGCCGAGAAATCGGTTTTAAAGATGACGGCGCCGTGTGCGAGGGCCGCGCCAACGGACGAGATCAGACAGAAAGAGAAAAAACGCAGGGAGGAATTCATAGAAGGTGGGGTTTCAAAGGAAGGGGGGCGAAGGGCTAACATCTGTGGTAATGAATTGTGAAATGAAGTGCTTCGAGTATCTCGTGGCTTTACTGTAAAGTTACGGTAAGATGCCTGCGGTCGGGGCACGCGAGCCGGAGCGTGGTCGGGGGCGCCAAAATGGCGTTGGAGGCAACGAGGAGCGCTGTGGAGCGCGGCCAGAAACGTTCCCAAGGCGGCGAGCGTTGGGAGCCGGGATGAACGCATGGCGGATCCGAGAGGGAACCGAACAAGCGATCCCCTTTGGAAACGCCGCGTCGTTTACACGCTCCAGCTTTTGCGACCTTATCGCAGACCGCTTCCGCTACTTGTCCGAGGCATTCCGCTTGGCCGCGCGGCGGCGGGGGCGGGAGCGGGTGGTTTTGCCCTGGACGAAATCGCCGTCGACCATGAGCGAACGGGGGACGGCCGGCAGGCCGCGCGAGCCGGTGCGCATGAGTGAGAGAAGCAAATCGACTGCGGCGGAGCCGACTTGGAGGGCGTTTTGGTTGATGCCGGTGACGCCTGGCATGGTGTTGTTGATGTCGACATTGGCCAGGCCGATGTCGGCGGGAACGCGCAGGCCGAGCTTGGCGAGCCAGCGCTCGACGTCGACGCCGATGGTGACGACGACGTCGGGGGAGGCCTCGTCCAGCCAGCGCGCGAACGTGTCCCGGTTCCATGTGGCGGTCTCGCCGAAGAGCATGGGCAGCGGGTGGATGTCTTTTCCGGGGTGGAGGCTCTGGGTGGCGAGGTAGGCGGCGCGCCAGTGGTGGTTGGCACGCTCGTCCTGGCCGGGCCCCATGGCGAGGCCGATACGGCGGTAACCGGTGTCGATCAGACGGTCGAGGAGGAGCATCATCGACTGGAACTGCTGATTGCAGCAGCGGTGCAGGACCGGGGTGCGGAGAGAGTAGCCGAGTTCGACGACGGAGAAGTGGTGCCAGTGGAATTTTTGGAAGAGCGAGCCGGGATACTGGAGAGGGGCGATGAGCACGCCCTCGATGCTGCGGTTGCGAAGGATGCGGGAGAGCCGCTCCTCGGTCATGCCGGGCTCGCGCAGCCAGAACTCCTCGAGGCGGTAACCGAGTTCGTCGGCGCGGGCGGCGGCGCCGTCGTGGTAGTCGCGGTGGGTGGGAATATCCTTCCACGCGCGTCGCTGGTCGTGAGCGGTGACATAGGCGAGGACGGCGTTGGATGCCCGGGGTCTTTTTCCGCGCACGCGCTCCATGAGCAGGTTGATCTCCGGATCGGGGCGGTAGCCGAGCTCTGTCGCCAGCTTTTGGATACGGGATCGCGTGGAAGGCGGAAGGCTGGTGTGGTTGCGCAGGGCGAGGGAGACGGCCATGGTCGAGACGCCGGCGACGGCGGCGATGTCCTTGAGGCGGACCCGGGGGGATGAAGTAGACATGCGGGCAGGGTGGGGGGCGGACGGGGTGCTGGCAACGGATGCGAGGGGCGCGCCGGAGATGCCGGCGAGGGAAGGATGATCAGCCGCCGGCGAGGTCGCGGACGGCCTCGCGGACGCGTGCGACGAGCCGGCGTTTCACGGCGGCGGTGACCTTTTCTCCGGAGCGGTAGGCGAGTCCGAGCGTGGCGAGTATCTCGCCGCGCTCGGAAAAGACGGGAACGGCGACGGAGAACGATTTTTTCGAGGGGTGCTCGGCGACGGCGACGCCTTCGGAGCGGATCCGGCGGAGGTGCTCCTCGAAGGCCTCCTCGCTTGGCCAGAGGTGGGCGGCGGTCTCGTGGAACGGGTGGCGCCGGTCGAAGGCGCGGCGCTCCTCCTCGTTCCAGAAGGCGAGGAAGACCTGCGAGGTCGTATTCACATAAGGGATACTGAAGCGGTCGAGCGGCCGCTCGATGCCGCCCGGTGTCTCGTCGCTCGCGCGGAGCACGACGCGCACGGCGCCGTCGCCGGCGGATTCGGCGATGAGGGCGGCGGAGCCGGGGAACTCCCTCGCGAGGGCGAGCAACACGGGTTTGGCGCGCTCGTGCAGGGCGTCGCGCCGACCATGTCCGGCGAGGGCGAAGACCTCGGGACCCAGCGCGTAGCGGACGGGGTCGCGGCGGCGGACGAGGTGCCCGGTCGAGACGAGCGTGCGGACGAGGTTGTGCACGGTGGTCTTGCCGAGCCCCATGCGGCGGGCGAGCTCGCCGAGCGCGATGCCGTCGGTGGAGCGGGCGACGACGTCGAGGATGCGAAGCCCGCGTTCGAGGGACTGGATGCGGACACCGGGACTGTCTTCGGACGAGGATGCGGACATGGACGGAGAATTGACCTTGGGGCCGATATCAACAAAGATGAATAATAATTCAATATTATTGAACAATGAAAACCGCCCACGCATCGTCCTCATCGAAGAAAATTTCCGAAACGTCCGTCGCCGCCCCGGGCGCGGACCCGTTGGAGATCGCCGTGCGGGCGTTCGACAAGCACGTGGAGACGAATCCGCTGGGGCACTACACCGGCATCGTGAGCCTGCACGGGCTGGGGCGGCTGGGGCTGTTCCTGAAGGAGCGGAGCGGCGACGTGTCGGTGCTGGAGAAGGCGCGGACGCACTACGGACCGTTCCTGCGCGGGGAGGAGAAGTTTAAGTGCAACTTCCCGAACTATCACATCGGTGGGAACGGCGCGGCCTACCTGTGGTGGAAGGGCGAGCTGACGGAGGAGAGCGAGAAGTTCGCGTATTACGTGGACGAGCTGATGACGAAGGCGCCGCGCGACCGGAACGGCATTTGTTGCCACCCGCGGGCGCCGCAGGAGGAGATGATCTGGATCGATGTCGCCTTCGCGGTGACGCCGTTCCTGCTGTTCTGCGGCTTGAAGATGAATCGTCCCGACTGCATCGACGAGGCGTGGGCGCAGACGCGGAAGATGGTCGCGACGCTGCGCGTGGCGGAGACGGGCTTGGTCAATCAGGCGATCAACTTCCGCGGGGTCGGGCACCGTTCGGCGGACCACTGGAGCCGCGGCAACGGCTGGGCGATGTTGGCCTTGGCGGAGCTCGTGCAGTTCTTCCCCGAGACGCATCCGGAGCGGCCGGCGGTGGTGAAGATGTATCTCGATTTCATCGAGGCCTGCATGAAGGCGCGCGACGAGGTCACGGGACTGTGGCACCAGGAGATGACGGCGCCGGAATCCTACATCGAGACCTCGGGCTCGGGCCTCATCCTCTACGGCATCGGAGCGGGGCTGGAACTCGGTTTGCTGGGCGAGACGCATCGCGAGGCGTTCGAGACGGGGCTGCGATCCCTGCTCTCGTATATCGCGCTCGACGGTTCGGTGCACCACACCTGCGTGGGCTGCCTGTCGCCGGGCCAGGGCACGCGGGAGGACTACATCGGGCATCCGCACCGGCTGAACGATTGCCACGCCTTCGGTCCGCTGGTGCTCGCCTTCGGCCAGGCCGCGCGGCTGGGTGTCGCGTTGAAGTAGTCCGTCTCCGGGCGGGGCGGCGCCACGCCCCGCCTTTCGTCCGGCGTGTCCCCCGGCCTCCCGTTGTTGTATTGAACAAATAACTACACGAGGATGCTGGGGGTGAATTTCATCCGGGCCAGCACCTGCTGACGGTAGATCTGCGGCGGCACGCCGATGAGCCGTCGGAAGGTGCGGCCGAAGAGGGTGGGGGACGAGAAGCCGACGCGGACGGCGATCTCGTTGATCGGCAGGGCGGAGTCGGCGAGCAGTTGTTGGGCGACCTCGATTCTCACCAGGGTCAGATATTCGAAGACGGTGTGGCCGGTGAGTTTTCGGAAGACGCGTGCGACGTGTTCCCGGCTGAGTTTCGCCTGCCAGGCGATCTCCTCGAGGGTGAGGGGGCTGGCGTGGTTTTCCACGATGAAGGTCTTGATGCGGCGGATGAGCAGCTCGGAGCGGCTGGAGGAGGTGGTTGTCTCGGTTTCGGGGTTCGCGCTTTGCCGACCGCAGGCGCGGACGCATTCGACAATGAACTCCAGCCACATGGCGCTGATGCGCACCTGATAGCCGGGAGGGCGCGCCTCGATCTCGCGGCGAAACTCGATGATGCGCTCGTGGACGCGCGGGGTGATCGCGCCGACGAGGTGGCGGAACGATCCGAGATACTCCTGGAGAAAGTTCAGGAAGGTCGACGTGCCGTCGTTTCGTCGGACGGCCGGCGCATCCGGGGCGAGGAAGGGCGGCTTGGTGAAGAGCAGGCGGAGCATGTGCACCCGGCTGGGGCGGTTGGGACGCACGCTGCGATACACGCGGGGGATCAGCGGGGGAAACACGCACACGTCCCCGGTTCGGATGCGAACCGGCGGCTTGTCGGCGAGCGTCAGCTCATGGTCCGCGTCGAGGAGCAGCATCATCATGGGGTCCACGGGCGCGGCGTAGAGCGACTTGCCCGGCCGGATATAAAACATGCGCTCATCGATCCAGTGGAGCGGGGGCAAAAGCTCGTCCACGATGTGGATGAACTGACTCATGACGGAAGCGAGGGGCGGCGGATGTCGCGAGCCAAGCCCAATATCAACCAAGGTCGAGTGTTGCTAATCAAAGCCGATGACACGCGGCCACCCTCTCGGTATGCTGGGCGTGCGACATGTCGTTATAAACCATTGCTCATGAGAGTGTCGCGCTTTCTTACCTATGAAAACCTCCACCCTGTCCAGCTGCATTGCAATCGCCTCCGTCCTGGGTTTCGCGACTCCGTCCCTGAAGGCGGGGTTGCTTCTTTCGGAATCGTTCGCGGATGGCCAAAGGCTCGTTCAAAACCTGCCGGCGACGTCCGCGTGGTATAGTTCCACGAGCGGTGCGTCGCTCACCTATGAAAACGGCGCGCTGACCTCGCCGAAAGGGCACCATCTGGTGACCTATTTCACGGACATGAACGGCGCCGAGAACCAGGTGGTCGCGCTTGGCGTGGGCGACAAGCTCGTCGTGGAGTTTTCCTTTTCCATCACCGGTTCGGCGTCCAACAGCGGAGGACTGCGCGTCGGTCTCATGGATTCCGGAGGCAGCCGCATCTCCAAGGACAGTCAGACGCTTAACGCCGCCGCGTTTCTCGACTACACGGGCTACGCCGCGTTTCTGTCCAACGGCGCCGGCTCCGCGGGGAAATTCTACAAGAGAAACCCCGGAGTATCCAATGCGTTGATACATTCCGGATCGACCGTCTACAGCGATCTGATGGGAGCGGGTTCGGGCACCGGGGCGACGTTCGTGGACGGCACGAACTACACGGGCACCTTCACGCTGGAGCGGACGGCTTCGGGCGTGTTCATGTCGATCAGCCTGAGCGGGCTGGACGGGTATTCGTTCTCTTACACGGATTCGGACGCGCCCTGCACGTCGTTCGACACGTTTGTCATATGGGGCGCCGCCAATCTGCTGGAGACCTATACCCTGACCGGCTTCACGGTGAACTACATCGCGGCCGTGCCCGAGCCGAATAGCGCGGGCGCGATCATGGGCGTCGTGATGATGGGGGCCGTAGTGTCCCGGCGACGCTTCGGGGCGCGCGTGCGCGGCAACTATCGTTAATCGTCCGTTCCCGCTCTCCCGCCATGGCTGGTCATTTTTCCCGGCGTGTTTGCGCCGCTCTGATCGGGCTCGTCGGTCTGGCGCCGTTCGCCTTGTCTGCGGACAAGGCGACGCCGGATCTCTGGGCCGAGTATCAGGAAACGCCCGACACGCATCCCAACATTCCCAACTGCTCGTATGCGGGATATCGGTATGGCGAGACGCCGATTCCCTCGATCGAAGGCCCGGTGTTCGATGTCACGCGCTACGGAGCCAAGGGGGACGGGGAAACCGACGACACCGCGGCGATCCGCGCGGCGCTTTCCGCGGTGGGCGACGAGGGCGGCGTGGTCTACTTCCCCGAGGGACGCTACGCGGTGAGCGGGGTGCTCTTCGTGCATACGAACAACACGGTGCTGCGCGGGCAGAGTCGCGACGGCACCGAGATCGTGTTCACGCAGCCGCTCGACCGAGGCTACGGGACCTACTTCTACACGACGACGTCGGGAAAAGTCGCCACCCGATGGACCTACTCCGGAGGACTTGTGTGGTTTGGTCCCCGATCGCGGGGAAACACCTACCGAATCGACGCGGCTCCCGATTCGCCGATCCGCAAGGGCGAATTCACCGAACGCTGGCTCACCGCGGGCGATGAAGCGCCATTGTCGACGTCCGCCGCGCGCGGGGAGCGCGTCGTGAGGATCGAGCGTCCCCTCGGATTGAAAGCGGGCGACTTTGTGATGCTCCGGCAAACCGACCCCGGCGACCACTCGCTCGTCAAACATCTCGCCGGCGGCGGCGAGTGGGCGGAGCGCTACGACTGGCTGCACGGCAGGCAGGGGGCGGCCTGGCCCAGGCCGTCGCCGCTCCAGTGGGTGGTGGAGATCGCCGAGGTCGCGGAGGATGGCCGGACGCTCACGCTTCGCCAGCCCCTGCGTTTCGATGTGCGGACCGAGTGGAGGCCGACATTACAGGCGCTCGGGCCGCTGCTCAGCGACAGCGGCATCGAAAACATGACCCTGCGCTTCCGGCGTCCTTACGAGTGGACCCCGGAGATGCATCATCGGGAGGAGGGCTGGAACGGCCCCTACTTCAACAACGCCGTCAACTGCTGGATGCGTTCCGTCACCCTGATCGACGTGGACAACGGGCCCAATCTGAGCTGCGCCAAGCTCGTCACGCTGGCGGACTTCTCGATCAAGGCCGGTTCGCCTAGAACGATGGCCCACCACCACGCCACGATCACGCGCGCCGCCAGCCACGACAACCTCATCACCGGCTTCCGGATCGAAAGCCGGCCCTGGCACGGCCTCAACGTGGAGAGCTTCAGCAGCGGCAACGTCTGGTCCCGGGGAACGCTGGTCCACGGCGTGTGCGACTCGCATCGGAAGATGCCGTTCGAGTGTATCCGGACGGACATTACGTTCGAGACGAACGAAGGACGCCACGGCGGCGGCGGCGGCCCGCTGATGGGGGCCCGCTTCGTGAACTGGAACATCCGGTCGTATACGGACAACAACTACATGATCGGTTGGGCCAACGCCATGCCGTCGGGGGCGATCGTCGGTTTGCAAGGATGCGAACCGTCCTGGGACGCCCAGGCGAACCGGACGCCGAACGGCGCTATCTCCGGATGCCGGATCGAGCGGCCCGGGGCCACGCCGTTTCCGCCCGACCTGCACCGGGCCCAGCTCGAGTTTCGTTTGGCCAAAACCCCCGCCACGCCATGAATACCCCCGCCTGTCGTTTCCCGCGCTCCTGTCGCGGCTTCACCCTGATCGAGCTGCTGACGGTGATTCTCATCATCGGCGTGCTCGCGGCGATTCTCGTTCCCGTCACGGCCCGCGTGCGGCAATCGGCCCGGGCCACCCAATGCGCCTCGAATCTCAGGCAGATCCAACTGGCGAACATAAACTACGCGACTCAGAACAAAGGTTTCTACGTCGCCCAATCGATAAGGAAGGACGGCGTGTTTCGGGGATGGTATTCCGATCTGGAGTTCATCGGGTATCTCGACGTGAAACGTCGGCCCGACGAATCGGCCGCGGCTTCCTGGCCCCAAAGTCTCATCTGCCCGTCGGCCACGATCGATGGAGGTGTCATCAACCGCGCCTACGGCTACAACGCGACCGGGCTGCCTCCCATCTCGGAGGGCGACTATCTGCGCCAGGCGACCGTCGGCCGGATACCCAATCCCGCGCGCACGCTCGCCTTCGCCGACGCGGTCGACTGGAACATCAACGAGGCCGGGGCCAACCGGTATGTCGGGGAGGTTTACGTGAACAACGCAACCGCGTATCGTCACGACGACCGGGCCTGCGTGGTGTTCTGGGACGGCCATGTGGCGCGGTTGACGAGAGATCAACTCACGACCGATCCACACATCTGGAAGATGCTCGAATGACCTTGTCCGGGGTGGAAAATGCCGTCGCCCCGGCGATCCCTTGGCCTTGTCGCAAGCAAGCCGCGCGGCTGGACATGCGCGTGGGCGCATGGGGGGCGGCGCTTGCTTTCCGAAGCGCGAACCCGGCCGCTAGATTTCCGCCAGACGGTGGGCGAGGGGAGTGCGGCCGTAGCGTTTCTTGAAGGCGACGATGAAGGTGCTCGCCGAAGCGAACTGCGCGCGGTGGGCGATCTCGGCCACCGGCATGCGTGTGTGTTTCAAATCGAGCGCGGCCTGCGCCAGGCGCTGCCGGCGGAGGATCTGCGCGGGAGTGCCGTTGCGCCATTGGTCGCGCAGCTTCCGGCTCATGTGCTCTCGGGTGTAGCCGACCTGGGCGGCATAGCTCGTGATGGATTTTATCTGCCGGAAGAAGGAGCGGGAAACGAGCGAGCGGAGATCGGGCAACCGCTCCGCGAGGGCGCGTTGCGACGGGCGATACGAGGACAGAAAACGCCACCAGGCCCGGAGCCATTCGTAGGCGGCGCGCGAGCTGTCGATCGAGGGTTCGGCGCGATGCGAGCTCCAGTAGTGGACCCACTTCATCGCGAGCTTCGCGGGCGGGGACGAGAGCGGAACGCGAGCGGTCCAGCCGTGGGCGGCGCCGATGGCGAGCATCGCCTCGACCGCCCATTCGCCGCGCACCTTGATCCAAAGCCGACGCCACGGCCGGCCCTGGGGCGTGATCAGCCGCCCGCGGAGCGGCTGCGGATGCACGAGCACCTTGCCGGGGGATAGCCGGACGGAGCGCCCGGCGCACTCGAAGATCGCCTCGCCCTCGAGCGTGAGCACCCAGTGAACCGCGTTGCTGAGCGTGTTGATCGCCAGATCGTAGGGATGCGCGTAGGTGAGGTCCGCCACGCCGCCGTCGAATTGGAAATACGGACCGCTCCACACCGCCGAGGCGACGAAGGTTCGCTCCGCGTCCGGGGCGGCGTGCCCGATCGGTCCGACGTGCGTGGGCGGCGGCTCGGGCGGAAGTGGAGCGGGACGCGAGCGGGCGGTGGCCGGAGTGATGCCGGCGAAGCGTTTGAAGGAGGTCGAGAACGAGGAGACCGAGGCGAAGCCGCACCGCGCGGAAACCTCGCCGGCGGGCAGCGCGGTCGTGTTCAAAAGCCGCCACGCGTGGTGCGTGCGCAGATCCTGCAAAACCTCGCCGGCGGGTCTCCGCCAGGCCTGTTGAATCCGCGCCGCGAGGTAGGCGGGCGAACATCCGAGGTGCGTGGCGAGCGCCTTGATCGAATAACCATGGTCGGCGCAGGCGGGAAGCAGGTGGTCGATCCGCCCGCGCAACAGGTCCGTCAGGTGCACGCGGCGTTCCTGCAAAACGGAATGGAGCGCGGTAAGCCAATCATGGATACGCGAGGACACCTTTTCCTCGGAGGAACGCCCCTCCGCGTCCTGCGTGAGCAGTCGAAGCGCATGGCAGGCCTCGCCGTCGATCGGGAGCCGCACGACACGCCCGAAGTTGTGCACGAGAAAGTCGACATACTCCGCGGCGAGCGGAGGCACGAACGTGATCTCCACGAGCGTCGCCGCTTCGCCCTTGTCCGCGAGCGATCTGATTATCGCCATGCCGCGCAGGTTTTCGCCTCGCGGAGGTGTCCACACCGTGCCGGCCTCCATCCGCACCGTTTCGATCGCGCGCTGGATCTCCACCCGTCCGGCGAGGCACACGAGCTGCCGCGTCTTTCCGTCCTCCATTCGGAGCGGACGGGCGGCGGCGGTCGGCCGGTGCCAGCGAAGCCCGCCCAGCGCGAACAGGGCGCGCGGGGCGGCGGAGCGAAGCGAAACGGCCGGGGCGGGGCGTTCGCCTTGGGTGGAACCGGTTTTTCGGGGCACGGGTGAAAATCACGAAATATGGATTTTTCGTGCAAACCGAAATTGGGTTCGCACGCCGCGATGTGTAAGCTGCGTTCCCGATGATACCCCTTACCCCGCAGTCATCGTCCGACGCGCGAGCGTCGCTTCGCCCCGGCGTCCGCCGTGGCTTTACGCTTATCGAACTCCTCACGGTCATCGCCATCATCGGCATACTGGCCGCCATCATCGTGCCGGTGGTGGGCCGGGTGCGCGAGTCGGCCCGCGCCTCGCAGTGCGTCTCGAATCTCCGCCAGCTGCATGCGGCGGCGACGCTCTGGTCGAACGACAACCGCGGCGCGATGCCCAGCTCCAACGGCTGGTCCCGGAACGAGGCGCCGACCGATCCGGCTTATCCGTATCAACTGAAAAACTACATGAACTTCGCGGCGGCGAAGAACCTCGACTGGACGGCCAATCCCTCGCCGATGAAGTGCGAGACGGCCTTTGCGCTGCATCCCGCCGCGACTTCCGTCCATTTTGGCCGCACCTACAGCATCAACCGCTGGGCGACCTCCAGCCAGATGAGCGGCTCCGGCGCGGCCGGCGTGGCGGAACCGCGCAAGCTCTCGGCGGGCTACCCGCCGACGATCACGCACATCAAGAACCCGTCCGTGATGGCGTTCTTCCTCGACGGCGCGGTGGAGGAGGGCGGCGGCAGCTACCAGACCAACGTGAGCGCGACGCATGTCCCGACGACGAATGGCGCGGCGATCCGCTACGTGCATGGCGATTCGGTCAACGTCGTCTTCGTCGCCGGCAACGTCCGGCGCGTGCCGCGCGTCGAGATGCAGCAATCCCACGCGACCGACGAGGTCGGCTTCTGGCGCCATGACCGCTGAACATTCGTTTCTCCCCTTCGCCCGTTTGGTCTTCGCGGTGGCCGCGGCCTCGCTCGGGGTGTGCCCCGTGTCCGCGCAGGTGCCGTTCACCGGCGCGGCCTACGAGCAGGACTTCGACACGCTGCCGCTATCGCCGGGCGGCGTGGTGCCGTTCACCTTCGAGAACAACGTGACCCTGCTGGGCTGGTATTTCAGCGACATGCGTCCGAACAACGCCCGTGCAAGCTCGGGGCCGCGCAGCGGCGGTCTGATCTACAGCTGGGGCACGAACAAAACTTCCGATCGCGCGCTCGGCATCTTTTTCGGCGCGGGCACGGGCGGTTTTGCCGACGTGGCCATGCTCGGCTTGCAGCTTCGCAACGACAGCGGCGCGACGATCAGCGGGATCCGGCTGTCCTTCGACGTCGAGCAATGGCGCAGCCACGAGCGACCCGCGGCGTGGGAGTTCTCCTATCTCGTGACCGCGGCCGGCGGCGACCAGCTCCGCGCGCCGGGCGGCTATGTCAGCGATCTGCGTGGCGACGTGACCTCGTTGCACACCGGGGCGGGCACCGGGCTGAACGGCAATCATGCGGACAACCGCAGGTCCCAGGTTCTGGTGTTGGGGAAACTCGATTGGAAGCCGGGCGCCTACCTGTGGCTTCGTTGGGTGAGCGAACAGGCCTCCGGGGCTTCGGGCCTGGGGATCGACAACCTTCGCGTCGAGCGGGTCGGTTCGGGCGATCGTTCGACGGCGAACTGAGGGACACGCCGGATGTTTTCGCCACGTCCAAAATTTTCGCCGCTCGCGTGCGCGGTCGCGTTGCTTTGTGGCGCGGTCGTGTCGGCGCAGGCGTGGCAATCGGAGCGAGTGCGCGTCGGCGCCGACGGGCGCCTCGAATACCCGGCCGACGAGGAGGGGAACCGCATCCCCGACTTCAGCCACGCGGGCTATCGCGGCGGCGGCGTGCCGCTGCCCGACGCGCCCGTGGTCGAGACGCTCGGCCCCGTGCCCGGCGACAACACCGAACGCCTCCAGCAGGCGATCGATCGGGTGGGCGGGCGGCCGCTCGATCCCGTCACGGGTTTGCGCGGAGCGCTTCGTCTGGAACCGGGAGAGTATGAGGTGAGCGCCACGCTTCGCATCCCGCACGACGGCGTGGTGCTGCTCGGCTCGGGACGTGGCGACAATCCCGCGGTCGACACGATCTTGCGCCGAGTCGGCAGCGACACCGGCGCGGTGATCCTCGCGGGCGGCGGCGGTCCCAACGGGCGCTTCGCCACCGAGGTGCCCGGCACGCGCACGCCGATCGTGACGCCGCGCGTGACGGTGGGCGCGCGCTCCTTCGAGGTGGAGGACGCGTCCTTGTTTCGGCCGGGCGACGTCGTCGTGGTGGAGCATCCCGAGACCGACGCCTGGCTGGACGCGATCGACCGTGGCGCCACCGCCAGCGATCCGGCGTGGCAGGTGGGAGACAGCGTCGCCGGCATGGCGATCCGCTACCTCCGGCGCGTCGTCGCGGTCGAGGGCGACCGTGTGACGATCGACGCGCCCGTCTTCAACCACCTCGATCGCTCGCTGTCACAGTGCAGTATTTTCCGTTTCGATACAAGCGGGCTGCGTTCCGAGATCGGGATCGCCGGTCTTCGCGTCGAGATCGTGGTGGAGCATCCCGAGGCGGAGACCAACGCGCAGGACGGGATCGTGTTTCGCCGCGCGACCGATTGCTGGGTGCGCGACGTCACGGTGACGGGTTTCGTGCGCGGAGGCGTCATGTTCTGGGAGGAGTTTGCGCGCGGAACAGCGCTCGACTGCGATGCGCTGGACCCGGCGGGGCAGATCCGCGGCGGTCGGCGCTACAACTTTTGCACGCACCGAGGCGCGCAGCTCGTGCTCTTCGAGCGTTGCCACGCGACCAACGCGCGCCACGCCTTCATCTGCAACGGCGCGACGCTCGATTCGGGCAACGTGTTTCTCGATTGCTCGAACGACCGTTCCTACGGGCCGTCCGAGGCGCATCGTCGCTGGTCGCAGGGCCTCCTCTTCGACGGACTCACGACGACCAATCCGCGTCCGGAGTCGGCGCAGGTCGGCATCCTCGGTTTGTATTGCCGCGGCAGCTGGGGCGACGCGCACGGCTGGGCTGCGGTGCACTCCGTGGCTTGGAACTGCGACACCGCCGGGGCGCGCCTGATCGTGCAGAAGCCGCCCGCCGCGCAGAACTACGCGATCGGCGGCGCGGGCAAGACCACCGGGAAGATGTTTTTCGCCCACCCGCCCGGCTACCTCGAGGGCGTGAACCGGCCGGGACTGGAGCCTCGTTCTCTCTACCGCGCGCAACTCGCCGAGCGGCTGCGCGCGAAGGCCGAAACCCCGTGAGCGCGGCACGTCCCGCTTGTCCCGCATGCCGTCGGACACACCCGGATTCACCGAAAACAACCACCCCAGCCTCCATGAACACGTCCACACGACCCCCGCTTCGCCACGCAGCCTGTCTTGCAGCCTTCGCGGCGGCGACGGCCCCGCTTTCCGCCCAGGTGATCTTCACCGGGGACGAATATCGGCAGAACTTCGACAGCCTTCCCGAACAGACGACGGGAGTGATCAGCTTCACCTTCGAGAACAACAGCACCTTGCCCGGGTGGTATTCGACGGTCGGTCAGGGCGACACCGCGCGGGCCAGCTCGGGATCCCGCAACGGAGGCCTGCTTTACAGCTGGGGGCCGAACCACAGCGCGAACGAGGATCCCGACCGCGCGCTCGGCCTGTTCGCCGCCAACGGTTACGCGGGCGGCACCGCGCATCTGGGGCTTCAAGTGATCAACGGCACGGGCGCGACGCTCACGGAGGTGACGCTGACCTTCGACGTGGAGCAATGGCGTCGGCACACCAACCACACCACGTGGACTTTTTCGTGGCTCGTCACCGACGCCACGGGCAACCAGCTCACGACGAGCGGCTACACGGTCGATGCCCGGGGCCAGGTCGCTTCGCTCCACGCCGGCGAAGGCTCCGGTCTGGTGGGCAACAGGGAGGAAAATCGCTACAGCATCAGCTTTACGCTGTCCGGCATCGATTGGGGGGCGGGCGAGGCGCTGTGGTTGCGCTGGAGCAGCAGCCAGGGGAACGAGTCGGCGGGTCTCGGCCTCGACAACTTTCGGCTCACCACCGCCTCCTCGATCCCCGAACCGGGCGCGGCCGGCCTCCTGGCGGGTCTCGGCGCCGCGGCCCGCGCGTTTGCGCGTCGTCGCCGGTGACGCTTCCGACATGAGCTCCGCGTTGTTGAACGAAACCCTCGAATCGCCGGCCGTGGTCGGCGCGCCCGTCGTCGATCCCCTCGCCGTCGCCGAGCGGGCCTTTCGTCGCCATGTCGAGTTGTATTCTTTGAGCCACTACACGGGGATACTGTCCCTGCACGCCCTCGTCCGCCTGGCCGACGACGCGTCCGCGGCCGGGGACCGCGAGCGGCTTCTCGCGCTGGCGATCCGGCATCTGCGGCCGTTCTGGGAGGGCCGGCATGTGTTCCCCTGCAACTTCCCCAACTACCTCTGCGGGGGAAACGCGTCGGCGTTCCTGTGGTGGCGCGGCTTGCTCCCGGACGACGTGGACACGGACGCGCTGGAGCGGCACGCGGAGCGGGTCATGGTCGAGGCGCCGCGCGATCCCGACGGGCTGGTCTGTCATCCCGACGAGCCGCATCTCGGCCGCATCTTCATCGACACGGCCTTCGCGGTCACGCCCTACCTTCTGTTCTGCGGGCGGGCTGCCGGACGCCGGGACTGGATCGACGAGGCGTGGCGCCAGACGCGCGGGCTGGTGGAGCGGTTGCGCGATCCGGCCAACGGGTTGTTGAACCAGGCGATCAACTTCCGCGGTCACGGCCATCGCACGCAGGACCACTGGAGCCGGGGAAACGGCTGGGGCCTGATGGCGCTGGCCGAGCTGGTCGCGTATTTGCCGGATGACTACGCCGGGCGCGCCGACGCCGAGGAGATGTTTGTCGATCTGGCGGAGGCTTGTGTGAAGGCGCAGGACGCGGACGGCATGTGGCATCAGGATCTCACCGATGACTCGTCCTATGTGGAGACATCCGGCACGGGGCTGATCCTTTTCGCGCTGGGCGTCGGGCTGGGGCGAGGATTGCTCGGGGCGCGCCATCGCGAGGCGTTCGAGCGAGGTTTGCGCGGATACCTGCGCTACATCGCGCTCGACGGTTCGGTGCACCACACCTGTCAGGGCTGTTTGTGCGCCGGCGACGGCTCGAAGGAGGCCTACATGGCGCGCGGGCATCGTTTGAACGACCGCCACGCCTTCGGGCCGGTGATCCTCGCCTATGGTCAAGCCGCGCGGCTGGGCGTCGCCCTGAAGTGATTCAGGGCGGGGGCGTTCGCCAAGGGTTCAGACGATCCGGTTGTCGCGGATGACGCGGGCATACCAGCGTGCGCTGAGCTTCGGCGTGCGGCGTTGGGTCGCGTAGTCGACGTGGACGAGACCGAAGCGGATCGAGTAGCCGGAGCCCCACTCGAAGTTGTCGAGGAAGGACCAGTAGAAGTAGCCCTTGATCGGCAGTCTGTCGGCGACCGCGCGCTGCATCTCGACGAGGTGTTCGCGGAGCAGCTGCATCCGGTGGAGGTCGAGCACCTCGCCGTTGGCGGGCGTCTCGTGCGTGTAGCCGCAGCCGTTTTCGGTGATGTAGATCGGTCGCTCGCCGTAGAGATCGACGACGTGGCGGACGCACCAAGGGATGGCGGCCGGGGTGAGGTGATGCCAGTCGCTGTCGGTCATCGGAAAGCGGTCCGGGAAGGGAAGTCGTTCGATGATGCCGTCGCGTCCCGCGCGGACGTAGACGCCGGCGTAGACGTTGAGCCCGAGAAAATCGGTCGGGAGCGTGATAAGGTCGAAATCGCCGGGCTCGACTTGCGGGCGTTCGGCTTCGGGCACGAGGCGTCGATAGGCGTCGGTGTAGGCGCCGCGGTGCAGCGGCTCCTGGATACGGACGTTTTCCTCGACGAAAACCTGTCGGGCGGCGGCGACGTCGGCGGGGTTTTCCGGATCGAGCGGGATGGGAATGCGCGGGTTGTCGACCAAGCCGACGACGCTTCCGCGTGCGCCGTGTTCGCGCACCGCGCGCACGCCGTGACCGTGGCAGAGCAGGGCGTGATGGTAGGTCTGGTTGACCACGGCGGCGGGTTCGCGGAGGCCGGGCGCGTTGCGCCCGATGCCATAGGCGTTGCGGGTGAAGGCGATGATCTCGTTGAGTGTGAACCAGTGTTTCACGCGGCCACCGAACGCCTTCACAACGGTGTCGGCGTAGCGCGCGAAGGCGTCGACCGTGTGGCGCGAACGCCAGCCGCCGAAGCGATCCTCGAGCGACTGGGGCAAGTCCCAGTGGAAGAGGGTGACCCACGGCGTGATGCCGTTTTTCTCCATCGCGTCGAAGAGGCGGTGGTAGAAATCGAGGCCCTGCTGGTTCACCGCGCCGTCGCCGTCGGGGATGATGCGCGGCCACGCCAGGGAGAGACGGTAATGTCTGATGCCGTGTTCGCGCATGAGCGCGAAGTCCTCCTCGTGCCGATGGTAGTGGTCGCAGGCGACGGCGGGGGTGTCGCCGTTGTGGGTTTTGCCCGGGGTGGCGCTGAAGCGGTCCCAAACGGATTCGCCGCGACCGTCCTCGGTCGCGCCTCCCTCGATTTGGGCGGCGGCGGTGGCAACCCCCCAGACGAAGCCGTCGGGGAACCGGAGGGGCGAGATCGGTTTGGGCATGGCGGCGTCATTGTCGACGCGCGCGCGAGGTCGAAAAAGACGTCAGGCTTAGGGGCGGACGCCTTTTACTAAGGATAATATCCGGCGGGCGGATCAGACGTGGTCCTCGCGGAGCGCGTTGCGGCGGAAGTCGCGCGGTGAGACGCCGTGCACGCGTTTGAACCACGAGGAGAAGTCGGAGGCGTGGGCGAAGCCGAGGTCGTTGGCGAGTTGCTTGAGCGGGATGCGGCTGTTGATGAGCATGCGTCGGCAGGTGTCGCGACGGCGCATCTCGATGTAGTGTTTGGGCGTCATGCCGACCTCGGTGTTGAAGAGGCGCACGAACTGGCTGAGCCCGAGACCGACCTCGGCGGCGAGATCGGCTTCGCGCACCTTGACGTTGAGCGGGAGCAGATCGAGGTGGGAGAGCGCCTTGAGCACGCGTTCGTCGCGGGTGCCGAGCCGCGAAGGTTTCAGCCCGGCGTCGATCAAGGCGTCGTAGTAGTGGCGGATGAAGCCGAGGAGGACGAGTTTCACGTCGAAGAACGTCTTGAGCGAAAACTCGACGCCGCCCAGATGGCGTGCGTCGGAGGTCGGCAAATGGGGGCGCAACACCTCGAGCAGATCGCGGGCGGCTTTTTCCAGATGGGGAAGCTTCTCGCGGGGGAGGACGAGGCCGAGTCCTTCCTCGAAAAGCGGGCGTCCGTCCGGCCAGTGGGCTTGGAAGCGGACGGACAACAACTCGGCGTCGGGACTGAAGCGCTGGTTGCGGATGCCTTGCCAGGGGAAGAGCCATTGCCCGGCCTTGGCGCGGAGCGTTTTTCCGTCCATCGCGATCTCGGCCGAGCCTTTGAGGACCAGCCACACCGCGCAGTAGTCCAAGGCGATGACGGTGGACGCGCGCTCGAAGGCGCGGAGCTTTTTGAGATCGGCCACCGAGGCCCGGCCGGTGGAGGGGACCGGGCCTTCGTAGATCCAAAGCAGGTTGGTCTTCAGCGCCATCCAATCCAGGTAACGTGCGGTCAGCAGTTGCATCTCGTGAAGCAGCCTGAGTTGGGGTGACGCGCGGGCAAAACACAATCATGCCGGCGCGACGGGGCGCGGTGCGTGCGCGGAGCGCACGAGGGGGGCGCCTGTGAGCGGCGCCGACGATCGCGGGGGAGCGGAGGCGTCCGGCTCGTCCTTGGTTGACGGGGCGTCGAGCTTTCGGCCGGGGCGGATGGCGGCTACTCCGCCCGGAGGCGTTGCAGTTCGTGCTGCGTCCAGGCGCTTTGGGATTCGAGCTCGTTTTGCGCCTCCAGCAGTTCGGAGATCCGGGCCTGTTCGACCTCGCCGAAGGAGCGCAGGGCGGCGAGGATGACGTCCTGGCGGTTCAGGTTGAATCGTGTGTTGCGCAGGTTGCGCTCGATGTCGCGCCGCACCGCCTGAGGCATCTCCCGACGCACGTGGGTCTTGAACTCCTCGACCGAGCCCTGGGGGTTCAAGAGATAGTTCATGTTTCGTTGCAGGACGCGGTTGGTGTCCGGGCCGATGCTGATCGCGGGGGCGAAACCGTCCACGTAACCCTCGGTCACGGGAAGGAAGGGCTTCATGTTTTCGGGAGGCGCCGAGCCGACGACCGCGGGCAACCAGCCGCTGATCGCGGAGAAGCGCTCGTTGCCGCGGGCCGAGGTGATGTATCGGAGAAAATCGAGCGCCTGCGCGTGGTGGCGGCTTTGGCGCGTGAGGCCGAAGGAGAAGCCGGTGCCGACCTCCGACTCGGAGCCCCGGCCCAGCACGTTGGCCCCGTAGCGGGGATGCGTGCGGTCGGGGATCGGCACGCTGAAGACGCCGAGATCGAATGTCGCCTGGGCGCGAAAACTGGAGGAGTCCCAGCTGCCGGTGGCGATCATCAGCGCGCGGCCCTGAAGGAAATAAAACGAGGCGTCCTCGCGCGAGGCCTGGGAGTAGCCGGTTTGCATGAACCGGCCGACTTCACGGGTGATTTCCAGCCCCTTGTGGTAGCCGGGGGTGTCGAGATCCCAGTCGCCGCGGAGGAAGGCGAGGCCCAGCTCGAGGTTGGTGCTGCGCAGGTCGCGCATCGTGGCGAACTGCTGGCGCAGCCGCTGGGTTTGGCTGGCGAAGAACCGGGTGGTCAGCATGGGGCCGTTGTCGCGGGAACCGACGATGGGCAGCACGGAGAGGTTGGATTCCTCGCCGATCCTCCGGACATCCTGGCACAGGCTGATGAACTCGTCGAAGTTGGCCGGCTCGGGACGCGAGCCGAGCAGGCGATTCCAGAGCGGGCGATTGTAGAAGACGCGGACGGTGTGCATCGACACCGGCACGCCGTAGTAGTTGAGCAGATTGGGGCGGTAGTTGTAGCCGCTTTGCAGGCCGTCGAGGAAGGTTTCCCGCCACGGCGCGTCGGCGAGCGGCGTGCCTTGGTTGTAGGGGTTGGGCAGATCGAGCTCCTGGGAAAGCGGGGTGAAGAAGCGGGCGATCTCCGCGTCCTCGATGCCTTTCCCGAGTTCGATCAGGTCCGTCGCGGTGCCGCCGACGAGCTGCGTTCTGGCCCATTGGGGATAGATGCGCTCGGGCACGGCGACCTGCCGGACGATCACGCCCGGATGGAGTTTCTCGTAGTCGCGCGCGAGCTGGTCGAGCGCCTCGCGGATGCCTCCCTCCAGCTGCCAGTGGGCGAAGCGGATGACGGTCAGGTTGGGGTCGCGTTCGGTCGCGCCGCGGCCGATGACGCGCATCATCGCCAGGCCGAAGCAGACGAGGAGCAATCCAAACCCGATGATCGGAGCGATCTTGTTCCGGTGCATGCGCGGCCGACGGGATCAACGCGCGAGCGGGCGCAGGCGGGTGAGGAAGGTCGCCTCGCGTGCTCCCGCGGGCGCCTCGAGATAGAAGCCCGCGCGGCGCGCCGGGGGACGGTCGGGAGATGATCCGGTATACAAGGTGAACTCTCCGGGGTGCTCGAACTCCACGCGCAAAGTGAGGCCGCCGGGAAACTCCACGTCAACGCTTGCGCGGTCCTTGAACGTGGCGGAGCGCACGTCGGTCCAGTAGCGGAAGGCCTCGCTTCGGCCGCGCTCGAAGTCGGCTTGCGACACGGGGCGGAACGGAGAGTCGCCGAGGAGCGCGGTGCCTTGCAGGTGCAGGGACAGGCCGAGCGGGCGAGGGGCCGAGCCTTCGGGGAGCTCGACGCGGGCCTCGTCGGTCAAGGTGTCGCCCTCGATGCGCAGCGTGCGGCGCGCGGAGGAGCCGTCGCGATAGTCGGGCTGCGCGGCCGACACCAAGGATTCGGCCGCGTCGAAGCGCAGTAGCTCGCCGCGTTTCCAGGGCCGTTGCCCCTGGCCGCCGACGAGCGGGACGTTGTGGTTGAGCCCCTGACGGAAATATCCGTTGGCGAGAGGGGAGCCGTAGCCGACGGTGCCGGGATCGCGGGTGACGACGACCTTGCCGAAGGAGGCCGACCAGTTGAGCGCCTCGGCCTGGGAGTGGGCGGGCACGAGTTGGCCGTAGTGGAAGAACACCTGCCAATCGCCTTCGCGCAGCAGGGCGAAGCGCGACGATTCCAGGTTGCGCGACACGACCGCGGGCAGATCGGTGGAGCGCGGTCCTTCGATCTCGGCCGGCGGATCGACCAGGGTGTCCCAGGAATAGGTGTCGGCCGCGCGGGCGAGGCCCAGCGGCGTGGGGAGGATGCGGTAGGATTGCCGGATGCGGCCGGAAGGCGCGCGAGGAATCGCAGTGCTGTTGGCGGGATTGGGCACCGTGCCGTCGGGGAATCGGATCGCGGTCGTGACAAGCATCATGTTTTGCACGATGGCGGCGTCTTTCCGGATGCGGTCTTCTTCGCCGAGCAGGCCGGTGAAGGTCAGCAGCGGTTGAAGCGCCATGATCACGAAGTCGTTGTAGCCGACGGATTGCTCGTGCCACAGGTAGTCGCCGGTCACGCCGCGCCGCAGCAGATCGCGGATGCCGAGCTCGCCGTCGACCGCCTGCCGCCACAACGTCTCGTCGCGGTAGAGCAGCGCGATCATCGCCTGGGCCGTGCGCTCCCAGACCGTGTGGTTGTGCACTTTTTTGTAGGCCGTCTCGAGGAGCTCGGCCTCGGGCTTGAAGAGTTTCTCGAACCACATTTGCCGGCGCTCGGCTCCGGCGTGGTCGAAGACCAGGCGCGCGGTTTCCAGCAAACGGGTGAGCATGACGGCGTCGTTGAAGGCCATGACGCCGAGTCGTCCCGGATGGCCGGCCTCGGAGGACAGCGGCCACTTCATCAGGTTCTCCGCGTAGAAATCGAGCTGTCCGGCGGCCCACTCCGCGTAGCGCGCGTCACCGGTCAGCCGATACAGGCGGGCGGCCTCGGTCGTCATGTCGACGTGGGCCTTGCGAAACTTGTCCACCCAGGCGGCGAAGATCTTCGGGGTGACCTCCACGTCGTGGCCGGTCGCGCTTTTCAGGGTCGGCACGTCCTCGCCGGGCACGTCCTCGGTCCAGACGAGAAAGGATCCGTCCTTCGGGCTGACGAAATCGTGGCCGCGGCCGGCGACCCAGGTCGTGCGGTCGCGGTTGCGCGCCATCCAGGCGTCGACCTCGGCCTGTTTTTTCTTCGCCCAGTCGGTCCAGCGCGGATCGTCGGCCACCCGCCGGCGGGCGCCCTCCCACTCCTCCCGCGGCGTGCGATACACGGAGCCGTCGGGCTGGAGAAATTTCATCTCCGCGAAGGCTTGTTCGGGATCGGGCTTGTCGTAGCCGTCGGCCGTCGCGCCGGAGAGCGGGAGGACGAGGGGAAGCAGGCAGGCGAGACGGGGGAGGAGGGACACGCGGGGCATGGTTGGGACGCGGAAGATGAGGAGCCCCGCCCAAAAGGAGGGGCGGGGCGGACGGAAAGGACGAGGATGTAGTGAAGATTACACTACGCGGTGCGGACGAACGCGGCCGCGGCGTCCGAGGAGGGCGAAGGCCGCGGCGAATCCGCCCCAGACGAGGGAGGCGTTGGCGGGCTCGGGGATCTGGCTCAGGCCGCCCGAGATCGTGACGTCGTCGATGCGGATGGTCTGGTTCTGGTTCACGGTCGTGGTCTCCACCCAGACGTAAATCCGGAAGGTGATGGAGTGGTCGATGCCCTGGAACTCCGAGCCCAGGTTGATGGTGGTCGGGTTGGGGTTCCATGAGACAACGTTTCGCACGCCGGTCGAGGTGTGGCTGTCGGTTCCCAGATTCTGGGTGAAGCCGTCCAGGCTGGAACGGACGAAGTAATGGCCGGTGTAGGGTGCCTGATCCGCGCTTATCGTCTGAGCTCCGATCTGGAAGGAGATGGTGCTCAGGTCGAAGGTCTTCCCGCTGTCCGGCGCCAGCGTGAACTCGACGTAGGTGTTGTTGGTCACCGCGAAGCTCGCCGAGTCGCCGAGGACATGGGCGCGCGCGAAGAGATTTCCGCCCGAGGCGGTGGAAAAACCATAGGTGGAGGAACCGGACGCGACATTGCCGAACGCGCCAAAGGCGGCGTCGGTCGCCTCGAGGCCGACGGCAAACGATGTCGGCGCGGGCGAGGCGGACGGGAATTCCCACTTCACCAGCGTGTCGGCGCTCGCTTGCGAGGTGAGGGCGGCCGCGGGCAGGAGGAAGGAGATCAGACTGAGGGTGCGGAGGGTGGATGTGGTTTTCATGTGTTCGTGTTAGGGACTGGGAAATAGGGGGAGGTTTCGTTTGCGTCGTTCACCGGGGTTGGCCCTTCGGCCGGGGCCAGTAGTAGCCGCCGTTCGAAAAACGGACCAGGTCGTCGGCGCGAACCCAGCTGACGGAGCCGTCGGCGTAGCCGGCGAACATGCCGGAAAGCGGGATGGACTGATCGTTGTTGGCCTCGGCGTAGGCGAGGGTCTTGGCGGTGGTGCGAAAGGCGAGGGTGCCCCAGAGCGCATACTGCATGGGCGGGTTGCGCAGGTCCTTGAACAGGTCCGCATACTCGGCGACCGGGGTGCCCGTGCCGCCGGAGACATGGCTCCGTTGGAAATAGGAGAAATGGACGTAGGGGTAGGGCTCCTGGCCGCCCGCCGCCGCCTCCTTCTGGATCTGGGGATTGTAGCTGTCGATCTGCGCGAGTCGTTCCGAGGTGTAGAGGGCCTCGAAACGGTCTCCCAAATACGAGCGCAGGGTTTGGTCGTAGGCCGGCGCGGAGTAGAAGTGGGGCGTGCCGCTGAAGGTGGGGGAGCCGTCGTTGGTGAGATTCGGATGCGGAGGACGGCCGCGGTTGTCGTTGCCGTAGGCGACCGTGCCGACGACGAGCTGCCGGACTTTGCTGATGCATTGCGCCTTCCGGGCCGTTTCCCGGACCTTGGAGACGGAAGCGATGACGATCGCGGCGAGGATGCCGATGATGGCGATGACCGTCAGCAGTTCGATCAGCGTGAATGCGGATTGGGAAAGATCGCCACGCCGGGGCGAAAATGGGGTAGGGGGCATGAGTCTCACCCTAGGTCCGGGGGACCTGCCCCAAAAGCCAACTCTGTGAGAAATTAAGGGGATAAAATTAGGAATTCCGGTAGTGGTCCGCGCACGACATGCGGCGCCCCGATGCTTTTGGGCAAAGCGGGGTGGGCGCGGTCCGACGCGGCTCCGGGAAAACCACAGTATAAGAGGAAGTTTCCTAGGTATCGCTTCTTCCCCTTGCCGTCCGCGAATTGTGATACTGCTCCTTTTAGGCTCCGAATTTCGCGCGTCTTTTTTCTATTTCACACCCCATGCAGACCCTCGCTTGTCCGGTGAACACCGGTTCCGAATATGACGTTATCGTGGTCGGCGGCGGCGTCTCCGGCGCCGTGGCCTCGATCGCCGCCGCCCGCCAAGGAGCGAAGGTGCTGTTGATCGAGGAGCACGGGTTTCTCGGCGGGTCGCTGACCTCGATGGGCGTCGGTCCGATGATGAGCTTCCACAATCCGGCCGGCGACCAGGTCGTCCGCGGGATCGCCGACGAACTGATCGGAAGGTTGGTCGCGAAGGGGGCGAGTCCGGGGCACATCCCGGACACCACCAGCTATTGCAGCACCGTCACCCCCTTCGACAGCGAGGCGCTGAAAATCGAGCTCGAGGAGATGCTGCGCGAGGCCGGCGGCGCGATCCTCTACCACACGCAATTGGCCGCGGTCGCGACCGACGCGCGGGCGCGCATCGAGCGCATCGTGGTCTGCAACAAGGCCGGTCTCACGGCGTATGCCGCGAAGGTGTTCGTCGACGCGACCGGCGACGGGGACCTGAGCGCGCGCGCCGGCGTGCCCTTCGTGAAGGGACGCGAGAGCGACTCGGCCTCCCAGCCGATGACCATGAACCTCAAGCTGGCCAACGTGGACACCGCCGCGATCCGCGCCTACGCGATCGAGCATCCCGAGGATTTCCTCTGGCACGGCGGCGTCGAGGTCGGGCTGGCGCGTCTGCGCACCTCGCCGCGCGTGAGCCTGGCGGGATTTCTCAAGGCCTGGCGCGAGGCCCGTGAACGCGGCGAGGTCAACGTGCCACGCGACCAGGTGTTGTTCTTCGAGACGGCCGAGCCGGGCGTGGTCATTGTGAACACCTCGCGTATCACGGGGCTGGATGCGACGGATCCGTTTCAGTTGAGCGAGGCGGAGAGCATCGGGCGGCGCCAGTGCGTCGAGATATTCGAGTTTCTGCGTCGTCACGCGGTGGGTTTCTCGAAGGCGGTGCGCATGGACACCGCGGCGAAGATCGGCGTGCGCGAGAGCCGTCACATCGAGGGCCGGCATCGCCTGACCGAACACGAGCTTCTCGAACTGCACGCCTTCCCCGACGTGATCGCGATGGGCGGCTATCCGATCGACATCCATGCGCCGAGCGCGGAGGAGACGCACACGCGGCACCTGCGGCCGCACGACGTCTACCAGATCCCCTTGCGCAGCCTGTTGCCGGTGAAAGTGGACAATCTCGTGGTGGTCGGCCGTTGCATCAGCGCGACGCACGAGGCGTCGGCGGCGTTTCGGGTCACGCCCATCGCCATGGCCATCGGCCAGGCCGGCGGGGTGGTCGCGGCGGAGGCGGTCAGGACGAGCGTCACGCCGCCCGAGGTGCCGTTCGCGGACGTGCAGAAGATTCTGCGGAGACAGGGGGCGCACCTGCCCGAGGCGTGTGGCGTCGGGGCGACGGGCCGTTGAGGTCCGGGCGGCGATGGCGGCGACGATATCGTCGCCGTGGGGAGGCGCGCGGAGTTTTCGCCGCTTCCCCGGTCAGGAACCGGGAGTTTGCGCCGCCGGCGGCAGAGCGGCGAGGCGTTCGCCGACCATGAGGCGGCGGTTGTCGCGCTTAAAGGTGTCGAGGAAGCGGGTGTAGTAGTCGCGCGCGATCTCGGCGCGGCCGGTTTCGGAGGCGAGGTTGCCGATGCGCACCCAGTTGTTGGCGCGCATGAGCGGACGCACGAAACCGATCTTGTCGGCGGCGAGGAGTTGTTCGAGCGCGACCTCGGGCGAGTAGCCGAAGCGCAGCGCGGTGTCGGCGAGGAGGACGTGGAGATCGCGACGGTGCTCGGGCGTCCGCAGGGAGTCCACCTGGGCGAGGAAAGCGTCGAACCGGGCGCGACGCACGTCGTCGGCCACGACCTCGTAGAACTCGATGATCGCGAGCTTCACGAGGGCGAGTTCGGCGAGGGGATGCCCGGGGTGGTCGGCGACGAGCTTGCGGTAGTGTTCCGCGGCGGCGGCGGGATCGGGCGTGGCGCGATGGGACTGCTCGATGCGGCCGAGGTGGTAACGGGAGGCGATCGCGAGCTCGTCGGCTCCGGAGGACAACTCCGCGAAAATGTCGAAGGCCCGCCGGATGTTCCGGTCGGTCTTGGGTTGCTGGATCAGCAGGGTGACCGCCTCGCCGAAACGGGCTTCGCGTCCTTCGAGTTCGGCGAAGCCGCGATGCGATTCATGGAAGAGGCTGAGCGCGGCGTCCTGCCAGGCTTGTTGAAGCGGGGAGGTCTCGGTGGCGACGGGCTCGGAGGCGAAAGCGGTGCCGGCGCAGAGCAGCGGGAAGAGGGCGAGGCGCGTTCTCATGGGGCGGAAAAGGAGAACGATTTCGTGTGCGTGAGCGTCAAGGGTCTTCCGCCCGGTTGGGGCGCTTCGCCGCCAAACCGTCGTGCGGATGATGAAGGACATCGCGCGCGCTTATCTTTTCGCCGAAACGGCGAAGCCGGCGGAAGGCCGGGGCTCAGTAGTTGGTGCGGAAATGCTTGTAGCGCAGTTCGCCCTGGGCGAAGGCGGCGGCGTGTCCGTCGGCGAAGACGACCTGCGTGCGGTTTTGGTGGCGCCAGCTGATGCGCCGATGGTCCTCGGTCTCCTCGTTTGGCACGACGTTCTCGGCCTGCGCGACGTTGCTATTGTCCCAGCCGGTCTGGTTGTAGAAGCCCCAGTCGCTGCCTCCGTTCGAGGCGACGGTGCCGTCGGCGATGATCACCACCTGGGAGGGGCGCAGGACCGCCGAGGTTTTTCGGGCTTGGGTGCTGTCATCCTTCTTCTCGCGCATCACTTGCGGATTCGCCGAGTAGTTGGTGCGGTGCTGGTCGCTCGCGCTGGCCAGCTCGGTCCGCTCGGACGGGCAAAGGTGGACCGACGTCGAGCGGGTTTTCTCGGTGTTGGTCGGCGTCACGACGCCGAGATAGGAGTGGATAAGGTGATGCCAGCGCACATCGGTGGCCTTGATGTATCCAAACGGATAATACCCTTTGTTGTCCTGGGCGTAGAGGTTGGTGGCGAGGCCGAGCTGCCGGAGATTGGCGAGGCAGCGGGCGCTTTTGGCCGATTCCCGGACGCGACCGGTCACGGGGATGATGATGGCCGCGAGGATGCCGATGATCGCGATCACCGTGAGCAGCTCGATCAGGGTGAAGGCGGAGTGACGTGGGCGGGGTTTCATGGCGGGGCGGGGATGAGGGGGCGTATCAGATATTGAACGAATAGAAGGTGACCGAGTGGGGGGGGAGGGTGATGTGGTCGCGGAGATCGGCGGCGTTCACGGAATCGGTCTCGAGACCGGTTTCGGAGATGCGGGCGGTCGAGACGCGGCCGGAGAGGGCGGCGCCGGTGAAGGCGAGCTTGACGGTGTTGGTCGCGCCGGAGCGGTTGATGAGCGCGAGGCCGCGCCGGCCGCCCTCGGAGGAGACGGCGAAGGGCACGACGGACTTGGGCTTGTCGCTGGTGGCCTTCACCGACTGCCCGACGAGCCAGTTGTTGAAGTAGTGGAAGGCGTGGGCGGCGGGGCGGAGCCGGAACTTGCTGTCCATCTTGCCGTAGGTGCCGTCGCACTCGTTCCAGGCGGCGGCGACGTCGAGGCCGTTGCGCACCGCCTCGACGAAGAAGAGGCTGTCGAAGACGGCCCCTTGGTGGTTGCGCATGCGTTTGTCGCCCTCGCGCCAGCGATAGTTGATGTTGTATTCGTTGAGGTGGAGCTCGATGTGGCGCGAGGGGCTGAGCTCGGCGAGCATCTTGACGTGGTTGCGGATCATTTCGCCCATCTCCTCGGTGCCGTCGTAGACGTCGGGGTCGGGCGTGGCGGCGGTGCCGGTCGGGTAGCAGTGGAAGGAGAAGAAGTCGAGGTTGCGCAGGGTGAGGCGCGCGAACTCGCGGTGCTGCTCGAGGACGCCGCGCTCGCCGCGGCAGGCGGCGGGACCGCCGAGCTTGATCGTCGGATCGACGGCGCGCATGGCGTCGGCGGCGAGGTTGTAGATCTTGGCGAGTTCGGCGACCTGCACGGGCTCGCCCGCCTTGAGCTGAGGACGCCAGTAGACGAAATCTCGTTCGTTGGTGATCTCGAAGTAGCGGATGCCGCGCTTCTGCTCGACGTTGAGGATGCGCACGAGGTCGGCGCAAAGCTTGGCGAAATCGTCGTAGTGGGCGGGATCGAGCGCGCGGGTGCCTTCGGTGCGCATCCAGACGGGGAAGTTGGAGATGCAGATCATGCGTTCGACGCCTTCGGGGGAGAAGGCGTCCATGGCGGCGCGGATTTTTTCCACGTCCCAGGCGCGCGCGGAGTGGTCGAGCCAGGAGCTGGTGGGCTGGCCGGGCTTGCCCTTCGAGTTGCCGGTCATGCCGGAGGCGTGGTAGCGCAGCAGGCCGGGGTTCATGTAGGCGATGTTTTTGGCGTATTCAGGATTGGATACGAACTCAGGCGTGAAGCCGCGATAGGCGTTGAGGGAGTAGTGGCGTCGGGTCGCCCGGCCGGCGGGGCGGTTCCAGTCGATGCTGGCCTTGGCGTGCACCGGGCGCTCGATGCGGATCTCGGCGGCGGGCTCGGGGACGCCGTCGATGGGCGCGTTTTCAATCCCGGCGTCGTTCGCGGCGGTCGGGGTGGCGGGGGCGGACTCGTGGCGAAGCGGGGAGTAGGTGGCGTTGCCGATCGCGATCGCGTCGAGCCCGCCTTTCACGTGGTCGCCCTTGCCGCGCATGAAGGAGACGCGCTTGCCAAGTTGCGCGCGGGTGAAGACGCCGATGCGACGCCACTCCCAGCGTTCGGAATGGCGGTGGACCCAGCCCAGCTCGCGGGCCTTTTCGCCGACGGTCCATTCGCCGACGGTCTTGAGCGCGATGGGAAGCCCGCGGTGCCGCACCCAGATGGAGAGTTCCTCATCGTCGGGGCCGGGGGGGATGTCGACCGCGGCGAGCGACTGCCAAAGCTTGTCGGAGGTGACGTAGTGGGAGCCGGACGCGTCGGGGTCGGCGAGCCGGTGGACGCGGACCAGGGCGTGGTCTTCCGCCTCGACCAGCATCGGCAGGGCGGCGCGCGCCAGGGAGGCGAGAACGAGCAAGGGCAGGAATAGACGGAGCAATTTCATGGGGAAACGGACGGGCGTGCGCCGGACGCCGGGGCGTCGGAGCGCGAGGGGAGGACAAAAGGGACGGGAAAAATCAGTCTCCGCCGATGCGATAGAAGCTGACGGAGTGCGGAGGCAAAACGAGCGGGGAAACGAGTTGCCCGGGGCCGATACGATCGGTTTCGAGGCCGGTTTCGGAGATGCGGGCGAAGTCGGCGGAGGCGGCGGAAAGGTCGGCGCCGGCGAAGGACAGATCGACGCTCGTCGCGGTGGCGGAGCGGTTGACGAGCACGAAGGCGTGTCCGTCCGCGGAGCGCACGGCGAAGGGCACGACGGCCGAGGGGTGCTCGCTGGTCGCGGCGACGGAACGGCCGACGAGCCAGCCGTTGAAATAGTGGAAGACGTGCGCGCCGAGGCGGAGGGCGAAGTCGTTTTGCGGGTCGAGCTTGCCGTAGACGCGCTCCTGGTCGTTCCAGGCGTTGGTGACGTCGGCGCCGGCGTGAAAGGCGGAGATCAGGAGCAGGCTGTCGAAGACGGCGCCCTTGTGGTTGCGCATGCGCGGTTCGTCGATGCGCCAAGTCCAGGCGATGTTGTATTCGTTGAAGTGCAGCTCGATGTGCCGGTCGGGGCTGAGTTCGTCGAGAAGGCGACGATGCCGGGCGATGAGTTTTCCGAGCCAACGCGTCTTGTCGTAGATGAAGTCGTCGGGCTGGTCGGCGGTGCCGGTGGCGTAGCCGTGGAAGGAGAAAAAATCGAGCTGAGGCAGGGTGAGCGCGACGAACTCGCGGTGGAAGGGGAAGACGTTCTCCTCGCCGCTGGCCGCGGCGGGACCGCCGGTCTTGATCGTGGGGTCCACTCGCTTCATCGCCTCCGCGCAGCGCAGGAAAATCTTCGCGAATTCCGCGACGAGAGGCGGCTCGCCTGTCTTCAGCTGGGCGCGCCAGTAGACGAAGTCGCGCTCGTTGGTGATCTCGAAGTAGCGGACGCCGCGCTTCTGCTCGATGTTGAGGATGCGCACGAGCTCGGCGCAGAATTCGGCGAACTCCTCGTGGCGCTCGGGATCGAGCCGCTTGTCCTTCTCCAGCCAAGGCGGCCAGTAGGCGATGTTGACCACGATATCGGTGCCCGGCGCGGGGGTGAAGGCTTCGAACGCCTCGCGGATCTTTTCACGATTCCAGCGGCGGTTCTCGACGTCGATCCAGCCGGGGCCGCCGCGGACCTTGGGATCGAAGAGGGCGCGGGATACGATGCCCTTGTGGTAACGCAGCACGCCGGCGTTCATGTAGGCCATGCCCGCCTGATAGCCGGGATGCGCCGAGGACGGCGGACGCGCGCCTAAACTGGCGTTGATCGAGAAATGACGGCGGCTGGTCTCGGCACCGAGGCGAGACCAGTCGATCGTCACGCTCGTGCGCTCCACGCGGGGGGCCGGCGACGTCGAGGCGGCGCCGGCCGGCACGACGTCGTCATGCAACGCGTCTTGTTCGATCGGTTCGGCGGCCCGCAGGGAGCCGCCGATGACGAGCGAAGCGAAGAACAGCGCTGTGGGGAAGAGACGCATGAGACGGTGAGGCGAACTCAGTCGCGACGGCGATTGCGGCGGAGGGCGGCGGTGGCGAGTCCGCCGAGACCGAGAAGCGCGGCCGCGGAGCTGGGCTCGGGAATCTGGGCGAGCGCGAGATCGCCGGTGATGGTGAGCTGCGGGCGCAGTGAGGCGTTCTCGGCTTCGCTGCTGTAGAAGGAGACACTGGGGAAACGGTCTTTGCTCGATGCACCGACACTGACGAGAATGCCGTAATTGGACGACGGATCGTCGAGCCACGCCTGCACAAGGCTGGTGGGGAGCGGGATGGTGATGGTGTCGCCGGGGAAGAGATTGACGTCCGACGTGCCCTGGATGCGGTAGCTGGTCGAGGTGAAGAGCGGGGTGAGATCACGATCCACTTCTCCTCTCGCGCCTGGCGTGTTCCACGCGCTGTCGGTCGCGCTGATGTTCCAAGTCGCCTCGGATTCGGACCATGGCGTGAACATTTGGTATGCGAGGAATTGAACGTTGGTGTTCTGGCCGGGAGGTGAGCTGGCGCTGGCGATACTGGCGATGGTCAACGTGATCGAGGCGCTGGCCACGGTTCCCGCCAGTCCGAGATCATCGAAGCGAATGAGGATGTTTCGAGATTCACGAGCAATGTTGAGCCCATTTTCGCTGAGACCCGCGGAGCTGCCGTTGGAGTATCGCGTGGTCAGGACGTTGGAGGAGCCGTAGTTGATGTCGTCGCCCCCGTTATGTTGGCTGATATTCGTGTCGGACGTGCCCGAATAACCATCGAGACCTTCTTGGAAGCTGAAGGTCTGGGCGGACAGGGCGGAGGTGAAGCCCGCGAGGAGGGTGGCGCAGGCGAGGAGCGAGGGCGAACGAACGGAGCGGAGGTGGGGGAGGTTGGTATTCATAGCTGGGGAATCGAATAGACGGGCGCGGGATACGCCTCATCCGACACCATGATCCACCGCGGGGGATAAAAAATCGACGAGAGGATCACTCTAATAGTAGAGTAATCAGAAATTCCTCGTATGCCCCCGTTTGATCCACCCAACGATCCCCCGCCGCGGCGTGCCGTCACCATGCGCGAGGTGGCGAAAGCCGCGAAGGTCCACGTGACCACCGTCTCGCTCGCCTTGCGCAACAGCCCGCAGCTGCCGGAGGCCACGCGACAGAGGATCCAGGCGCTGGCGAAAAAGCTGGGTTATCGCACCAATCCGTTGGTGGCGGCCTTCGTGCAACAGCGGCGGATCTCCCATCCGACCAAATACCAGGGCCTGCTCGGTTTCATCACGCACTCGACGGAGTCGGTCCGGACTCTTCCGGACAACGTCTACATCGTGGAGATGTTTCGGGCGGCCGAGGCGCATGCGAGGGAGGTCGGTTTCCGGTTGGAGCCGTTCGAGGCGCGCGACTACGGGCTCAACGCGGCGCGGCTCGAGCGCGCCCTCCATGCGCGTGGCGTGCGCGGTCTCATCCTGCCGCCGACCGAGGACCGTGACGGCGAGATCGTGCAGTTGAACTGGGACCATTTTTCCTGCGTCACGCTCAGCACGAGCATCCACCGGCCGTTGATGGACCGCGTGGTGACCGACCACTTCGGCGGCGCGCGCATGGCGGTGCGGACGGCGTGGGAAAGAGGTTACCGACGCCCGGGCTATTTTTCGTTGGCGAGCACCGACGAGCGCACCCAAGGCCGCTGGCGCGGCGGATTTCTCGCCGAGGCGCAGAGCCTGGGTTTGGAAAAAGAGGTGCCGGTTCTCGTCGCGGAGGACGTCGGCATGCGGGAGGCGTTTCGTCGCTGGTATCTGCGTTGGAAGCCCGACGTGCTGATCTCGATCGGACTCACCTTCGACACCTGTCTGCCGGTGCTCGACGAACTCGGAGTCTCGAGCCCCGAGGACGTCGGTCTGATCGAGCTGAATCTGCACACGAGGCGGGGCGAATTCTCGGGCGTCGATCCGAGCGTGTCGGCGATGAGCCGGATCGGCGTGGAGATGCTCGTGTCGAAACTTTACCGCAACGAATCCGGTCTCTCGAGGCATCCGCAGGTGTCGATGCATCCGCCCGTGTGGCATGAAGGCCGCACCCTCCCGGCACGCGTCCCGGCGTGACGGCGTCGAGGCCCGTCCGCGGGGCGTGCGCGCGGTTTCAGCAGATGGGGCGAACGGTGACGTTCTCCATGCGCAGGTCCTCGACGTCGGCGATGGTCATGCCGGTTTTGGCCCGGAGGGAAACGTTGCGCAGGACGATCCCGCGCGGCGGCAGACGCGGATCGCCGGAGATGTCCACCGCCCGCCCGGCGCCGAAGCAGCCGCAACGGATGTCCTCGACGACGATGTTTTCCACGCGCGTGGGCTCGGTGGTCGTCGAGGCGAAGGCCCAGCCGGCCTCGCCGCGCGCGGGGTTGCCGTAGTCCAGGCGGATGAGGACGGCGCCGGTGTGTATTCGGTTCATGGTTATGCGTCGGACATGGATGTTCTCGATGAAGCCGCCCCGGCCGGGCGCGCTCTTGATGAAGATGCCGCGCTCGGTGTTGGCGAAGTCGCAGTCCTCGACCAGCACGTTGCGCACGCCGGCGGAGATCTCGCTGCCGATGACGAAGCCGCCGTGGCCCTGGCGGGAGGTCACGCGGCGCACGACGACGTTTTCGGTGGGACGGCCGTAAGTCCATCCGTCCTGGTCGCGGCCGGCCTTGAGCACGATGCAATCGTCGCCGGCGTCGATGCGGCAGTCCTCGATGAGCACGTTGCGGCAGCAATCGGGATCGATGCCGTCGTTGTTGTGGCCCTCGCCGTAGATCGTGACGCCGCGGATGGTGACGTTGTCGCAGCGCACGGGATGGAGCATCCACGACGGGCCGTTGCGGAAGGTCACCCCCTCGATCAGGATGTCGCGGCAGTCGAGAAACTGCAGCATGGGCGGTCGGACGCCGGCGGCCTCGGAGCCGAAGACCCGTTCCTCGATGGGCACGCCGCGCGCCATCATGGAGAAGAGCTCGTTCATGCCGGGCTGGCGAAGTTTCCAGTCCCACCACGCGTCGCCCTGCCCGTCGAGCACGCCCTCGCCGGTGATCGCGATCCGTTTGACGTCGCGGGCGTAGAGCTGGGGGCTGTAGTTGAAAAGCCAGGCGCCGCCGCGCTGCGAATAGACCGGCGGGAGATAGTCGGAGAAATTTCGGCTGAAGCGAACGGTCGCGCCCGTTTCGAGATGCAGGCGAACGCCGTCGCGGAAGTGAATCGGGCCGGTCAACCAGACTCCAGCCGGCACGCGCACGGTGCCGCCGCCTCGCTCGGCGCACTCGGCGATGGCCCGGGCGAAGGCGCCGGTGCAGGAAACCTGACCGCCCACGACCGCGCCATGCGCGAGGGGAGTGGTCTCGAATGGACCGAAGTCGAGCGCCGGCGGCGGCGTGAAAGGAAAGGGAACGCCGTGCTCTGGCGCGAATATCGCGGCGCCGGTGTCGGCCGCGGAGCGTGGGGAGATGATCGGAACGGAGGAGGCGGGGATGGACATCGGAGTCGAGTATCCGGCGCCCCGTGCAAGGGGAGGGGCGACCGGTTTCGACTTTTTTCTCCCTCGCGACGAAGACCACAACGGCGGCGCTCTACTAGTAGAGTGCCGCCGCGTCCGGTGTTTTGCCGATCAATGGAGATACGGGGACGCCGTCCGGGTCACTCGGCCATCCACGGAGGCGAGGAGGGGAGGGCGGCGTCGAAACGGGAATCGAGCTCGGCCTGGTAGGCGTCGTCGAAACTTCCGCATTCAAAACGTGGATACGCCTCGTCGACGAAACGCCGCCAGCTCGCGATCTCGTCTCCCGGAATGATCGGGAAAAAGCGGGCGCCGACCGCGCGGGCGGCTTCCTGGTCTCCGGGAGCGTCGCCGACGACGAGGATGCGTTGCGGCGCGTAGCGGCCTTTCGCCGCCTCGCGGATCTGCGCCGCCTTGGATCCGAATTCCTGTCCGGCGACGAGGGCCGTGTGGGCGGTGAGACCGGCGTGCGTCCACTCGTCGAGGAGCGTCGCGCGCGGGGCTTGGCTGACCACGACGATGTCGGCCCCGGCCGAGGCCCGGCGCAGCGCGTCGTCCACGCCGGGGAACGGGCCGAGCCCCTTGCACATGGCGGCCACGGCGGCGTTGACCTCGCGGGTCCAGGCGAGCGCGGCATGCAGCGCGGGATCGTCGGTCGCGGCGCAGGCCTGGGCCAGCGCGGGCTCGCCGAGCGAGGGCGAGGTGGCGAGGAAGTGGTTCAGGGCCGAGAAGTCCATGAACGCGATCCCGCGGCCTCGGACCTCGGGATGCTCGGCGAGCAGCTTGAGCGCGAGGCCGAGGGCGGCGAAACGGTTGCTGCCGCGCGTGCGGCTCTGGAGGTTGACGAATTCCCAGACGTCGCGGGCCTGGCGCGCGCAGCGTTGCAGTCGGAAGTGTTTGATGAAGGCCGGACAGAAGCACTCGCGGTGCTTGAGGTCCATGACGTCGAACACGCAGCCGTCGCTGTCGCAGGCGATCATGGCGTCGTGTTTCGCGGCGAAGGAGAGACTCGGGGAGGACATGGGAGCGGAGGCGCGCGTGACGCGAGGGCGCTCAGAGTTTGAGCGTGACGGGGAGTTTGCCGGTGGGAACGAGTTCGCCGACGATGACCTTCACCGCGCTGTTCATCGCCGCGCGGCTCGCGCCGAGCGTGGCGACGCAGGTTTGCGCGTCGGGGTAGGTCGAGAGGTCGTAGGGCGACTCCATCGCGACGACGATCGACGGTTTGCCGGAGGCGAGGCAGGCGGCGACGAGCTCCGGCTGACGCGCGAAGTTGATCGCATTGATGCTGCCCACGATCACGAGGTCGGCGCGGGCGCAGAGTTCGCGCGCCCGGGCGATGTTGTCGTCCGTCGGCACGAGCTCGGTGAGCAAACCCTCGGCCTCGGGGAAACGCTCGCGCACGGCGCGGATGAGCATGTCCTCGCTCTGGATCGGGTCGGCGGCGCCGTCGAGTTTCTGGGGCTTGGGCGAGATGACCGCGACGCGTTGGCCGGGCGCGGGGCGCAGGGGCAGGCGGCGCGCGGTGTCGCGGAGGACGAGGACCGAGCGGTCGGCGATGGACTGCGCGCAGCGGCGGGCCGCCTCGTTTGCGAACGGTTCGGCGGCCGCGGCGGCGGGCACGATCGCGTTCGCGTAGAGCCCGATGCGTTGGCGCAGGCGGTGGATGCGCAGGAGCGACGCGTCGAGCGCGGACTCGGGGAGCGCGCCGTTTTTCACGGCGTCGTAGACGGCGCGGTAGCCGTCGAGGAAATGGTCGGCGTCGCCGCGGAGCAGGAGCACGTCGCAGCCGGCCTGGAGCGCCATCACGCTCGCCTTGGCGGTGCCGTATTTTTCCTGGATGGCGCTCATGCGCATCGCGTCGGTCTCGACGATGCCGTCGAAGCGGAGGCGCTCGCGCAGGTAGCCCTGGATGATCGGGCGGGACACGGTGGCGGGAGCTCGCGAGGGATCCATCGCCTCGATGATGACGTGGCCGGTCATCACCGCGTCGGCGCCTCCGGCGAGGAGTTCACGGATGGGCACGTTGTCGTGGGCCTCGAGCGCATCGAGGGACTTTTTGACCTCGGCCATGCCCTTGTGCGCGTCGACCGCGGTGGCGCCGTAGCCGGGGAAGTGTTTGATCATCACTGCGAGGCCGGCGCGGTGGTAGCCGCGCATCATGGCGAGCGCGTGGCGCGCGACCAGGGCGGGGTCTTCACCGAAGGAGGCGGCCTTCATCGTGGTGCGGCCCTCGTAGGAGAAGACGTCGGTGATCGGAGCCTGCACGAGGTTGATCCCAATGGCGCGCATCTGGAGGCCGGTGAGGTAGGCGGCCTCCTCGGTCAGCGCGACGTCGTCGGCGCAGCCGAAGCTCATGTGGCTGCCGAAGACGAGCGCGCCGTAGCGGTTGAGGTCGTTGCGTGTGCCGCCCTCCTGGTCGACGCCGATGACGAGCGGCAGGCCGCTGCCGCGGGTGAGCGAGAGCTCCTGGAGTGAGTTGAGCAGAGCGGCGTTCGTCTCGGGCGTCAGGTATTCGTTGGGACGGTCGACGACCTTGCTGTGGTTGTCGTAGAACGCGTTGATGCAGTAGCGGACGAAGCCGATGCCGTATTCCTGCACGAAGTCCGTGAGGTAGCCGGGCAGCGTGCTCGACTGGAGGATGGGGCTGCACACCTGACCGACTTTTTTGGCGAGAGGCAGGCCGAGGATTTTTTGTTCGGAAACGTTCGGGGTCATGCGATGGGCGAGCGAAGGCGGGGGGCCTCGGCCCTTGCAACGGACCAGTTACTGTTCATGATTAGTCGCCTCGATGCGCGCTCCCAATCAACGCGTCCTCGCGGCGCTCGCCGGCGTCTGCCAGACGACGGTTTCTCTCGCCTTGCGGGGCGATCCCTCGATCCCGGAGGCCACGCGCGACCATATCCGTCGCGTGGCGGAGAAGGCGGGCTATCGGCCGAATCCGCAGGTCGCCAGTCTCATGGCGCAGATCCGGCGCGGCAGGAAAACGACGGCGCGCGGGTGCATCGCCTTTCTGGCGGACGCGGCGGACCGCGAGGAGTGGCTGGATCGCGACTACGTGTGCCGTCAGCGCGAGGGCATGGTGGCGCGGGCGGCCGAGCTGGGTTATCGCACGGAGGCTTTTTATCTGCGTGGTCGGGGCATGAGCGTGGAGCGGCTGGATCGCGTCCTCCACGCGCGAGGCATTCGCGCGGTGGTCCTCGCGGGGCCGAAGCGGTCGGACGTGGATCTGTCGGGGATGCGCTGGCGGGACTACGCCTGCGCGACGATTTCCTACACCTGGGACATGCCGGTGGACCGCGTGTCGTCGCACCACCGGCACAACATGGATCTCGTGCTCGGCGAACTCGAGGCGCGCGGTTACCGGCGCATCGGCCTGAGCCTGCGGCCGCACGAGGTCGCGGCGGTGGACCGGAACTGGTTGTCGGGGCTTCTGGTCATGCAGCAGCGTCTGCCGGCGAGCCGGCGCTTGCCGCCCTTTGTCGGCGAACACGAGCCGGGTTCGCTGCCGGCCTTCGCGGCGTGGATGGAGAAGTGGAAGCCGGACGTGTTGATCAGCCTGACCGGCTGGGAGGAGCGGTGGCTGAAGCGGCTGGGGCTGCGCGCCCCGACGGACATCGGCCATGTGTGCCTGAACCGGCCCGACGGGAGTTCTTTCGCGGGCGTGGAGGAAGACCACGCGTTCATCGGTTCGACGGTGATCGAGCTGCTCGTCGCGCAGGTGAATCGCAACGACTACGGCATCCCGGTCCGACCGCGTCTCACCTTGATCGACGGGAGGTGGAGGGAGGGCGACACCTTGCGTCCGCGGCCCGGGCGGGGATGAGCCGGGGCGGGCGTCGCTTCCATGTCGTTTTTTCATAAAGTAAGGGCGCCCCTCGCCATGTGGTCGGGCATGCCTTTAGGCATTCAACTTCTTCACCCCGCCCCCTTTCCCGAAACTCCCCATGCTTGCCAAAAAGCTGATCACAGCCTCCACCGCCCTCGCGCTCGCCTTCGGCGCCCCCCTCGTGAACGCGCAGTCCTCCCCGGCGTCGCTCGACGCCGACGGAAACGGGCTCTACGACGACACCGAACGCAAGGCGCTGCTCGATCTCCTGCAGGCCAAGTTTCCCGAATTGGCCGACAACTACGACGCGGACGGGGACGGCAAGGTGACGATCGAGGAGCAGGAGAAAGGCCGGCATCCTCTTTCGGTCCGCATACCCGCCTCCTTCCTCGAGAGCGGCCTTCAGATCCCGTGGACGATCGATGTTTTCCCCGAGTGGATTTCGTCGGCCTATCTTCAGGACGACCTTTCGCCGGGCGAGGTGGCCGCGCATCTTCCGCGGGGCTTGATCAGCGAACGCGCCCGCGCCGGCCAGGAGGCGGTCGAGTATCGCCCGCGCAAGCTTCGCTCCGGTCCGGGCGGGGTGGAGTTCGCGGCCGATTCCGGGCAGCATCTTCTGGTGCCCGGCCATCGTGACGCGCGTTGGAACTATCGTTGGTGCATCTTCACTTTCCGGCTCGACGCCTCCACCGGATCTTCCGACGAGACCGTCCTTCTCGACATCAACCGAGGGCAGGGCTCCTACCGCTCGACACCGAAGATCACCTTCAGCAAACGCGCCGGCCTGCGCGTGCAGTATGTCGGTCAAAATGTCGGCGGCCTCGACCGCCGCGTCATGACGACCAAGAACATCGTCACCGACGGCAAGGGCTGGAACGTTGTCGTCTGCGGCATCCGCTACGGGCAGTTGTTCGTCTCGGTCAACGGCGTGCCGCTTTCCTCGGAGACTCCGCAGTTGCCGCGGTTTTCGGGCGATCTCGCGCCGAACCTCACCTCCTTCATCGGCGATCCCGACGGGGGCAACGTCGCCTGGGCCTACGACGCCCTCGTTTTCGGTCTCACCGAACCGTCCGAGGCGATGGTCCGGAAAATGACCGGTTGGGCGGCCCACCGGCTCGGGTTCCAGAACCGCCTGCCGTCCTCGCATCCCTACGCGTCGAAACGTCCCGTCGTCGACGCCGAGGATTTCCCGACCCGCTTCGTGCCCGACGAGGAGAAGCGCCTCGCCTGGGGGCAGTCGCTCAAGAAGACCGTCACGCGCGTCAACGCGGGGGGACCGCGTGTCGAGCCGAAGGGATTCGAACGTGTTTTCTACGACGATTTCCGCGCCTATCGTCTGTCCAACAGCGTGAGCGGAGAGGGCGATCTCTGGCAGGGGCCCGGTTTCAACACCGCCGTCGGCATGGCCGCGCGGCTCACCACGCCCGGTCGCAAACCCGACGCCTATCCCTACGACGCGAAGAAGCAGCAGCAAACGCTCTCTCTCGTGAAGGACGGCAAGAACTGGCGGGGCAGCGCGATCTACACCGTCAACGATCTCGGGCATGGCTACACCTGGAAAGGCCGGAAGGTTTTCCGCGTTCGCTGGATGTTCCCCAAGGTGTCGCAGAAGGATCTGGCGAAGGGATTGTTTCCCGCCTTCTGGTCCTACGATCCGGACTTCCTGTTCTGGCGGACGGCCAATCGCATCGAGATCGACTGGCTCGAGTTCGACGGGCGCAACGGCTACTATCTCAACGGTCTCTCCACCCACCTCCACTATTCGCATTTCCGGCAGAACATCTTCGCGAAGAAGCCCGGCACCTATCAGCGCTACAAGGTCTACGGCGGCGACATGACCGAGGAGAAGTCCCGCATTCCCGGCGGCCTTTTCGTCTGGGACGGCCATTTCCACACCTGGGAATTCATCGTCGAGAACGACATGACCTACATAAACGTGACCGTTCCCGGGAAGGACGGGCGCGATCAATGGGTCGAGGTCTATCGCACTCCGACCGAGCCCACCTATCTCCAAAACCTGAACCTGCAGATCGACTACGCCTTGAAGAATCATGGAGCGCCCGCGAGCGGCGAACGTCAGGACCTCGTCGTGGACTGGGTCGAGGTGCTCCAGAAAACCGAGGACATCGAGGCGCTCCCCGCGGTCTTCAAATCGCGTCCGCGCATCACCGGCGCCAACCGCGCGGGAAGCACCGTGAAATGCGAGGTCGAGCTGCCCGGTGTCACCGACGTCCGCTACTTCTGGTTCGCCGACGGCTATCCGCTCACCTGGGGGCCCTCGCCGACCTACACGCTCACGGCCGCCGAAGCCGGCAAGCCGATCCGCTGCATGGTGAAAGCCGTCGGCGCGCGCGACATGCCCGAGGCTTGGAGCAACATCCTCAAGTGACCAAATCGGGAGACCGCCGGGGCGTCGTCCCGGCGGTCTCGGGCCGCGCCGGTTCCGCCTGAGCCGGCGCGGTTCGGGTTTGGCCCGGGGCGGGGGCGGCGAGCTTCACCTCGGGGAGGGCGCGTTCGGGACGGGATGGAAGGCCGGCATTCGGGTGGCGCGCCCGCGATCCCGGACCTTGGAGCGCTCCCGGGCCGATGGGTTTCGTCGCGGGACGGCCGTTGTCTTTCCCCTTTCAGCCGAGGAACCCGAGGCGCTCGTGCCGGGCGCCGAGGATGGAGTCGGCGGGGGCCTCGAGCCAACGGTCGAGGACGGTGGCGTAGACGGAGCGGAAGTCGGTGGTGAAGGCGAGGTCGGCGTTTTTCTCGATCTCGAGGCTCGGGGCGGTGCCGTGGAGAGATCCGTGTATCTGTTTGCCCATCACAAAGAGCGGGGCGGCGGTGCCGTGGTCGGTGCCGAGCGACTCGTTCTCGTTGGGACGGCGGCCGAACTCGGAGAAGGTCATGGTGAGCACCTGGTCGTCGAGGCCGCGGGCGGCGAGATCCTTCTGGAAGGCGGCGAGCCCCTCGGAGAGCTGGCGGAGGAGGTTGGCGTGGGCGTAGAGCTGGCTGGCGTGGGTGTCGAAGCCGCCGAGGCTGACGAAGTAGACGCGGGTGGACAGGCCGGCGGCGATGAGGCCGGCGACGTTGCGGAGGGACTGGGCGAAGCGGCCTCCGGGGTAGGCGGCCTCGGGCCGGTTGGCGTCGATGATCGCCTGTATCCGTTTTTCCGCGACAAGGGAGTCCATGAGGGTGGCGCGGAGGAAGGCGTGGTTGGCGGCCTCGTCGTGCTCGTGCGAGGGGTGGGCGGCGAGCCCCGCGTCCGGGCGCGAGGCCAGGCGTTCGAGGAGGGCGACCTCGTCGCGTCCGGCGCGTCCGGCGCGGGCGCCGAGGGTGAGCCCGTAGGTGTTGTGGGGCAGGGCGCCGCCGAAGGATTGGGGGACCTCGGCGTTGACGTGGATGGCGTCGGGTTCGTCGTCGCGGGCGAAGGCCGGGATGTCGGGCCCGGCGCAGGCGTTGTCGAGATAGCGCCCGATCCAGCCGGTCGAGAGGGACTCCTCGGAGGCGGAGGCGGTTTCCCAGATTTCGGTGGAGCGGAAATGGGAGCGGTTGGGGTTGGGGTAGCCGACGTTCTGGACGATGCCGAGGCGGCCCTCGTGCATGAGTTCGTGCAGGGCGGCGAGGGACGGATGGAGCCCGAGGTGGTCGTCGCCCTCGAGGCGGAGCACGTCCTTCTCCTTGAGCGCGAGGGTGGGGCGCAGGGCGTGGTAGGCGGGATCGTCGAAGGGGACGACGGTGTTGAGGCCGTCGTTGCCGCCGGCGAGCTGCACGAGGACGAGGATGCGGCGGTCCTTTTCGGGCGCGGGGGCGGCGAGCGTGGATTGGACGAGAAACTGCGGGGCGAAGCGGCTGAAGGCGAGGAGGCCCACGCCCTTGGCGCCGAGGCGGAGGAATTCGCGGCGGGTGGAGGGAAGCAGGGGTTTCATAAAATGTCCGGGACCGGGGATGGCGCGTGGGCGGGCGGGAGGCGGTATCAGCAGAGTTGATACTCGGGGGACTGGAGGACGGTGATGGTGGCGCGGCGGGCTCGATCCTCGAACACGGCGTCGTCGGGGGCGGAGGAGAGGTAGTCGACGAGCGCGGAGCGGTAGCCGTCGTCGACGCGGCCGGGCAGGAAGTAGTCGCAGAGGCGGTCGGCGATGCCCCGGGGACCGAGGGCGGTGAAGGCGCGGATGCGTTCCTCGTCGACGGTGAAGCGGCGACGGCCGGCGTCGCGGGCGACCTCGAGTTCGATCTTCTCGTCGGCGTTGAACCGGCTCTCGTCGAGGGGCGAGCAGAGGGTTTGCGCGAGCTGGCGGCGGGCGGCGAGGGTGGAGGAGTTGATCCACAGCCGGCCGCCGACCCAGCCGCGGACGTTGGGCGGCTGGAACATCTGCTGGCCCATCTGCCGAAGAGGCTGGAGGGTGGTGCGCTCGAGCGGGAGGACGTCGAGGCCGAGATCCTGGACGAGGCCGAGGTAGTAGTGGAGCGGGCTCTTGATGTAGTTGGCCCGGAAGGCGGGATGGTAGAAGGCGAGCGAACCGAAGAAGCGCAGGCAGAGTTCGCGCAGACTGAAGCCGGTGCCGCGCCAGGCCTGGCCGAGGGGGGCGAAAAACTCGGGCGGGAGCGTCTGGTCGGTGAGATAGAAGCGCGCCATTTCGCGGGGGAGGAAGGTGGCGGCGGCGGGTTGTTCGTAGGCGAGGTCCACGACGTCGTCGCCGTCGAAGCGGCCGGTTTTGCCGAAGACGGTTTTTCGGCCGTTGTCGTGGTCGCGCGTGGCGAGGCGGAATCCGTTCTTCGGGTTGTAACGGTAGCCGGTGAAGGCGCGGGCCGCCTCCTTGATGTCGTCCTCCGTGTAGTTGCCCTCGCCGAGGACGAAGAGTTCGAAGAGCTCGCGGGCGAAGTTCTCGTTCGGCGCGCGTTTGGAGCTGCGATTGAGATCGAGATAGCCGATCATCGCGGGCGAGCGCGAGACGGCCTTGGTGAGGGCGGGGGCGGGGCCGATTCCGCCGGCGCGGAGGGTGTCGAAGTGGAGGTAGATGTATTCGGAGCGGCGGATCTTCTCGTTGCTGACCACGTAGACGTCGGAGAGGAACAGTATCCACTTTTCGTATACGGATCGGGACGGGTCGACCGCGGCCTGAAGCCATTTGAAGGCGAAGTCGGCGGTGGCGAGGCGTTCGAGCTCGCGTTCCTCGCGCTCGAGCCCCCGTCGGTCCTCGACGGTGGGGGCGGCACGCTTGAGCGGCTGGAGTTGTTCGATGCGCTCGGAGACGCGGGTGAGGAAAACCGGGCGGGGGAGGGGAGGAGGGTGCGCGGGAAAGAGGCGCGCGAGGGTGCGGGAGAGCCCTTCGTCGACGGAGCGCGCGACCTCCTCGGGGCGGGCGGCCCAGCCGGCCCGGCGCAGGAGATGCCGGGCGAGATCGGAGTTCCAGGCGGAGGCCGGCAGGGGCTTCCAAGCCTCGCGGGGGTCGAGGGGGGGAACGAGCATAGGGCGGTGCGAAAACAAACAGACGTCGCCCGCGAGGCGAAGTTTCTCTTCTAGGCTATTTACCCGGGCGGCGGTCAGGTGCCGAGCGAGGTGCGGTAGACGCGGGGGACGCGCTTGGTGACCGAGCAGAGCGTCTCCCACGGAATCGTGTCCGCGAGACGGCTGAATTCGGCGAGGGGGATCTCGGCGCCGAGCTGGCGGCCGACGACGACGGCTTCGTCGCCGACGGCGATCTCGGGCAGGTCCGTCACGTCGACGATCGTCTGGTCCATCGTCACGCGTCCGACCACGGGGCACCGGTTTCCGCGAATGAGGACGTGGGCGCGGTTGCCGACCGCGCGCGGTATGCCGTCTCCGTAGCCGGCGGTGAGGATGGCGACGCGCGAATCGCGCGTCAGAACATGGGTGCGGCCGTAGCTGATGCCGGTGCCGGCTGGCAGGCGTTTCACGAGGCCGACGCGGGTTCGGAAGCTGAACACCGGCTCGGCGGGCACGTTGGAGAGAAGCGAGTTGGCCACCGGCCGGATGCCGAATTGGAGCAGGCCCACGCGCACGGCGTTGAAGGGGCCGGCCTGTTCGATGGTGTCGAGCCCGGCGCTGTTGTCCGCGTGGACGAGCAGGCGTTCGCGCTCGAGCCCGGGACACTGCGTGTCGAGCGCGACGAGGAAGCGCCGGCGCTGCTCCGCGGTGAAGGCGGGGTCCTCGTCGGAACTCGAGAAATGGGTGAACACGCCGGCGAGCCGGAGATAGGCGGAGTGGCGGATGGCTTGGTAGACCGGAGCGACCTCCTCGTGCCAGGCGCCGAGGCGGCCCATGCCGGTGTCGATTTTCAGGTGGACGTCGACATGGCGGCGCGCGGCGGCGGCGGCGCGATCGAGGCGCTCGACCTCCTCCTCGGAGGAGACGGAGACGGAGAGATCGTATTCCGGGGCGAGGCGCATCTCCTCGGGAAGCAGCGCGCCGAGCACGAGAATCGGCCAGTCGGGGCCGATCTCGCGCAACGCGGCGGCCTCGGCGACGTTGGCGACGGCGAACAAATCCGCGCCGGAATGCATCAGGCGCGCGGCGATCTGCGGCAGTCCGTGTCCGTAGGCGTCGGCCTTCACCACCGCGACATAACGCATGTGGGGGGGGAGCGCGGCGCGGATGCGGTGGAGGTTGCGTTCGAGCGCGGCGAGATCGATCTCGGCCCAGCAGCGGTGAGGAAGGGGGGGAGACGTGCTCATCGCGACGAAGGCGGCGTCGACGGACGCGGCGCTTGATGGACCCGCGGCGTCCACGCGACGTAGCTCGGCTGCTCGTGGAGAAAGGCTTCCGGTTCGGGGGCGGCCTGGAAAAACATCTCGTCCGGCGCACCGGCGAGCAGCGTGGCGGCGGACCAGGGCAGCGGGCGCGGCTCGATCCCGGGCGGCAGGGCGGACCAACGTCGAAAACCCTCCGGCGTGCCCAGCGGGCCGAGCGAGGCGAGTTCGGCGGAGGGCATCCGGACCGGTGCGTGCGGGCTCGAACTCCGCGCCACGTGCCACGAGTCGCGCCGTGCGTCGGCCACGACGGTCAGCCCGGGATGCGCGACCGCGAGCAGGGGCAGGCTGTGAAAGGAATAGAGCGCCAGCTCCGGTCGCACCGCGCGCCAGGTCCGCACGGTGGCGGCGGCGAGGCGCACGCCGAGGACGGAGCCGGGGCCGTCGCAGAAGGCCGCCGCGGCGCAGTCGCGCAAAGTCCGACCTCCGGCGCCCGGTTGCGCAAACAGTTGTTCCAGCGCCTTCGGCAAGGCGGCGGACGCTTCGCCGTCGACCGCGGCGAGCGCGACGGGAGCGAAGGAGTCGTGGCCGGCCAGCCACAACGCCGCCTCCGCGCGGGGGGCGCAGGTGTCGATCACCAGCAGTGCGGGGTGGCGGGCGAGGAGTTGACGGAGGCTCGACACGGGAAAACTCCGGAGCAAGCGCCGCCGGCGGACGTTCCGCAAGCGCGAGAATTCGGGGAGGGCGCGGACTCGGAACGAGAGTCAGAATCGGGAATTGACCGCGTTTTGCGCCGACGCGTAGCGTGCCAGATTTATCCGACAAAACCCGCTCCGCTTTTAGCACCGTGAACATCCAAGTCCAAGACGTCTCCCCCACCCGCAAGAGCCTGACCGTCAACTTTGACGCGAAGGAAGTCGCCGCCGAATACCAAGCCGTGATCGGCGAGGTTGTGAAGCAGGTCCGCATCCCCGGCTTTCGGCCCGGCAAGGCTCCCGCGAATCTCGTGGTCAAGCAGTTCGGGAAGGCCGTGAAGGACGAGTTCAAGCAGAAGATCGTGGCCAAGGCCTACCGCGACGGCATCAAGGAGGCGCAGCTGGACGTCATCCAGGTCGTCAACGTGCAGGAGGGCGACATCTCCCCGGACAAATTCGCCGGCATCGTCATCACCGTCGACATCCGCCCCAGCTTCGAGCTGCCCGCCCTCGACGGCATTCCCGTCACCGTTTCCCCGATCGAGCCGACCGACGACGAGGTCGCGCAGGCGATCGACGTGCTTCGCGGCGAACGGGCCGATTTCAAGGTCGTCACCGAGCGTCCCTCGCAGAAGAGCGACTACGTGAAGCTCGCCTACGAAGGCAGCGTCGACGGCAAGCCGATCATCGAGATCGCGCCGGACAAGCAGATCTACGGCAAGGTCCCGCAGACTTGGGAAGAAGTCGAAGGCGAGCACGACGGCCTCATCCCCGGCCTCGGCAAGCAGCTCGCCGGACTCAAGGCCGGCGACAAGAAGGAGGTGTCGGTGACCTTCCCGGCCGACTTCAAGGGCGCCGAGGCTCTCGCCGGCAAGACCGCGACCTATGCGGTCGAGGTGCTCGAGATCCGCGAGCGCGTGCTGCCCGAGCTCAACGAGGAGTTTTTCAAGGCCAACCAGGTCGAGGATCTCGCCGGTCTCCAGGCCAAGGTTCGTGAAAACCTCAAGGCCCGCAAAGACTACGAGAACGCCGCCGGCAAGCGCCGCCAGGTGATCGACGCGCTCATCGCCAAGGTCGATTTCCCCGTGCCGGAGAGCCTGGTCGAGCAGGAGACCAACAGCGTCCTCCGCCAGTTCATCCAGGAGAACCAGCGCCGCGGCCTGACCCAGGAGCAGTTCGAAAAGGACAAGGACACGATCATCGCCAACGCCAAGAAGGCCGCCGAGGGCCGTGTGAAGACCCAGCTCATCCTCGCCCGCATCGCCGAGCAGGAGAAGCTTCAGGTCGAGGCCGCCGACATCGACACCTTCCTCTACCAGCAGTCGATGCGCACCGGCACCAAGCCCGAGAAGCTCGTCAAGGAGCTCAGCAGCGACCGCGAGCGTCTGCGCGCCGTGCAGCAGAGCATCCTCTTCGACAAGGCGCTCGATCTCGTGGTCTCCAAGGCCGCCGTGACCGAGGCCGCCGCCGCTTCGGCTCCGGCCGCTTGAGCCGGTCCGATGCAGGTCGGCCCGCCGGCGGCCGAACCCGCGAAACAATCTTCGAGCCCCGTCGCGATAAACGCGGCGGGGCTTTTCCGTGTTCGCGCCGGAGCTTGCGCCGCGCGCTTGCCTTCCGCGCGGACGCGATGAAGTTCACCGCATCCTATGAGTTACTACGTGCCGATGGTGATCGAGAACAACGGCCGCGTTGAGCGGTCGATGGACATCTATTCCCGCCTGTTGAAGGACCGGATCATCTTCATCGGCACTCCGATCGACGACGGCGTGGCCAATGTCGTGATCGCCCAGCTTCTCTTCCTTCAGATGGAAGACCCGAAGAAGGATATTCATCTCTACATCAACTCGCCCGGCGGCGTCGTCACCGGCGGCATGGCGATCTACGACACCATCCGCTTCCTCCAGTGCGACGTCGTCACCTACTGCATCGGCATGGCCGCGAGCATGGCGACGGTGCTTCTCGCCGCGGGCACCAAGGGCAAGCGCTTCGCCCTTCCGCACAGCCGCGTGATGATCCATCAACCCAGCGGCGGCGCGGGCGGCCAGGCGGCCGACATCGCCATCGCGGCGCGCGAGATCATCCGCTGGCGCCAGACGTTGAACAACGTGCTCTCCCGCCACACCGGCAAGAGCGTCGAGCAGATCGAAAAGGATTCCGACCGCGACTACTACCTGAGCGCGCAGGAGGCCAAGGACTACGGCATCGTCGACCACGTGGTGGAGAACGCCGCCGAGACCGGTGCGGCCGCCCCCTCCGGTCCGGCCGCGGCGGCCTGAGCGAGCCTCCGGGACGCCGTCGCCCGCGGGGTGTCCGCGGATTTGTTCAACCCGTCGTGCGAGCGGCGGGTTTTTTCGCGGGCGAACGGCGCGTCTCCGGGCGGGGGCGTGGTGACGCCGAAAAGCAGCAGGATCCCGAGGACGGCATAGGGAGTCCAGTAACCGCCGACGCGGCGCGACCATCGCAACGCGTAGCCGACGGCGAGCAGCGCGAGCAGGACGGCCCCCGCCGCGGAGGCGAGCCACGGCGGATCGAAACTCGCGGGCCAGGACACGCCGGGCATGCGTAACGCGAGGGTGACGGTGCCCTCCATCGCGGCCAGCACGAGAGCCGCGGCGTGGTTGAAGAGGATCGCGAGCGGCGTCAGTCCGGCGAGTCCGACGAACAGGGCGGCGACGCCGGAGAAAAGCACGAGGGAGGCGGCGGGGATCAGCACGAGGTTCACGAGAAAGCCTCCCGGCGCGAAAAGGCCGAAGAAGCCGAGCGTGGCCGGCGTGCTGACAAGGGTGGCGGCCAGACCGAGGGCGACCGCGCCGAGCAGGGCGCGGCCGAGGGAGTCGGCGCAGACATGCCGCCAGCCCCAGGCCTCGCGCGGCAGATTGACCCACGGTTGCCAAGAGGCCTGCCATTTTTCCTGAAGCGGCACGCCGTAGAGGAGGAGGGCGGCGACGATGCCATAGCTCATTTGAAAGCCGGCGGTGAAGAGCTGGTGCGGCGAGGCCACGAGCACGCCGAGCGCGGAGGCGGCGAGGGCGGAGAGGCTGTTGGAGGGCGTGCGCAACTGGCGCGCCCCGAGCAGACAGGTGATCATCCAAAACGCCCGCACCGCGGACGCGTCGCCTCCGGTGATCTCGACGTAGAACCACAGGAGCGCCGTGCCGGCGAGGAAGCGCGCCCGTTGGGGCAGGCGCGCCAGGGCGAGCGTCGTGTTCACCGCAAGCGCGATCGCGGCGATGTGGAGTCCGCTGATCGCGAAGAGATGCATGGTGCCGGAGCGGATGAACCAGTCCTTCTGCTCGAGGCTGAGCGCCTGTTTTTGGCCGAGGAGCATCGCGACGTAGAGGTCGCCGAGGCGAGGGTTGTTCGCGAGGCCGGCGCGCAGCACGCGTTCGAGCCGTTGTTCCGCGGCGCCGCGGAAGCGGGCCCAGGCGCCGGCGGGCCGCACGGGACCGTCGAGGCGCGCCCGGGTGAAGGAGAAGTTCACGCCCTCGTCGGCGAGAAAACGCCGGAAGGTGCCGGGCCCGGAGGCGAACGGGATCGCCTCGAGGACGCCGAGCGCGGAGAAGCCGGCTCCTCGGAGCGGCGCGGAGGCCGCGCCCGTCCATGTAGCGGAAAAGTGAATACGCTGGTCGGCGAGCTCGGGCAGGTGGCCGGGTGTGCCGACGACGCGGGCGAGGCCCGAGACGCGTCCCGGTTCGCGGGAGGCGAAGAGACGTTCGATCCGCAGTTCCAGCCGCGCCTCGCGGGGCGGGAGCGCGAGCGCGTCCCAGTCCGCCGGCCGGGCGCGTTCCTGGATGGTGCGCAGCGCGCCGGCCGCGGCGAGGGCGATCGCCATTCCGCCGAGAACCGAGGCGAGGGTCGGACGCGAACGCGACCCGTCGCGGAGCATGGCGCCCCAGGCCAGGACGAGTCCGACGAAGGAGGTCACGACGAGCAGAACGGGGCGAGGGGCGAGGCCGGCGTGGGCGACGGCGGAGCCCGCGGCCCACGCGACGACCATCACGAGCAAGGGAGCGCGGGAGTTGAGACTGCGGAGGCGCATCGCGTCGGAGAAACAGCGATGCAAAAACCCTGCGGAAACTTGTAAACAGCGGATGCGCCGGGGATCGGACGGCGGGGATATTTGATATTCGCGATGGCCAAGATACGGCGGGTGCGTTCCGTAGATTCCCCGATTCCCATGAAATCCAAATTCCCCCGTCTTTTGACTTTCGTATCCGCGGCGGTGCTTTCCGCCGGCGTTCTGACAAGCGGTTGCCAGTCGCAAAAGAATTCGCCGGCCTTGATCAAAGGGACATCGGCCTCCTCCTCGGTCCAAGGGGCCGCGGACACGATCGTCGCCGCACGCGAGCAGATCGACGTCGCCTTGGCCGCGTTGAGAAACCTGACGGGAAATCCCGCCGATATCCCCGCGCAGTATCAGGTCGTGCAACAGCAGCTCGAGGCGCTTGCGAAGTCCTCCGACAAGATCGAGGCGGCGGCGGACGCGATGCGCGCGAAGGGCGACGCCTACATCGCCGACTGGGCGCGGCAGATCGCGGCGATCGGCGACGCGGAGCTGCGCGACGTGGCGTTCGGTCGTCGCGCCGAGGTGGCGTCGAAGTTGCAGGAGATCTTTAAGAGCTACCAGCGGGTGAAGGCGGATTTCGTGCCTTTTGAAAAGAACCTCGCCGACATCCAGCGCAGCTTGGGCAGCGATCTCAGCCAGAAGGGGCTCGAGGTCGTGAAGCCTTACGTGGAGAAGGCGGCCGCCGCGGCCGAGCCGTTGAAGGCGTCGCTGGACAAACTGGCGGACGAGTTCCGCGCCGTGGGTCTCTCCTTGCAGCCCGGCGGCACGCTCTGATTCGCAGGTTTTCGTTTGGGTTCGCGTCGGCGCCGCACGGGCATCGCTCCGTGCGGCGCCTGGTTTATCGGAGAGGGAACCGATTGCGTAATCTTTGGCCTGGCGCTTAGACTGTCTTAGCAAACCGCCATGAAAACCATCGTCTTGAGCCTCTCCTTGTCTCTCTCCGCTCTTGTGTTCGCGGGCTGCGCTTCGCGATCGATGCCTCGTCCGGCCGACACCGAGCCGGGGGCTCCGGTTCGTGAGCCGGTGAAAGTAAAGGTGATCAAGGAACTCGCGGGATCCTCTTGGGTGCTTGCGGAACTCGATGGACGGGCGGTGCCGACTCCGCCCGAGGGCTGGCCGGCGAGGAGCCTCTCGTTCGACGCGAACGGACTGCGGGTGACGGGCCACGCCGGGGTGAACGGTTTCGGCGGCCGTTACTCGCAACATGGCTCGGAGTTGAGCTTCGGTCCCTTGGCGCTGACGCGGCGGGCGGGGCCGCCGGAATTGATGGATGCGGAGAGCCGCTACACCCAGGTGCTCAGTCGCGTGGTGGGCTGGCGCCAGGACGGGGAAAATCTGGTGTTGCTCACGCCGGGCGTGGATCGCGCGGCGGTGTTTGTCCGCGCGGAAGATTCGCAAAGCGAGTAGGCGCGTCGCCGTCGACACGACCGGAACGGCGGGATGCGTTCTCCCGGTCGCGGGCGGGAGAAAAAGAAAACCCCGGACCATGAGATGGTCCGGGGTTTTCTTGTGGGAAGCGATCGGGCTTTAGCGGCCTCCCATGCCATGCATGCCGCCCATTCCGGGGATGCCGCCTTCCCAGTTTGCGGGACGGCTCCACGGGATCGACGAGTCCTCGGGCTGCTTGGTGGCGCAACCGGTGGCGAGGACGGCGAGAGCGGAGCCGAGGGCGAGGAGGAGGCGGCGGCGAAGCATGAAAACCGGAACGGGATGGACGCGGGCTTAGTCCTGGTAGGAGGCGATGTCGCCGGCCTTGAGGGTCGTCTTGATGGAGGAGGGGACGACCTGGGCGATGGCGAAGGTCTCCTTGACCTCGGAGATGACGGACTCGGCGATCACGTCGCCGGCGCGTTTGATGGCGAACTTGTTGCCGACCGAGATGCCGTCCTCGGTGCCGAGTTCGAGAACGACGAAGGCGTTCTTGGAGCCGACCTGGGCGACCTTGGCGGCGGCGGTGCGCTCGCTGAGGGCGGGCTTGGCGGGGGCGGCGGAGCCGTCCGCGGCGGTGGTGGAAGCACCGGCGGCGTTGCCCTGGAGTTCGGCGATGCGGGACTCGAGAGAAGCGATGGTCTGGCGGGCCTTTTCGAGTTCCTCGGGGCTGCCGACCTGGGCGGCGAGACGGGTCTGGACGAGCTCGCGGCGGAGCTGGTCGAGGTCGGCGTTGAGCTTGCGCTCGGCCTCTTCCTTGGCGGCGATCGTGCGCTTGGCGGCCTCGAGCTCGCGGGTGGTCTGGACGTTGCGGGCCTCGGCGGCGGTCAGGCTGCGCTTGGTGTCGCCGAGGGCGGCGTCGGTCTCGGCGAGCTTGGCGTTGGTTTGCTCAAGGGATGCCTTCGTTTGGGAGAGGTCGTTTTCGAGCCCGGCGGCGCGGGTCTGTTCCGCGGAAAGTTCCTTCTGAAGGAGGGTCTTGGTCTCGCCGATCTGCCACCAGAAGAAGCCGGAGGCGGCGGAACCGAGAAGCGCGAGGATACAGAGAACGAGGGTAAGGGCTTTCATTAGGGGGATGTAAGCTGGGAAACGTGCTAAGCGGACGGGGGATTGGAAAGGAGAAAGTGTCTATGAAAAAACGCCCGTGACGCGAACAAAAGGCGCGACGGGCGTCGATCATGGGCGCGGCGCTCAGGCCGAGTAGGTGCTGGCGAACCAGGGCGTGGCGACCTGCTTCTTGATCGCGCCGTTGGCGGCGAGGTGCTCGAGGATCTTGTAGGCGAGCTCGGCGTCGCCACCGACGGCCTGGGCGGCGGCCTCGGCGGTGAAAGCCTGGCCGGGGGCGGCCTTGAGGGCGGCGACGAGTTTGCCCTGGAGGGCGATGACGCCGGAGGCGGCCTTCTTGCCGGCTTCGACGCCGGGCTGGTGGTAGGCGTTGATGCCGACGAGCGTGGCGTAGAAGCCGACCGCGCGCTCGTAGAGGGCGATCAACATGCCGAGGCTGCGGGCGTTGAGCTCGTCGACGGTGACGCTGATGGAGTGGCGGTCCTTTTCGCTGAGGGCGTCGCGCGTGCCGAGGTAGAAGCCGAGAAGGTAGTCGCCGGTGGTGACGCCGGGCTCGACCTCGAGGGCGGCGGTGGTGGCGCGGTCCTTCAGCACCTCGATGAAGGTGACGAAGAAGTTGTTCACGCCCTCGCGGAGCTGTTGCACGTAGGCGTGCTGGTCGGTGGAGCCCTTGTTGCCGTAAACGGCGATGCCTTGGTTCACGACCTTGCCCTGGAGGTCGAACTCCTTGCCGAGCGACTCCATGACGAGCTGCTGGAGGTAGCGCGAGAAGAGGAGGAGGCGGTCCTTGTAAGGCAGGATGACCATGTCCTTGAGGCCCTTGCCGGCGGTCTCGTAGTGCCACATGAGGGCGAGAAGGGCGGCGGGGTTTTCCTTGGTGACGGTCGAGCGCGTGACGACGTCCATCGCGGCGGCGCCGGCGAGCATGGCGTCGATGTCGAGGCCTTGGAGGGCGGCGGGGAGGAGGCCGACGGCGGAGAGTTCGGAGGTGCGGCCGCCGACCCAGTCCCACATCGGGAAACGGGCGAGCCAGCCCTGCTGCGTCGCGGTCTGGTCGAGCTTGGAGCCTTCGCCGGTGACGGCGACGAAGTGTTTGGCGAAATCGAGGCCGGCGGCCTTGAAGGCGGCGGCGGCTTCGAGCTGGCCGTTGCGGGTCTCGACGGTGCCGCCGGACTTGGAGATCACGACGACGAGGGTCTCGGGCAACTTGCCGGCGAGCTGGGCGAGGACGTAGTCGATGCCGTCGGGGTCGGTGTTGTCGAAGAAGGAGACGGCCATCTTGTCGGCGCCGGGCTGGCCGAGTGCGTGGTTGACGAGCTGCGGGCCGAGGGCGGAGCCGCCGATGCCGACGACGAGGAGCTGGGTGAACTTCTTGCCGGTGGAGCCGAGGATCTTGCCGGTGTGGATGTCGGCGACGAAGGCCTTGATCTGGGCGAGGCAGGAATCGATCGCCTTTGTGAGGTCGGAGGTGGGAGCGAGTTTCGAAGCGCGCAGCCAGTAGTGGCCGACCATGCGATTTTCGTCGGGGTTGGCGATGGCGCCGGCCTCGAGCTGCTTCATGGCGGCGTAGGCCTGCTGGATGGCGGGCTCTTTTTCGGCGAGGAAGCCATCCGGGAAGGGGATGCGGCTGTAGTCGAGGGCGAAGCCGAGCGACGCGTTGTGGTAGCTGTATTGGGTGAAGCGGTTCCAGCTCATGGGTAGGAAGGTGGGGAGTTAACAGGGTGGGGCGGGACAAGCGAGCGCGGGGTGCGGCGGCGGGATGAAAATTATCGCAACGAAGGATGAATGCGGCAGACGCCGCCCGCCGACGCTTGGCCGGTGTCTTGACATGGTTTCCCGGGAAACAAGCTGGAGGGCATTCCAGAGCTTCGCCCTTTCTTTGCATGACCCCCGATCCCACGGAAAAAATCCACGTGCTGTGGGACGACTTGGCGGACCTGCCTCCGGTCGAGTCGCGCGCGGCGATCGAGCTGCTCTTTGCGCGGATCGCGGGATGGATCGGGGCCGACGATGCGTTTTGGATCGGCGTCGCCCGGGTGTGGGACGAAACGCACTCCGAGGGGGATGCCCTGTATGGCTGGCGTCTCCGCGCGGCCGAGCGCTGGATCATGAAACCGGAGTATGACGCGGAATTTATCCGCAAGGTGCTCGCCCACATGGACCGCGATCCGGGCATGAGCACGCGCAAGGTCATCAGTGAATACGGGCGTTTTCGCAGCTACCGGTTGCACGACGGCTTCATCGATTTCGAGGCGTTTCGCGCCACGCCGCAGTATCAGATGTATTTCGAAAAGGGAGGCATTACCGACCGCATCTGGTGCGTGTTTCCGGTGAACCGCGACGCGGAGTCGTTGTTTTGTTTCGACCGCATCCGCCGACGCTACACGGCGGAGGACGCGCGATTGGTCGAGCAGGCCTTGCGCGGCATCAAGTGGTTTCACCGCCAGCTCCTGCTCAACCACGGTCTGCTGGTCGGCGTCACGCCGCTCTCGCCGGCCCACCGGCGCCTGCTGCCGCAATTGCTCTCGCACCGGGCGGAGAAAGAGATCGCCGAGACGCTGGGCCTGAGTCGCGCGACGACGCATAAATACGTGACGGACATCTATCGCAGCTTCGGCGTCTCCAGCCGGGCGGGGCTGATGAGCCTGTGGATCGGCGGGGTCTGAGCGCGGCAACACCTGCTATTTAGCAAGGTAGGCGGGTTTTGTGGGTTTGGGTAAAGTCTCAAGACCCATGATGGAACCTTCCAGAGCGCGATGGAGCGAAACCGCCAACCCGACCAGTGATCCGGCGCACACCACCTCCCGCTGGAGCATTTCGTTTTCGAGGATCCGATCCATTGCCAGATTGTGGGCGGCGCTCTCCCTTCCCCTCGCTTGGTTGCCTCACCTCGCCTCCGCCCAAGTCACCGCCGAGGGAGAGGTTTTCGGCACGAATCCCTTCACGTCACCGACGTGGGACGTCGGAGATATATTGGTGGTTGGAGGCACCGAATCGGACGGGCGCCTGACCATCAACAGCGGAGGGGTGGTGTCAGGGGTGATATCAGAAGATGAGGGTTTTTTGACGCTTATGGGACTAGCCAGCGGCGTATCAGGCGTGATCGATGTGAATGGCGGCACCTTTAACACCACCGCGATCGCTGTCGGGGGTCCAGGCAGCGCCACGCTGATCGTTCGCAACGGTGGGACGGTCACGCTTCCTTTTGACAAGGCTGCGCTCTCGCCGGAATTCCGCCAGTCCTTCATTATCGTGGCAGCGGACCCGGGTGCCACCGCCTTGCTCCAAGTCATCGACGGGACGCTCAATTCCGGCGAGATGCTTGATATCGGGTATATAAATGGGAAAGGCACCTTGGAGATCTCCGGCGCCAGCGTGGTGACCAGCTGGCAGGCGAGGGTGCGGGACGGAGAGGCGCATGTGAGTGGTGGAAATTGGAACATCTCCGACTCGCTCAACCTGATGAACGGCGGCCTGCTTGATATTTCCGGGGATGGTTCAGTGAAGGCATCGATCCTTTACGGTTACGGGGAACTGAGGATCCGGGATTCGGGAGCGTTGTCGGGCACGAACCTGGCAATGGGGGGCTTGATCGACATTTCAGGAAACGGTTCGGTGTCGGCCTCGAATCAGCTAACGTTTAGCCTCAACAGCTCGGCGGACATATCCGGGAACGGTTCGATAAGCGCACAAACCATCACTATCGTCGGAGAAACGACGGTCCGGGACTCGGCCACGGTGTCGGCCATCACGCTGGAAATCATCGGGGACGGCGCCTCGTTTGACCTCTCCGGAAACGCTTCGGTGGAGGCGCAGACCATCGATGCCGACGAGAAACTGGTGGTCCGGGATTCGGGCATGTTGTCCGTCGGCACCCTGGTAGTCGATGGCCCGACCGAGGTGAATGGTGGGAGTGTGAATGTCAGCGGAAGTGTCGCCATCGGTTCCAACGGCAGGACCGGCACCCTTACGATCAACGATGGCTTGGTCGCCACGGAGAAATCGGTGTTTTTTGGCTTGGGCTCGGGATCGCACGGCCTGCTCCAGCTGAACGGCGGAGTCCTTGTCACGAGTGGTCTGATGGGGTCGTCTTCTTCGCCGTTTCTCGGCGGCGGGACCGAGGCCATTCGGTTCAACGGAGGAACGCTCCGGCTCTCCAAGTCGGTGTCCGAGCTGTTTCCAGAATTCGATCCGGGAACGGTCACGCTCGAAGCCGGCGGGGGGACCATCGACACCCAGGGCTTCAACGTCAGCACGGCCTCCTACGGACTGAGCGGCCCGGGTGGGTTGATCAAAAAAGGCACCGGCAGATTGACCCTCGGCGGAGCCAACACCTATGCCGGAGGCACGACGGTGAGCGAAGGCACGCTGACCGTCACAGGATCTGTCCAGCACCCGGACAGCGCCTTCACCGTCGGCGGCGCTTTGGCGATCAACGGCGGCACCGTGACGGCCTCGACGCTCACCGCCGCCGGTCCGGCGTCGGACACGGCGACTGTTACCTTCAACGGCGGCACTCTGCGGCTGGGCGGCAACCAAAACGATCTGTTCAGCGGGTTTGCCGCCGGCAACGTGATCTTGGGCGCGAGCGGCGGCACCATCGACACTCAGGCGTTCACCGTGGTCAGCGCCGTGGAATTTGGCGGCGCCGGCTCGTTGACCAAAACCGGCCCCGGCACGCTCATCCTCACCGGCGCCAACTCCCACGCTGGAGGCATCACCATCAACGGCGGTGTTCTTGAACTTGGCGGGGGCGGCGTGCTCTCCACCGAAATCGTCAACAGCGCCACCCTCCGCTTCAACAGTTCCGAGGCGTCTGTCATCGACGGGACGATCAGCGGTGCCGGCGACATCGAGCTTGTTGGTTCCGGCCCCGTCACTTTCTCCGGCGTCAACACCTACACCGGCCGGCTCGAACTCGATCCGGGGACCACCCTCTGCTTGGAGAACAACGCCGCCGCCAGCACCCGCCCGATCTATGTGCGGAATGCCACGATCGACTACGCCGACGGGTTGAACATCAGCAACCGGGTTCATCTCCAGAGCGGCGGCGGCGACCCCGATAAGGTCGCCGTCAGACTCAACGTGGACTCGGGCACGGCCACCCAGGGCGAAATCTTCGATGGTTCGCTCGATAGTCGCGTGGAAAAGACCGGGGCGGGCTCCTTGGTTCTCACGACGCCCAATACGATCAAAGGCGGCGTCATCCTGAGCGGCGGCGTCCTCTCCTTCGGAGCCAGCACCTCCTCGTTGGGTTCGCCCGTCGACGGCACCCTTACCTTCAACGGAGGCACGCTTCGCTATACCGGCGAGGCGTCCGCCACCTACGGCACCCCTCGTCCGACGAGCATCACCGCCCACGGCGGCACCCTCGACGTGACCGACGCCGGCTCGACCTTTTCGTTGGCCGGAGCGCTTTCCGGCACGGGCACCTTCACCAAAACCGGAGCGGGCACCGTCAACATGGCGGGCACCCACAGCGCCTACACCGGTGCGATTGTCGTCGGGCAAGGCCGCTTCCAGGTTTCCGCCACCACCACCACTTGGGCTGCCAACGCCTTTTCCGTCGCGTTCGGTGGCGAGCTTTATCTCCCCTCGCGCAGCTCCGGGAGCTACGAACTCGGCTCGCTCTCCGGCGCGGGCGATGTGACGCTCGTGGCGAATTCCGGCGTGGTGACCAAGCTCACCGTGGGCGCGAACAACACCGACAGCACCTTCGCCGGCGCCATCGCGACGACCGGCGCCGGCACGGGCTCTTTGACCAAGGTTGGGACCGGCACGCTCACCTTGAGCGGCATCAACACCTACACCGGCGCGACCTCGGTCAATGCGGGTAAACTCGTCGTCAACGGCTCGCTCGCCAGCGCCTCCGTCACGGTCCAATCCGGCGCCGCGCTCGGTGGCTCGGGCAGCTTCGGCGGCTTCGTCGCGATCGGCGCCGGTGCCACGCTCACGCCGGGCAACTCGCCCGGCACGATCACCTTCACCGAAGGCCTGTCGCTCGCAGGCGGTTCCGTCCTCGATTTCGAACTCGGCACGCTGAGCGATCTGATCGTCGTCTCGGGCGGTTTGCTGCTCGGTCCCGAGGCCGGCGTGGTCACGATCAATCTCGCCGACTCCGGCGGGTTCAAAGCGGGCCTCTACACGCTGATCGACGCCACCGGCGCGGACATGCCGCTGGGCGTGGTCGCCGCCGATTTCGCCCTGGGCCTCACCATCGCGGGCTACGACTACTCGCTCGATCTCGTCGGCTCGCAACTGCTGCTCACCGTGGTCTCCCACGCCATCCCCGAACCCGCCACCGCCGCCGCGCTCGCCGGACTCGGCGCGCTCGGCGCCGCCGCTTTGCGCCGTCGGCGCGTGGGCTGATCCGCCGCCGGCGTCACGAAACGAGGACACGTCGTTGCGGGATGCCTATTGTGGTTCGAAGGGCAGGACGGCCGTGCCGTCTTCCGTGGTGTAGTCGTAGCGGAATCCTCGCGCCTGCTTCAGCTTCAAATAGCCGGGCCAGGAGACGGAGAGCCGGAAGCGCTCGCCCGGGGCGAGATCGGTGAAGGTGAAATAACCGTTCTCGTTGGACAAGACCTCCGGGGACGTGAACAGCTCGCGGCCTTCGGTCGGATAACGCCGAATGGTGGCTCCGGGGAACCCTTGCCCCGTGGCCACGTTTACGACCCGGCCGAGGAACACCTTCGCGGGATCGAGGATGATCACAGGCGGAGGATTTCGGAGCGCAGGGGCGGACACGGTGGAGTAGGTGCGGGCGAAGCCCGGCGCGACCGCCATCACGTGAACTTGGAGGTCTTTCCACTCGGGGAAGTCTTCGCCGAATCCCACGACAACCTCGCCGTCGGCGTTGGTGGTCGCGGTTTGGACGCTCCAGACGGGCGATCGTCCCGGTGTATCCGTGAATTCAATACGGAACTGGCAGTGCGCGCTGGGCACCGGCGAGCCGGAGCGGTCGAGAACGCGCCACATGTGCTCCGTGATGCGCGGCAAACGCACCACCACGTCCGCGACCGGACGCCGGCGGGTGAGCGAAACGGGTTCGGAGCGGGCGAAGGCGAAATTTTGGAAACCTTGGGAGGCCCAGATTCTGAGGTCTTTGCCGTCCAAGGCGACCGGGGTGGAGATCATCCATTCGCCGATGCGCAACTGACCCGGGAAGGAGAGCGTGTGGTTGTTTTCCTTTTTCGGACGGGCGGCCTCCCCGAAGAGGAGCGCGTCGCGGACGGGCTCGCCGTTGGCGTCGAGCACCTTCACGCGCACGAGCCCGGCGGGTTTCACCGGCACGTCGAGGAACTCGGTCGTTTCGTCGATGACGATCTCCCGCTCCCGGTCGGCCGTGCTCAGATCCAGATCCACGCCGATCAAGCCCCAGCCGCTGGACAACTTCAGCCGGGTGCCCGGAGTCCACTCGGCGAACAGGGGCTTGTCGGTTTCGAGCGCGAAGCCGTCCGAGTTCCACACGCCGGGCTCGTAACGATGGATGTGGAAGCGACCCGCGGGGAAGACGCGTTTCCCGCCATGAAGGAAACGCACCTCGACCCGGCGCAGAGGGACGGCGGAGTCGCCGATCTTGGCGTGATCGATGACGAGTTCCGGCAGCAGGTCCGTCGCGGAGGGCACGTCGATGTTCAGGCCGCGCAATCGACGATCGGAAAAACTCAGGATGAAGCGACCTTCGCCGATATTATTCAGCGTGGTCTCCGCCGATCCGTTGGCATCGATGGTTATCCGAGGGGATCGGCTCAGCATGCCTTTGTCACCCGGTAGGGCGCGCGAAACCTGAACGTCGACGGTCTGGCCGCGAAACGGATCGGGAAAGTTGATCAGCCGAAGTTTCAACACCCGGAGGCGGGGAGCCTTCGCGGTGAGCTCCGCCGGGCGGTCGGGCAGGGCGGGGATGGTCACGGCGAAGGGATCGGAGCGGGGCGAATTCACCTCCAACGTGTAGCTCACATGATCGTGGAGGTGCTCGACCAAGGCTTCGCCGTTCGCGTCGGTTCGGAGATTCGGGTAGCTCCAGATCGGGTAGGGCGACGTGGGCGACCAAGGTTGTGAAGAGGCCGCCACGTGCAGGCGCGCGTCGGGCACGGGCGTGCCGTCGTCGAAGACGAGGCGCAGTCGAGTGGACGTGGCTGGTGGGAGACGGACGGTGAGCGGGGAATCTTCTCCATAGGCATTCACGCGCAGCGGCCCGTGCCCGATGGTGGCGTGGCCGGGACCTTCAATGCTGAGGAAGACCGGACAGTCTTCGGTTTGATGCGGAAGCACGGCATGGCCGCTGGCGTCGGTGCGCACTTGGTCGCGGTTATCGGGGCCGCTGACGTCGTAGGTCCACTGGACGAGGGTTCCGGGAAGAGGGGCACCGTCGGCGCCGAGCACGCGCAGGTGGACGCGATGGCCGGGGCTCAGTTCGATGGGCCCGGCGAGTTCGGCTTCGTCGACCGCGGCGTGCGTGACGCGCAGCGCGAAGCCCTCGGCGCGCACGGTGAGCCGCACCGGCCCCGCGAGCGGGCGACGAGATCGGAAGCGGCCGTCGGCGTCGGTGGTGGCCGACGTTTCCCGGATACCGGTCGAGAGGAAATGGACATGGGCTCCCTTGATCGGCGTGCCGTCGGGCGCGATCGCTTGGCCGGAGATCGTTCGTTCAACCTGAGCGGTGGACGTTCCGCGCACAAAAGGATCGGGCTCGATGTGGCGGGCGGCGAGATTGTCGAGCAACTCGACGCGCTCCTGATCGCTCAGCGCATTTGCCCCGAGCCGCACGGCGAGCGCGAAACCACCGATCGCCACCAGGCTCGCGACGGAGAGCGTCAAGGCTCCGCGCCAAGTGCGGGGGCGGAACCCGAACGTGCGTTTGGTCCCGAGCATGCGCTCCACGCGGCGAAGCAGCGTTCCGTGTTTCGTGCCCAGCGCAAAGGCGGTCACCGGGGATGGCGGGTTTTCGCAGGCGAACAAGCGCCCCCACTCGAGCAGGGCTTGGGCGTAAGCCGCGCGATCCTGATCCAACAAACGTCGCGCCCAATCGTCGCAGCAGGCTTCGCGTTCGTCGCGCACGCGTCGTGCGATCAGGCGGGCGAAGGGATTAAAGAACAGCAGCGCCTCCATGATGCGAAGCGCCAACTCGGCGAGCCAATCGCGTCGGACGATGTGGGCGAGTTCGTGCGCGAGGGCGGCGCGGGCCAGCGCGGGCGACACCCCTGCGCAGGTGGCGAGCGGCACGACGATCACGGGGGACACGAGGCCGACCACGAAAGGAGTTCCGGCGTCGGCGACGGCGACCAGGCGCGCGTCGAGTTTCGCGGCGTAGTCCGCGATGATACCGGACCATGCGTCCTGCCAAACTGCGGGAACCGGCACGGATGCGAGATGGCTTTGGGCCCAGCGCGCGCCGTGGGGAGCGAGTTGCCACGACATGCGAATGAGGCTCAGAAGCGCGCCGACAGCCCAGGCGATTTCCAACCAGAAGTGTATGCGCTCCCGAGTCGCGAGACGGGTGATCTCTTCGGAAGCGTTCACCTCGCGGGCGACGGCGTCGGCGGGCGGGTTGGCGATGACTGTCGGGGACGCCGCGGGCGGCTCGGCCTCGAGCGCGAGGGAGGGGGCCGGGGCGGTCGTGGAGAAGTCGGCGACGGGAACGCGATTGGCGCTTTCCATCATCCAGGTCGTTCCCCAGCCGAGGAAAAGCAATGCGGCGGAGCTCAAAGCTAGCGCGTGCCGGAGCCGAGCCGCGGTCGCGGGCAGGAGACGGGCCAAGCCTGCGCCGCCGGCCCAGAGCAGGGCGCCGATCCAGAGCGAATGAAGCAGAGACGCGAGAAGCGGAGTCATCGGCGTCGGCGCTCCTTGTGTTCGGCGATGATGCGCTCGATTTCGGACAGCTCTTCCGCGGAGATTTTTTCGGTTTCCAACAGGTGCTGGACGGCGACGGATGGACGGCCACCGAAGACGCGGCGGAGTGCGTTTCGCCAAAAGCCGCCCAAGGCGCGACGCTCGCGCAGCAGGGCGCGCCAGCGGTCGGTGTTGCCCTCGCGGGTGCGCGTCACGAAGCCCTTTCGCTCCATGATCTGGAGCGTGGTGAGCACGGTGGTGTAGGCGCGGGCTTTGCCGTCTTCGATCGATTCGAGGACCTCACGCGCGGTTCCCGGACCGCCGGCCCAGAGCACGCGAAGGATTTTCATCTCGAGCTCGGAGGGCTCGGGAGCGGAGTCCGCGGGGGTGTTCGGGGAGGGCATCTACTAATCGATTAGTAGATTGGGTGTTCTTTGGTCGAGTCGCGATTTTGAGCGGGGTCGAGGAGACGGCGGAGCGCGGAAAAGAAAATAGGTCCCATGGGACTCATGGGACCTAGTTGGCCGAGGGGCGGGCAGCCCAACCGGCGGTCGGGCCTGCATGCTCAGGCCTGCTCGAGGAGCTTGTAGAGGCGGGCGACCATCTTGCTCGGGTCCTCGAAGAGGCCGGCGGCGATGAGCGCGTTGTCGAGGATCTGCTCGGCGACGAGCGTGGCGCGCTCGGTATTCGCAGAGCGGATACTGTTGAGGCGCTTGATCACGGCGTGGCGCGGGTTGAGCTCGAGCGAGACCTTCACGGGCTCGTCGGGCGCGTCCTTCTTGAGCGCCTTCATCATGCGGCGCATCTGGGGCGTCATCATGCGGTCGGCGCTGATCGCGAGGGCGGGGGAGTCGACGAGGCGGTCGGAGGCCTTCACCTCGGTGACGCGTTCGCCGAGCGTGTCCTTGAGCCATTTGGCGAGGTCCTTCACCTGGTCCTCGGTGAGGTCGTCCTCGGCCGCGGGCGGCTTGGGCGCCTCGGGGAGCTTGGCGTCGGGGCTGTCGGCGGCGACGAGCTTCTTGCCCTCGAAATCGCGGACGTTGTTCATCACGTATTCGTCCACCGCCTCGGTGCAGAAGAGCACCTCGAGGCCGCGGGCCTTGAGGCCTTCGAGATAGGGGCCGGCCTCGATCGCGGCGCGCGACGGGCCGACGAGGTAGTAGATCTCGCTTTGGCCGTCCTTCATGCGCGAGACGTAGTCGGCGAAGGAGGTGGTCTTGCCGGCCTCGGTGAAGGTGGACTCGAAGCGGAGCAGCTTCACGAGCGCGTCCTTGTGCGTCCAATCGAGGGCGGCGCCTTCCTTGAGGAAGATGCCGAACTCGGCGAAGAACTCGTCGTAACCTTCGGGGCGGGCCTTGGCCTCGTCGGCGAGGAATTTGAGGAAACGCGAGGTGACGGTCTTGCCGATCTTCTCGAGCAGGGCCTTGTCCTGCATCGTCTCGCGGGAGATGTTGAGCGGGAGGTCCTCGCTGTCGACGACGCCCTTGAGGAAGCGCAGCCACTCGGGGAGGAGGTCCTTCGGGCGGGCGTCGATCAGAACCTTGCGGCAGTAGAGCGAGACGGCGGGTTCGGCGCGCTGCATGCCGAACTTTTCCGGGTTCTCCTTCGGGACGAAGAGGAGCGAGGCGATCTGGAGCGGGGCGTCGGCGCTGAAGTGGAGGCGCAGGCGGGGCTCGTCGTAGGCGTGGGCCTGGAACTTGTAGAACTCGGTGTATTCCTCGTCCTTGATCTCGGACTTGGAGCGGAGCCAGAGGGCCTGGACCTTGTTGACCTGCTCGCCCTCGAGCTTGATCGGGAAGGAGACGAAGGCGCTGTATTTTTTGAGGACCTCCTCGACGCGCCACTTCTTCGAGAAGTCTTCGGCGTCGTCCTTGAGGTGAAGGACGATCTTGGTGCCGCGCGCGGTGTGCTCGGGGGCGGGGGCGAGGGTGTAGGTGCCGGCCCCCTCGGAGGTCCAGACGTGCGCGGGGGCGTCGGGCTGCCAGGAACGGGAGAAGACCTCGACCTTCTTGGCGACCATGAAGGCGGCGTAGAAGCCGACGCCGAACTGGCCGATGAGGTTGGAGTTTTTCTGGCCGCCTTCCTGGAGGGCCTTGAGGAAGTTCTTCGAGCCGGAGTGGGCGATGGTGCCGAGGAACTTGACGAGCTCCTCGCCCGTCATGCCGATGCCGGCGTCCTCGATGGTGAGGGTCTTGGCCTTCTCGTCGGGGATGACGGTGATCTCGAGCGCGCGATCGGCGTCGTGGACGGCCTTTTCGGTGAGCTGGAGGTGGCGGAGCTTCTCGGTGGCGTCGGAGGCGTTGGAGACGAGCTCGCGGAGGAAGATCTCCTTCTCGGTGTAGAGCGAGTGGATGACGATATCCAGGAGCTGCTTGATCTCGGCCTGGAACTCGAAGGACTGCGCGGGCGCTTGGTTGGAGGCGGATGTGCTTTCGGTGCTCATGGTTTTGAAGGAAAAAGGGGGTAAGCAGATAGCGCGAACGCGGGCCGGCGCAAGCGCGGTCGGGGGCGAGGTGGAGGGCGGCCGCAACGGGACCGGGCCGTTCAGGGGGCCCCGCCGAAGAGGTCGGCGATGATGTCCTCGAGCGGGACGTCGGAGATGGAGATGTCGGCGACGGGGCCGGCGGCGAGGATGCGCGCGGTGAGCGAGACGACGTCGGAGGAGGGCACGTGGAGCACGACCTCGCCGTCGTCGGTGGCGACGGCCTTGCCGTCGGCGAGTTCGGTGAGGCCGGGGAAGGGCACCTGGAGCGGGCGGAACTTGACGATGCGTTTTTTGCCGCCGGCGGATTCGAGACGATCGAGCGTGCCGTCGTAGATCTTGCGGCCTTTGTCGATGACGATGACGCGGTCGCAAAGTTCCTGGATGTCGGCCATGTAGTGGCTCGTGAGCAGGATGGTGGTGCGATGGCGGCGGTTGTAGTCTTTGAGGAAGCTGCGCACGGCCTTTTGCGAGACGACATCGAGGCCGATGGTGGGCTCGTCGAGGAAGAGCACCTTCGGGCGGTGGAGCAGGGCGGCGATGAGCTCCATCTTCATGCGCTCGCCGAGGGAGAGCTCGCGCACCATGGTGCCGAGCTTGTCCTTCACGCCGAGGAGGGTGACGAGTTCGTCGAGCGTGTCCTTATACTGCGCGGCGGAGAGACCGTAGATGTGGCGGAGGAGGAGAAAGCTTTCCTGCGCGGGGAGGTCCCACCAGAGCTGGTTTTTCTGGCCGAGGACGAGGGCGAAGATGCGACGGTAGGCGCTTTCGCGGCGGACGGGGTCGAAGCCGGCGACGCGGGCGCGGCCCGAGGTGGGGTAGATGAGCCCCGAGAGCATCTTGAGGGTGGTGGTCTTTCCCGCGCCGTTGGGACCGAGGAAGCCGACGAACTCGCCCTCGGCGATCGAGAAGCTGATGTCCTTGGCGGCGGCGAGTTCCTCGAATTCGCGGTGGAAGAGTCCGCGCACGCCGGCCCAGAAGCCGGGGGGCTTTTTGTAGGTGCGGAAGACGCGGGTGAGGTTCTCGACTTCGATCATGGCGGGACGGCGCCGCGGGGCGCGGGCTCGTAGCACATGCAGAGTCGGAAAAAAGGAAAGCGCGGGATGCGGTTCCGCTGGCGGCCGGATCGGCGTGGCGTGGCCGCGTCTTGGGATGAGAAATGCAGCCGGCGGCGTGAAGAGGGCGGGATGTTACCGCCAGCTTTTAACCGAAACGAAACGTCGCCACGACGGGTAGATGGTCCGAGGGATAGTAGATACCGTTGCGGGTTTCGACGACGGTGTAGCCGGTGATGGCGAGACGGTGGTTGTGAAAGATGTAGTCGAGAACCGCGGGTTCGCTGCGCAAGGCGTCGCCGAGTCCATCGAAGCCGTAGTAGGTGGGACGGCTGGGCGCGCCGTTGGATGCGGCCGCGTCCGAGAGTGGCGCGGACGTGGCGGTGTCGGTCATCGCGGCGTGGGGCGCTTCGTGCGGCTCGGTGTTGAAGTCGCCCATGACGAGGAGAGGGAGGTCGCGCGTGAGCGCGGTCATGCGTTGGCGGATGAGCTTGGCGCCGTTGACGCGGGCTTCGCCGCCGAGGTGATCGAGATGCGTGCAACAAACGAAGACATCCGGCAGGTGACCGGAGCTGGAGCTGGACGCACGATGACGGAGACGGGTCCAGGCGGCGTTGCGCGGAGCGGACGCATCCCAGCCGACGCTGCCGGGGATCTCCGGGGTTTGGGAAAGCCAGAAGCCGCCGTGCTCCACGGCTTCGAAGCGGGTGCGCCGGAACAGGATCGTCATGCGATCGCCGCCTCCCGGACGCGAGTCGGCGCGGGCGACGGCGACGATGTCGTAGATGTCGGAAAGGTCGGCGCGGATGTCGTCGAGCTGATGTGGCAACACCTCCTGGAGGCCGACGACGTCGGCGTCCTCGTGGCGGATAAGGTCGGTGACGGCGCGACGCCGATTGGGCCAGCGGTTGACGCCATCGGGTTCGTAATCGAAGCGGATGTTGTAGGTCATCACCCTCAAAATGTCCGAGGCGGCCAAATGGGACGCGGGGGTGGCTGAGCGCGGTGTATCCATGATTTAACTACCTAGCTTGTCGTGCAGAACGCGAAGGGGCGTCAGGCGTGATCGTGGGTGAACAGAACCTTCCCGGAGGCTCCGGAACTCATCGCCTCGTAGGCCTCGGCCGCCCGGGTGAGCGGGAAACGATGCGTGATGAGCGAGGCGATGGGAGGTCCGTTTCGCGCGAGTTCAAGCATGCGGGGATATTCGCAAAAGTGATAAAACCACGACCCGATCGCGGTGATGTCGCGGCGGATGAAGTCTTCGCTCGGGGAAAGTTCCAGCGCGGGTTGCTCGCCGTTGAACACGACCGCGCCGCCCTTGCGGACCGAGGCGAAGCAAGCCCTGGCGGTGGCGGGGATGCCCGCGGCCTCGATGGCGATATCCGCGCCCGCGCCTCGAGTGAGTCTGCGGATGGCGGCGGGGAGGTCGGTTTCGTCGGCGGCGTCGAGAACGTGCGCGGCTCCAAGGCGGAGGGCGAGGTCGAGCCGTGCCGCGACGCGGTCGATGCCGATCACGCGACGGCCGAGATACGATTGCATGAGCACATTGCCGAGGCCGATGGGGCCGAGTCCGAAGACCGCGACGACGGGCTGCTCCTCGGGGGAGGCAAGCCGAGCGAGTTTGGTGGAGGTGTGATAGGGAACGCCGAAGCCGTCGCCCGTGATGAGCACGCCCACCTCCCACGTAACATCCGGAGGCAACACGTGGCAGGCCTGCGCCGGGACGGTGAAATACTCGGCGTGCATATTGGGGTGGAAGGTAAACCGGTCACACCACGTGTAACGCCCGGCCAGAAAGTGCGGGTCGGGCGCGGTTGGATCGTCGCCCGGCCAGCCGGCGATGGCGCTGACGCCGACACGATCGCCGACCTTCAACGGGGTGCGGGTGAGAGGATTGATCACGGTGTCCGCACCCGGCCCGAAGGCGACGACCACGCCCGCCGCCTCATGTCCCATGTTGCCGTAGGGAAGTCCGTCGGCGCCGCGGTAGGCTGACATCTCGCTGCCGCAGAGGGCGGAGACGGCGGTCTGGATCAGCACCTCGCCCGGTCTCGGCGTGGGTGTGGGGACTTCTTCGACGGCCAGGCGGGAGTTGCCTGTCTGGTGGAGAATTTTCATCGCGAGGAATTCGAGACGGGCAGCGGAAACTCGCGCGCGAGCCGCACCGGGCGGTTCTCGGCGATGGCGCGGCGGATGGCGGCCTCGAATTGCAGTTCGCGCAACCCGTCGAGACCGGAGACGGGCGCCGGCGAGCCGGAGCGAACGGCGTCGAAGTAGGCGGACAACGCCTTGTGAAACGACGCGCTGTAGTGCTGCCACCGTGACGTGTCGCGGACGATGGACAGGCGTTCGTGGGTGCGGCCCGCGCCGTCGAGGATTTCGAGATCGCCGTCGATGTCCCGCATGTGGAGGCGGCCGCCTTCGAAGTTGAAGGTCAACTCGAAGAGCGGGTGCTGCCACTTCAGTCCGGCGGTGCCGACGAGCGTGCCGGTCGCTCCGTTTTCGAACGTGCAGGCGACGACAATGTCGCGGGCCGAGATCCCTTGGCCTTCGCGCACGGGGGCGCCTTCGAGCGCGGTGACGGTTTCGACCGCGCCGACGAAATGATGGATCAAGTCGATGCAGTGGCTCCAGCAGGCATAGTGAACGAGTCCCGTGACGCTGGTGACCTTTCCGAAGCCGCGTTCCTTCGCGATACGTCGTGCGGTGAGAGTCTGGTCGAAGAACCGGTAGTTGAACATCATCGCCACCTCGGTGCCGCTTCGCGAGGCGAGCGAGAGCAGCTCCTTTCCCTTGGCGAAATCGGATTCGTCGACGTGCGCCTGGCCTTTGGCGGCGACGAGCGGTTTTTCGAAGAGCACGCGAGGCACGCCCGCCTCGACGAGGGGCAGGCCGGCCTCGTGGTGCCACATCTCGTTGGTCAGCACGAGCGCGACATCCGGACGCCAGGCGATGAGTTCGGACGCCGCGGTGAAAACGGTGCCGCCAAACGACTCGGCGGCCGCCTTGGCGCGCCGGGGCGTGCGGTTTAGGTAGGCGAGCTGGACGTCGGGCTGCTCGGCCAGCCATGGGAGGTAGTTTTCCGTGGCTACCTTGCCGGTGCCGACAACGGCGATTCTCATGCAGGTGTAGTGAGATAATCGATACGCCGGGCGGACGGCGCGGCGCGGGGTTCAGAGATGTTCAAAGCGCGGACGCCAGGTCCCGAGGGAGTCCTGATAATCCGGGTGGATCACGTCGTGGTGCCAGAGGTGAACCCACGCGGCGGGAAATTTGAGGGCGAAATCCAACTGTTCATCGAGCGGTGCGCAGTCGCTGAACTTGTAGGTGCCCATCTGTCCCTCGAGGGCGACGGCCAGGGAGTTCTTCTGAAACTTCCGCATCTGCACGATCAAGGGGTGGGTTTCGTTCATCACGCCTTTCCATCCGAGCCATAGGCCCATCGGGACCACGGTGACGCCCTTTATTTTGCCACGCTCGAGCGCGTAGCCGATGATCTCGTCGTTTTCGCGATAGCTGCGGCGGACCTGCCCGTTGGCGTCCGTTCCGTAGTAGTCGGCGTAGGAGATGCCGAGCGGCACGTCGGGGAACAGCTCGACGAAGATGTCCACCACGCGTTTGCCGTATTCGATGAACAAATCCTCCGCCTCGCGATCCCATCCGAGCCGCGCGAAGTCGGCGTGATTGTCGATGCCGACCATCACCTCGAGCCCGTTGGCGAAGGGGAAGCCGGTGATGGCGACGTAGAAGATCCGGTCGCGCGCGGGCAGTGAATAAACGTGCTCCGAAAACGCGCGCACGGTCTTCTCCCACACGGCGAGCATGTCGGTGTTGAGCACCCGTTTGCCGTCGACGATTTTCCACGGGAGGAAGGAGCCGACCTCGCGTTTGCGGTCGTGGTAGACGAATTTTTCGATGCCGGCCCGCTCGTAGACCCACGGCGGGGTGTGGATGCCGGCGAGGATGCTGTAGGAAAGTTTTTTGTCGGTGCGTTCCGCGTCGGCGAGCATCGCGTCGAGTCCGGGATAGCGGAGAATGCCGGGGGCGGGCTCGACCATGCGCCAGGTCGTGTAGTTGACCACGCCCGACACGTCGTAATCGAACAGGTTGAGGCGCTTGCCGTCCTGGATGACCCAGTTGCTGGTGTTGGTGAGGGCGAAGAGGCCGTGGCGAGGCGTCTTGTCCAAGGGCGGGAGCGCGGCGCGCGGAGCGTTTTTCTTCGCGCCCTTCGCGGTGGTGATGGTGAGCGTCGGTTTGTGCTCACCTTTCGAGAGCTTGAAAACGTAGCGGTGCGAGCGGTTGTCGTCCGCGAATTCGAGCCCGTCGGCTTGTATCCGGAACCAACTACGCGGTGTGGTGACGTCTTCGGCGTAGTCCTGCTCGACGAATTTGGTCACGTCGACCTCCACCCAGGTGCCGGGAGGCGTCTGGGCGGTGGCGACGACCAGGCCGGTGTCGGCGAAGTCGGCGTTTTCGTAATACGTGGCGTATCCGGTGGCGACGGTCGAAGGGCGATTGTGATGGAGGCGGGCGGCGGGGAGCTTGCCTCCTTCGTCGCGCAGGCTGGCGAGGTAGAGGCGGAGCGTGGCGCGTTCGACTTTCTCACCGGGAGGGAGCGCGGGCAGCTCGAAGCAGAACAGTGAGCGCTCCATGCGTTTCACCGACGAGTGATCCAACTCGCCGACGCCGGCGATGTCGTTGGCGGGGGAGCCCGCGTAAACGGCGTTGCCTTTTCCGTCGGCAGGGGCGTCGTCCCACGCGTAGCCGTCCCATGTAGGGTGGACCGTCAACGGTGCGGCGGCATGGACCGACGCGCCGCAAGCCCACAATCCCGCCGCCGCCAACGCGGCCAGCAGCTTTTTCGATTTGCGCATGATGGAGCGAGATGAGCGCGATCAGGCGCCGCCGTTTTTCGACGCGGTTTGGTGGCGGACGATGCGGCGGCGTGTCGCGGCCCAGAGACCGACGACGCCCGCGAAGAGCACGCCGTAGGTCGATGGCTCCGGAATGTTTGACGCGGTCACGATGATCAATTGGGGCCGGAGGGTGGGGTCGGCATGATTGTCCGAGGCAAAACCATACCGGCGGCTGAAGTTGTCTTCGACGAAGGTGAGGCCGTCCACCTGGATGCGAAACCAGCTGTAAGTGGTGGAGCCCGAGTTGGCGTAGTCGCTCAGGACGAAGGAGGTGACATTCAATTCCACCCAAGAGTTGGCCGTGGTCGATGTGCTCGCCACTTGCAGGCCGGTGTTCACGAAGGTCGTGTTCTGATAGTAGCTGGAAGAGTAGTTGTTCGCGAGAGTCTTACTATCGTTGCTCCAATAGAGCTGGGCGGGGCTGACCGAGGTGGGAACGCCCGTTACGTAAAGCCGCAAGGTCGCCGAGACGATGGTCTCTCCTTCCGGAATGGCCGGCATGGAGAAACGCAGGAGGGCACGTTCGAGTCGATTGACGCTAGCCTGATCCAGTTCGCCGGCGATGATCGTTGGGCCATCCAGATCGATACTGTTTCCGTTGCCGTCGAGATCCGTGTCGAACACGTAGCCGGCCCACACGTAGGTGGGCGTGTATTCGGCTGCGCGGAGTGGCGACAGCGATAGGATGCCGCAGCCGATTGCGAAGGAGGTGCCGAGGATTTTGTTGATCAGGGTCATGGGGATTGGGGGGGGCGAGTTTGAGGAGGGAAACTGGAAAGGGATCGGTCGATCTGAGGGTCAGCGGCCTCGCCAGAAGGTGTGGGAGCGGTCGGTGGGGATGTCGGCGGCTTTGCGGTATTCCACGTGACCGTCGTAGAAGAGCACGTTGCTGCCGTCGCCGTGCGGGATGAGGCCGTAGAGGTTCAGGTATCCTTCCGCGTCGCCCAGGCAGAAGCTGGTTTCGGTCACCATGGCGCCGCGCGTGGGCTGGGTGACGAGGCGCATAGGAATGGGGAGCGTCCATGCGCTGGAGGAGGTCCAGCCGTGCGGGCTCGAGTTGAGGCCGTAGGAAAAAAGGTTGGGGTTGACCGCTTGGGTGACGGTCGGGAAGCGGGTCTGCGAGAGACGCGTGGACGGGCAGTTGAACAGGTTGTCGCCCATGGCGCCCGCGCGGACGGAGAGGTCGTTTATCGGAGGAGAACCGGCGTCGAAGCGGAAGGCGCTTTCCGCGTAGCCCGCGTAGCTCCAGATTTTCCATCCCCAGGTGGATTTCTGGTTGGTCGGCGCCCATTCGGAGGCGACGGCGGGCAGGGTGTTTTTGTTGTCGGCCGCGTAGAGAAAAAGCGCGGCTCCGATCTGGCGAAGATTGCTGGCGCAGCTCGCCTGTCGCGCCGAGTCGCGGACCTTGCCGACCGTCGGGATGATGATTGCGGCCAGGATGCCGATGATCGCGATCACGGTCAGCAGCTCGATGAGGGTGAAAGCACAATGCTTGTCTCGCAGAACTGAAAGTCGGCGTATCATCGGTGTGGGGCGGGGTAGAAGGGGGAGAAAGCGGAGCCGGTTCGCCTAACCGCTCGCGCGTTCCACGACGTGTCCGGGGATGAGGGTCTCCGCGACCTTCCTGGTCGCGCCTTGCGCCTGCTCTTCCAACATGCGGAAGGCGGTGCGGCCTATCTCCTCATACGGGATGTGATAGGTGGTCAGACTGACGCCACCGGGCTGAACCAAGGTCAGGTAATCATCCATGCCCGTGACGCGGAGGTCTTCGGGCACGCGCAGGCCTCGGTCCACGGCGGCGCGAATCATGCCGGTGCCGAGAAAATCGTCCGCGCAGACCACGGCGTCGAGGCCGCTGGCCGGCGAGGCCGGATTGCGGCCCGAGCGCCGGTCGGCGCCCGTGCTGGAATCGGGCTTCGCGGCGAAGCCGGCCTTTTCCAGGTAGAGATGGGCGAGCTGGGTCGGCTCCTTGAGCGGATCGTTGAAATCTATGTGGATGCTTTCGTGGAGGGCCACCCACTCCTCGCGCTCCTCGAGGCCGGCCTCCCGCAACGCCAGACGGTAGCCCTGATAGCGGTCGCGGACGAATCCGATCCAGGCGCGATTGCAGAGGAAGCCGATCCTGCGCGCGCCGCGCTCGATCTGGCGGCGCGTCATGGCGTAGCCCGCGTGGATGTTGTCCACCTGCACCACGGAGCAGCCCACGCCCGGCAGATTCGTGCCGGCGATGATCACCGGAATGGGCGGATTCAGGATGGTGCGCGAGAAATGCAGCTGATCCTCGAACGTCGGTATCAGCGGAACCACTACGGCACCCTTGACGTCGAACTCGGCGAGCCGGCCGATGAACTCCGCCTCCTTGTTGTAGTCGGTGCCGGTGGGCAGCATGACTAGGCGGCGTCCGCGCTCCAAAGCCGCGTCCTGAAATCCGCGGGCCATGCGATGAATGCCTTCGTGGCGCTCGCTGGGGTAGATGAACGCGAACGCGTCCAGTTCCACGCCGTTGCCGAGCGCGGGGGCGGCGGAGTTTCGGAGCACGCGCATGCCGGTCCGGCGCCCGCGTTCGATCAGGCCTTCGTGAACGAGCAGGGCGACGGCTTTGTTGACCGTGCCGGGGCTGCACTCAAAGCGCGCGGCCAGTTCCGTCTCGGTCGGGATGCGGTCGCCGGCTTTCCAGACGCCGTTGAGCAGGGACTGCCGCAGCTCGGCATGAATCGCCTCCACCTTCGGCGAGGAGCGGGACGGGAGGCGGGAGGATTGACCCGGGCGACTCATAGCCACCGGAGCCTGTCGTTTAACTATCCATACTCAATAAAAATATTCAAACACAGTAAGAATATTCAATTGTTGCATGTCGGTTGCCTTTGTTGGCTCGCGGAGCTTACGCTAGTGTAGTCCGCCGTAAATAATGGAACATAAGTGGTGTGCGGGGTTCGCAGAAGCATGCGTCGAGCACCTGAGATAAAACTAGACGAAACGCAGCGCGTGGA
>Ga0182792_1000109_pt1 | contig 79666 bp, 71 predicted proteins | sample Passage237B_FD_130497 | JGI IMG/M metagenome (GOLD analysis project Ga0182792, IMG submission 130497) | Cellulose adapted compost microbial communities from Newby Island Compost Facility, Milpitas, CA, USA - Passage2 37B (version 2) (version 2) ...
CGCCCCCCCGGGGGGGTTGGCGGGGGTGGGTGGGGTTAGGGCCTACCCGCGCGGCCCGGGGGGGACCTGGCCCGCCCGGGCCCTGGTCGCGGACCGCCCCCCCCTCCCCCGGGGGGCGGCCCCAGCCGGTGATGCGCCACCGCAGCACCGAGGCGGTGCCGTCGCTCGCCTCGATCAGCCACGGCCGGTTGAACAGCACCCGGGCCAGGAGGCCGCCGAGGGCGAGCAGCGAGAGCAGGACGACGTCGACCAGCGCGACGACGAGCGGGATGCCGATGAAGACCAGGAGGAGGACGACCACGAGCGCGACCAGGGACACCACCAGGCTCTCGCCGATGGCGTCGAGGCAGCCGAGGTCCCCGTCGGCCACGTCGCCGACCCGCCGGAAGGTCCTGCGGTAGCGGCGGCGGATGCGCCCCCACAGGGTGTCCTGGCCGAGGCGGGGCATCCAGCGGCGCCGCACCTGCCAGGTGCGGCCGTCATCGGCACCCGACACCGTCACACGCCCATCGAGCGGCCGACGATCTCCTTCATGATCTCGGTGGTGCCCCCGTAGATCGTGGTGATCCGGGCGTCGGTGTAGGCCCGGGCGATCGGGTACTCCAGCATGTAGCCGTAGCCGCCGTGGAGCTGGACGCAGGTGTCCACCACGCGCTTCTGCAGCTCGGTGCACCACCACTTGGCCGATGCCGCCTCCTCGGCGGTGAGCGTGCCGTCGTTCAGCGCCTCGACGCAGCGGTCCACGTAGACCCGGGCGATGTCGATCTCGGTGCGCATCTCGGCCAGGCGGAACCGGCTGTTCTGGAACGAGCCGACCGGCTGGCCGAACGCCTGGCGGTCCTTCACGTAGTCGAGGGTCCAGCCGAGCGCGGCCTCGGCCGCCGCGACGCCGGCCGCCGCGATCGACAGGCGCTCCTGCGGCAGGTTGTGCACCAGGTGGACGAAGCCCTGCCCCTCGGTGCCGAGCAGGTTCTCGACCGGCACCTCGACGTCGGTGAAGAACAGCTCGGCCGTGTCCTGGCTGTGCAGGCCCACCTTCTCCAGGTTGCGACCCCGCTCGAAGCCGGCCATGCCCCGCTCGATCACCACGAGGCTCATGCCCTTGTGGCGCTGGGTCGGGTCGGTCTTCACCGCGGTGATGACGAGGTCGGCGTTGATCCCGTTCGTGATGAAGGTCTTGGAGCCGTTGACCACGTAGCGGTCGCCGTCGCGGATCGCGGTGGTCGACATGCCGGCCAGGTCGGAGCCGATGCCCGGTTCGGTCATGGCGATCGCGGTGATGAGCTCGCCGGAGCAGATGCCGGGCAGCCAGCGGGCCTTCTGCTCCTCGGTGCACAGCGAGAGGAAGTAGGGGAGGCAGATGTCGTTGTGGAGGGTGATGCCGAGGCCGGCGCCGCCGGTGCCCGAGCGCTGCACCTCCTCGCCGACGATCAGGTTGTAGCGGAAGTCCTCGACGCCGCCCCCGCCGTGGACCTCGGGCACGTCCATGCCGAGGAAGCCGGCGGCGCCCGCCTTGCGGAACAGCTCCCGGGGCACGAGGCCCTCGCGCTCCCAGTCCAGGTGGTGGGGGACGATCTCCTGCTCCACGAACTGCCGGAAGGCGGCCCGGAACAGGTCGTGCTCGTCGGTGAAGAGGGTGCGCTCCATGCCGCGATCCTCCCACGCGCGCGACGGGGCGTCGGTCAGCCGATGAGGAGCCCGGTCAGGATGCGATCGGCGTCGGGACCCGTGACGGTCTCGGCCGCCTCGGGTGGCAGCGGGGCCTCGACGGGGACGCCGAAGTCGCCCAGGGTCAGGGTGACGCGGCCGTCGAGCGGGGTGGCCTCGTCGGGGTCGATCCGCACGTCGAAGCGGTGGATCAGCCCGTCGGCGTCGACCTGGACGGTGACCAGCAGCTCCACGTCGGTGGGGTGCAGCATCAGCGCGGCGGCGAACGAGTCGCCGTTGCCGCCCCGCTCCGCCGCGCCGTGCAGGTCGGCGTAGGTGGCCCGGCCCGAGAACTCGGTGACATCGGTGTCGTCGTCCGCGAGGCTGGCGCCCTCGTCGCGCCAGCCGGTGACGCCGCCGAGGCCGTGCAGGATGCGCAGCAGCCCCTCGGTCTGGTCGGTGCCGCCGAGCAGGTGCACCGTGTCGCTGCGCACCCACCGCTTGCCGGCGGGCAGCGCGTCGGGATCCGGTGGGGTGGCCCACACCGACTCGCCGTCGCTCACCAGCCGGTAGCGCGCCTCCGCGCCGTCGTTGGTGCTGGCGAACTCGACGTCGGTCGTGCGGGCCGCGGCGTCGGTCCACCCGGTGGCGGAGTAGGCGACGAGGTCGCCCGGCAGGGTGATGTCGGCCCGCAGGTCGACGGTGAAGCGCTCGGCTTCGAGCGTCCGCGCCGCGGCGTCGAGGAGGCGGGCGTCGAGGTCCCCGGCGGGGGCGTCGGTGCCCGCGACCGTCGACGGGGCCGCGGTCGACGGGTCGGTGGTCGCCGGGTCGGTGGTGGAGGCGGTCGCGTCGCCGTCGGAGGCGCCGCCGTCGCTGCACGCGGCGAGCGCGCCGGCGAGCAGGCCGGCCGAGAGCGCGACGACGGCGAGCTTGCGCATGGGGCCTCCGGTGGGGGTCAGGAGCTGGCGGCCCATGGTTCCACAGGGCGGCCGAGCGCGGCGGCCACCGCCGGGTTCGTCACGCCCCCGGCCCGGGTGTTGACGCCGGGCACGAGTGCCGGGAGCCGGCCGCAGGCACCGAGGCCGTCGGTGGCGAGCGCGGCCAGGTAGGGGAGCGTGGCGTTGGTGAGCGCGTAGGTGGAGGTGCGCGGCACCGCCCCGGGCATGTTGCCGACGGCGTAGTGGATGACGTCGTGGCGGACGAAGGTGGGCTCGCGGTGGGTCGTCTCGCGCGAGGTCGCGATGCAACCGCCCTGGTCGATCGCGATGTCCACGATCGCGCTGCCGGCCGGCATCGACGCCACCAGCTCCTCATCGACCACGACCGGGGCGCGGCCGCCGGGCACGAGCACCGCGCCGATCACCAGGTCCGCGTCGGCCAGCGCCCGTTCCACCGCGCCGCGGTTGGAGGCGAGGGTGGTGATGCGACCCACCTGGTGGCGATCGAGGTCGCGGAGCCGGGCCAGGTCGAGGTCGAGGAGGTCGACCTGCGCCTCCATGCCCGCCGCCACCCGGGCGGCGTTCCAACCGACGTTGCCGGCGCCGAGCACCACCACGTGGGCGGGGCGGACCCCGGGCGCGCCGCCGAGCAGCACGCCGCGACCCCCGGCCGGGCTCTCCAGGAGGTGGGCGCCGACCTGCACGGCCATGCGTCCGGCGATCTCGCTCATCGGTGCGAGCAGGGGCAGGGAGCCGTCGGGGGCGGTCACCGTCTCGTACGCGATGCCGGTGGTGCCGGCGGCGAGCAGCGCGTCGGCGACCGACGGGTACGCGGCGAGGTGCAGGTAGGTGAAGAGGATCAGGTCGTCACGCAGCAGCGGCAGCTCCTCGGGCTGGGGCTCCTTCACCTTGCAGACGACGCCCGCGCCCGCCCACACCTCGGCCGCTTCGGGGAGTACCTCGGCCCCGGCGGCGGCGTACTCGTCGTCCGCGAAGGCGGCGCCCCGTCCGGCACCGGCCTGGACGAGGACGCGGACGCCCCGGCCGGCCAGCTCCCGGACGCCGTCCGGGGTGATCGCCACGCGACCCTCGTCTTCCTTGACCTCGGTCGGGACGCCGACCACGAGCGGTGCTGCCATCCGCCCATCACTACCGCCCCGGGGTGACGCGTGCCAGACCGGGCGTGCGCCGATCAGCGGTCGTGGGCGGTGGATGGCGGCGGCCGGGTGGGCGGTGGTTGGGGCCCTGCCCGGGGCCGAGCCGCTCGTCGTCGCGGGGTTCGGCCCTCGTTGGGTGGGATGTGCGCCCACTTGACGCTCTCGGGCGCGCCGTGGGCGGGGGTGAAGCGTCCGGGCGCGACCTGCGCCGCCCGGCCGGCGTGGTGGGGGCGCGGGTCGGCCGGGGCGGTGGTGGCGGGTTCGGGGGTCAGCAGGCGCCCGCGGCGATCTCGGATCTGGAGGCCGGTGGAACCGTCGTGGTGGGGGTTGCCGCGGATGGGGAGGTGGCCGGTGTGGTGGAGGCGGTGGTGGTGCGTGCAGAGGGCCACGAGGTTGGTGGGGTCGGTGACGCCGCCGTCCTCCCAGTGCCGGATGTGGTGGATGTGCAGGCCGACCGTGGCGGGGCAGCCGGGCACCGCGCAGCCGCCGTCGCGCTGCTCGATGAGCTTGCGGAGGTGGTCGGGCGCGGTGCGTTGAGCCCGGCCGTAGGCGAGGGGCGTGCCGTCGCGGTGCCAGGTGGGGGTGAGGGTGGCATCGCAGGTGAGGTAGCGGCGGAGGTGGTGGGGGAGCACGGGCCCGAGGTGGCCTTCGAGCTGGTTGCGGCCGAAGGGGTCGGTGCCGAGGTGGGCGTGGATGCGGTAGCGCTCGGCGTGGGGGTGGAGCGCTCGACCGTGGTCCAGGTAGCCGGCGGCGAGGAACCCGAGGGCCTGGCGCTTGGTGGCGAGGCCGAGGTCGGGGTGGTCGTCATCGATGCCGGCACGCTCCGCGTGGTCGGGGTTGGTGGCCCGCCACGCGTCCCAGGCGTCGTGCTGGGCGGCCTGGAGGGCCGCGTGGAGCGCGAGGCCCTCGTCGGCGGGGAGGGTGGCGGAGAGGTGGAACCGCTGCTCGTCGTCCCACCACCAGCCGACCCGCGCCCGTTCCGCGACCGGGGTGGGGCCGTGGGCGCCACCGGGGCGGTGCGCGGCGGGATCGTCGGCGCTCGGCTCGCCCTCGACGGGGCCGTCGGTCGCGTTGACCTCGGCGTCGGGACCATCCGGGCGATCGACACCGTCTCCATCGCCGCCGCCGTCGCCGGTGCTGGGGTTGGTGGTGTCGCCCTCCACGTCGGTGGGGTCGGGCCAGGCGTAGCGGCGGAGCACGGCGGTGAGGTGGCCGATGGTGGCCTCCTGGGCCAGCTCCACCGCGTGGTCGTCGTAGCCGACCGGGACGTGGCGGGCGACGAGCACCGCGACGTCGAGGGAGATCGCACCGCGGTCGAGCGCGCTGCGGAGGGCGGGCAGCTCGCCGAGGCGGGTGGCGACGGTGACGAGGCGCTGCGCGGTCGTGGTGGAGATGCCGGCCTTCCAGGACAGCCAGTGGGCGGGTGACCGCAACCCGACGCCCTTCCACAGGTCGGTGGTCAGCGCCCGCTCCACCACGGTGACCATCGCCGCGGTGGCGGCGTTGACGACCCCGGCCAGCTCACCCAGGCGGGCTTCCAGCTCGTCACGTTGCCGCTCCCGCGCCACGCCGGGCGCGACCGGGCCGATGGGGTGCCGGGGCAACAGCGCAGCGACGGCGGTGGCGGACATGGCTCCATCATCCCCAGGGGTACCGACAGAAAAGCCCCGAGATCGGGTTACCAGGAAGAAAGATCTGGAAAAGAGGGAACACCAGTTCTCCAGAGGTGATCGGCGTCTTGGCGGACGCTGACGATCGGCGGCACCGGGGCGAACACCTGGGCGGGAGCGGAACGCTCGGCCGTCGCCCGGTGGCGACGGCCAGCGCGGGGAGGCCGTCCCCGCGGGCGAGGAGGATGCCGCCTTGGGGCCACCGGCCGACTCCTGACGGCTGGCTGCTGCGAGGGTGGCCGTCGACCTTGACCTCGACGCGCTGGACAGGAGCTGACGCGTGCGTCCACGACCGCGCCTGCTGCGAGGGCGAGGGTGCCGGCTGACCACGCGAGTCCGGACGACATGGCCCCTCACCGATGGGTTGCCGTGCCAGCCCAGGGCCGTCCCACGAGTGAACGATGCGCCCGGTGGGGTCAGGCGCCGGGGGTTGGAAGGAGGCCATCCTTGTGAGCCGGGACGACGCGGACCCATCACCGATCCCGAAGGCCCGCCCGGGCCGTGAGCCGGACGATGAGCTCGGTGGGGTCAGAAGTCAGGCACCGGGGTTGGTAGGAGGCCGTTCTCGTGAGCCCGGGACGACGCGGACGTCGCGCCGATCCCGAAGGCCCACCCCCGGGGGCTGTCCCGTGAGCCGGACGATGTGCCCCGGCGGGGTCAGGACCTGGGGTCGGAAGTCGAGCACCGGGTTGATAGGAGGTCATCCTCCTGAGTCGGGAGGACGCGGACTTCGTGCCGATCCCCGAAGACTCGCCCCGGGGCTGCTTCCGCGGGTCGGACGGTGCGCTCGACGGAGTCCGGCACGGGGATCGATGGGAGGGCGTGTCGTGGGGCGGGGCGATGCCCGAACGGATCGGTCGAGGTGATGACGTCGTGGGGGCGGTGCGCTCGGCGGTGGGGTGGGGGACCGGCAAGGCGTGCGTCGGCCGCTAGAACCGGGGGATGGCCGAGGCGATCTACGTGGTGCTGCTCGGCGGCGACGGGCCCACGGTCGGGCCGAGCGTCCTCCCGCCCGACCTCGTCTCACCCGACCTCGCTGCCGGAGCGGCCACCGTCGTCGCCGCCGACTCGGGTCAGCGGCGGGCCGCCGCGCTCGGCCTGCGCGTCGACCACCTCGTGGGTGACCTCGACTCGCTCCGGCCCGACGAGGTGGCTCGGGCCGAGGCCGCCGGCACCACGGTGCACCGCCACCCCGCCGACAAGGACGCCACCGACGCGGAGCTGGCCGTCGACCTGGCCGAGCGGCTGCGAGCCACGGCCGGCCACGACCGGGCCCGGCTGCTGGTGATCGGTGAGGCCACCGGCCGCCTCGACCTGCTGCTCGCGGACGTGGCGCTGCTCGCCTCGGCCCGCACCACGGGCTTCGCGGTGACCGCCCACCTCGGGAGCGCGACGCTCCGGATCGCCCGGCCGGGGCGCCCGGTCACCGTCGTCGGCACGCCGGGGGAGCAGGTGTCGCTCCTGCCCTGTGGCGGCGAGGCCCGCGGCGTCACCACCGAGGGCCTGCGCTGGCCGCTGCTCGACGCCACCCTCGCCGTCGGCACCACCCGCGGGGTCAGCAACGAGCTGGTCGGCCGCGAGGCCACGGTCGCGGTCGGTGTCGGGACGCTGGCGGTCGTGCAGCCGGGCACCGTCGGCGCCACCCCCGCCGACCGCCTGGGCCCCTACGACCCGAGCCCCCGCTGATCCGACCGGCGTCTGTGCCGGCGGTGGCGACCCGAGAGCGTGTCGACGCATCGGCCGCCGAGCCGACGCTGACCCACTCGGCCGCTGCGCTGCCGCGACTCGGTCCGTTCCGGCTGGCCGGCTGACCGACCGATCGACCATCGAGTTGACGCGGGTTCGTTGGACCCCGTGCGCGTGCCGGTGAGCCGGCCGGCTGTCCGTGCCGATCGTGGCGCCCCGCGGTCGCGGCGGCCTCCCGGCTGCCGAGTTGGGCGCTGCCGACCGCCCGGGTCCCTACGACCCGAGCCCCGCTGATCTACCGACCCGCTGCGCCGACGCGACGTCCTCTGCGAGCCCGAGCCCCTGGCGATCTGCCCGGGCCGACTGCGTCAGGGGCGGCGATCGCTACGAACCGAGGTCCTGGCCTTGGCCATGGCCCTGCCCGAGGTCCTGGCCCTCGCCCTGCTCGGCCACCAGCGCGAGGAGGCGCGCCCGGCTGCGCTCGATCTCGTCGCCGAGGAGGCGTTCCAGCACCGGGCCGAACAGGCGGCCGTCGTAGCGGAGGCGCATCTCCAGGCGGCAGCCGGCGGGATCGGGGTCGAGCACCGCGGCGAGGACCCACGGGCTGTGCTGGCGGCCGTCCAGCTCCTCGCGCTCGAAGCGGACGGCCCGGCCGTCGCGGACCGTGCGGACCATCCGGAGCCGCTTGGAGCGGGCGAGCGGCCCGAGCCGACCCCGCAGGTCGACCGCCCAGGCCGCGCCCCCGTCGGGGTCCTCGACCGGTTCGGCCCGGGTGACGATGTCCAGCCACCGAGGGTACGCGCCCAGGTCCTCCACGAACGGCCGGAGCACGTCGGGCGGACACGGGGCCACGAGGTCGGCGACGATCTCCATCGGGCCAGTCTGGCGGATCGGGCCGGCCACGCCGCCGCCCGCCGAGCGGGCAATCGCCCGACGGCCACGCCGCCGTCAGGCCGTCGTGGCGGCTCGGGCCCGCCAGCGGCCGCCGTCGTGGTCCACGAGCACCCGCAGGCCGAACGTCTCGCCCAGCAGCTCGCTCGTGATCGTCTCGCCGATCGGCCCGGCGGCGACGATGCGCCCGTCGCGGAGCAGGAGCGCGTGCGTGAAGCCGGCCGGGATCTCCTCGACGTGGTGGGTGACGAGCACCGTCGGCGCCACCGACGGGTCCGCGGCGAGGCCCGCCAGGCGACCGACCAGGTCCTCCCGGGCGCCGAGGTCGAGGCCCGAGGCGGGCTCGTCCAGGAACAGCAGCTCCGGCCGGGCCACCAGCACCCGGGCGAGCTGCACCCGCTGGCGCTCGCCCGAGGACAGCGTGCCGAAGGTGCGCGTCGCGAGGTGACCGACGCCCACCCGCTCCAGGGTCGCCACCGCCACCGCCCGGTCGGCGTCGGTGTAGTCGTGCCACCACGTCTCCAGGTCGCCCCGCAGGCCCGCCATCACCAGGTCGTCCACCTGGAGCGCCGGGCGGAGCTGGTCGGCCATCGCCGCCGAGGACACCCCGATGCGGGCCCGCACCCGGCGCACGTCGCAGCGGCCGAGCTGCTCCCCGAGCACCCGCACCGACCCCTCGCTCGGGTGCAGCCACAGCGACGCGATGCGCAGCAGCGTGGACTTGCCGGAGCCGTTGGGGCCGAGCACCACCCAGCGCTCGCCCGGGGCCACCCGCCAGTCGACGCCGTCGAGGATGCGGCGCCCGTCGCGTCGCAACCCCACCCCGGCCAGTGCCAGCACGTCGTCCATGCGGCGACGGTACCGGTCGGGCCCCGGCCCGAGGCCAGTCGGTTCCCCGCCGACTCGGCCCGGCGCGGGCCGACCCGGTCATCCACCGATCGACCCGGCGCCGGCGTGGGTCGATCGACCACCCGCCGACGGGCCGTGTCGATCCGGCTCGGCGTGGGACGCTTCGATCGACCGTGCCGACCAGTCCGACCGTGCCGACCCGGCCAACCCTGCCGACCGACCAACCCGGCCGAGCGCCAGCCCGCGCCGGTTCCGGGATCGGTCCCGTAGGGTGTCCGCCGTGCACATCGGCATCCTCGGAGGAACCGGCCCGGCCGGCAGCGCGCTGGCGCTGCGGCTCGCGGCCAGCGGCCACCAGGTGACCATCGGCTCCCGCGCCGCTGAGCGCGCGGCCGAGGTCGCCGCCGGGCTCGTGGAGCGCTGGCCCGACCGGGAGCTGTCGCTCACCGGCGCCGCCAACGCCGACGCGGCCGGCGCCGAGGTCGTGGTGGTGGCCACGCCCTGGGACGCGGCGGAGCCGACCGTCGCCGGGTTGGCGGCGCAGCTCCGGGGCACCGTCGTGATCTCCATGGCCAACGCGCTCACCCGCATCGGCAAGGAGTTCCAGCCGCTCGTGGGGCCCCGCGGCTCGGTCGCCGCCGGGGTGGCCGCCGCGGCGCCGGAGAGCCTGGTCGTCGCCGCGTTCCAGCACCTGCCCGCCAAGGAGCTGGGCGACCTCGACCGGCCGCTCGTGGCCGACGTCCTCCTCTGCTCGGACCACCGAGCCGCGCTCGACGTGGTGACCGGCCTGGTCGAGGGCATCGGCGGCCTCCGGGCGCTGGAGGCGGGCGGGCTCGCCCAGGCCAGCGCGGTCGAGTCGTTCACCGCGGTGCTCCTCCAGCTCAACGTCCGCTACAAGACCCGGGCGACGCTGCGGCTCGCCGGCATCCCCGACCGCAGCGAGGAACCCGGCGCATGAGCCCGACCGCCCCCGAGCCCGCCCCGGTGCCGATGCGGCTCTACGACACCGCCCGCCGGGCCGTCGTGGCGTTCGAGCCCGGCCCGGTCGTGCTCATGTACACGTGCGGCATCACGCCCTACGACGCCACCCACTTCGGCCACGCCGCCACCTACCTCACCTACGACGTCCTCCAGCGCCGCCTGCGGGACCGGGGCCACGAGACCCGCTGCGTCCGCAACATCACCGACGTGGACGACTCCATCCTCCAGAAGGCCCGGGAGCTGGGCGTCCACTACCTCGACCTCGCGGCCGGCGAGATCGCCCGCTTCGACGACGACCTCGACGCGCTCGGGCTCATCCCCGCCTGGAGCGAGCCCCGCGCCACCTCCGCCATCGCCGACATCCGCGGCTTCATCGGCATGGTGCTCGATCGCGGCCACGCCTACCAGGCCGGCGGCGCGGTCTACTTCGACGTGAGCACCTGGGATCGCTTCGGCGAGATCAGCCACTACGGCGAGGCCGAGATGCTGGCCTTCGCGGCCGAGCGGGGCGGCAACCCCGAGGACCCGAACAAGCGCAACCCGCTCGACTTCGTCCTCTGGCAGCCCTCCGCGCCCGACGAGCCGGCCTGGGAGTCGCTCTGGGGGCCGGGGCGGCCCGGCTGGCACATCGAGTGCTCGGCGCTCGCCCTCCGCGAGCTGGGGACCACCATCGACCTCCACGGCGGCGGCGGCGACCTGATCTTCCCCCACCACGAGTGCGAGGCCGCCCAGTCCGAGGCCGCCACCGGCGAGCCGTTCGTCCGCCACTGGATGCACCAGGCGATGGTGCGGATGGACGGCGAGAAGATGTCGAAGTCCCTCGGCAACCTCGTGTTCGTGAGCGAGCTGCGCAAGACCTGGGACCCCCGGGCCATCCGCCTCACCGCGCTCGCGCACCACTACCGCGACCCCTGGGAGTGGCACGACTGGCTCATGGTCGCCTCGGCCGAGCGCCTGGCGAGCTGGCAGGCAGCGGGGCCCGGCGACGCCGCCCTCGGCGAGGTGCGGGCCGCGCTGGACGACGACCTCGACACCCCGACGGCGCTCGCGGCGATCGACGCCGCGGCCCGGGCGGGTGGCGGCGTGTCGGCGGCGGCCGCGCTGCTCGGCGTCGACCTGGGCAACTGAACGTTCACGGAGGCGTCACGCGTCGGGACCGTCGCGTAGGGCATGATGCGAGCCATGTCCCAGCAGGAAGTCGGGCGGCTGTACCCGGTGGCGAAGAAGGTGCTCACACCGCTCTTCGGCGTCGCCTGGCGCTTCGACGTGCAGGGGCTGGAGCACGTGCCGCCCTCGGGGCCGGCGGTGCTCTGCCCCAACCACACCTCGGTGCTCGACTCGTTCTTCGTGCCCTGCGTGCTGCCCCGGCGCGTGACCTACGTGGGCAAGGCCGAGTACATGGACAGCTGGAAGACCCGCCGCATCTTCCCGGCGCTCGGCATGATCCCCATCGACCGGGAGGGCGGCAACGCCGCCGAGCGGGCCCTCGCCACCGCCCAGCGCTGCCTGGAGCGCGGTGAGCTGTTCGGCATCTACCCCGAGGGCACCCGCAGCCGCGACGGCCGCCTCTACCGGGGTCACACCGGCCCGGCCCGCCTCGCCCTGCGCACCGGCGCCCCGATCATCCCGGTGGCGCTCATCGGCGCCCGCGAGGTCATGCCGCCCGACACCCGCTTCCCGAAGCTGCGCCTGCCGGTGACCATCCGCTTCGGCCGGCCCATCACCGTCGACCGCTACCGGGACCGGCCCGACGACCACCTCGTCTACCGCCAGATCATCGACGAGGTGATGTACGAGATCCGCGAGATGTCGGGCCAGGAGTACGTGGACGAGTACGCCACCAAGAAGAAGCGGCCGGCCCCCGAGGTGACCTCGATCGAGCCCGCGGCCGAGGCCCCCGACGCGGCCCCGCCGGTGGTCGAGGAGCCCGAGGTCGAGGCCGCGGCGCCGTCGTCGGCAGACGTGCTCAAGCGGCCCGTCCGGCGCTCGGTCGCCTGAGCCCGCCGGGCCGGCGGGGGCTCGGCGGGGGCTCGGCGAGGGCCCGGAACCGGTTCCCGACGCCGTTCGGGGCGCGCCTAGCCTCGGCGCATGGCCGACATCACGATCACCCTGCCCGACGGTTCGCCGCGATCGGTGCCGGCCGGGACCACCGTCGGCGGCCTCGCCGAGCAGATCGGTCGGGGCCTCGCCAAGGCCGCGGTGATCGGCGTCGTGAACGGCGTGGAGCGCGACCTCGTGTCCGAGCTGGCCGACGGCGACGTGGTCGAGATCGTCACCGCCGAATCCGAGCGCGGCCTCTACACGATCCGCCACTCCACCACCCACGTGATGGCCCAGGCGGTGCTGGAGCTGTTCCCGGGCGCCACCTTCGCCATCGGCCCGCCGGTCGAGGACGGCTTCTACTACGACTTCGAGCTGCCGCCGGGCCCCGACGGCAGGCCCGCCACGTTCCGCCCCGAGGACCTCGACGCCATCGAGGAGCGGATGCGCAAGATCATCGCCGCCTCCCAGCCGTTCGTGCGCGACGAGCTGACGAGCGACGTGGCCCGCGAGGTCTTCGCGGACCACCGCTTCAAGCTGGAGATCATCGACGGCGAGGCCGACGACCCCACCTCGGTCACCGGCTCGGGCCTCGTGCGCACCTACGAGAACCCGCCGTCGCAACCCTGGGCGCACCCGCCCTTCCACGGCTACCCCGGCTTCATCGACCTCTGCCGGGGCCCGCACGTGCCCACCACCAAGAGCTTCCTCGGGCACTTCAAGCTGATGCGGGTGGCCGGCGCCTACTGGCGCGGCGACGAGCGCAACCCGATGCTCCAGCGCATCTACGGCACCGCCTGGGCGACCAGGAAGGACCTCGACGCGCACCTCCACCGCCTGGAGGAGGCCGCCAAGCGGGACCACCGCCGCCTCGCCACCGAGCTGGACCTGCTCTCGTTCCCCGAGGAGCTGGGCGGCGGCCTCGCGGTCTGGCACCCCCGGGGCGGCATCGTCCGCAAGTTGATGGAGGACTACTCGCGCCGCCGCCACGAGGAGGGCGGCTACGAGTTCGTCTACACGCCGAACATCGCCAACGGGCGGCTGTTCGAGGCGTCGGGCCACCTCGGCTTCTACCGCGACGACATGTACCCGCCAATGGAGATGGACAACGGCGAGTACTTCCCGAAACCCATGAACTGCCCGGGCCACAACACGATCTACAAGGCCCGCCAGCGCTCCTACCGGGAGCTGCCGCTGCGCCTGTTCGAGCTGGGCACCGTCTACCGCTACGAGCGCTCCGGGGCCCTCCACGGCCTGATGCGCATCCGCGGCTTCACCCAGGACGACAGCCACATCTACTGCACGCCCGAGCAGGCCCACGACGAGATCCGCAGCCTGCTCGGCTTCGTGCTCTCGGTGCTGCGGGCCTTCGGCTTCGAGGACTTCGAGGCCAACCTGTCCACCCGCCCCGCCAAGGCCGACACGGTCGGCACCGAGGAGGGCTGGGCCACCGCGACCGACAACCTCCGGGCCGCGCTGGAGGCCGAGGGCCTCGACTACGAGGTGGACGAGGGCGGCGGCGCCTTCTACGGCCCCAAGATCGACGTGAAGGTCCGCGACGCCATCGGCCGGCTCTGGCAGCTCTCCACGATCCAGTACGACTTCAACATGGCGACCCGCATGGGCCTGGAGTACATCGGCGAGGACGGCCAGCGCCACACCCCGGTGATGCTGCACCGGGCGCTGTTCGGCTCGGTCGAGCGGTTCTTCGGCGTGCTCCTGGAGCACTACGCGGGCGCGTTCCCCACCTGGCTCGCCCCGGTGCAGGTGCGGGTGCTGCCGGTGCGCGACGACCACGACGCCTACGCGGCCGAGGTGGCGCTGGAGCTGCGCGCCCTCGGGGTGCGCGTGGACGTGGTCGACGCGACCGAGAAGCTCGGCAACCGCATCCGCAAGGCCAAGGGCGAGAAGGTCCCCTACGTGCTCGTGGTCGGCGACGACGACGTGGCCGCCCGCACCGTGGGCGTGAACCCGCGGGGCGGCGACGTGGAGCGCGACGTGCCCCTCGACGCCTTCGCCGGCCGGGTGATCGACGAGGTCGACGCGCAGCTCCGGGTCCGATGACCGAAGCCGAGGGCGACCGGACCGTGGCGGAGGCCGGTGGGGGACCGTCGCCCGCGCTCGCCCGGCTGTGGGCCGGCTGGCGCACCGGCTACATCACCCGCCTCGCGGACGACGACGCCGAGGTCCGCCCCGACGACCGTGGCCGCTCCCTCTTCGAGCGGATCGACGCGTCGCCGCTGCCCGACGACGAGTCGTTCGTGCTGTGGCGCGGCGAGCGCTGCTTCGCGGTGCTGAACGCCTTCCCGTACGGCTCGGGCCACCTCATGGTCCTGCCCCGGCGGGCCGTCGCGGACCTGGCCGACCTCACCCCCGAGGAGTCCGCCGAGCTGTGGGAGGGGGTCCGCACCGCGGTGGCCGCCATCCGGGCCGCCTACCGGCCCGACGGCGTCAACGTCGGCATCAACCTCGGCGTCGGGGCGGGCGCCGGCGTGCCCGACCACCTGCACGTCCACTGCCTGCCCCGCTGGGCCGGCGACACCAACTTCATGACCGCGGTGGGCGAGACCCGCGTGCTCCCCGAGCCCCTCTCGGTCACCTGGCGCAAGCTCCGCGACGCCTGGGACGGGTTGGGGCCGGCCTGATGGCCGCCGCTACGGTCGGGCGCGTGCCCGACGACGCCGCCGACGAGAACCGAGACGAGACCCCGGCCGACGCCGAGGTCGAGGCGGGGGTCGAGGTCGACGGCGACGAGGCCGGGGGCGGCGACGAGGCCGGCGACCCGGCGGCGATCCGCGACGAGCTGCCCGAGGACCTGATCCCCTCGGAGTTCGTCGGGCCCTACGTCTTCCCGAACAACAACCGCCGCCGGGTGCCCGGCTACCTGTACCTGTTCCTCGGCGCCGCCGCGATCCTCGTCTGGTTCCTCACCCGCTCCGGCGAGCCCGTCCTCGTGAACGTCGGGGTGCTCGCCGGCGGCGTGGCGCTCGTGCTCATCGGCGCCTACCACCAGCTCGCCGGCTGGAACCTCGACGTGGACGAGCGCGACGCGCTCGTGAAGGCCACCGAGCAGGTCGGCTTCCCGGTGGGCCACGCCTCGGCCCAGCTCGGCTGGCGGGGCCTCGGGAGCCGGCCCACCTGGCGCATCCTCGTCTACTCGGCCGAGAACCCGCCCCGCAGCCGCGGGCTCGTCCTCGTGGACGGCGTGGACGGCGAGATCGTCTCGTGGTTCAGCGAGGACAACCCCGAGGACTGGAGCGACCTCGACGGGTCGCTCCGCGACGGCGGCGACGAGTAGGCCGGTAGGTTCCCCTCCCGACCGACCCCTCCGGGTGCTAACTTCTGCAAGCACACCCCTGCTCGTTGGAGACCAGATGTTCGACGGCCGATTCCGGGCCAACGCCGAGCGAGTCCTACGCCCCGTCGGCCAGACGCTGAAGAGGACCGGCATCACCGCCGACCACCTCACCGTCCTCGGCGTGCTCATGGCCGTGGCCGCCACCGTCGCCATCGGCGCCGGGCGCCTGCGCGTCGGCCTCGTGCTCCTCATCCTCACCGCGCTGCCCGACGTGCTCGACGGCGCGGTCGCCAAGGCATCCGGCATGGCCTCGTCGCGCGGCGCGTTCTTCGACTCCACCGCGGACCGGCTCACCGACGCCCTGCTGCTCGGCGGCGTCGCCTGGTACCTGGCCGACACCGACCCCGGCCGCATCGTCGTGCTGCCCCTCGCCGTGGTCGCCGCCTCCATGCTCATCTCCTACGAGCGGGCGAAGGCCGAGGCCCTCGGCTACAACGCCAAGGGCGGCCTCATGGAGCGGGCCGAGCGGCTGATCGCCCTCGGCTTCGGCCTGTTCTTCGACAGCGTCCTCGTCCCGATCCTCTGGATCATGCTGGCCCTCACGCTCGTCACCGCGCTCCAGCGCTTCGTGAAGGTGTGGAAGCAGGCCACCGCCGCCACCCCCGTGCTCGCCAACCGGCCCACCATGCGCACCCGGGTCCGCACCCGCCAGGCCGACCGGCGCGTCGCCCGGGCCACGCACCGCCAGCTCCGCCGCCGCTCCCAGCTCCGGCCGCCCCGCTGACGTGGCCCCGCATCCCGCCTACGTCGGCTTCCGCGCCGCGAGCGCGCTCGCCCGCGCCCTGCCCGAGCGCGCCGTCATCCCGCTGAGCGGCCTCCTCGGCCGCGCCGCCCCGCTGGTCATGCGCGGCCGGGCCGACATGGTCCGGCGCCACCAGCGCCGGGTCCGGCCCGACCTGGACGACGCCGGGCTGCGCCGGGCCGTCCACGGCGCCTTCGGCTCCTACGCCCGCTACTGGCTCGAATCGTTCCGGCTGCCGGGCACCTCCGCGGCGGTGCTCGACACCGACTTCGCGGTCGAGGACTTCGACCTGGTCGAGGCCGGCATCGACGCCGGCCGGGGCGTGATCCTCGCCCTGCCCCACCTCGGCGGTTGGGAGTGGGCCGGCTTCTGGCTCACCGCGGTGCGGGGCCTCGCCGTCTCCAGCGTGGCCGAGGTGGTCGATCCCCCCGAGCTGGCCGAGTGGTTCATCGACCTCCGCAACCGCTTCGGCATGGAGATCATCCCGCTCGACGCCGCCGCCGGCGGCCGCTCCAGCAAGGCGCTCGCCGCCAACCACATCCTCTGCCTGCTGTGCGACCGGGACCTCTCCGGCCGCGGCATCGAGGTCGAGCTCTTCGGCGAGCGGACCACGCTGCCGGGCGGGCCGGCCACCATCGCGCTGCGCTCGGGCGCCCCGCTCATCCCCGCCGGGGTGTTCTTCGACGGGACCGGCCACCGCGCCGTGGTCCGCCCGCCGCTCGACACGACCCGCCACGGCAAGCTCCGCGACGACGTCGCCCGGGTGACCCAGGACCTCGCCCGGGAGCTGGAGCACCTGATCCGCCTCGCCCCCGAGCAGTGGCACCTCCTCCAGCCCAACTGGCCGAGCGACCGGGCGTGAGCGCGGACCGGGGGGTGACGACGGCATGAGGATCGGCCTGGTCTGCCCGTACAGCATCAGCGTGCCGGGCGGCGTGCAGGAGCAGGTGCTCGGCCTCGCCCGGGCCCTGCGGCAGAAGGGGCACCCCACCCGCATCCTGGCGCCGTCCGACGGCCCGCCGCCCGACGGCTGGGTGACCCCGCTCGGCAACTCCATCCCCACCGCCGCCAACGGCTCGGTGGCCCCCATCGCCCCCGACCCCTCGGCGCAGCTCCGCCTCATCCGGGCCGTGCGCGACGAGGACTTCGACGTCCTGCACCTCCACGAGCCGCTGGCCCCCGGGGCGTGCATGACCGCCATGTTCCTGAAGCCGGTGCCGCTCGTCGGCACCTTCCACGCCGCGGGGGAGAGCGCCTCCTACCGGTACCTCTCCGCCCCGCTGCGCTGGCTCGTCAACCGCCTCGACGCCCGGGTCGTCGTCTCCGCCGAGGCCGAGGCGCTCGCCGGCAGCCACCTCGGCGGCACCTACGAGCACCTCTACAACGGCATCGAGGTCGAGCGGTTCGCCGCCGTGGAGCCCTGGCCCCGGACCGCGCCCACGATCTTCTTCCTGGGCCGCCACGAGCCCCGCAAGGGCCTCGACGTGCTGCTCGCCGCGCTGCCGAAGCTGCCCGCGGACCTGGAGATCTGGATCGGCTCCGACGGGCCCGACACCGAGCGCCTGAAGCTCCGCTACGCCGGCGACCCCCGCCTCGTCTGGCTCGGCCGGCTCTCCGACGAGGAGAAGCGCCGCCGCCTGCGCGCCGCCGACATCTTCTGCGCCCCCTCCCTGCGGGGCGAGTCCTTCGGGGTGGTGCTGCTCGAAGCGATGGCCGCCCGGGCCGCCATCGTGGCCTCGGAGCTGTCCGGCTACCGGCTCGTGGCCCGGCCCGGCGTCGACGGCCTGCTCGTGGAGCCCGGCGACGTCGACGCCCTCGCCGGCGCGCTGAACGCCGTGCTGGGGGACCGGGCGCTGCGCGACCGGCTGGTCGCCTCCGGCATCGAGCGGGCCGGCTCCTTCTCGATGGAGCCCCTCGCGGACCGCTACCTCGCCATCTACGAGCGGATCACCGAGCCGAAGCCCGCCGCCCGGGGGTGGCGGCGCAGCGGGCTCGGGGCCCGAGCGGCCGGGAGCTAACGTCGAGGCGATGCCCGCCAGCCGCCCCGCCACCGCCCGCCCGACGAGCGGCCCGACGACGGGGTCCTCGGGATCGGTCGCCCCCCAGCTCGCCCTGACCGCGGCGGCGATCGCGGTCGTGGTGGCGCTCGTGCTGTGGCTGCCGCTCGGCTGGCCCGCCCTCGTGGTCGGGCTGGTCGTCGGCGCCCTCGTCACCTGGCTCCTCGCCTCGCGGGCCGAGGCCGCCGTCCTCGGCCTGGCCGGTGGCCGACCGGTGGACGACGACGTCGAGGCGCGGTTGGTCAACGTGGTGGAGGGCCTCGCGCTCACCGCCGGCACCCCGGTGCCCGAGATCCGCATCCGCGACGACCGCACCCTCAACGCGATGGTCGCCGGCCGCGCCGGCTCCGGCGCGATCGTCGTCACCCGCGGGCTGCTCGACGCCCTCGACCGCATCGAGCTGGAAGGGGTCGTGGCGCACCTGCTCGCCCGCCTCGGGAGCCCCGAGCAGGCCGCCGCCACCGTCTCGGTGACCACCGTCGGCCTGCCCGGCTTCCTCCGCGAGCGCCTGGGCGGCGCCCGTGGCCCCGGCCGCGGGGACCCGAGCGTGGAGGACCTCGTGGCCCTCGACGCCCGGGGCGTGGGCCTCACCCGCTACCCGCCCGGCCTGCTGGGCGCGCTGGAGCGGGCCGCCGAGGTCGGCACCGAGGTGTCCGACGTCGGCCCGGCCACCGCCCGCTTCTGGTTCGCGCCGACGAACGGCGACCCCGCGGGCCTCGAGGTCCGCGCCGCCGCGCTGCGCGAGCGCTGACCGACCCGACCGCCCGGCCCGCAGCCGCGGGCCGCACCGAGCCCACAGGGGAGAGGCACCGGTGGACAACGACCACGACGACGCCTGGAACGACGACGGCTACGGCGACGACGGCTGGGACGACGGCGACGCGCCCGGCGACGACGGGGCCGGCCGGGCGGGGATCGCCGGCTGGTGGGCGCACCTGTCGGGCGGCGGCCGCGCCGGGGTGATCGTCACCGCCGTCGTGGCGGTCCTGCTCGTCGCCGCGCTCGTCTTCGCGCTCGGCCGGGGCGACGACGACGAGCCCCCGGCCACCACCGCGCCCCGCACCACCACCACCGTCGGCATCACCACCACGACCGAGGCGCCCACCGGCCCGGTCGCCCCGCTCACCGGCCTGCGCATGGCCGACGCCGCCGCGGCCGGCCGCCCGGCGCTCGCGGTGAAGATCGACAACCTCGACACGCCCGGCGAGACCGCCGTGCCCCAGGCCGGCCTGCCCCTGGCCGACGTGGTCGTGGAAGAGATCGTGGAGGGCAACATCACCCGGCTCGTGGCGATCTTCCACTCCCAGGACCCGGGCGGCCGGGTCGGGCCGGTCCGCTCCGCCCGCACCACCGACATCCACATCCTCCCGCAGCTCGGCCGGACCCTCCTCGGCTGGTCGGGCGGCAACGCGGGCGTGACCGCCGCGGTGCAGGAGGCGCCCTCGATCATCGACGTGGGGCCGTCGCGGGCCGGTGCCGCCTACACCCGCGACCGCACCCGCCGGGCCCCGCACAACCTCTACGTCGACGCCGCCTCGCTGTGGGGCCTCGCCCCCGAGGAGGTGACGCCGCCCCGGCCGATCTTCGAGTTCCGCGACGAGGGTTCGCCCGAAGCGGCCGGCGTCCAGGCGTCGAGCGGCGTCGACCTCACCTGGGGCGGCGGGGCCGCGTCCTCGCCCGTCTCCTGGACCTGGGACCCGGCGCTGGCGCTCTACACCCGCGAGCAGCGCGACCACCCCCACGCCGACGAGTCCGGCACCCAGCTCGGGGCCCAGAACGTCGTGGTGCTCGTGACCCCCTACGGGCAGAGCCCCGCGGACGCCCGCTCGCCCGAGGCGCTCACCGTCGGCTCCGGCGAGGCGTACGTCTTCACCGCCGGCACCGTCGTCCGCGGCCGGTGGGATCGGCCCAGCGTGGAGGAGCCCGCCCGGCTCACCGACGAGGCCGGCGCACCGATCCTCCTCACCCCCGGCCAGACCTGGATCGAGCTGCCCCGAGAGGGCGGCGTCGCCGTCCGCTGAGCGCCCGATCCGGCTTCGGTCCGGCCGGGGTCGATCCCTACACTGGACCCATGGCCGACAGCGCAGCGAGCACCACCCGTCCCACCGCCGAGACCGGCACCCCGCTGGTGAAGCGAGGGCTCGCCGAGATGCTGAAGGGCGGCGTCATCATGGACGTGGTCGCCCCCGAGCAGGCCAGGATCGCCGAGGACGCGGGCGCCGTCGCCGTCATGGCGCTGGAGCGGGTGCCCTCCGACATCCGCCGCGACGGCGGCGTGGCCCGCATGTCCGACCCGGAGATGATCGAGGGCATCAAGGCCGTCTGCACCATCCCGGTCATGGCCAAGGCCCGCATCGGCCACTTCGTGGAGGCCCAGATCCTCCAGGCGCTCGGCGTCGACTACGTGGACGAGTCCGAGGTGCTGACCCCGGCCGACGAGGCCCACCACATCGACAAGTGGGCCTTCACCGTCCCGTTCGTCTGCGGGGCCACCAACCTCGGCGAGGCGCTGCGCCGCATCAGCGAGGGCGCCTGCATGATCCGCTCCAAGGGCGAGGCCGGCACCGGCAACGTGGTGGAGGCCGTCCGCCACCTCCGCTCGATCACCGGCGACATCCGCAAGATCACCCAGGCCGATCCGGCCGAGCTGTTCGACTGGGCCAAGCGGCTCCAGGCGCCGCTGCCGCTGATCCAGGAGGTCCACGAGACCGGCGAGCTGCCGGTGCCGCTGTTCTGCGCCGGCGGCCTCGCCATCCCGGCCGACGCCGCCCTCGCCATGCAGCTCGGCGCCCAGGCCGTCTTCGTCGGCTCCGGCATCTTCAAGTCGGAGAACCCCGCCGCCCGCGCCAAGGCGATCGTGGAGGCCACCACCCACTACGACGACCCGGCGATCCTCGCGAAGGTCAGCCGCGGCCTCGGCCCGGCCATGCCCGGCCTGGAGATCGGCGGCCTCGAGACCACCTTCGCCGAACGGGGCTGGTGAGCGCAGCCGGCGACCGCGCCGCCCGGGTCGGCGTCCTCGCCCTCCAGGGCGCCGTCCGCCCCCACCTCGACGCGATCTCGGCCCTCGGCGCCACGCCGGTCGAGGTCCGCACCCCCGGCCAGCTCGCCTCGGTCGACGCCCTCGTGGTGCCCGGCGGCGAGTCCACCACCATCTCCAAGCTGGTGGACTCGTCCGGCCTGGCCGGCCCGCTCCGGGACCGCCTGGCCGCGGGGCTGCCCGCCTTCGGCACCTGCGCCGGCATGATCCTGCTCGCCACCGAGGTGCTCGACGGCCGGGCCGACCAGCACGCCTACGGCGCCGTCGACGTGACCGTGCGCCGCAACGCCTTCGGCCGCCAGGTCGACTCCTTCGAGGCCGACCTGGCGGTCACCGGCCTGGACGAGCCCTTCCACGCGGTGTTCATCCGGGCCCCGTTCGTGGAGCGGGCCGGCCCCGACGTCGAGGTGCTCGCGGCGGTCGACGGCCACCCGGTGCTCTGCCGCCAGGGCCCGGTCCTCGTGAGCGCCTTCCACCCCGAGCTGACCCCCGACCCCCGCCTGCACGAGCTGTTCCTGGCCACCTGCCCCTGACCGGTCGCCCGAGGCGGTGGCCAGCCCGTAGGATCGGACACCGACGTGGCCGAGCCCCGGCCACCGGTCCCCGAGGAGCTCGATGTCCGGTCATTCCAAGTGGGCGACGATCAAGCACAAGAAGGGTGCGACCGACGCCAAGCGCGCCAAGGTCTTCGCCAAGCTGATCCGCCAGGTCGAGGTGGCGGCCCGCGAGGGCGGCCCCGACCCGGACATGAACCCGTCCCTTCGGACCATGTTCCAGAAGGCCCGCGACTCCTCGGTCCCGCTCGACACGATCAAGCAGGCCATCAAGCGCGCCACCGGCGGCAACGAGGGCGTGGCCTACGAGTCCATCACCTACGAGGGCTACGCCCCCGGTGGCGTGGCGCTCCTGGTCGAGGTGCTGACCGACAACCGCAACCGCTCCGGTTCCGACGTGAAGTCGCTGTTCACCAAGCGGGGCGGCTCCATCGCCGAGCCGGGCGCGGTCGCCTGGCAGTTCGACCGCAAGGGCTCCCTGCTGGTCGACGGCTCGGTCGAGGAGGACGACCTCATGCTGGCCGCGATCGACGCCGGCGCCGAGGACATCGTTCGCGAGGGCGACGCCTGGCGGGTCACCACCGGCCCCACCGACCTCCACGCGGTGCGGACCGCGATCGAAGAGGCCGGCCACAAGGTGGCGTCGGGCGACCTGGTGATGGTCGCCCAGAACAACGTGCCGCTGGAGGACGCCGGGGCCGCGAAGAAGGTGCTCGACCTGGTCGACGCGCTGGAGGACCTGGACGACGTGCAGGCCGTCTTCGGCAACTTCGACCTCTCCGACGAGCTGGCCGAGCAGCTCGCCTGACCGCTCAGCCCCGGCGGGTGAAGCCGAAGGCGGCGCCGGTGGAGAACTCCACCAGGGTCACCTCGTCGGCCTGCGGGGCCGCCTCGGCGCCCGGCGGGTCGGTGATGCGCCAGCGCGCCGCCGCGCCCCCGACGGCTTCGATGCGCCGGACCTGCGCCGTCGGCAGGATCGCGTGCACGAGCGCGTGCAGCGGCCGGTCGTCGTGGCCCACCAGCAGGGCGGGCCAGGTGAGCCCGTCGTCCTCGGCCAGCGCCGGGCAGTCCCGGATCGCCAGCTCGACCGCCCCGGCCTCGACGGTGACGGCGGCCGCCACGTAGGCCCGGGGCAGGAGCAGCGGGTGCACCGCGAGCACCTCGGCCACCCCGGCGAGGTCCCGGCCGACGCCCAGCGCCGCGCCGAGGCGCTTCGCGGCGACCCCGGCGATGCCGGTGAGCTGGGCGACGCCGACCTCGGCCGCCTCCGCCCCGACGCGATCGGCCACCGAGAGGAGGAACGCCCGGCTGAGCAGGTGCTGCTGGAGGGCGACCTCGTCCGCGAGCGCGGCGAGGGTGGCCGACGACCACCGCTCGGTGACCAGGTCGCTGTCCACCGGGCCGTCGTAGGCGTCGTCGCCGTTCGTCGCCGGCAGGTCGCCCGGTCGGGTGGCGAGGGGGAGCCGGGCGGCCCGGGACGCCGCCAGCCGCTCGGCCTGGTGGGGGACCGCCAGCGGCGCCGCGCCGGGGTCGATCGTGACCGTCCACTCGCAGTGCGGCGAGCGGTCCGCCGGCAGGCGGGGCGGGCGGTGGACCGGGCGGACCTGCGCCCGGGGGTTGGTGGCGGTGGCGGTGGCGTCGAAGGTCGGGTCCTCGATGGTGTGGCACATCACCGTCACGTAGTCCTCGCCCATGGGCTCCACGTCCATCAGGGCCCCGCAGTGGGCGAGGTGGAAGCGGCCGTGGCGGTCGTCGTGGACCTCGTAGCGGAAGTCGAGGAACTCGGGCGGGGCGCCGATGTCGAACTGCATCCCCTTGAAGATCACCTCGACGGTGTCGCCCTCGAAGCCGAGGAGCCGTTGCAGCCGCTTGGTGTAGATCGGGCTCGCCGCCATCCACTCGTCGATCGCGACCTCGGCCATGCCGGCGCGGCCGAACCGGCCGATCAGGTGCGGCATCCCGGCCCGGTCGATGAGGTGGCCGGTCATCAGCAGCTCCCGCACCAGCTCGGCCAGCCGGGCGTGGCCGCGACCGGCCCACGGCTCAGGCACCGTCGCGCTCCCGGCGAGCGATGATCGCCTCCACCTCGCCGTTGAGCGCCGCGGCCCGGGGCCAGCCGGCGTAGTGGGCGAGGAAGACCACGATCGTGCGCAGGTCCTCGCTCGTCAGCTCGTCCAGGCGCAGGGCCGTGTCGAGCTGGAGGCCGGCGACGTCGCTCTGGCCGGTGCCGACCGCCAGGCCGACGAGCAGCAGCCGGCGCTCCTTCACCGTCAGGTCGCCGGCCGCCCACACCTCCGCGAAGAGGTGGTCGACGGTGGCGACCTCGAACGGCTTGGTCGGCTCGATGTCCCAGCCGTAGACCTCGCGCATGAGGGCCCGGCCCCGGGCGCGGCGCTCGCTGTCGCCGGGGTCTTCGCCGTCGTCGGGGTCCCGGTCGGGGTGGTCGGTCATCGGTCGGTTCCTCCGGGGTCGTCGGCGTCGCCGGGATCCTCGGCGCCGTCCGGAGCGACGCCGAGCGCGCCGGCCAGCAGGCGTCGGGCGAGGGCGGCCACCGGCAGGTCGACGTCGAGGTCGGCGCCGAGGCCGAGGGCGAGGTCCAGGTCCTTCTCGCCGAGGGCTCGGGTGTGCTCGAAGATCGGGCGGAGCCCGTCGTCGGCGGCGAGGGGGCCGGGGCGCTGGCCGAGCATGATCGCGCCGGGGCCGCCGGTGAGGCGGTCGGTGTGGCGCACCACCTCACCGAGCACGGCCGGGTCGAGCCCCGCGGCCTCGGCCAGGCGCACCGCCTCGCCCACCGCGGCGAAGCTCGCGAAGGTCACGAGGTTGCGGGCCAGCTTGGCGCGGGTGCCGGCACCCACCGGCCCGAGGTGGGCGACGAGGCCGGCCATCGGCGCGAACGCCTCGCGGGCGACCTCGACGGCCCCGTCGCTGCCGCCGACGAGGAACGCCAGGTCGCCGGCGTGGGCGCCCATCGCCCCGCCGGAGACGGGGGCGTCGACCACCTCGACCCCGTGCGGGGCGGCGAGGGCGGCGATGCGGGCGGGGGTGTCGGCCTCGACGGTGCTGTGGATGGCGATGACGGTGCCGGGCGCCGCGGTCGAGAGCAGCCCGTCGGGGCCGGCGACGACCGCCTCGACCTGGGCGTCGTCGCGCACCATGAGGGAGACGACGCCCACCTGCCGGGCCAGGTCCGCCGGCGACGAGGCGACCGTCGCGCCCCGCTCGGCGAACGGGGCGGTGGCGGCGGGGTCCACGTCGAAGACGACGAGCCCGCCGGGCCGGTCGAGCAGGCGGGTGGCCATCGGCGCGCCGATCCGGCCGAGGCCGACGAAGCCGACCGGCCGCCCGGCGCCGTGGCGGGCGGTCACCGGAAGACCTGCCCGCCGTCGACCTGGAGGATGTGGCCGGTGATCCAGGCCGCCTCGTCGGAGAGGAGGAACAGGCAGGCGCCGGTCAGGTCCTCGACGGTGCCGGGGCGCTTGATCGCCAGGTCCCTCACGAGCCGGCCCACCACCGCGTCGCCCACCTGGTTGCGGGTGGCCTCGGTGTCGATGGGGCCGGGCGCGATGGCGTTGACCCGGATGTTGCGGCCGCCCAGCTCGTGGGCGAGCTGCTGGGTGAGCCCGTTGATGCCGACCTTGGCGAGCCCGTAGAAGCCCGAGTAGAGCCAGGCGGCGGTGGAGGACTGGTTGACGACGGCGCCCCCGCCGCGGGCGGTCATGGCGTCGAGGCACGCCCGGGTGCAGAGCAGGGCGCCGTCCATGTTCACCGCCATGAAGCGGCGGTAGTAGTCCCAGTCCACGCTGACGAGCAGGTCGAACGCCATGGTCCCGTAGATCGCCGCGTTGTTCACGAGGAGGTCGATGCCCCCGAAGCGCTCGACGGCCGCCTCGGCCATCGCCCGGGTCGAGTCGGGGTCGCTCACGTCGACGGGCACGAACGCCGCGTCGCCGCCGGTGGCCGTGGCCACCGCCGCGATGTCGGCCGCGGTGGCGGCGCCGCGGGCCTCGTCCAGGTCCGCCACCACCACCGATGCGCCCGCCGCGGCGAGGGCGCGGGCGTACGCCTCGCCGATGCCGCCGGCGGCGCCGGTCACGATCGCCACCTTGTCCTCGAACCGTCCCCTCGGGTGGGGGTCCTGCGTCGTCATCGCTGCTCGCTCCTGGTCGCTCGTCGGGTGGTCATCGGGGCCTCGGGGCGGGTTCGGCCACCGCCTTGGTCTCCAGGTACTCCTCGAAGCCGGCCACGCCCATCTCCCGGCCGATGCCGGACGCCTTGTAGCCGCCGAAGGGCACGTCGCCGCCGTACCAGACGCCGCCGTTGATGGACAGGGTGCCGGTGCGGATCGCCCGGGCGGCGGCCCAGGCCCGCTCCGGGTCGGCGCTGTGGACCGCGCCGGAGAGGCCGTAGGGGGAGTCGTTGGCGATGCGGACCGCGTCGTCGTCGCCGTCGTGGGGAATGACGGTGAGCACGGGCCCGAAGATCTCCTCGCGGGCCACCCGGGCGGTGTTGTCGAGGCCGACCACGAGGGTCGGCTCCACCCAGAAGCCCCGGTCCCGGTCGGCCGGCCGGCCGCCACCGGTGGCGAAGCGGCCGCCCTCCTCCCGGGCGAGGCGCAGGTAGCCCTCGACCCGGTCGCGCTGGCGGGCCGAGACGAGCGGGCCGCAGACGGTACCGGGGTCGTCGGGGTCGCCGACGCCCAGGGCCGCCATCGTCGCCGCCGTCTGCTCGACCGCCTCGTCGTGGAGGTGCCGGGGCACCAGCAGGCGGGTGGTGATGGCGCAGCCCTGGCCGGCGTGGGTGCAGGCGGTGAACGCGGCGAGCGAGGTGGCGGCGCCGAGGTCCGCGTCGTCCAGCACGACGAACGCGGACTTGCCGCCCAGCTCCAGGAACACCCGCTTCAGGGTGTCGGCCGCCGAGGCCATCACCGCCCGGCCGGTGGCGGTCGAGCCGGTGAACGACACCAGGTCCACCCGGGGGTCGGCCACGAGCTCGGCGCCGAGGCCGTGGTCGGTGCCGTTCACGACGTTGAGGACGCCGGGCGGCAGGTCGGTCAGCGTCGACAGCGCGCCGAGCGCGGCCGCGGCCCACGGCGTGTCGGGCGCGGGCTTGAGCACGACCGTGCAGCCGGCCGCGAGCGCCGGGCCGACCTTCGCCAGGTTGATCTGGTGCGGGAAGTTCCACGGGGTGATCGCGCCGACGACCCCGGCCGGCTCCCGCAGGAGCCAGCGGTGGCTCGGGACCCCGGCCGGCGCCGCGACGCCGAGGTCCCTGCGCCACTCGTAGGACTCGGCCAGGTCCGCCACCCACCCCAGGTCGGCGACGGGCGCGTCGAGCTGGGCGAGGCCGGTGAGGAAGCGGGGCGCGCCCACCTCGGCGATGGTGAGCGCCCGCAGCTCCTCGGCGTGGTCCTGGAGCACGTCGCGGAGCTGGCGCAGGCAGTGGGCCCGCAACGCCGGGTCGCGGGCCCAGTCGCCGGCGTCGAACGCGGCCCGGGCGGCGTCGAGCGCGGCGTCGAGGTCGGCCCCGGTGGCATCCGCGGCCCGCCCCAGCACCTCCCCGGTGGCCGGGTTCAGCGTCTCGAAGGTGGCGCCACCTCCGGCGGCCACCAGCTCGCCGCCCACGAGGTTGCGGTCGAGCCCGTCGATCACGAGGCGTCCGATCCCGGGGTGTCCGATCCCGGGACGTCCCAGAGCCCCACCGGCGCCTCCGCGATCCGGTAGTGGCCCGGCAGCTCGCCGGCGCGGGTGGCGCGCTCCATGCGGGCCTTCATGCCGTCGGAGAGGGCGCCGTCGGCGATCATCTCCAGGAACACCGCGGCGGCGTTGCCGTAGTCGAACCAGTCGCGCTGCCAGGACCAGCGGAGGTCGCCGCCGTAGCGGAACCAGCTCCCGCCGATGCCGGCCACCTCGTAGGGGGTGCCGTCGGCCCGGGTGGCGTCCGCGATCTGGCGCCAGAAGCCGACGACGTGGCCCTGCTGCTCGTCGATGACCACCGCCTGGTACGGGTACTGCCAGCCGCCGAGGCCGCCCATCTCCTGGCCGAGGGCGAGGTCGCGGATCTCGTCGCGGCCCACGGCCATGAAGTGCTCCTTCGGGCCGTAGTTCCAGCCGTAGGTGGCGTCCTCGGTGTAGAGGTCGGCGAGCGGGGCCCAGTCGCCGGTGGCCTCGACGTCGCGGTTGGCCTGGAGCCAGCGCTCGACCATCGCTTCGATCTCGGCGCGGGGGTAGGCGGTCATGGGGTCTCCTCGTGCTGGTGGGTGGGCCGGTGGGCGGGGTCGATGATGGTGAGGGCGTGGGTGGGGCAGTAGCGGACCGCGGCCTCGGCCGCGGCCCGGCGGTCCTCGGGCGGCCGCCCGTCGAGGATCGTCAGCTCGCCGCGCTTGGACACCGAGAACAGGTCGGGGGCCTCGCCCTCGCAGACCGCGTGGCCCTGGCAGAGGTCGCGGTCCACCGCGAGGTGCCAGCCGGCGCTGCGGGTCCCGGCCACGGCGGTGCCGCCCGCCCGATCCGCCGCCCGCTCCGCCGTGGCGTCGGCGCCGCCGTCGGGGGTCGACGGGTCGGCGGCCAGGCCCCGGCGGCGCACCCGCACCAGGCACGGCTGTTCGAGCTGCACGACCATCTTCGAGTGGTCGTTGCGGTAGCTGTCGAGGGGCTGCGCGGCCTCGACGGTCCAGTCCCGCAGGAGCACGGAGAAGATCGCCTTGAGCTGCATCATGGCGAACTGGGCGCCGACGCAGCGGTGGCGGCCGGCGCCGAAGGGGATCCAGTTCCACGGGTTGGCGGCGTCCGCGGCCGGGTCCTCCAGGTAGCGGGACGGGCGGAACGCGTCGGGGTCGGTGAACGCCTCGGGGATGCGGTTGGAGACCGCCGGGCTCGCCGCGACCATCTTGCCGGCGCGGATCACGTGGCCGCCGACGCTCAGGTCCACCTTCGCCACCCGCAGCAGGAGGATGAGCGGCGGGTGCAGGCGCAGCGCCTCCTTGACGGCCGCCTCCAGGCGGGGCATGGCCCGCAGCGCCTGGTAGCTGACCTCGGCGCCGTCCGCGTACAGCTCGTCCAGCTCCGCCACCACCGCGGCCAGCTCCTCGGGGTGGCGCAGCAGCTCGATGAGGGTCCACGCCGCGGTGCCGGAGGTGGTGTGGTGGCCGGCGAACATCATCGAGATGAACATGCCGGTCACCTGGTCGGCGTCGAAGCGGGGGTCGCCGGCGTCGTCCGCGATCGACATGAGGACGTCGAGCAGGTCGCGCTCGTCGTCGGGCGGCGGGCCGGCGGCGCTGCGGCGGGCCATGATCGCCTCGATGAGCTGCACCAGCCCCACCCGGGCCGCGTCGCGGGCCCGGAAGCTCGGGATGTCGGCGTAGGCGTCGACGTACGCGAGGGCGTCGGTGCCCCGCTCCAGGTCGTGGTAGAGGCGGCCGAAGCGCTCGTCCAGCTCCAGGCGGAACCGCCGGCCGATGAGGCAGCTCGAACTCGTGTAGATCGTCAGCTCGGAGAACCAGTCGAGGAGGTCGATCTCGGTGGGCCCGGCCGGGTCCCACGCGGCGACCATCTCGTCCACCTCCCGCTGGATGGTCCGGGCGTGACCGCGCATCATCTTGTCCCGCAGCGCCATGTTGTGGAGCATCTCCCGGCGCCGCTCGGGGCTGGCGTCGAAGACCACCCCCTCGCCGAAGATCGGGGTCATGAACGGGTAGGCGGCCGCCTGGTCCAGGTCCTCGTCGGGCGCCCGGAAGAACACCTCGTTGGCGTGCGCGTCGGTGAGCAGCACCACGTCGTGGTGGGCGAGGCGCAGCTCCCCGACGTCGCCGCACTCGTCGCGCACCCGCCGGAGCAGGCCGATGGGGTCGACCCGCAGCTCCTCCAGGTGGCCGGTGCCGCCGTCGTCGCCCGACACCTTCGGCGGGTCGGTGGGGCGCGTGCCGGTGGGGGCGAGGGCGTCGGTCATGTGCTGCTCCGGTCGGCTGAGACGGGTGCTTCGGGTTCGACCTCGATCAGGGTCAGGTGGCAGCCCTTCGGCGCCGAGATCATGGCCAGCACCGCCTGGGCGGTGTGGCGGGGGAGGAGGGCGCCGTCGTGGCGGAGGTGGCCCCAGCGCTGCCAGTGGGGGAGGACGTGGCCGATCGTGGCCTCGCTCCAGTCCGTGCCCTGCTCGGTGGACGACGGGCCGGGGCGCACCATGCCGGCGCGGACCCCGGTGCCCTCCAGCTCCATCTGGAGCGCCCGGCACAGACCCTCCAGGCCGGCCTTGGCGGTGACGTAGGACGCCATGTGGGTGCGGGGTCGCACCGTCACGTCGCTGGTCACGAACACCAGGTCGCCGCGGCCGCGCTCGACCATGGCGGGCCCGAGCCGGGCGACGAGGCGCTGGGCGCCGAGCAGGTTGAGGGCCACGTTGGCGGCGAAGCGGTCCGGGTCGCTGCCGAGGCCGGTGGCGGGGTCGACGTGGCCGGCGTTGCTGACCACCACGTCGACGGGGCCGAGTGCCTCGGCGGCGGACGCGGCGAAGCGCTCGACCGCGTCGTCGTTCGTGAGGTCGAGCGGCAGGGCGACGGCCTCGCCGCCCGCGTCGCGAATGGCGGCCGCGTGGACCTCCAGGCGGTCGAGCCGGCGGGCGCCGAGCACCACGGGGTGGCCGGCCTCGGCCAGCAGGTCGACGGTCGCGGCGCCGATGCCCGAGGACGCGCCGGTCACCACCGCCACCCGGCGGTCGGGGTGCGGGTCGAAGCGGGGCATCAGCGCCGCACCACCGAGGTGGGCAGGGTCGCGAAGCCCCGGACGTTGACCGAGTGCACCCGGGTCGTGCCGGCCTCGTCGATGTCGTAGGCCGAGACCCGGTCCCGCAGCTCCTCCAGGACCACCCGGGCCTCCAGGCGGGCCAGCGAGGCGCCCATGCAGAAGTGGCGGCCGACGCCGAAGCTGGCGATGCTCACGCCGCCGAGGTCCCGGTCGAGGTCGTAGCGGTCGGGGTCCGGGAAGGCCCGCTCGTCGCGGTTCGCGGAGCCGGCGAGCAGCAGCACCCGCTCGCCGCGGGGGATCGTGCGGCCGTGGAGGGCCACGTCGGTGGTGGTGACCCGGGCGAGCATCTGGCTGGACGTGTCGTAGCGCAGCGTCTCCTCCACCCAGTCGGGCACCCGGCTGCGGTCGGCCATCGGCTTCGCGAGCTGGTCGGGGTGCCGCCACGCCCACCACCAGGCGTGGGCGAGCAGCTTGGTGGTCGTCTCGTTGCCGGCCACGACCATGAGGAACAGGAACGAGGTGATCTCCTCGTCGCTGAGCCGGTCGCCGTCCACCTCGGCGGCGCAGAGCGCGGAGACGAGGTCGCCTCCGGGACGGGCCCGCCGGTCCGCGATCAGCTCGGCGTAGTAGACGACGAGGTCGAGCGCGGCGGCCACCCCGGCCGGCGGCACGTCGGTCACGCCCTCCTCGCGGTGCACGAGCAGGTCGGACCGGGCGCGCAGCTCGGCCCGGTCGGCCTTCGGCACCCCCAGCAGCTCGCTGATGACGTCCATCGGCACCTTGGCGGCCAGGTCGCCGACGAAGTCGAACCGGCCGGCCTCCAGCGCCGGGAGCAGGTGCTCGCGGGTGAGCGCCCGGATGCCGTCCTCCATCTCGGCGACGCGGCGGGGCGTGAACGCCCGGGACACGAGGCCGCGCATCCGGCCGTGCTGGGGCGGGTCCATCGCCAGGAACGACATGGTGCGGTGGGCGTGGGGGCCCGACGCGGCCGGGTCGATGGAGACGCCCTCGGCGTTGGAGAACCGCTCGCTGTCGCGGAACGCGGCCATCACGTCCGCGTGGCGAGACAGCGCCCAGAACCCGCGCTCGGCGTCGTGGTACAGCGGCTGCTCGTCCCGGAGCCGCCGGTAGGTGGGGTAGGGGTCCTCGTGGATCTCGTAGGCGTAGGGGTCGTAGACGAGCGGGGCCGGGGGCGCGGCGGTCACGGGCGGGCACCTCCGAGGACGGTCCGGGCCACCTCGTCCAGCAGGCGGGGCAGGTCGTCGTAGCCGAGGTGGCCGGTGCCGACCTGGAGGAGGACGCCGGCGATCGCGAACTGCAACGTGCGGATGACGGCCGGGTCCGCGCCGTCACCGAGCGCGGCGGCGAGGCGGCGGTGCAGCTCGGTGCCGATGCGGGCCCGCAGCAGCTTCACCTCGGGGTCGGGGGCGAGCACGGCGACGGTGCAGGCCGCGGCCAGCTCGGTCTCGTCCGCGACCACGAGCGCGAAGGCGGCGAGGGCCTCGACCACCCGGCCGACGGGGTCCGACGCGGCGAGGGCGTCGGGTTGGGCGGCGAAGCGGCGCCAGAACACCTCGGTCACGAGGTGCTCCTTGGAGGCGAAGTACGTGTAGGCGGTGGCGGGGGCCACGCCGGCCCGGCGGGCCACGTGGCGCACGGTGAAGTCGGCGTAGCCGGCGGCGTTCAGCTCGGCGGTGGCCGCGGCCACGAGCCCGTCGACGGTGCGGGCCTGGCGCTCGCTGAGCCGGCGGCGGGGCAGCTCGGGAGCGGTCGCCTCGGCTGCCGCCCCATCCTGGACACCTGTCTTGAACACCTGTCCAGGTCTACGCCGTCGCGCGGCATCGGTCAAGTGTCACGGCCGCCCGGCGGCGCCACCGGTGCGAAAAGGTTGCCTAACAAGATCGGGTAGGTCAGGATGCGACCCGCACCCACCGGAAGGACCGACCCCATGACCGACCCGGCCACCGACGCGGCCATCGACGCGGCCATCGAGATGCAGGACGTGGTCAAGCGCTTCGGCGAGCACCGCGCCCTCGACGGCATGACCCTCTCGGTGCCCGCCGGCACCGTGTTCGGCCTGCTCGGCCCGAACGGCGCCGGCAAGACCACCTCGGTCAACGTCCTGTCCACGCTGCTGGCCCCCGACGAGGGCCGGGCGAGCGTGGCCGGCTTCGACGTCGTCACCGCCCCCGAGTCGGTGCGGGCGAGCCTCGGCCTCACCGGCCAGTTCGCCGCGGTGGACGACTACCTCACCGGCCGGGAGAACCTGGTCTGGTTCGGCCGGCTCAACGGCCTGGCCCGCTCGGCCGCCGCGGCCCGGGCCGAGGAGCTGCTGGCGGCCTTCGAGCTGACCGACGCGGCCGACAAGCGGGCCCAGGGCTACTCGGGCGGCATGCGCCGCCGCCTCGACCTCGCCGCCAGCCTGGTCGTGCGGCCCACGGTGCTGGCGCTGGACGAGCCGACGACCGGCCTCGACCCGCGCAGCCGCCGGGCGCTGTGGGACGTGGTGCGGAGCCTGCGCGAGGACGGGGTGACCGTCCTGCTCACCACCCAGTACCTGGAGGAGGCCGACGAGCTGGCCGATGCCATCGCCGTGGTCGACCGGGGCCGGGTCATCGCCGAGGGCACGGCCCGGAGCCTGAAGGACCAGATCGGCGGCGCGGCGATCGAGGTGGTCGTCGCCGTCGAGGCCCACCTGGTGGCGACCGCCGAGCTGCTCGAACGGGTCACCGGCGCCACCGCGACGGTGCGCGAGGAGGCGCTCGTGGTCACCGCCTCGGTCACCGACGGCGTCACCGCCATCGCCGAGGTCGCCCAGGCGCTGCGCGGCGCCGGCATCGAGCCCGAGGACCTCGGCGTCCGCCGGCCGTCGCTCGACGAGGTGTTCCTCGCGCTCACCGGCCACGCCGCCGACGTCGGAGCGGACGCCGACGACCGTGCCGAGGGCGTCGCCGAGGCGGTGTCGTGACCGTCGCGGTGCCGGGGGTGCCGCCCGGCGTCGAGACCCGGGTCGAGGCCGGCGTCGCCCGCCAGCGCGGCGCCCGGGCGGCGGTGCACGGCGGCCGGCTGGTGCTCGACCGGAACCTGAAGCTGTTCCGCAACCCGGCGTCGATGGCGGGGATGATCCTGTTCCCGCTCATCTTCTTCCTCGGGTTCAACCTCATCATGACCCGCACCCTCGACCGCATCGGGATCGAGGCCGCGCAGTTCCTGATGCCCACGGTGGTGGTGCAGGCCATGTTCTTCACGGCCATGTCCTCCGCGTTCTACACGGCCGCGGATCGCACCTCGGGCCTGATCGGGCGGCTGCGGACCCTGCCGCTGCACCCGGCGGCGACCATCCTCGGCCGGCTGGGCGCGGACGTGGCCCGCTCGCTCGTGTCGATCGCGGTGCTCGTGGTCGCGGCGTCGATCCTCGGGTTCCGCTTCGAGGCCGGCCCGGTCGCCGCGGTCGGCTTCGTGCTGGTCGCGCTGCTCTTCAGCGTGACCCTGGCCGCGGGCTTCGGGGGCTGGGTGCTCGGCGCGGCCGACCCCACCGCCGTCACCCAGGTCATGTCGGTGCCGTACCTGCCGCTGCTCATGCTCTCCACCGGCTTCGCACCGGTCGAGGGCTTCCCGGGCTGGCTGCACCCGTTCGTGCGCTGGCAGCCGGTGAGCCTCACGATCGACGCCCTGCGGGCGCTCGCCGACGGCGGGGCCACCACCGTGGCGCTGCTGCGGGCCCTGGCCGTCCTGGCGGTGCTGCTCACCGTGTTCGTCGTCCTCGCCAGCCGAGCGTTCCGGAGGGTCTCATGACCGCCACCACCCCGCTCACCGGATCGGCCGCCCCCGGGGCGCCCGCCGACGGCGCCCGCGACGCCGGCACCGCGGCCTCGGCGCTGATCGTCGCCGCCCGCTTCTGGCGGGTGTTCACCCGCACGCCGGTCGCGGTCGTCCAGAGCATCGTGTTCCCCACGCTCCTGCTGCTGACGCTGCTCGCCGCGTTCGGGCGCACCGTCGGCGGGTCGGTGGACGCGTACGCGGAGCGCCTGGTGCCGCAGCTCGTCATCTCCGCGGGGGCGTTCGGCGCGATCGTCACCGGCATCCTCATCAACCTCGACCGCAACAGCGGCCTCATCGACCGGCTGCGCTCGTTGCCGATCGCCCGACCCGCCTACCTGCTCGGCGCGGTGCTGGCCGACGCGGTCCGGGTCGCGGTCGCCGCGGTGGTGATCGTCGCGGTCGGCCACCTGTTCGGGTTCCGCTTCGACCAGGGGGTGCTCGGCGCCGTGGCCTTCTTCGGCGTGGCGGTCGCCTTCGGCACGATCTTCGGCTGGTTCGCGGTCTGGACCGGGCTGCGGGCCGCGCAGACCGAGGCGATCGGCTCGGTGATGAACGGCCCGATCCTGATGCTGTTCTTCCTCTCGACCGGCTTCATCCCGGTCGAGGGGTTCCCGGCTGCCGCGCAGCCCTTCGTGCGGGCGAACCCGCTGTCGTGCGCGGTGAACCTGATGCTCGGCCTCACCGAGTCGGGCCCGGTGCTGGTGCCGATGCTCCAGACCCTGGCCTGGATCGTCGGCCTGGTGGCGCTGCTGTCGAGCCTCGCGGTGCGGACCTTCCGCCGGGGCGTGGCCCGCTGACCGCGGCCGTTTCCGGCGGGGTCGGCCGAGGTCAGCCCTCGACGGCGGCCTTCAGGGAGTCGAGCGCCCGCTGGTAGATGTCGCGGAACAGGGGCTCGGCCTCGGCCGGTTCCACCGTGACCTCCCAGGTCACCTCGCTGCCGGCGTCGCCGGTGTCGCTGCCGGCCTCGTGCACGGTGATGGTGGCCTCGTGGGCGGTCACGGGCGCGCCCTCGCCGAAGACGGCGTAGGTGATGGCCCGGGCGTCGGGGTCGCGGCTCACGAGGCGCTCGGTGATGGTCAGGCCCATGGTCTCGACGGTGCGGACGTCGCCCTCCACGGTGCAGCGGTCGACGCCGTCCATCCAGGTGTCGAGGCCGCCGAACTCGCCCACCAGGGCCCACACCTCGCTCGTGGGCTTGGCGATGTCGATGCGGGCGGTCTCGGTCATGTCGTCCTCCAGGGCTCCTCGGCGGTGGCGGCAACGTAGCGCGCCGCCGTGCCGCGGTCAGCCGTGGCGCAGCTCGCCGCTGCGGCGGGGCTCGCCGGCGTCGAGGAGGCGGGGCACGTCGAGCACCCGGTAGCCGCGGGCGGCGAGGCCGTCGAGGAGGCGGGGGAGCGCGCGCAGGGTGCGGGACCGGTCGGTGCGGCGGTGCTCGGGTCGGCCGACCGCCCCGCTGCCGTCGTGGGCGAGGACGATGTCGCCCGGGCGGATGCCGTCCAGCAGGCGCTCGACGGCCCGGTCGATCGAGGGCTCGCGCAGGTGGTGTTCGAGCGAGGTCGACCAGTAGACGGAGCGCAGGCGGGCCCCGGCGGCGAAGGCGCCGACGAACTCGTCGGTGAGCCCGTAGGGCGGGCGGAACAGGTCGGGCCGGGGGCCACCGGCCGCCACGAGGTCGTCGAGGCCGCCGAGGATCTCGTCCGCGATCCCGTCCCGGTCGAGGCGGTCCAGGGCGCGGTGGGTGCGGGTGTGGTCACCGATCGAGTGGCCCTCGGCGGCGAGGCGGGCGACGAGGTCGGGGTGGGCGAGCGCGTTGACGCCGACGGTGAAGAAGGAGGCGTGGGCGCCGCGGTCGCCGAGCAGGTCGAGCACCGACGGGGTGTAGCGGCCGTCGGGGCCGTCGTCGAAGGTCAGGGCGACGACCGGCTCGTCGGTGTGCACCCCGAAGACGCCGGCGGGGTCGGCGTCGAGGCGCAGCAGGTCGTTGGTGGTGCGCGGGTGGCGGCCGAGCAGCTTGTCGAGCGCGCTGCGGTGGTCGGGGGCGCGCAGCCGGTCCTCGGCCACGCCGCCGGCGGCGCCGAGCGCGCAGGCCCCGATCCCGCCGGCGAGGGCGAGGAGCAGGCGCCGGCGCTCCGGTGAGGTGCGGTCGTCCGGGCGCATCCGGGAGACGGTAGCGAGCGGGTCGGCGTCGCCCGACCTTGCATAGTCATGCACGTTGTCGAATAGGGTGGACGCATGGCAGCGCACAAGGTCGGCATCATCGGCGCATCGGGCTTCACCGGGGCCGAGCTGCTCCGCCTGCTGGCCGGCCATCCCGGCCTCGACGTCGTGGTGGCCACCGGCGACAGCCAGGCCGGGGTCCGGGTGGGGGAGCTGTACCCGAGCCTGGCGGTGGCCTACGGCGACCTGGCCTACCGGGCGTGGACGCCGGGCCTGGCCGACGAGCTGGGCCTCGACGTGGTGTTCCTGGGCCTGCCGCACGGCACGTCCCAGCCGCTCGTGGCCGAGGTGCACGACGGGCAGCGGCTCGTGGTCGACCTCGGTGCCGACTTCCGGCTGAAGGACCCGGCGCTCTACCCCCGGTGGTACGGCGCCGAGCACACGATCCCGGCGCTGCTCGGCGAGGCGGTCTACGGCCTGCCCGAGCTGTTCCGGGAGGAGCTGGCGGGGGCGAGGCTGATCGCCACCCCGGGCTGCTACGTCACGACGGCGACGCTCGCGCTGGCGCCGCTGCTCGCCGCGGGCCTGGTCGAGCCGACCGGCATCGTGGTGGACGCGGCGAGCGGCGTGTCCGGTGCCGGCCGGCCGCCCAAGCCCACCAACACCTTCAACGCGGTGGACGAGAACTTCGAGGCGTACGGGCTGCTCACCCACCGGCACACGCCCGAGATCGAGCAGAACCTGAGCCACGTCGCCGGGGCCGCCGCCCAGGTGCTGTTCACGCCGCACCTCGCGCCGATGAACCGGGGCATCCTCGCGACCTGTTACGCCCGGCCGACCGGCCCGGTCACCACCGAGGGGCTGCGGGCGGTGCTCCGGGAGGCGTACGCGAGCGAGCCGTTCGTGGCGGTGACCGACGCCCCGCCGTCCACCAAGGCCACCCTCGGCTCCAACGCGGTGCACGTCTCGGCGGTGGCCGACGAGCGCACCGGCTGGGTGGTCGCGCTGGCGGCGTTGGACAACCTGACCAAGGGCGCGTCCGGTGGCGCGGTGCAGGCGGCCAACGTGGCGCTCGGCTACGACGAGGCGACCGGGCTCACCGCCGCCGGCCTGTACCCGTGAGCCCCCTGCCGCCCGCGGCCGTACCCGCTCGCGTCCCCGTCCCCGTCCCCGTCCTGTCCGAGGAGCGTCAACCGTCATGAGCGTCACCGCCGCCCGGGGCTTCGTCGCCGCCGGCATCGCCTGCGGGGTCAAGCCGTCCGGCGATCCCGACCTGTCCCTCGTCGCCACCGCCGACGGCCGCCCGGTGGAGGCGGCCGCGGTGTTCACGTCGAACAAGATGACCGCGGCGCCGGTGCTGGTGAGCGACGCGCACCTCGCGGCCACCGCCGGGCGCGCGGCCGCGGTCGTGCTCAACTCGGGCAACGCGAACGCCGCAACCGGGGCGCCCGGCCGGGCCGACGCCGAGGCGATGTGCGCGGCGGTGGCGGCTGAGCTGGGCTGCGAGCCGGCCGAGGTGCTCGTGTGCTCCACCGGCCTGATCGGCATCCCGCTGCCGATCGAGCGGATCCTGGCCGGGGTGCCGGCGGTGGTGGCCGCCCGCGGCCCCGAGGGCGGGGCGGCGGCCGCGGAGGCGATCCGCACCACCGACACCCACGCCAAGGAGGCGGTGGCCGCGGTCGGTGCCACCGGCGCGGTCGTGGGCGGGATGGCGAAGGGCGCCGCGATGCTGGCGCCGGACATGGCGACGATGCTCGCGGTGCTCACGACCGACGCCGCGGTGGATCACGACGTGCTGCGGGCGATGCTGCGCGCCGCGGTCGACCGGTCGTTCAACATCCTCGAGACCGACGCGTGCCGCTCCACGAACGACACCGTGATCGTGCTCGCCTCCGGCGAGGCGGGTGCCGTGCCCGCGGCGGACCTCCAGGCGGCGCTCGAGCGGGTGTGCGACTCGCTCGCCCGCCAGATGTGCGGCGACGCCGAGGGCGCCACCAAGGTCGTGGAGCTGGTGGTGTCGGGCGCGGCGAGCGATGCCGACGCCGAGGCCGCGGCCCGGCGCATCGCCGGGAGCGCGCTGTGCAAGTGCTCCTGGTTCGGCTGCGACCCGTACTGGGGGCGCCTGGCGTCCGAGGCCGGCTCGGCCGGCATCGACTTCGACCAGGAGCGGGTGTCCGCCTCCTTCGGCGGCATCCGGGTGGCCGACGGCGGCGTCACGATCGCCCACGACGAGGCCGCCGTCGCCGCCCACATGGCCGAGCGCCACCTGGACGTCCGGCTCGACCTGGGCCTCGGCGACGGCACCTTCACGGTGCTGACCAACGACCTCACCCACGACTACGTGGACGAGAACACCGGCGGGAGCTGACCCCGGCGGCAGGCCGGCCGCCCGCCGCCTCAGCGGTGCGGGCCAGCCGACGTCGCCCGCGGACCTGCGTCGGCCGCCTTCTGCGGATCCGCTTCGCGCGCTCGCCCGTGTCATCCGTTCGCCAGCGGACCTGGCGTCGCCAGCGGACCCGGTGGTGGATTGGGACGGGTCGAGCCCGGCGGTCACCTACCCCTCCCGTCTCGCCCGTCTCCGAGCGACAACCAGACGCAGCCCGCCGAGATCGTTGTCGCTCAGAGGCGGTCCGGGCCTCACAGCCTGCCGCTCACTTCCGAGCGACAAGGGAGGATGACCGCCGTTGTCGCTCAAAAGCGGGCGCCCCTACCGGCACGTTTGATCGTCTGCCTCCACGCGTCCACGGAGGGCAGATCGGGGTGGACGGCGTCCGTCCGGTGGGGCAACCCAGGGGAGCTGGGTGTCGGCACGGTGGTGCGTCTCACCCAGGTCGACTGCCCGTGTCCTGAAGGTCTGTCGCTCGGAAGTGGGCGGTGTACCCGACCTGCGAATGCCCGCTTGCGAGCGACACGGGTTGCGCCGAGCTCGCTGTCGCTCCAGAGCGAGCATGCCCGGGCGGTCCTCCGCCAGCGTCTGAGCGACAGCAGGTTCAGGTGGTTGTCGCTGGGAGAAGGGCGGCTCGTGGAGGGCCGTCGCGGTGCACTCGTGGTCGCAAAGCTGTGCTCGTGACGGTGCCGCCGGTCGATGCCGGGACTGGCGTGGTGGGAGGGGCGAAGACACGAGGTTGTCGGTGGGCACGGGCAAGATCGGCACATGTTGGACCATCACCTCGAACCCACGATGGTGCCGGTCGACGGGCCGGGGAACCTCGCGGCCACGCCGATGGGGGAGACGGAGTCGGCAGCGGCTCGGCGGGACGGTCCGCCTGCAGGCCCGCACCTCAGCGAACGCTCCATCGCCTGGGCCTTTCCACGTTGCCCCCAGGGCTGGGCGATCTGCCCACGCGGCGCCACCGCCTGCCCTGAAGGCAGCCGGTGCTGCACGCCAGGCGACATCGGCGGTCGGAATCGGCTCGCCCTACGTCCATCCCCAGACGAGGAGCCACCTGGCAACCCATCGAGACGGCGAGAGCTGCGGGGCGTCCTCTTTCGCTACTTCCTCACGGTGGCCCTCGTGGATGCCGGGGCACCGCTCACCATCGGCCAGCTCGCCGATCATCTCGTGGATCGCGGCTGCGACGTACCCGGCCGGCGATCGAAGGCCATCAGCGATGCGCTCCGCTGGGAGGTCGCCCACGGTCGCGTGGAGCGCATCGGACGGGCCACCTACCGAGCGTTGCCCTTCCCCCGCCAGACGCTCGCCCGCATGCGCCGCCGCCTCGCAGACGCCTTCGCCGAACCTGGCGCACCCGTCCGGGACTGGCCCGTCTGTCACTGGCGGGCGGGCTGGTCGACCGTCAGGCGAGGTCGAGAGCTGGCCGAAGCCCGGGCCGAGCGGAACCGGCGTGGCCGAGCAGCCGATCGCGAGCGCTTGCGACGAACTCGGCTCGGCGACGATCCGGAGCATCGTCGCACCGGGCCACCGGAGCCAACGATCGGACCGCTCCCGGACGGGGCTGGCCACCTCATCGCCACCCTCGCCACGTCCGCCACCCTCGCTACGTCCGCCAGGCCCATGCCCCGCACGGTGACCGAAGCCGACCGGAGCCCGGCGCCGGGCGCGCCAGGAGACCCTGACCGGCCGGCGGGCTCCTCGCCGGTGTCGTCCGCCGCCACGCCGCCAGTCCGGTCGGGCAGCGGCCGCGCCGCTGCGGTGGCCGAAGGCGCGGAGCCCCGGCTCCCAGGCGGGCGACCACGTTCGGGCGGACGGGTCGATGGTGGGCTGCAAGAGCGGTCGGCACGCGTGCGCCACCACATCGCCGGGATGCTCCACGGGTTCGCGGATCGCGTCGCTCGCGCCGGTCGTGAACCCCGGCGGCGCCGAGTACCCGGGGACAGGCTGGGCGCGCGGCACGGTCGGATCACCGACGACCTGCCCCCACCGGGCCATTGAGCCGCCGGGCCACTGAGCCGTCGGACCGGTTGCCCAGCGGATGCGTTGTCGCCTCTCTGCCCCCGGCTCCGGCGACGCGGCGGACCGCCGACCGCCCGTCGCAAGGCCCGCTCGCGGGATAGACCGGACCGATGCCACCCCGCCCAACGAACCCCCGGCCCACCCCCGACGGCGAGCCCGACGAGCTCGTGCACCTGGTCGATCTGGACCCCGGCGACGAGGAAGCGGTCGCCGCCGCCACCCGCCTGCGATACCGGTGGCGGACCGAGGAGGGCGGCCCGGCCGAGCTGGACGAGGCCACCTTCACCCGACGGTACCCCGGCTGGCTCCACGAGCACCGGGGTAGCCACCTCGGCATCCTCGCCCGCACCGGCGAGCCGGGCGTTGACCTGGCTGTCGACACGACCGTCGGCGTCGGCTGGCTCGCGGTGGTCGACCGGGTGCCGGGTCCGGACCGCTGGGACCGCCGGTCCGGCTTCGTCCAGGCCCTCTACGTCGTCCCCGAGGCGCGCGGTGCGGGCCTCGGCGCCGCGCTCATCGACGCCCTCCTCGACCGAGCCACGCGCCTCGGGCTCCAGTACGTGCTCGTCAACCCGAGCGCCCGGTCCGAGCCGCTCTACCGTCGGGCCGGCTTCGGTGGCATCGACCATCCGCTGTGCCACCGCCTCGCCGCCCCGAACCCACTTGCATAGTCATGCAGGGAGTCGAATAGAATCGGGGGATGGCCGACGCCCCACCCGCCGTTCCCACGCTCGACGACCTCGACCCCGCGGTCCGGGCGGCGGTGCTGGTCGAGGCGCTGCCCTACATCCAGGAGTTCGCCGGCCGTACCGTCGTGGTGAAGTTCGGCGGCAACGCCATGGTCGACCCCGAGCTGTCGCACCACTTCGCGGCCGACATCGTGCTCCTGCGGGCCATCGGGCTGCGCCCCGTGGTGGTCCACGGCGGCGGCCCCCAGATCGGGTCGCTGCTGGCCCAGCTCGGCAAGGAGACCGAGTTCCGCGACGGCCTCCGGGTCACCGACGCCGAGACCCTCGACGTCGCCCAGATGGTCCTCACCGGCCGGGTCGGCGCCGACATCGTGGGGGCGATCAACGCCCACGGCCGGATGGCCGTCAGCCTCTCGGGCATCGACGCCGGCCTCATCGCCGCCGAGCAGCGCGACGAGCGGCTCGGCTACGTCGGCGACGTGGTCGACGTCCACCGCAAGATCCTCGACACGCTCATCCGGGACGGCTTCGTCCCGATCATCTCCACCATCGGCGCCGACGGCTCCGGCCAGACCTACAACATCAACGCGGACACGGCCGCCATCGCCATCGCCGAGGCGCTCGACGCCGAGAAGCTCATCTACCTGACCGACGTGCCCGGCGTCCTCACCGACGTCGCGGACCCCACGAGCCTCATCTCGCGGCTCTCGGCCAGCCGAGCCCGCCTGCTCATCGACGACGGCGTCATCAGCGGCGGGATGATCCCCAAGGTCGGCGCCTGCCTCGACGCCCTCGACGTCGGCGTGGGCTCGGCGCACATCCTCGACGGCCGGATCCCGCACGTGCTGCTGCTCGAGCTGCTCACCGACGCCGGCGTCGGCACCATGCTCACCCGCACGGAGGACCCCGCATGACCACCACCCCGCCCGGGGCCGACATCGCCCCGCTCATGCCCACCTACGCCCCGAACGACGTCACGTTCGTGCGCGGCGAGGGCTCCCGCCTCGTCGACGTCGACGGCAAGGCGTACCTCGACTTCCTCGGCGGGCTCGCCGTGACCGGCCTCGGCCACGCCCACCCCGCGGTCGCCGCCGCCATCGCGGAGGCGGCCGGCACGCTCCTGCACGTCTCCAACCTCTACCGCAGCGTGCCGGGCCCGAAGGTCGCCGCCGTCCTGGACGAGCTGCTCGGCGGCGGCGGCAAGGTCTTCTTCACCAACTCCGGCGCCGAGGCCAACGAGTGCGCCATCAAGCTCGCCCGGCGGTGGGGCGGCCGGGGCCGCCACGTGGTCGTCAGCGCCTTCGGGTCCTTCCACGGCCGCACGCTCGCCACCCTCCACGCCACCGGCCAGCCCGGCAAGCACGAGGCGTTCCAGCCTCTGCCCGAGGGCTTCCGCCACGTCGCCTGGCAGGACGTCGACGCGCTGGAGGCCGCGATCGACCCGAGCGTCGTCGCCGTGCTCCTCGAACCCGTCCAGGGCGAGGGCGGCGTCCACCCCGCCACCGCCGAGTACTTCGCCGCCGTGCGCGCCCTCTGCGACGAGCGGAACCTGCTGTTCCTGGTGGACGAGGTCCAGACCGGCCTCGGCCGCACCGGCGCCTGGTTCGCCCACCAGGACCTCGGCGTGCGCCCCGACGTCGTCACCATCGCCAAGGCGCTCGGCAACGGCATGCCCATCGGCGCCTGCTGGGCCCGGGCCGAGGTGGCCGACAGCTTCCGCCCCGGCGACCACGGCACCACCTACGGCGGCCAGCCCCTCGCCGCCTCCGCCGCCCTCGCGGTGCTGGAGACGATGCGGGCCGAGGACGTGCCCGCCCGGGCCCGGCGCGCGGGGGAGCGGCTCCGGGCCGCGCTGGAGGCCCTCGACGGCGTCGTGGCCGTGCGGGGCCGCGGCCTCCTGCTCGGCGTCGAGCTGGCCCCGGGCCTCGACGCCCGCGCCGTCGCCGCCGCGGCGCTCGACGGTGGCCTCGTGGTCAACCCGGTCACCGCCGACACCATCCGCCTGGCCCCGTCCCTCCTCGTCACCGACGACGAGGTGGACGAGGCCGTCGCCCTGCTCGGCACCGCCCTCGCAGCGGTCGCCGCCGTCGCAACCACCCCCGACGAGGAACCCGCATGACCCGCCACCTGCTCGACATCGACGACCTGCGCGCCGAGGAGCTGCGCGAGGTGCTCGCCCTCGCCCGGCAGAGCCCGGCACCGGTCCTCGCCGGCAGCGGCGCCGCCCTGCTCTTCGAGAAGCCGTCCAACCGGACCCGCAACTCGACCGAGATGGCGGTGGTGCAACTCGGCGGCCACCCCATCTACCTCCGGCCCGACGAGGTGGACATCGACGGCCGCGAGTCCGCCGAGGACGTCGCCCGCACCCTCGCCTGCTTCCACGGCACGATCGCGGCCCGGGTCTTCGACCACGTCGTCCTGGAGCGGATGGCCGCCGTCTCGCCGGTGCCGATCGTCAACCTCCTGTCGGACCGGAGCCACCCGCTCCAGGCCATCGCCGACCTCCTCACCATCGAGGCCGAGCTGGCCCCCGACGACCCCGGGGGCCTCGCGGGGCGCACCGTTGCCTGGGTCGGTGACTACTCCAACGTGGCCCGCTCGCTCGCGCTCGCCGCCGGGACGCTCGGCATGGGCGTGCGCTTCGGCTGCCCCGACGGCTACGCGCCCCCCGTCGCCGACCTGGAGCGCTTCACCGCCACGGGCGCCGCCGAGGTGACCGCCACCGTCGACCCCGACGAAGCCGTCGCCGGCGCGGACGTGGTCGTCACCGACGCCTGGTACTCGATGGGCCAGGAGGCCGAGGCCGCGATCCGCAAGCCGATCTTCGAGCCCTACCGGATCGACGCCGCCCGCATGGCCGGGGCCGCGCCCGACGCCCTCTTCCTCCACTGCCTCCCGGCGCACCGGGGCGAGGAGGTCACGAACGAGGTCCTCGACGGCCCGCAGAGCCGGGTGTGGGCCGAGGCCGCCAACCGGCTCCCCGCCGCCCGGGCCGCCATCGAGTGGCTGGTCACCGCCTCCCGGCTGCACCCCGAGACCCGAGGCTGAGACCGTGACCGCGGCCGACCCTGTTCGCCTGGCGAAGCCCCAGCGGCAGCACCTCCTGTCGAAGCTGCTCGCCGCCCACGCCGTCACCAGCCAGGAGCAGCTCGTCGCGCTGCTCGCGGCCGAGGGCTGCGCGGCCACCCAGGCGACGGTCAGCCGCGACCTCGACGACCTCGGCGCCATCAAGGTGCGCGGCGTCGGCGGCGAGAGCGTCTACGCCATCCCCGAGCTGCCGAAGGACCAGCGGGCCCCCGAGGACCACCTCCGCCGCACCCTCGGGGACTGGGTGGTCGAGGTCAACGCCAGCGCCAACCTCGTCGTGCTCCGCACCCCGCCCGGCACCGCCAACGTCGTCGGCGCCGCCCTCGACCGCTCCGGCTGGCCCGAGATCATCGGCACCGTGGCCGGCGACGACACCGTGCTCGTCGTCTCGGCCGACCCCGACGGCGGCGCCGCGCTGGCCGACCGCCTCCGCGGGGTCGCCGGACTCTGAGCCGCGGCCCCCGAGCGGCCATGATCCCTCCATCACCTGACCGACCTCCCGAACCCGAAACCCCGAATCCCCGAACGAACAAGGAACGAATGACGTGGCAAAGCGCGTGGTGCTGGCGTACAGCGGTGGTCTCGACACCTCCGTCGCCGTCCGCTGGATGATCGAGAACTACGGCGTCGAGGTCGTGGCGCTGGCCGTCGACGTCGGCCAGGCGAGCGACGACTGGGACGTCGTGCGCGATCGCGCCCGCGCCGCCGGCGCGATCGAGGCGATCGTGGTCGACGCCCGCCAGGAGTTCGCCGAGGAGTACGTGGCCCCCGCCCTCAAGGCCAACGCCATGTACGAGGGCCGCTACCCGCTCGTGTCGGCCCTGTCGCGGCCGGTCATCGTCAAGCACCTCGTGGAGGCGGCCCGCTTCCACGGCGCGGACGCGGTCGCCCACGGCTGCACCGGCAAGGGCAACGACCAGGTGCGCTTCGAGGTGTCGACCCGGGCTCTGGCCCCCGACCTGGAGGTGCTGGCCCCCGTCCGCCACTGGGGCATGACCCGGGAGGACTCCATCCTCTACGCCTACCGCCACGAGATCCCGATCCAGGCGACGAAGGAGAAGGTGTACTCCATCGACGACAACCTCTGGGGCCGGGCGATCGAGTGCGGCGAGATGGAGGACCCGTGGGCCGTCCCGCCGCCCGGGGTCTGGCTGCTCACCAAGCAGACCGCCACCGAGCCCCGCGACCTGGTGATCGGCTTCGAGCAGGGCGTGCCCACCAGCATCGACGGCGAGTCCCTGCCGATGGAGCAGATCATCGCCAGGCTCAACGAGGTGGTCGGCTCCTACGGCTGGGGTCGCATCGACATGGTCGAGAACCGCCGGGTCGGCATCAAGTCCCGCGAGACCTACGAGTGCCCGGCCGCGCTCGCCATCATCAAGGCCCACAAGGACCTGGAGTCCATCTGCCTGGAGCGCGACCTCGACCGGGAGAAGGCCCGCATCGAGCCCCGCTACGCCGAGCTGATCTACGACGGCCTCTGGTTCAGCCCCCTGAAGCAGGCGTTCGACAGCTTCATCGACTCCAGCCAGGAGTTCGTGACCGGCGAGGTGCGGCTCCACCTGACCCCCGGCTCCTGCGAGGTCGACGGCCGGCGCAGCGAGCACTCGCTCTACGACTACGAGCTGGCCACCTACGACGCGGACGACCGGTTCCGCCACGAGGACTCGGCCGGCTTCGTGCGCCTCTGGGGCCTCGGCATCGAGACCTGGGCCGCCCGCCAGGGCCAGAAGCGCAACGCCTGACCCGACCACCGCCAACCAAGGACCTCCACATGACCGGCACCGACCCGACCGGCACCGATCCCACCGACGCCGCCGACGACGCCCCGACCGACGGCAAGACCCTCTGGCACGGTCGCTTCGCCGGCGGGCCGGCCGAGGAGCTGCTCGCCTACACCGTCTCGCTGCCCTACGACCGGCGCCTCGCCCCCCACGACATCCGGGGGAGCCGGGCGCACGTCCGGGGGCTCGTGCGCGGCGGCCTGCTCGACGGCGACGAGGCCGCCGCGGTCCTCGCCGCCCTCGACACCGTCGAGTCCGAGCTGGCCGAGGGCCGGTTCACGTTCGTGGCCTCCGACGAGGACATCCACACCGCGGTGGAGCGCCGGGTCACCGAGCTGGCCCCGGCCGGCGCCAAGCTGCACACCGGCCGCAGCCGCAACGACCAGGTGGCCACCGACCTGCGCCTCTACGCCAAGGAGGCGCTGGTCGCCGTCGCCGGCCGGGTGCTGGGGCTCCAGGCGGTGCTGCGGGAGCGGGCGGTGGAGGCCGGCGACGCCTACCTGCCCGGCTACACCCACCTCCAGCGGGCGCAGCCGGTGCTGCTCGCCCACCACCTGCTCGCCCACGGCTGGGCGCTCGGCCGCGACCTCGACCGGCTCCTCGCCACCCGGGACCGGGCCGACGTGTCGCCGCTCGGCGCCGGCGCGCTCGCCGGCTCCAGCCTGCCGCTCGACCCGGTGGGCACCGCCGAGGACCTCGGCTTCGCCGCCGTGTTCGACAACAGCCTGGACGTCACGAGCGACCGCGACTTCGTGGCCGAGGCCCTGTTCGACCTCGCGCTCCTCGGCGTGCACCTCTCCCGCATCGGTGAGGAGGTGTGCCTGTGGGCCTCCGACGAGTTCGGCTTCCTCCGCCTCGACGACGCCTACAGCACCGGCAGCTCGATGATGCCGCAGAAGAAGAACCCCGACATCGCCGAGCTGGCCCGGGGGAGGAGCGGCCGCCTCATCGGCCACCTGACCGGCCTGCTCACCACCCTCAAGGGCCTGCCGCTCACCTACAACCGCGACCTCCAGGAGGACAAGGAGCCGCTGTTCGACGCCGTCGACCAGGTCGTGCTCGCCCTCGGCGCCCTCGGCGGGCTGCTCGCCACCTCGCGCTTCGACACCGCCGCGATGCAGGCCGCCGCGGACTCCCCGTACGCGGCGGCCACCGACCTCGCCGAGTGGCTGGTGGAGCGGGGGACCGCGTTCCGCGACGCGCACGCGATCGTCGGCGAGGTCGTGCGCCGGGCCCTCGACGGCGAGGCCACGATGGCCGAGCTGACCGCCGCGCACCCCGCGCTCGGCCCCGACGCCGCCGCGCTGCTGGAACCCGGCGTGTCGGTCACCCGCCGCACCACCCGGGGCGGTGCCGGCCCCGGCCCCGTCGCGGACCAGCTCGCCCGCTTCGACGCCCTGCTGGCGCGGGACCGGGCCCGGCTGGACGCCTGAGCCTCCCTACACTCGGCCGCATGCTGGCGCTCCGCACCGTCGTCCGGGACTACGCCTGGGGCCGTCGCGACGGCATGGCCGCCCACGTCGGCTCGGCACCCACCGGCCGGCCCGAGGCCGAGCTGTGGGTCGGCACCCACCCCGCCGCGCCGTCGGTGGTGGAGGGCGACGGGCGCACGCTCGCGGAGGTCGTCGCGTCCGACCCCCGCCGCCACCTCGGCCCTGACCTGGCGGCCGCGGGCCACACCGCGCTCCCGTTCCTGCTCAAGGTGCTGGCCATCGGCCGGCCGCTCTCGCTCCAGGCCCACCCGTCCGCCGGGCAGGCCGCGGCCGGCTTCGCCCGGGAGGAGGCCGCCGGGGTGCCGCCCGACGCTCCCGAGCGCACCTACCGAGACGCCAACCCCAAGCCCGAGGCGCTCGTGGCCCTCACCGAGACCTGGGCGCTCTGCGGCTTCCGGCCCCCCGCGGAGGCGGTCGCGCTGGTGGAGGCCCTGGGGGTGGGCGCCCTCGCCCCGCTCGCGGCCCGCCTGGCGGGGCCCGACGGGCTCCGCGCCGCCCTCGGCTGGGTGCTCCGCCTCGGGGGCGCCGAGCGGGCGGCGCTCCTCGACGCGCTGGCCGCGGCGGTGCCGCCGGCCCCGGACGCCCCGCTGGAGCCCGCGGAGCCCGCCGGCCCGGCCAACGCCCGGGCCTGGATCGCCCGCATCCAGGACGCGTTCCCCGGCGACGCCGCGGCGCTCGCCCCGCTGTTCGTCGCCGTCACCCGCCTGCTGCCCGGCGAGGCCGTGCACCTGCCGGCCGGCAACCTCCACGCCTACCTCGACGGCGCCGGCGTCGAGATCATGGCCGCTTCCGACAACGTGCTGCGCGGCGGCCTCACCCCCAAGCACATCGACGTCGACGAGCTGCTGGCCGTCCTCCGCTTCGCCCCCGGCCTGCCGCCCGCGCCCCGCCGGGTGCCCGTCGCGGGGGGCACCGCCTACGACTGCGGCGAGGACGCGTTCCTCCTCACCGCCCTCGACGCCGACCGGCACCCGAAGCTGCACCCCGACGGCCCCTCGCTGCTGCTCGCCACCGGCGGCGAGGTCGTCCTCGACCAGGGCGGTGACCAGGATGGCGAGCGGCTCGTGCTCGACGGCGGCCGGGCCGCGTTCGTCGCCCCCGGCGAGGCGCCGATCGCCGCGTCGGGGCCGGGCCGGCTCTGGTGGGCCACCGTTGGTGGGCACGGCCGCTGAGCCGGGGCGGCCGGCCGGGCGGGTGCGCCGCGGCCGCCGGCTGCCCCGGGCCTTCTTCGCCGCCGACCCGCTGACGGTCGCGCCCCGCCTGCTCAACAAGGTGCTGGAGGTCGGCGATCGCAGCGTCCGCATCGTGGAGGTCGAGGCGTACCGCGGCACCGACGACCCCGCCTCGCACGCCTACCGGGGTCCCACCCCGCGCACCGAGGTCATGTTCGGCCCGCCCGGTCACCTCTACGTGTACTTCTCCTACGGGATGCACTGGTGCGCCAACGTGGTCTGCGGGCCCGACGGGGTGGCCGGCGCCGTGCTGCTGCGGGCGGGCGCGCCCCGCACCGGTGTCGACGCGCAGCGGGCGGCCCGCCCCGCGGCGCGGCGCGACGTCGACCTGGCCAGCGGGCCCGCCCGGCTCACCCAGGCGCTCGGCATCGACGGCTCGCTCGGCGGCATCGACCTGTGCCGGCCCGACGCCGCGGTCACCGTGCGCGACGACGGGGTGGCCCCGCCGCCGGAGCCGGTCGCCGGCCCCCGCGTCGGCATCTCGGTGGCGACCGAGCTGCCGTGGCGCTTCAGCGTGCCCGGCGACCCCAACCGCTCCCGCCCCCGCTGAGCCCGCTCCCGCCGAGCCCGACGGCGCGGCCCGGCCCGCGGCCGCCCCGGCCGCTGCCAGACTGGTCCCGATGCCCGTGCCCGAGCTCCTCACCGCGGACGACCCCCGGCTCCGCCCGAGCGTGGACCTGCGGGTCGCCCGGGACCAACTCCGGGCGGCGGCCGTGGACGGCGACGTGGCCCGCACCCGCGACCGGGTCCTGGACCTCGTCGGGCGCCACCCCGAGGCGGCCCGGCGCACCTGCCGGCCCGGGCACCTGACGGGCTCGGCGGTCGTGGTCGACGCCGAGGCGAGCGCGACCCTCCTCATGCTCCACGCCAAGCTCGGCCGGTGGCTCCAGCCCGGCGGCCACGCCGACGGCGACGCCAACCTGGCCGCGGTCGCGCTGCGCGAGGCGACCGAGGAGACCGGCATCGAGGGCCTGGCGGTGCGCCTCCCCGCGCTCGACGTCGACGTCCACGAGGTCGCGCCCCCGGCCGAGGACCCGCACCTGCACCTGGACGTCCGCTTCCTCGTGCTCGCCCCGCCCGGCGCCCGCGAGGTGGCCAACGAGGAGTCGCTCGCTCTGGCCTGGGTCACCGAGGCCGGCCTCGACGCGCTCGCCCCGCCCGTGGACGAGAGCACCCGGCGCCTCGTCGCCCGTGGCCTGGCCGAGGCGCGGCGCCTGGTGGCGGCTCGCGGCTGAGCGCCCGCCCCGGTGCCGCCCCCGCTCGGTTGGACCCCGCCGCGGCCGCTGGGCGAGGCTGCACCCCATGGCCCCTGCCGATGGACGCGACGTCGAGGAACCCCTCGGGATGACCAACAAGGCGTTGCGGGCGCTGGGCATCGCGGCGGTGGTGTCGATGGTGCTGTTCTGGGCGTGGATCCTGAGCGGCGGGCCGAAGAAGCCCAACCCCGACGAGCTGGACGATCGCAGCTACGTCACCTTCGCCGAGCAGCGGTGCAGCCGGCTGCGCACCGACATCGAGGCGCTCCCCAACGCGCTCGACGCGACCAGCGCGGCCGAGCGGGCCGACACGATCGAGGAGGCCAACGGCCTGCTGCGCGAGATGGTGGACGACCTGGAGGCCCGGGCCCCGACCGCCGGCAAGGACCACAAGCGGCTCTCGGGCTGGCTCGCGGACTGGCGGACCTACGAGGGGGACCGGGAGCGCTACGTCGACGCGCTGCGCCAGGACCCGGGGGCGCGCTTCAACGTCACCGAGCACCCCGACTTCTCCGACCCCGTGGACGAGGTGATCCGGGTCTTCGCGGACGTCAACGGGATGCCCGCGTGCCGGGTCCCCGGCGACGTCGGCTGAGAGCAGGAGCGGATGGGCCCGCGAACAGGTCGTTGTCAGGATCCCGGCATCCGCTCGTGCTCTCAGCGACCAGCACGGTGTGAGGAGGCGCAGCCGACGAACGGCTCAGAGGCCACGCTCGTCGTTCTCGGGGTTGGCGGTCACCTGGCCGCGTGGCCTCTGACCCAGATGCGCGGTTATCGGTCGGGGTTTCCCGGAATCGGGTCTGCGACGGTTGAGGGTTCGTGGGTGACGGTCGTTGATCGTTGTTGGTGCGCGTCGGGTCGAGGTGGTCGTGGATTGCTGGGTTGGTCGTCCTGGTTGCTGCTGTCGGGGACGCTGCCGACGGTTGCTGGTTCAGCCCGATGGTGCGGGTAGGTGGGCGAGGCGGGTGTGGGCGGTGACGAGGTCGGTGGCGGTTGTCGGGAGTCGGAGGATCGTGGTGCGGGCGTGGCGTAGGACGCGGCCGGGTACTCGGAGCCAGTCGTGGCGCAGGCGTTTGGCGTGGCGTCGGTCTTGGCTGGCGAGGAGTTGGGTGAGCGCGGCGAGGTTCATCGCGGTGAGCGTGGCGTGGACCCACAGGGCGTTGATCTTCGGGTCGCCGGAGGGCAGGTGGCGGAGGCCGTAGCCGAGCTTGGCGTCACGGAACCGGTCTTCGATCTTGACTCGGCCGCGGAACCAGTGCTCGATATCGACGGGGTCGCCCTCCAGGGTGGTGAGCAGCACCGAGTAGCCGTAGGCGTGATCGGCTTGGCCGTCGAGGACCATCTGGAGCTGGTTCTTGTCGAGGGTGCGGCGCCGCCGGGCGCGGGGGTTGGTGGAGATCCGCTCGGCGGGGTGACGGACTCGTCGGACGATGCAGCGCATCGCTGGCCAGTTCTTCGGGGTGTAGATGGTTTCGGCGACCTCGGCGTCTCGCATCCTGACCGCTGGCCGCCACGCGCCCTCCTCGATCGCTTGCCAGGCCCGCACGACTGCTGGGTTTCTGGGGGCGGCGACGCACACGTCGGCGTCGGCGGCGAGCACGGCAGCGACGATGTTGCGGTCGAAGAACCCCGAGTCCATCCGCACCCTCGGCCGGCCCAGGCCGGCGGGCAGCCCCGTAACGGCGGCGGTCACGACATCGGGCGCGGTGGGCCTTGGGTCCTGGTTGCCGGCCATCGTCTCGACCGCCAACGCGACACCGGCTTCGGCCCACGTGCCCAACAGGACCCGCCCGGCGAGCTGGCCCAGGTAGTTGTAGGCGACACCCTGCTTCTTGGGGCCGAACACCTCGATCTCGGTCGAGTCCAGATCGACCGTCGGTCGTTCCCGGCGCAGACGGGCCCTCTCCGCTGGAGGGGCCAGCGTGACGGCGCGGGCGGTGGTCTCGACCCACGCGGCCTCGATCCCGGCGAGCTCATCAGGCCCGAACCGCTGAGCCAACGTGCGGGCCGTGGTCGCCGCCGGCGGAACCGGCACAGAGCGCAACGCCCCGGCCGCGGTGTCCTGGCGAGCCCGGTCGAGATCGGCCAGGAAGTCGCCCCCACCAAGCAGGCACTCCGCGACCGACACGACGAACTCGCCAGCGCTCAGGCCCCGGTTGCGCTGCTTGACGGGCCCAACGAACCCGTCGATCGCGTCGATGACGCCGAGGGCACGGACCGCCTCCCGGACACAGACCATGCCCGCCGATCCGGTCAAGGTCGGATCGTCAGCAAGAACCTTCACCAAGGAGTTGCGTTGGCCTACGTTCTTCACCCGACAGGTGCCTTTCGCCGAGGACTGGTTCGAGCTTCGAGAACCCGAATCGTCCTTGAACGGAAGGCCCTTGTCGCGGATGGGCTCACCTCACCCACGCTCTACCTGCGGATCCCGGTCTGAGCGCACCGTTTGGTCGGGGGCGCAGGTGACGGGGACGATGGTCCCATGACCGACACGACGGTGCTCGACGACCTCGAGGCGCGCGGCCTCATCCAGGACTGCACGGACCGGGCCGGGCTGGCGGCCCGCCTCGCCGAGGGCCCGATCAGCGCCTACTTCGGCTGCGACCCCACCGCGTCGAGCCTGCACGTCGGCAACCTGCTCGGCCTGCTGGTGCTGCGCCGCCTCCAGGACGCCGGCCACCACGCGGTGGCGCTCGTCGGCGGCGCGACCGGCATGGTGGGGGACCCGTCGGGCCGCTCGGAGGAGCGCAACCTGCTGGACGACGCGACCCTGGCCGCCAACGTCGCCGCGATCAAGGCGCAGGTGAACCGGATCGTGCCGCTCGACGGCACGGCCGGCCGCCTGGTGGACAACCGGGCCTGGACGGCGCCGATCACCTTCCTGGAGTTCCTGCGCGACGTCGGCAAGCACGTCACGGTGAACACGATGCTCGCCCGGGACTCGGTGAGGAACCGCCTGGCGTCCGAGCACGGCATCTCCTTCACCGAGTTCTCCTACATGCTCCTCCAGGCCCACGACTTCCTGCGGCTCGAGGCCGACCACGGCGTGCAGGTGCAGATCGGCGGCTCGGACCAGTGGGGCAACATGGTCGGCGGCGTGGACCTGATCCGGCGGGTGAGCGGCCGGCCGGCCTGGGCGCTCTGCTGGCCGCTCCTGACCGCGCCCGACGGCACCAAGCTCGGCAAGACCACCGGGGCGCGCATCTGGCTCGACCCCGAGCGCACCAGCCCGTACCAGATGTTCCAGCACTGGATGGGAACCGACGACCGCCAGGTCCGCCAGTTCCTGCTCCAGTTCACGCTGCTGGCGGTGGCCGAGGTGGAGGCGATCGTGGCCGACCACGAGCGCGAGCCCGGCCGGCGGGGCGCCCAGCGCCGCCTGGCGGTCGAGGCCACGGCCCTGGTCCACGGGGCCGAGGCGGCCGAGGCGGCCGAGGCGGCGTCGGCCATCCTCTTCGGCGCCGACGCGACGGCGGCGAGCGTCGCGGCCCTGGAGGCCGTGGCCGCCGAGGTGCCGACGCGCCGCTGGGACCGCGGCGCCCTCGAGGCGGGCGTGGAGGTCGTGGACCTGCTGGTGGGCGAGGGGTTCCTCGCCGCGTCGAAGGGCGAGGCCCGCCGGGCGCTGGCCCAGGGCGGGGCGTACGTGAACGGCGAGCGGGTCGGCGAGGGTGCCCGGGTGGGCCCCGAGCACCTGCTCCAGGACCGCTTCGTGCTCCTCCGCAAGGGCAAGAAGAGCTACGGCCTGGTCGAGGTCGGCCCGTAACCCCTTGTCCGACAACGGTTCGCCCCGGTGTTACCGACGACACACCGGATCGATTTGGACGAGGCGGCCGAAACCTCCTACCTTGAAGTTCGTCGCCACGGGGACCGCCCCGGAGCCACCAGCTCCACCGAGTTGACAAGCTCCGAGCAACCACCTAGAGTGACAACTCGCCCCACACGGCCCCCAAGGGTCCGAGCGGGGCGGAGGGTAGCAACAGACCCGAGGGTCTGACTACCAAGCGGCTCCTCACGGAGCGAGCGCACCTTGAGAACGGAATAGAGGACGAAAAAGCACATGCGGGCGTCCGCATCGTGGCTTCCGAGCTACGAAGCGGCCGTTTATACAAAAGTTATTACGCATCAAGGACAATAACCACGTTCAGTGGATTTGTACTGATGCCAGTCACCTCAGAGGTTCAGGCCTCGAGGTGGCTCTCCGATTTGATAGAGGTCGTCCGGTTCACCGGCCGGCCTGTTGATGATCTCGATGGAGAGTTTGATCCTGGCTCAGGACGAACGCTGGCGGCGTGCCTAACACATGCAAGTCGAACGAGGTCCATCCTTCGGGAGAAGACCTAGTGGCGAACGGGTGAGTAACACGTGAGAAACCTGCCCCGGAGACCGGGATAACCTCCTGAAAAGGTGGCTAATACCGGATGCCCCCATCTGATCGCATGGTCGGATGAGGAAATGGATTCCGCTCCGGGAGGGTCTCGCGGCCTATCAGCTAGTTGGTGAGGTAACGGCTCACCAAGGCATCGACGGGTAGCTGGTCTGAGAGGATGATCAGCCACACTGGGACTGAGACACGGCCCAGACTCCTACGGGAGGCAGCAGTGGGGAATCTTGCGCAATGGGCGAAAGCCTGACGCAGCAACGCCGCGTGGGGGATGAAGGCTCTCGGGTTGTAAACCCCTTTCAGCAGGGACGAAATTGACGGTACCTGCAGAAGAAGCTCCGGCTAACTACGTGCCAGCAGCCGCGGTAACACGTAGGGGGCAAGCGTTGTCCGGATTTATTGGGCGTAAAGAGCTCGTAGGTGGCTGGGTAAGTCAGGTGTTAAAGGCTCAGGCTCAACCTGGGTTCGCACCTGATACTGCTCTGGCTAGAGTCCGGTAGGGGAGTGTGGAATTCCTGGTGTAGCGGTGAAATGCGCAGATATCAGGAGGAACACCAGCGGCGAAGGCGGCACTCTGGGCCGGTACTGACACTGAGGAGCGAAAGCGTGGGTAGCAAACAGGATTAGATACCCTGGTAGTCCACGCCGTAAACGTTGGGCACTAGGTGTGGGGTCTATTCAACGGATTCCGTGCCGTAGCTAACGCATTAAGTGCCCCGCCTGGGGAGTACGGCCGCAAGGCTAAAACTCAAAGGAATTGACGGGGGCCCGCACAAGCAGCGGAGCATGTTGCTTAATTCGAGGCAACGCGAAGAACCTTACCTGGGCTTGACATGTAGAGAAAAGCCGTAGAGATACGGTGTCCTTCGGGGCTCTACACAGGTGGTGCATGGTTGTCGTCAGCTCGTGTCGTGAGATGTTGGGTTAAGTCCCGCAACGAGCGCAACCCTTGTCCTATGTTGCCAGCACGTAATGGTGGGGACTCGTAGGAGACTGCCGGGGTCAACTCGGAGGAAGGTGGGGACGAGGTCAAATCATCATGCCCCTTATGTCCAGGGCTGCAAACATGCTACAATGGCCGGTACAAAGGGCTGCGAGACCGCGAGGTTGAGCGAATCCCATAAAGCCGGTCTCAGTTCGGATTGGAGTCTGCAACTCGACTCCATGAAGCTGGAGTTGCTAGTAATCCCGGATCAGCAACGCCGGGGTGAATACGTTCCCGGGCCTTGTACACACCGCCCGTCACACCATGAAAGTTGGAAACGCCCGAAGCCAGCGGCCTAACCCTTGTGGAGGGAGCTGTCGAAGGTGGAATCAGCGATTAGGGTGAAGTCGTAACAAGGTAGCCGTACCGGAAGGTGCGGCTGGATCACCTCCTTTCTAAGGAGTCTCATCCTTCTCATTCGGAGAAGGGGATTCCCAAGTTGAAGCATGTGCTAGCTGGGTCCTCGAGCATTTGCTGCGGTTGGTAGGTTCTTTCCTCGCCACAGCCGATCCTCGGAGATCGTTCCGTCCTCTGTTCCGCTCTGAAGGTGCGCTCCACCTCGCCTCCGCTTCGGCGGGGGCGTTGCTGCGCCCGGGGTGCAACGCCCCACGAGCCCCTTGAGAACTGCATAGCGAGCACGAGCATCTTTGTTCTTCCAAGCTACAAAGTGCCAACGGTGGATGCCTTGGCGTCTACTACCGATGAAGGACGTGTCCGGCTGCGAAAAGCCACGGTCAGCTGCCTAGAGAGCGTTACGAACCGTGGATGTCCGAATGGGGAAACCCACCGCCTTAGCGGGCGGTACTCCGGTGTGAACACATAGCACCGGCAGAGGGAACCGGGTGAATTGAAACATCTCAGTAGCCCGAGGAAAGGAAAACAAACGTGACTCCCTGAGTAGCGGCGAGCGAAAGGGGAAGAGCCCAAACCTCACTGGTGTCAAAGCCTGGTGGCGTTGCCAGTGAGGGGTCGTGGGACCCAAGAGACGGTGCACCAGAACCGTCACAGAGTTACCAAACTGATGCGTAGTGGAAGTGTTTTGGAAAAGCACGCCACAGTGGGTAAGAGCCCCGTACACGAAACGTACTCAGTCTCTGCTTGATGTTCCCAAGTAACGCCGGGACCGTGAAAACTGGCGTGAATTCGCGAGGACCACCTCGTAAGGCTAAGCATACGTAGACGACCGATAGTGAACCAGTACCGTGAGGGAAAGGTGAAAAGTACCCCGGGAGGGGAGTGAAATAGTACCTGAAACCGTTGGCATACAATCAGTCAGAGCGTCGTCACCTTCGGGTGGCCGTGATGGCGTGCCTTTTGAAGAATGAGCCAGCGAGTTACGGTATGTGGCGAGGTTAACCAGTGATGGGTAGCCGGAGCGAAAGCGAGTCTGAACAGGGCGTTCAGTCGCATGCTGTAGACCCGAAGCCGAGTGATCTATCCATGGGCAGGTTGAAGCGAGGGTAAGACCTCGTGGAGGACCGAACCCACCTAGGTTAAAAACTGGGGGGATGACCTGTGGATAGGGGTGAAAGGCCAATCAAACTCGGTGATAGCTGGTTCTCCCCGAAATGCATTTAGGTGCAGCGTCGTGTGTTCAGTCATGGGGGTAGAGCACTGAATGGGTTAGGGGGCCTACAAGCTTACCGACCCCAATCAAACTCCGAATACCATGACTCCAGAGCACGGCAGTGAGACTGCGGGGGATGAGCTTCGCAGTCGAAAGGGAAACAGCCCAGACCGCCGGCTAAGGCCCCTAATTCTGGACTAAGTGTAAAACGATGTGAGATTGCTTAGACAGCCAGGAGGTTGGCTTAGAAGCAGCCACCCTTGAAAGAGTGCGTAACAGCTCACTGGTCGAGTGATCTTGCGCGGATAATGTAACGGGGCTCAAGTCCAGAGCCGAAGCCGCGGATTCATACTTTTGTATGAGTGGTAGGGGAGCGTCGTATGTGCAGCGAAGCGGCGGTGTGAACCAGTCGTGGAGCGCATACGAGTGAGAATGCTGGCATGAGTAGCGAGAGAGGGGTGAGAAACCCCTCCGCCGAAAGTCCAAGGGTTCCTGGGGAAGGCTAATCCGCCCAGGGTAAGTCGGGAGCTAAGGCGAGGCCGAAAGGCGTAGTCGATGCACAACAGGTTGATATTCCGTACTTCCATGTACGCGCCCGAAACAAGTTCCGGTTGCTAAGGGGCTGTCTCCTTCGGGAGACGAACCGACCCACTGGAAGGCGTTTAGCAATGAGGGGACGCAGGAGGGCAGGTGAGCCCAGGCGATGGTTGTCCTGGGGTAAGCGCGTAGGGCGAGGTTCAGGCAAATCCGAACCTCACAAAGCCTGAGACGTTATGCCGATCCGTTATAAGGAGAAGTCACTGATCCCATGCTGCCAAGAAAAGCCTCTAGCGAGCTTGCATGGAACCCGTACCCCAAACCGACACAGGTGGACAGGTAGAGAATACCAAGGCGATCGGGAGAACTGTGGTTAAGGAACTCGGCAAAATGCCTCCGTAACTTCGGGAGAAGGAGGACCCCATCAGGGTGACCGGCCTCGCGCCGTGAGCCCGAAGGGGTGGCACAGACCAGAGGAAAGCGACTGTTTACTAAAAACACAGCAGCGTGCGAAGTCGAAAGACGATGTATACGCTGTGACGCCTGCCCAATGCCGGAAGGTTAAAGGGAAGGGTTAGTCCGCAAGGGCGAAGCTCTGAACTGAAGCCCCGGTGAATGGCGGCCGTAACTATAACGGTCCTAAGGTAGCGAAATTCCTTGTCGGGTAAGTTCCGACCTGCACGAATGGCGTAACGACTTTCCTACTGTCTCAACCACAGACCCGGCGAAATTGAAGTACGAGTAAAGATGCTCGTTAGCTGCAGAAGGACGGAAAGACCCCGTGGACCTTTACTACAGCTTGATGTTGAGCTTTGTTATGTGTTGTGTAGGATAGGTGGGAGACTAGGAAGCATTGGCGCTAGTCAGTGTGGAGTCAACCTTGAAATACCACCCTGCTCATGACGGAGCCCTAACCCACGTCCCTGATCGGGATGGGGGACAGCGTCTGGTGGGTAGTTTGACTGGGGCGGTCGCCTCCTAAAGAGTAACGGAGGCGCCCAAAGGTTCCCTCAGGCTGGTTGGCAATCAGCCGTCGAGTGCAATGACACAAGGGAGCTTGACTGCGAGACCTACAAGTCAAGCAGGTGCGAAAGCAGGGCATAGTGATCCGGCGGTTGCGTGTGGAAGCGCCGTCGCTCAACGGATAAAAGGTACCCCGGGGATAACAGGCTCATCTTCCCCAAGAGTCCATATCGACGGGAAGGTTTGGCACCTCGATGTCGGCTCATCGCATCCTGGGGCTGAAGCAGGTCCCAAGGGTTGGGCTGTTCGCCCATTAAAGCGGTACGCGAGCTGGGTTTAGAACGTCGTGAGACAGTTCGGTCCCTATCCTCTGCAGCCGGAAGGAACTTGAGAAAGGCTGTCCCTAGTACGAGAGGACCGGGATGGACGCAGCTCTGGTGTGCCAGTTGTCCTGCCAAGGGCACTGCTGGTTAGCTACCTGCGGAAGGGATAAGCGCTGAAAGCATCTAAGTACGAAGCCCGTTTCTAGATGAGGTTCCTCACTGGGTTAACCAGGTAAGGCCTGTGATAGACCATCACGTTGATAGGCCGGAAGTGTACGCGTGGTAACACGTTCAGCTGACCGGTACTAATCGGCCGAGGGCTTGGATCTACCAAGACGTTCGTGCTCGCTATGGAGTCATCAAGGGGTCGAGCGCCATCCGGCGCTCCCCGTTGACAACAGATTTCGGTGGCTATTGCGTTCGGGTCACACCCGTTCCCATTCCGAACACGGAAGTTAAGCCGAACTGCGCCGATGGTACTTGGGTGGAATCGCCCTGGGAGAGTAGGTCGCCGCCGGATTTCTCACGAACGAGCCCCGCTTCGGCGGGGCTCGTTTGCTTTTGCCCCCCCCTGGGGCGGCCGGGAGGCCGCGCCGATGCCGCCGAGTAGGATCGCCCCCATGTCTGCACAAGATCGAGCCCCCCGACGAGGCGGCAACCGCCCCAGCGGCGGTGGCGCCGGCGGTGCCCGCCGCGCCGGTGGCGGCCCCCGAGACGCCCGCCCCGGCACCGGGTCGGGCCGGGGTGCGGGCGGGCGCAGCACCGCGAAGCCGGGCAACGCCAGCAGGGGTGCCGGAGGCCGAGACGGCGCGGCGCGGGGTCGAGATCGCGACGACCGGCGCAGCGGCGCCGGCCGCCCGGGCGAGGGCCGGCGAGACGACCGCCGTGGCGGTGGGCGCGACGATCGCCCCCGCAGCGATCGCGCCGACCGTGGCCGCAACGATCGGCGCCGGGACGATCGTGATCGCTCCGGCCGGGGCGGGGACGACCGTGGCCGGCCGTCTCGTGACGGTGACCGCCGTCGCTCCGCCGACGGGCGATTCGGCGACGAGCGCCGAGACGCCCGACCGGCTGCGGGCCCCGCCTCCTGGGGCAGCCTCGGCCGCAAGGGCGCGGCGCGCGTGGGCGAGCGGGACGACCGCCGCGACGGCGGTGCCGCGCCCGACACCCGACCCGACCCCGGCAACGAGCCCGTCCGCTGGGAGCGGGTCGAGGACCTGCGCGAGGAGGCGAGCGGCGCGGTGCGCCGCAGCCGCAGCGCCGGCGCCGGCAGCGGCCGGCCGCCCGGGCGGGGCGCGGCCGACGAGGGCCTCGGCCCCCGCCAGCGCCGGGGCCGCGACCGCCGCAACCCCGGTGCCGGCACCGGCGGCGCCGATGCCCGCGAGGAGCTGGTCCGGGCGCTCGGCGCCCAGAAGGGCGGCCGGGCGAACGAGCGGCTGCGCGACGCCGCCCACGCCTTCGAGCGGGAGCGCTTCGAGGAGGCCCGGACCCTGCTGCGACCGATCGCGGAGGCTGCGCCCGGCGCCGCGTCGGTGCGCGAGTTGCTCGGCCTGACCTACTACCGCCTCGGCCGCTGGCGGGACGCGGTGAAGGAGCTGGAGGCGTTCCGGGAGCTGACCGGCACCGTCGAGCAGCACCCGGTGCTCGCGGACTGCTACCGGGCCGAGGGCCACCGTGGCGTGGTCGAGGAGCTGTGGGACGAGCTGCGCGACGCGTCGCCGTCGGCCGACCTGGTCGTGGAGGGCCGCATCGTCATGGCCGGCACGCTCGCGGACGGCGGCGACCTCCAGCCGGCCATCAGCCTGCTGGAGCGGGCGCACCGGTCGGTCAAGCGCCCGGGCGTCCACCACCTCCGCCAGGCGTACGCGCTCGCCGACCTGTACGAGCGGGCCGGCGAGGTGGCCCGGGCCCGCGAGCTGTTCCGCTGGGTCACCCTCCAGGAACCCGACTTCGCCGACGCCGCCGAGCGCACCGCCGCGCTCACCTGAGCGGTCGCGCCCCCGTCCCGGGGCGACCTGTCGGTGCCCCCGGGTAGGGTCCGAGGGTGCCGATGGGGATCGGCTTCGTCGGCGCCACGCCGTCCTCCGACAGCGGGCCCACCTCGGGCCCAGGACGAAAGGACGGGTGCGATGAACATCGTGCTCATCGAGGGGACCCTGCTCGACGCGCCGGCACCGGCGACCCTGGCCGACGGTCGGCAGGTGCTGACCGGCACCGTGACGGTCCGCGACGGCGACGTCGGCGGCGCCGAGTCGGTGCCGTTCTCGTGGTTCGACCCGCCGGCGCGGGCCTCGGGCCTCGGCGCCGGGGAGCGGGTCGCGCTCGTCGGCCGGGTGCGCCGGCGCTTCTTCCGCACCGGCGGCGTCACCGCGAGCCGGACCGACGTGGTGGTGGAGCACCTGGTCCGGGCCGGGCACCGGCGGCGCCTGCGGGCGCGCCTCGACCGGGCGGTGGCCGAGCTCGCGGGCACCGAGGCCCGGTGAGGCCCCGAGCGGGGCTCGCCCCGGTGCCCGGTGGGGCCCCGGCGCCATTGGGCCGGCCGCGGCGCGGTCGGCCACAATGGCGGGGACCAGGACGACCCAGCACAAAGGACCGGTTCGGTAGGCATGGATCAGGCACAGCTCGACAAGGTGACGAACGGCCGGGGCTTCATCGCCGCGCTCGACCAGAGCGGGGGCAGCACCCCGAAGGCGCTCCGCCTCTACGGCATCGAGGAGGACGCCTACGACGGCGACGCCGAGATGTTCGACCTGATCCACCAGATGCGCACCCGGATCATGACGAACGAGGCGTTCGGCGGCGATCGGGTGCTCGGCGCCATCCTCTTCGAGCAGACGATGGACCGCGAGGTCGAGGGCGTCCCCACGCCGACCTACCTGTGGGAGCAGAAGCAGGTCGTGCCGTTCCTCAAGGTCGACAAGGGCCTGGCCGACGAGGTCGACGGCGCCCAGGTCATGAAGCCGATCGACGGCCTCGGCGACCTCCTCGCCCGCGCCCGGGACAAGGGCGTCTTCGGCACGAAGATGCGCTCGGTCGTGAAGGAGGGCAACCCGGCCGGCGTGAAGGCCGTCGTCGCCCAGCAGTTCGAGATCGGCCGGGAGATCCTCGCCGCCGGGCTCGTGCCGATCATCGAGCCCGAGGTCGACATCAACAGCCCGTCGAAGGTCGCCGCCGAGGCGCTGCTGAAGAACGACATCCTCGAGGAGCTGGAGCGCTTCGAGGACGGCGAGCAGATCATGCTGAAGCTCACCCTCCCCGAGACGGACGGCTTCTACCAGGAGCTGGTGGACCACCCGAACGTGGCCCGGGTCGTGGCCCTGTCGGGCGGCTACAGCCGCGAGGAGGCCAACGCCCGCCTCTCGCGCAACCCCGGCGTGATCGCCAGCTTCTCGCGGGCGCTCACCGAGGGGCTGAGCGCCCAGCAGGACGACGCCGAGTTCACCGCCACCCTCGACGGCTCCATCGGCTCGATCTTCGAGGCATCGATCACCTGACGCCCTCGTCGCGCCGGTCGCATCCGACCCTCGTCGCGGCCTCCCAGACCCGCGTGGCGACCGCCCGAGCCCGGCTCGGGCGGTCGCCGCCGTCTCGGGCCCGGCCCGTGGCTCAGGCCAGGTCGTCGGTTGCGGGCGCGCCCTCGCGGCGGCGACGGTCCCGGTCGAGGGCGTCGACCAGGCGGTCGACGTGGTCGCTGAAGACCCCGTCGATGCCCATCGTGAGGAGCCCGTCGAGGATCCGGTCGAACTGGGCGTCCCAGCCGAAGGCCAGGATCTTGAACCGGTGGAACAGGGTGACGGTGCCCCCGGTCCAGTCACCGTGGTGCAGGTTGACCGCGTCGACGCCCGCCGCCTTCAGCCGTGCCGCGAGCCGCTCGGGGCCGTGGGGCATCCGGGCCAGGCGGGTCGAGTCGACCAGGCGGACGTGGGGTGAGATCTCCCGCCAGCCGAGCATGCGGTCGACGTCGTCGTCGCAGAGCCAGAGGCGGTCGGGCATGGTGACGTCCGCCGTCATGGCGACCCGAACCGCCTCGGCGCCGGCCGCCGGGTCCTTCACGTCGAGCGACAGCTCGAAGTCGGTGCCGAAGGAGGCGAACAGCTCGGCCAGCTCCGGGATGTGGTCGGGCAGCTCGTCGCGGCGCAGCTCGGCGATGCGGCGCCGCCGGAGGCGCCCGACGGTCCCGTCGTGGTCCAGGACGGCGACGCCGTCCGCGGTGAGCCACACGTCGCTCTCCAGGCCGGTGGCGCCCAGGCGGAGCGCGAGCTCGAACGCCTCGAGGGTGTTCTCGGGGGCGTGGGCGCGGGCGCCGCGGTGGGCGAAGCCGATCGGTGGGCTCCGCAGCGGATCGTGGAGGACGGCCATGCCAGGAGTCTTCCCCACCCGGCGCCCCGGGCGGAACCGCCGAGCGCATCGGCGACCCCGACCGCAGCCGGTAGGCTGGGCGCCGTGGATGCCACCTGGATCGTTCCCCCCGCCGTCCTGCTCGCCGGAGCGGGCGCGACCGCGGTCCTGCTGCGCCGTCTCGGCGAGGCCGTCCAGGACCTCGAGGGCGCTCGTCGGCGCAGCCGACGCCTCGAGGACGCGCTCATCCCGGTGCGGGTCGAGACCCGGCGCGCCCGGGACTCGATCGCGCGCCTGCGGCGCCGATAGGGTCGCGCACCGTGATCAACATGCCCGGTGGGCCCGAGATCATGGTGATCGTGTTGTTGGCGCTGCTCGTGCTCGGCCCGCAGCAGCTCCCCAAGGCCATGCGGACCTTCGGCAACGTGATGGCCGAGATCCGCAAGGTGTCCAGCAGCTTCCAAGCCGAGATGCGCAGCGCGCTCGACGTCATCGAGACCGACGCCAAGCCGGCGACGCCCGCGGACGGCTCGACACCCGCGGACGGCTCCACGGCCTCCGGGGTGGAGGAGGTCGTCGCCCGCAACCCGGCGACCGACACCGACACCGGCACCGACACGGGCACCCGCCCCGATCCCGACGGCGAGCCCGCCACCGGGTCGGGAGCCGGCGGCGAGGACGCGGCGCGGCCGCGGATCGACCCGGCCGACCGGGCCGCCGGGTGAACCGCTCGTGACCGACCTCGACGACGCGCGCGCGGACCGGGACTCGGCGATGCCCCTCATGGGGCACCTCGTGGAGCTGCGCACCCGCATCCTCCGGTCCCTGGTCGCGGTTGGGCTCGGGGCCGTGATCGGCTGGGTGGTCTACCACCCGGTCCGCCGCTTCCTCATGGAACCGCTCGTCCAGATGGCGGACAAGAGCGAGGGCCAGATCCGCGCCGACTTCATCTCGCTCGCCCCGCTCGAGCAGTTCATGCTGCGCATCAAGATGTCCACCTACATCGGCCTGGTGCTCGCCATGCCGGTGGTGCTGTGGCAGATCTGGCAGTTCGTGGCCCCCGGCCTCTACCGCAACGAGCGGCGATACGCCGGCGCCTTCATCGGCAGCTCCATCCTGCTGTTCGTGCTCGGCGCCGCCATCGCCTACTGGACCCTGCCCGCCGCCCTCGACTTCCTCACCGCCGTCGGCGGCAAGGAGGTCACCTACCAGTACACGGCCGAGAACTACCTGATGCTCATCATCTACATGATGGTGGCGTTCGGGTTGGGCTTCGAGTTCCCGGTCCTCCTCGTGATGCTCCAGCTCGTCGGCGTGCTGGAGCCCCAGCAGCTCGCCCGCTTCCGGCGGTTCGCGATCGTCGGCAACGCGATCATCGCCGCGGTCATCACACCCAGCGCGGACCCGATCAGCATGTCCGCGCTGCTCGTGCCGATGTGCATCCTCTACGAGGTCGCCATCCTCATCGGCCGGCTGGTCGTCCGGCGCCGGCGCCGGAGCGACGAGGCCGAGCGCGCCGCGGGCTGAGCGCGATGACGCCGGCGTTCACCCTCGACCGGTTCCAGGAGGAGGCGATCGCGGCGGTCGACGCCGGGGCCAACGTGCTGGTGGCGGCGCCCACCGGTGCCGGCAAGACCGTGGTGGCCGAGCACGCCGTCGCGGTCGCGCTCGCCGCCGGGCGGCGGGCCTTCTACACCACGCCGATCAAGGCGCTGTCCAACCAGAAGTACGCCGACCTCGTCGCCCTCCACGGCGCCGACCGGGTGGGCCTCCTCACCGGTGACAACGCCATCAACGCCGACGCGCCCGTGGTCGTGATGACCACCGAGGTGCTCCGCAACATGATCTACGCGTCCTCGCCCGCCCTGGCCGACCTCGCCTGGGTGGTGCTGGACGAGGTCCACTACCTCCAGGACGCCTACCGGGGCCCGGTGTGGGAGGAGGTCGTCATCCATGCCCCGCCGCAGGTGCGCTTCGCGTGCCTCTCGGCCACCGTCTCCAACGCCGAGGAGCTGGCGGGCTGGATCGAGGCCGCCCGGGGCCGGACCGAGACCGTGGTGGAGACCGAGCGGCCGGTCGAGCTGGTCGACCACCTCCTCGTGAAGGACCGGCTCGCGGACGAGCTGGTGGGCATCGAGACGCTCGTCGGCGGCCGCCCGAACCCCGACGGGGCCCGCTTCGACGTCGGCCGCTCCGGCGGGCCGCGCCACCTCCGCCACCGGCAGCGGAGCCGCTACGGGCCACCGACGCGCCCCGAGGTCGTGGAGCACCTGCGGGCGAACGACCTCCTGCCCGGCATCGTCTTCATCTTCAGCCGCCGCGCCTGCGACGACGCCGTGCGCTCGGTGCTCGCCGAGGGCTTCCGCCTCACCGACCGGGACGAGCGCCGCGAGATCCGCGCCATCGCCGAGCGCCACGCCCGCCACCTCGCCCCCCGGGACCTCGCGGTCCTCGACTACGACCGGTTCCTCACCGCGCTGGAGGCCGGCGTCGCCGCCCACCACGCCGGCATGGTGCCGCCGTTCAAGGAGGCGGTGGAGGCGTGCTTCGTCCGGGGGCTCGTGAAGGTCGTCTTCGCCACCGAGACCCTGGCCCTCGGGATCAACATGCCGGCGCGCTCGGTGGTCATCGAGTCGCTGTCGAAGTTCACCGGGGACCACCACGAGGACCTGGCCCCGTCGCAGTACACCCAGCTCACCGGGCGGGCCGGCCGCCGGGGCCTCGACCCGGTGGGCCACGCCCTCGTCCTCTGGTCGCCGTGGAACACCTTCGACAAGGTGGCGGCGCTCGCCGCCAGCCGGGACTACGTCCTGCGCTCGGCGTTCCGCCCCACGGCCAACATGGCGGTCAACCTGATCGACCGCTACGACCGCGCCGAGGCCCACGAGCTGGTCGGCCGCTCGTTCGCCCAGTACCAGGCCGACCGCAGCATCGGCCGCCTCGCCCACCGGCGGGCCCGGACCGCCCGCCAGCTCGCCGAGCTGGACGAGGCCGCGACCTGCGAGCGGGGCGACGTCCCCGCCTACCGGCGGCTCCGCCGGGCCGAGCGCGACGCCCGCCGGGCCGCCGAGGACCGCCACGCCGAGGCGATCGAGGCCGCGATGGCCGACCTGGCTCCCGGCGACGTCTTCCGCTTCAGCCGCGGCCGGTGGGCCGTCCTCGCCACCGCCCACCGCAAGGGGACCGTGCGGGTGCGGGCCGTGGACCCCGACGCCCACGTGTCGAACTTCGACCCGGGTGACTTCGACGAGCCACCCGCCGCCGCAGCCGTCGTCGCGCTCCCCGAGCCCTATGACCCCCGCAACCGGATCGTCCAGCGGCGGATGGCCGCCGCGCTCCGCAAGGCCGAGCTGCGCCACGCCGGCCCCGGCACCGGCGGGCGGCGGGCTCCGGCGTCGGGGGACGGCGGGGCAACCGCCCAGGCGCAGGACCACCCGGTGGCCGCCTGCCCCGACCTCGCCGAGCACCTCCAGGCCGCCGCCGACCGGGACCGGCTCCGGCAGCGGCTGGCCGACCTCGACCGGCGCATGGCCGAGCGGACCGGCTCGCTCGCCCGCCAGCTCGACCTGCTGGTCGAGCTGCTGGACCGCCAGGGCTTCGTGGACGGCTGGCGCCTCACCGACCGGGGCCGGGTCCTGCGGCGCGTCTTCCACGAGAACGACGTGCTCGTGGCGGCCGCGCTCTGCGACGGGCTCCTCGACGGGCTCGACCCGGTGTCGCTCGCCGCCCTCGTCTCGGTGTTCACCTACGAGCACCGGTCCAAGGAGCCCCCGCCGCCGCCCCGCTTCCCGAGCGAGGAGCTGCGCGAGCGGGCGCGGGCCGTCGGCCGCCTCGCCGAGGACCTGGCCGTGGCCCGGGCCGAGCTGGGCCTGCCCGCGGCGCGGCCGCCCGAGGCCGGGTTCGTGGCCCTCGCCTTCGCGTGGGCCGACGGGCGCCAGCTCGACCGCATCCTCGGCGACGAGGAGCTGACCGCCGGCGACTTCGTCCGCACCGTCAAGCTGCTGATCGACCTGCTGCGCCAGCTCGCCCAGGTCGCCCCGCTGGCCTCCACCGCCCGCAGCGCGTCGGCCGCCGCCGACGCGCTCCTGCGGGGCGTGGTGGCCGCCTCCTCCGAGGTGAGCACCGGCGGGGGAGCGGAGCAGCCGTGACCGTGGAGAAGGGGCAGCCGTGGGGGCGGCCCGGCCCGCTCCCCGCCGGAGCGCCGGTCGTGACCAGCGACGCGGACGCCCGCCGTCTGGCCGAGGCCGCTCGCCGCCGGGGCGATGCCGTGCCGATCGTGGGGCTGCGCGGCGGCGACCTCGCCCGCACCCTGGGGGCGCCGCCCGACGGGGCCCGCCTCGCCACGCCCGAGGCGATGACGCTGCCGCTCGACCTGGGGTCGGTCCTCCTCGACGGTCGCCGGCACTGGTTCGTCGCCCACCTGGTGGCCCGCCGGTCCTGGTGGCGCGGCCGGGTGGTGGCGGTGATGAACGCCCAGTGGCTCGGCCGCTGGGACGTGGCCCCGCGCGCCCACCCCAACGACGGGCTGCTCGACGTCCTCGACGCCGATCTCGGCCTGGACGACCGCCTCAAGGCCCGGCGCCGCCTGCCCACCGGCAGCCACGTGCCCCACCCCGACATCGTCCAGCGGCGGACCGCGGCCCTCCAGCTCGACCTCGGGCAGCCGACGCCGATCTGGCTCGACGGCGAGCGGATCGGGCCGGCCCGCCACCTCTCGATCCGGGTCGAGCCCGACGCCTGGTCGGCGGTGGTCTGACCCGCTCTCAGGCGGAGCGCAGGCCCCGCACCGCCAGCGGCTGCGCCGCGACGACGCCGGCCGCGTCCTCGCGCCGCCGGATGGCGACGATCTCCGAGGTGCGGAAGCTCGCGACCCGGGTGCTCCAGGTGTCGACCACGCTGCGGCCCGAGCCGGTGAGGAAGAACGTCGTCATCTGGCCCTCCTGCTGGTAGGCGTCGGCGTCGTCGATGTGCTCGGTGCTGCGGTCCGCCAAGGTGATCTGGTAGCTGGCCACGGTGGTCCTCCTCGTCCACCCGAGACGCTACGACGGCCGCCCTGTGGGGAGGAAGGGGTGCAACCCTGTGACTTGTCGAAGTTGTCCACAGGCCGGCCGGGCTGGTCCGCGGTCAGTCGGCGCGGATGTCGCGCGGTGCGTAGCGGGGGCTGCGGCGCGGCGCCCGGATGCCGGCGGCCACGATGAGGCGGATCACCCGGCCCCGCTGGCCCCGGTACGGCTCCAGCTCGTCCAGCATGACGTCGTCGTCGTCCACCGCGGTGCCGGTGAGCGCGTAGGTGACGTCCGCGGGTAGGTGGGCGTCGCCGACCGGCACGGCGTCGGGGTCGCCGAGGGCGACGAGCGCGGTCTCCGCGGCCGTCCACGGGCCGATGCCCGGCAGCGCCCGCAGCCGATCCCACGCCTCGTCGAGGTCGAGGCCGACGAGGGCGTCGAGGCGGTTGGCCGAGGCGGCGACGCGCCGCAGCGTGTCGGCGCGGGCCTGCTCCACGCCGAGGACGTGGAGGTCGTAGTAGGGCACGTCGGCCAGCACGTCGGGGTCCGGCGGCAGCAGCAGCCCGCCCGGCCCGGGCGCCGGCTCGCCCCAGCGGCGGGTGACCTGGCGCTGGGCCCGGCGCGCCTCGAAGGTGGTGACCCGCTGCTCCAGCACCACTGACACGAGCGTCTCGTAGACGGCGCCGGTGCGCGGGATCCGGTGGTCGCCGAGGTCCCGCCAGAGCCGGGCGAGCAGGGGGTGGCGGGGCCGGAAGCCGCCGTCGTCGTCCTCGGCGCCGATCATGGCCGGTGCGGTGTCGAGCGCCAGCTCGGCGCCCGGGCCCCAGGCGGTGGCCTCGACCCCGGCGCCGACCGCCTCGAAGCGGAGGGGGACCGGGCCCGCCGCGTTGCGGGTGGCGCGCCAGACCACCGACGCCTCGGTTCGCACCGAGAGGTCGTGACGGCCGCGTCGGACCCCGGCCCAGGTTCCGGGGAGGTCCACGCGGTGGGGGAGCGAGATGGCGCGTACCAGCATGAGGTTCGGGAACAGGTGTTCCAGCGGCGTCACCCTAGTGGGGTGACCCCTCAGCCGGCCAGGTCGGCGGCGGTGGCCACCTCGAGCGCCCAGCGGTAGTCGGGCTTGCCGCTGGGGCTGCGCTGGACGTGGTCCACGAGGACGAGGTCCTTCGGCAGCTTGTAGCGGGCCAGGTGGGCCGCGGCGGCCTCGCGGAGCTCCTCGAGGGTCAGCTCGGCGCCGGGCCGGGGCGCCACGACCGCCACGACCTCGCGGCCCCAGCGCTCGCTCGGCCGGCCCACCACGAGCGCGTCGTACACGCCCGGGTGGGCCTTGACGGCCGCCTCGACCTCCTCGGCGAACACCTTCTCGCCGCCGGTGTTGATGGTGACCGAGTCCCGGCCGTGGAGCACGACCGACCCGTCGGGGGCCCAGGCGGCCCGGTCGCCGGGCACCGAGTAGCGGCGGCCGCCGACGAGGGGGAACGTCTCGGCGGACTTCACCGGGTCGCCGAGGTAGCCGCGGGGGATGCGGCCGCCCTGCGCGAGCCAGCCGGCGTCGCGCTCGCCCCGGTCGAGGAGGCGGCTGCGGTCCTCGCTCAGGATGACGGTGGTGGCCGACGGGGCGAAGCGGTGCTCGGCGGGGCCGCCGGCCCGGGCGACGGCCTGGCGGCCCGACTCGGAGGAGCCGAGCACGTCCACGATCCGCAGGCCCGGGAGCGCGTCGAGCAGCTCGGCGCGCAGGGCGGGGGAGAGGATGGCGCCGCCGGTGAGCAGGAAGCGCAGCGCCCGCAGGTCGCGCGGGCGGGCCGCCAGCTCGTCGGCCAGCGGCCGGGCGAAGGCGTCGCCGACGATCAGGAGCGACGTGACCGCGTGGCGCTCGCAGACGTCGAGCACGTCCGCGGGGTCGAGCCGGTCGGTGCGGTCCTGCATGACCACGGTGCCGCCGCCGAGCCACGCGCTGATGGCGTTCCAGTGCGCGGCGCCGTGCATGAGCGGCGGCGCCGGCAGGGCCCGCAGCTCGCGGCCCCGGGCGGTCGCCACCAGCTCGTCGTAGCCGCCGAGGTCGGTACCGTCGCCGCGGCGGACGCCGAGGGCGGACACGAGGAAGTCGGCCTGGCGCCACAGCACGCCCTTCGGGGCGCCGGTGGTGCCGCCGGTGTAGACGACGTAGAAGTCGTCGGGCAGCCACTCGACCGCCGGGCGGGCCGGGTCCGCGGCGGCGAGCGCGGCCTCGTAGTCGAGGGCGCCCGGCAGCAGCTCGTCGCCGCTGCCGTCGTCCACCCGCAGGAGCAGCCGGGGGCGGACCGCCAGGCGGGGCAGCACCGCCGCGAGCGCGCCCGCGAAGCGACCGTGGTAGACGATCGCCGCCGTCGAGGCATCGTCGAACAGGTGGGTCAGCTCGTCGGCGACGTAGCGGTAGTTGACGTTGAACGCGGCCGCGCCCGCCTTGGCCGAGCCGAGCATCGCCTCCAGGTACGCCGGGTCGTTCTGGAGGTACAGCCCCACGTGGTCGTGGGGCGACTCCCAGGGCTCGCAGTCCGCGAGGGCGCGCCGGCGGGTGATCCCGTGGGCGAGCAGCAGGTTGGCGAAACGGCGGGTGCGCTCGGTGACCTCGGCCCACGTCCAGGTCCGGCCCCGCCAGATGAGGCAGGGCCGGTCCCCGAGCGCGGCGGCGAGGTGCTCGTGGGCCTCGGCCAGGTTCAGCTCCACCGAGGTGGTCAGTCGGCGACGGTGACGCGCTCGATCACCACGGGGTCCACGGGCCGGTCGGACCGGTCGGTGGGGGTGGCGGCGATGGCGTCGACCACGGCGCGGCTCGCCTCGTCGGTCACCTCGCCGAAGATGCTGTGGCGGTTCTGGAGGTGCGGCGTGGGGGCCACGGTGATGAAGAACTGCGAGCCGTTGGTGCCGGGGCCGCGGTTGGCCATCGCGAGCTTGTAGGGCTGCTCGAAGGTGAGGCCGGCGGCGAACTCGTCGTCGAAGTCGTAGCCGGGGCCGCCGGTGCCGCGGCCGTCGGGGCAGCCGCCCTGGATCATGAAGCCGGGGATGACCCGGTGGAAGACGACCCCGTCGTAGAACGGCGCGGTGCGATCCTTGCCCAGCTCCTCGTCCCGCCAGGTGGGCTCGCCCTTGGCGAGGCTCGTGAAGTTGGCGACGGTCTTCGGCGCCTGATCGCCGAAGAGCTCGACCCGGATGTCGCCGCGGTTGGTGTGAAGCGTTGCGTGCATGGCCACGATCCTGCCACGCGCGCTCACCCCGGCCCGGTTCGCAGCCCGGCGGCCCGCTGCACCAGGGCGCACGCCTCGTCGGGATCGAGGCCGTCGTGGCCCCAGCGCGCCGCGGCGACGGCGAGGCCCCCGAGCGCGTAGCGGCAGGCGGCCCGGTCACCGGCATCGACGGCGGTTGCCCAGCGGTCCAGCAGCACGTGCAGGTCGGGGTGGTCGAGGCCGCCGGCGGCGCCCAGCACCTGCCAGGCGTCGGGTTCGGCGGCCACGAACGACAGCACGCCGTAGGTGATCGCCCGCAGGCGGGCCGCGGGGTCCCCGGCCCGGCCGAGCCCGTGGCCGACCCAGGCGTCGAGGCGGGCGATGGTGCGCCGGGCGAGCGCGTCGAGCAGGTCGGCCCGGTCCGCGAAGTGGCGGTGGACGAGCGCGCGGGACACGCCCGCCCGCCGGGCGACCTGATCGACGGTGACGTGGAGGGGCGTGGCCTCGGCGCAGGCGTCTCGGGCCGCGTCGAGGATCAGGCTGCGGCGGATCGACGGATCGGTGCGGGCCGCCCGCGGCCGGTCGCCGGCGGCCACCGCGACGCGATCAGGCCGGGACGGCCTGGCCGCTCGTGACGCCGACGGGGGCCTCGTCGCCCACGAGCGGGTGGTGGCAGGCGACGAACTGCTCCGCACCCACCTGGCGCATCACCGGGATCTCCTCGGCGCAGCGGGCGTCGGCCCGGGGGCAGCGGGTCCGGAAGTGGCAGCCCGACGGCGGCGAGAGCGGCGAGGGGATCTCGCCGGCGATGGTCTCGCGGTCCTCGGGGCGCACCGACGGGTCCGGCACCGGGATGGCGCTCAGCAGGGCGGCCGTGTACGGGTGGGCCGGCGCGGCGTAGAGCCGGTCGGGGTCGCCCACCTCGCAGAGCCGGCCGAGGTACATGACCGCCACCCGGTCCGAGATGTTCTTCACGACCGCGAGGTCGTGGGCGATGAACACGAGCGTCAGCCCGTAGCGCTCCTTCATGTCCTCGAGGAGGTTGAGGATCTGCGCCTGGACCGACACGTCGAGCGCGGACACCGGCTCGTCGCAGACGATCAGGTCGGGCTCGGTGGCGACGGCCCGGGCGATCGAGATGCGCTGGCACTGGCCGCCGGAGAACTGGTGGGCGCGGCGGCCCCGGGCGACGGCGGGGTCGAGGCCGACGGTGTTCAGCAGCTCGTCGACCTTGTCGCCCCGCGACGCCTTGTCGCCGACCTTCCAGATGTCGAGGCCCTCGGCGATCAGGTCCTCGACCTTGCGCCGCGGGTTCAGCGACGAGATCGGGTCCTGGAAGATCATCTGGAGCCGGGTCCGGACGGTGCGGAGATCGTTGCCGGCGAGGTCGGTCAGCTCGGTGCCGTCGAAGCGCACCGAGCCCGAGGTGGGCGGCGGGAGCTGGAGGATGGCCTTGCCGGTGGTGGACTTGCCGCAGCCCGACTCGCCGACGAGGCCGAGGGTCTCGCCCCGGAGCACGTCGAGGCTGACGTCGCTGACCGCGTGGACCTGCTGGCCGCGGCCGGCCCGGAAGCGCACGACGAGGTCGTCCACGGCGAGCAGCGGGTCCTGGTCGCCGCGGAGGTGGGCGTCACCGATGCCGGCCATCAGCTCTGCGCCTCCGCGCGCACGGGCTCCGCGGTGCCCGAGGTGGCGTTGACGGGGAAGTGGCAGGCCACGGTGTGGTCGGGGTGGCCGGGCACGGGGCTCAGCACGGGGTCCTCCTGGTGGCAGCGGTCCTGCGCGTACGGGCAGCGGGCGGCGAACGCGCAGCCCGCGGGCGGCTTGACGAGGTCCGGTGGGCGCCCGTCGATGGCGTCGAGGCGGGTGTGCTTGGCCATCTCGAGCTTCGGGATGGAGCGCAGGAGCGCCTCGGTGTAGGGGTGGGCGACGTTGCGGAACAGCTCCTCCGACGGCGCCGTCTCGACGATCCGGCCGGCGTACATGACCGCGATGTCGTGCGCCCGGCCGGCGACGACGCCGAGGTCGTGGGTCACGAGGATCATCGACATCTGGCGGTCCCGCTGCATCTCCTGGAGGAGGTCGAGGATCTGGGCCTGGACGGTCACGTCGAGCGCCGTGGTGGGCTCGTCGGCGAACAGCAGCTTGGGGCCGCAGGCGAGGGCGATGGCGATCATCACCCGCTGGCGCATGCCGCCCGACAGCTCGTGCGCGTACTGGCGCAGCCGCTTCTCGGGCTGGGGGATGCCCACCGAGGTGAGCAGCGCCAGGGCGGTCTCGTTCGCGTCGCGGCTGGAGAGGTCGGTGTGCTCGTGGATGGACTCGGTGATCTGCTTGCCGATGCGGACGACCGGGTTCAGGGCCGTCATCGGGTCCTGGAAGATCATCGACATCTCGGTGCCCCAGAAGCGCCGCATGACCCGGGCGGGCGCGTTGAGCACCTCGTTGCCGCCGAAGCGGACCGAGCCGGAGCGATCCGCGTTTGCCGGCACCAGGCCCATGATCGACCGCGAGAGGACGGACTTGCCCGAGCCGGACTCGCCGACCACGCCGAGGGTGCGGCCCCGGCGGAGGTCGAAGGAGACGCCCCGGACGGCGTGCACGGTGCCCCGGGGCGAGCTGAACCGGGTCTGGAGGTCCTCGACCTCGAGCAGCAGCTCGCCGGGGGCGACGGCGACGTCGGCCTCGACGGCCTTGGCGCCGACGACGGTGGGATCGATGGCGGGATCGATGGTCTGGTCGCTCACAGCGCGCTCTCCCGGACGTCGAAGCGGTCACGGATGGCGTCGCCGAGGAAGTTCAGCGACAGGACGGTGAGGAACACCACGGCGATCGGGATGAACATGAGGAAGGAGGCGTCCTCCATGGAGTCCTTGCCCTCGACGATCATCACCCCCCAGGTGGTCGCCGGCGGTTCGACGCTGGCCCCGAGGATGGCGAGGCTGCCCTCGGCGACGATGGCGATGGCCATGCCGAGCAGCGCGATGTAGGCCATCGCCGGCAGCACGTTCGGGAAGATCTCCCGGAACAGGATGCGGCCGTCCTTGGCGCCCTGGGCCCGGGCGGCGGTGACGAAGTCCCGCTGGGCCCAGGCCATGGTGGAGGCCCGGGTGATGCGGGCGATGAGCGGCACCGACACGATGGCGAGGGTGAGCACGAGGATCGTGCGGGGGTCCATGCCGCCGCCCTGGGACGGGTCGCCCTTCAGCACCGACACCAGCGACATCGCGAGCACGAGGGCCGGGATGGCGAGGAGGATGTCGAAGAGGCTGGTGAGGACCTTGCCGACCCAGTTGCGGTAGTAGCCCGACAGCAGGCCGAGGAAGCCGCCGACGAGGAAGCCGAGCACGATCGAGAACACCGAGATGATGAGCGAGTTGCGCCCGCCGTAGACGAGGCGGGCGAGGAGGTCGCGGCCGTTGCCGTCGGCGCCGAGCAGGAAGCCGTCCTGGCCGGGCGCCAGCTCGGGGATCGTGAGCTCGGCGTTCGGGTCCTTGAACGGCAGGAGGTCGGCGAAGACGACGGCGATGGCGAGGAGGCCGAGCCAGGCGCAGGCGAGCCAGCCGGCGATGCCGAAGCGCCGCCTGGTGGCGGCGTCCTCCTCGACGGCGAGGTCGTCGGCGCCGAGCGAGGCTGGGCCGTCGACGTTGGGGTCGAGCACGAGGGCGTCGTCGGGGCTCATGCGCCACGCTCCCGGATGCGGGGATCGAGCACCGTGTAGAGGTAGTCGACCAGGAAGTTCAACAGGACGAAGAAGATGGCGATGAGCGCCACGTAGCTCTGGAGGGCCACGTACTGGCGGCCGAGGATGGCGGCGCCGATCTCCTTGCCCATCCCCGGGATGCTGAAGAGCACCTCGACCACGATGGTGCCGCCGATGAGGTTGCCGACGTTCAGGCCGATCACGGTGAGCAGGGTGAGGCTGGAGGGCCGGAGGGCGTGGCGCCAGAGCACCCGGCGGCTGGAGATGCCCTTCGACTTGGCCATGAGGATGAAGTCCTCCTGGAGGGTGGCCACCAGGTCGGAGCGCAGGAGCCGCATGTAGACGGCGATCTGGCCGAGCGACAGGGCGATGACGGGCACCGCCACCGACTTGAGGTGCAGGGCGAGCCCGTCACCCAACGGGTTGTAGCCCGATGTCTTCACCCAGCCGAGCTGCACGCCGAAGAAGTACGACAGCACGATCGCCACCGCGAAGCTGGGTAAGGACAGGGCCCCGAACGCGAGCGTGCTGATGACCTTGTCGACCCAGGTGTTGTTCCGGTAGGCGGCGAGGATCGCCAGCGGGATGGAGATGGCGAGCGCCACCACCTGGGTGTAGAGGATCAGCAGCCCCGAGATCGGTGCGGCGTCCTTCACCTTGTCGCTCACCGGCGAGCTGCCGGTCGAGCTGTAGGTGTTGCCCATGTCGCCCGAGACGAAGCGCTTGGCCCAGCGGGCCCAGCGGATCGGCAGCGGCTGGTCGAGGTCGTTCTTCTTGCGGAACTCGGCCCGCTGGGTCTGCTCGGCGGTGCCGTCGAACGGGATCACCAGGTTCTCCGGCTTGCCGGGGACGAGCGAGATGAGCGACACGGTGAAGAACGTGACGACCACGAACACGACCGAGAGCTGTATGAGCCGCACTCCGAGCTTGGAGAGCAGGGCGCCAGCGTTGTTCACGGGTTCCTCCTGGGGTGCCCGCCGGACGGGGACGGCGACGGGTGGGGCGGCGGGGAGCCGCCCCACCCGATGGCACCGATCAGTTGGTCTTCCAGAGACCGATCAGGGAGTGGGCGGTCGCCAGGCCGAGGCTGGGGGAGTGGGCGTCGTCGGCCCCGGCGGCCGGCACCGGCTTGGTGATGTCGTCGCCGGGCAGGGCCGGGCCGAGGATGCCGTGGATGTTGGGCTGGGCGACGACGGCCCACGGGGTGAACCAGGTCCAGAGGTCGAAGACCTGCTCGCCCATCCGGTTGTTGAGCTCCTCGTAGAGCGCCTTGCGCTTGGCGGGGTCGGTCTCGCTGCGGCCCTCGTCCAGCAGGCGGTCGACCTCGGTGTCGTTGATGCCGGCGAAGTTGACCGGGTTGGCCGGAGCGTCCGCGGGCTCCTTGTTGCCGCTGTGGAACCAGACGTAGAGCGAGTCGGGATCGCCACCGGGGTAGTTGCGGAAGGTCATGGCCTGGTAGTCCCGGGCGATGGCGTCGGTGACGAGCGCCGCCTGGTCACGGGTCTGGATCTTGACGTTCACGCCGATGTCCTTGGCCCGGGTCTGGACGAGCTGGCCGAGCTTCTTCACGTCGGGGTCGTTGGTGACGGTGAGCACGAACTCGGCCTTGTTGCCCTCCTTCACGTACTCGTCCACGAGCTTCTTGGCGGCGTCCTTGTCGTAGGCGGGGAAGCCGGTGTCGGTCGTGTAGCCGAGGGTGCCGCTCGAGATCGGGCCGTTGGCGATGGTAGGCAGGCCGTCGTTCATGATCTGGTTGATCTGGTCGCGATCGGCGGCCATGGCCATCGCCCGGCGCATCCGCAGGTCGTCGAAGGGCGGCTTGGTGTTGTTGAGCTGGAGGAAGGCCACCTCGGCCTGCTCCTCCGACACGAACATGGTCACCTCGCCCTTGTCGCGCATGCCCGCCCACTTGCGGCCCATGGTCTGGGCGTTGGTGGTGTGGATGATGTCGAGGTCGCCGGCCTGGAGCGCCGTCTCGCGCTGCTGGCCGTCGGGGGAGACGCGGAACTCGATGGCGTCGAGGTACGGGTACGGCTCGCCGTCGGGCGCGATCTGCCAGTAGTCCTCGTTGCGAACGGCCTTGAAGGAGGTGTTCTCCTTCCACTCCTCGAACTTGAACGGGCCGGTGCCGATGAGGTTCTTGGCGCAGTTCTCGTCGTCGAGCTGCTCCTGCGCCATGATCCCGAGGCGGGACGAGGAGTAGAGGTAGGACGGGAACGCCACCCACGGGACCTTGGTCTTCACCACGAGGGTGAGGTCGCCCGTCACGTCGATGGTGTCGATGTTGCTGAGCACGAAGGTGAACAGCAGCGACGAGCGGCCGGGGTACTTGCCCCGGTAGGCGTCGAGGTTGTTCTTCACGACCTCGGCGGTGAGGTCGGTGCCGTTGTGGAACGTGATGCCGTCGCGCAGCTCGATCGTCCACTCGTCGTAGGCGTCGTTGGGCGTGATCGCCTTCGCGAGGTAGGGGACGTAGTCGCCCTCGGCGTTCGGGACGGTGAGCGTGTCGTAGACGGCCCGGACCACGAGCATGCCGGAGATGGCGAGCTGGCCCTCGGCCAGGCAGTAGGAGGGGGAGTCGGCCTCGACGCCGTAGACGACGCTGCCGCCCCGGACGGGCGCCCCCGCCTCCTCGAGGCCGGACTCGCCCGCCGCGGCGGTGAGGTTCTTGTCCTCCAGCGTGCTGCCGTCGCCGTCCTTGTCGCTCGACTTGGCGCCACCGCAGGCGGTGGCGGTCAGGCTGATCGCGAGCAGGCCGGCGAGCACACGGCGGCGCCGCGCGTTCTTCGGAGAGCCGATTCGCATGTTGTCCCCTTCGGATCGGTTGGTGATGGTCGGTTCGCCGCCTGTCGGTGACTGCCGGCCCATCGGGTGACCGAAACCATAGTGGCCCTCGGCGGGGTGGGTGGACGATTCCTGCACGCGGCCTGCAACGGGTCCCGGAGCCGCAGGTCATCGCCGCGCCGGCGCGGGCCGCGCGCCAGACTGAGCGGACCGCCGAAGGAAGGAACCCGCCGTGGCCGACCGCGTCACCATCTCCGTGAACGAGGGCGTCGCCGACGTCCGCCTCAACCGCCCCGACAAGATGAACGCGCTCGACGGAGCGATGTTCCGGGCGATCGCGGACGCCGCCGACGCGGTGCGCGCCGACCGCTCCGTGCGGGCGGTGGTCCTCTCCGGCGAGGGGCGCGGGTTCTGCGCCGGCCTCGACATCGGCTCGTTCCTCGGCGGCGGGTCCGACGGCGGACCGGGCGATGCCGACGACGGCGGGGGCGGCGGCTCGTCGTTCGACGTGCTCGGGGAGCGGCCCGAGGGGCGCATCGCCAACCTGGCCCAGCAGGTGGCCTACGGCTGGACCGACCTGCCGGTGCCGGTGATCGCCGCGGTCCACGGCCCCGCGCTCGGCGGCGGCATCCAGATCGCGCTCGGCGCGGACATCCGCATCGTCGCGCCCGACGCCAAGCTCTCGGTGCTGGAGATCCGCTGGGGGCTCCTGCCCGACATGACCGGCGTGCAGTCGCTCGTGCGCCTCGTGGGCCTCGACGTGGCCAAGGAGCTGGCCTTCACCGGCCGCTTCCTCACCGGCGCCGAGGCCGTGGAGCTGGGCGTCGCCACCCGCGTCGCCGAGGACCCGTACGCGGCCGCCCACGAGCTGGCCCGGGAGATCGCCGGGAAGAACCCGCACGCCATCCGGGGGATGAAGCAGCTCCTCAACGCCGCCGGCACCCGGCCGCTCGCCGAGTCGCTCCGGGAGGAGACCCGGCTGATGGTCGACCTCATCGGCTCCCCGAACCAGACCGAGGCCGTGATGGCCTACCTCGAGAAGCGCCCGCCGACCTTCACCGACCCGGACTGAGGCCCCTCGCCCCTCGCCCCTCGTCCCCCTCACCCCCTCGTCGCCGTGACCTCGCCGCCGGGCTTTCGCACCGAGGTGCTCGACGCGCTCGGGCCCGCCGGGGTGCTCACCGACCCCGAGCGCACCGCGGCGCACGGGGTGGACTGGACGGGCCGGTTCCGGGCCGCGCCGCCCGTCGTGGTGCGGCCCCGATCGAGCGCCGAGGTGGCGGCGGTGGTCGCCGCCGCCCGCCGACACGGGGTGGCATTGGTGCCCCAGGGCGGCAACACCGGCCTGGTCGGCGGGGCCACGCCGCTCGACGGCGAGGTGGTCCTGGACTGCCGGGGCCTCGGCGGTGAGGTGGAGGTCGACGCCCTCGGCGGCCAGGTGACCGCGCCCGCCGGCGCCACCGCGGCCGAGGTCGCGGCCGCGGCCGCGGCGGCCGGCTGGGCCTACGGGGTGGACTGGGCGGGCCGGGACAACGCCACCATCGGCGGGGAGGGGGCCGCCGACACCCCGGGGGCCCGCATCGCGCCCCCCCGC